>JABAOE010000721.1_pt1 | contig 30107 bp, 28 predicted proteins | sample 7062141 | NCBI WGS metagenome assembly JABAOE01 (sample SAMN14538627, study PRJNA623070) | marine sediment metagenome | biome: marine biome [ENVO:00000428]; feature: marine pelagic biome [ENVO:01000023]; material: deep marine sediment [ENVO:00002113] | place: India: Gulf of Khambhat ...
CGGGCACCGCAATCACCAATGTCACCGTCATCGACGCCGTGAACGGCGTGCGGCCGAATCAGACCGTCGTTTTCGACGGCGACGAGATCACCGCGATCCAGGCTGCCGACGCGGCGCTCAATGTCGCCGAGACGATCGACGGAACCGACAAATACCTGGTCCCGGGCCTCTGGGACTTCCACGTCCACCTCTCCTATGACGACCGCTTCACGCCGACGATGCCGGCGCAGTTCCTCTCGTACGGCATCACGAGCGTCCGCGACACCGGCGGCTTGATGCACCGGATGCTGCCGATCGTCGAATCGATGCGCGCGGCTGACGCCATCGCGCCGCGGGTCTTCTTCGCAGGTCCGCTTTTAGACGGTCAGTTCGTCGTCTACGACGGCGACGACCGGCCCGAGATCGGCGTGCAGAACGCGACGCCGGAGCAGGCCCGCGAGACCATCCGCGGGCTCAGGGAACAGGGCGTCGACTTCATCAAGGTCTACGAGATGGTGTCGCCCGACGTCTTCGAGGCGATGGTGGAAACCGCCAACGAGCTCGATTTGCCGATCGACTCGCACGTGCCGTTGTCGCTGCGCGCCAGCACGGCCGGCCCGGCCGTCGATTCGATCGAGCATCTCCGTAACATCGAGATGGATTGCGCCAGCAATTCGGCCGAATTGCATGAAGAACGGCTCGAGCGGTTGCGGAACCCCGACGGCATCTCCGGCTTCGCGCTGCGTTCGTCGTTGCACAGCCTGCAGCGCCTGCCGGCAATCGCCAACTACGACCAGGAACGTTGCGATGAAGTCATTGCGGCCCTCGAGTCGACGACACAGGTACCCACGCTGCAGCTCGTTTCGACCGGCCTGGTTCCGCCGTGGTCACGCGACGACTGGGACGATGCCCTGGATCGCCTGCCCGCCGCCGCCGCGACCGGGTGGAAGGAACTCACCGACGAACGCCGCGCGAGCCCTGCGGAAGACGCAGACACCACGTTCGCAGAGTGGGCGTTGTTCCTGACCGGCAGGGCGCATGCCGCCGGCGTGCCCATCGGCGCGGGCACGGATACGCCCCTGGGGCCGTCGCCGCCGGGTTACAGCCTGCATACCGAACTCGAACTCCTCGTACGAGCCGGGCTGAGCCCGATCGACGCATTGGCCGCCGCGACAGTCCGGCCGGCCGAGTTTTTCTCGCTACAGGACAGGATGGGAACGATTGACGTCGGCAAGGTCGCCGACCTGGTACTGCTCGACGCCAGTCCGCTCGACGATATCGCCAATACGAAACGGATCACGCAGGTGATCAGCAAGGGCGTCGCACATGATGTCGGCGACCTGATCGAACTCGCCGGCAGACCCTGAGCTAGCGGCGTTTTTTTTGCCGGTTCGCTGGGGTAGAGTGGTTTCGATTCGCCCCGACCCGGAGCTGACCATGATTCGGCAGACAATTTTCCTGGCATCTCTTCTTCTCCTGGCCGCCTGCGGCGGTGGTACGACAGACAGCGCGTCAACACCGGATGCACCGGCAACCGACGCCCCGGCAGCAGGGGCGATACCGCAGCCCGGCGCGGGCGCCGTCGCCTATACCGGCGCCGCGATCTGGGACGGCACCGGCTCTGCGCTGCAGCAGGGCATGGCGCTGGTCGTCAGGGACGGGCGAATCGAGGGGCTCATGGCCGAAGCGCCGGCCGGCGCAGAAACCGTCGACCTCTCCGGCCGATTCATCGTGCCCGGCTTCGTCAACGCGCACGGCCATGTCTCCGGCCGCTGGGCGGACGACAGCGTCCGGGATGCCGTCGGCCGCGTCCGTGGCGACCTCGCGCTTTATGCGCGCTACGGCGTCACCAGCATTCTCAGTCTCGGCGGTGCGCCGACCGAAACGTTTTCGATTCGGGATACGCAAAATGACGCCTCGCTGTCACATGCGCGCATGCTGGTCGCGGGCGAGGTCGTGGCAGGCAATACGCCCGAAGCGGCATCAGCGCGTGCGCTGGCCAATATCGCCAATGGCGTCGACTGGCTGAAGCTTCGCGTCGACGACAACCTCGGCACGGGCACGAAGATGCCCTGGGAAGCCGTGCAGGTGGCGATCAATGCTGCCAAGGCATCCGACGTGCCGGTCGCAACACACATCTTTTACATGGATGATGCTTACCGCTTGCTGAACATGGGCACCGGGCTCATTGCACACTCGGTGCGCGACCGCGAGGTGAGCGACGAATTCGTACAGGCGCTGCTCGACGCTGGCGTCTGTTACGTACCGACCCTGGTGCGTGAGGTGTCCACCTTCGTCTACAGCGAGCGGCCCGACTGGTTCGACGACCCGTTTTTCCTCGAGGCCGCCAGGCAGAGCGAGATCGATCGCGTCAGCCAGCCGGAGTTCATGGCCCAGGTCGCTGCCAGTCCGACTGCGGTGGGCTATCGCAGAGCGCTGGTGCAGGCGCAGGACAACCTGCGGATTCTCGTCGGCTCCGGCGTGCCGATCGCTTTCGGTACCGACTCCGGGCCCGCCGGCCGCTTCCCCGGCTACTTCGAGCACCTGGAATTCGACCTGATGGCCGAGGCAGGCCTGACGTCTCGCGAGATCCTGATGAGCGCCACGTCGGTAGCTGCAGCCTGTCTCGATCTCGACGATGTCGGCACGCTCGAGGCCGGCAAATGGGCGGACTTCGTCGTCCTGAGGGAGAACCCGATCAGTAATATTCGCGCGACGCGTTCGATCGATGCCGTTTATATCGCGGGTAATTCCGTCGATAGAAATTGAGTCACGAATTAGCAATTGCTGCGCGAAAGGGACCGCGATGAACTGGGAATCAATCGCGGCAGTCGCCGAGTTGCTGGGCGCAATCGGCGTGATTCTGTCGCTGATGTACCTGGCGACCCAGATCAGGATCACCCGCGAAGCAGACCGGAAATCGAATCTGCAGGCGCTGTTTCAGAGTTTCGGCGCGTTCAGGCGGACGATTTTCGAAAACGCCGAGGTTTCACGGATTTATCTCCAGGGCATACATAATCCGGAAGACCTGAGCGAACAGGATCTGTTTCGATTCTTTGTCATGCTGGAAGAGATGTTCCTGTCGATGGAAGGATATTGGGCACAACAAGACCCCACCGTGAACGATCCGCGGCTTCAACGAATCCTCAGGATTGCGGCCGAAATGAGGAGTACCGCCGGCGGCGCCATGTTCTGGGCCCACGGGCAATCCCAGTCTCTGATGCCGGCGTTTCGAGATGCCGTGGAGAATGCAGACGGATTGGAACCAACAGGTTTTTCATATCGAGACGAATAATGGCGTAATGGCCTAGAAACGCCTGCCCTCGCCGGGGCTGGTAAATACGTCATAACCCAGAAGCTCCTCGGGACGGTTCGAGGGATTGCTGAACTCGTCAGGTACGTGGATGCCGATCGCGTGAATGACGTCCAGGCGTTCTTCGAGGATCTCGACGCCGTCATCCGACAGGAAATACCAGTAGGGCGGCAATGCCAGGTCGATCGTCGTCTCGTCCCAGTACGCCTCGTCGGCCTCGAAATGGACCGTGCGCGCGTCCGCGTCGCCGAGATGCAGCACGGTCATCCTGTCGTTCAACGTGACTCGGAAAGCGATGTTCTGCACATCCGTCCGCGCCGTCGGCCAGCCCGAATGTGGCACATGCGCCGCATCGATAACGAGATCCCCAGCCGTGATATTGACCGGCGTATCGCCGTACTCGAGATCAAGGCCCGTCATCCGATCGCGAACAGCCTGGTCCCCGTCGCCGGTCAGGGCGAAGACGGCGGCAACCGCCTGCGCCGGCGCATAGAAGTGAATGTCGCCGCGTTCCCTCAACAGGCGCAGGATGTCGGCCGCCGAAAAGTGGTCGCCGTGATGGTGACTCACGAACACGGCCGCTACGCCGTCATACGGCGGGTCGCCGGCAAAGATGGCCTCGCGAACCCGATCCGACACCATCTGGTATCGCCCGAAGCCGTTCCCGTACAGCGGATCGAACAGAATCTTGGTGTCGCCTTCCCACACCATTACGCCTTCGTTGGCGATGTAGGTTACGGCGGCGGACTGTGCGAAGCACTGCGGCGACAACAGCAGCAGGGCGAACACGAACAGGGCGGCGCGCTTCATGTAATTACTTATCCCGAATCTGGCTTGCGCGAACCAGTGTAATCGATTTGCGGCGCCTACAGTGTCCGGTGGAACTCGTTGTAATGATGCGCGAGCCAGTCCTCGCCGTAGTCGTTCTGCGGATCGCGGATGATCGCGTGATCGTGATTCGGGTTCTGGCGGTTGTACTCGATCAGGATNNACCAGCGCCTGCAGCAGCCGCATCTGGCCGACGCTCAGCTCATCGGTCTTGAGCCCCTGGTAGGAATCCAGGCTGCCCCTGCGGCCCGGACCTTCGAAAATGTCGTCGGGATTCTCGACTGCGAGCCGGGCCGCGGCCTGCTGCTCAGCGGTCAGCGACAGCATCAGCTCCACCCCGCGCGAACCCTCGTGGGACAGGGCCATCCAGCCCGCATACTTGCCGGCCTCGACGGTCAGCGGATTGCTGCCGACAAAGGTGGGCGTGAAGCCGACCCGGCCGTCCGACACCGTGAAGTTGGCGGCGCCATGGTGACCCGAAACCTTCCAGCCCCAGTCGTCGCCGGCCGGGTCGCCGTATACGCCGACCGCATAATTGCCCGAGTCCCTGGTTGTCGCGAATTCGCGGCGCTGCCGGGTGCGTTCGTCGTCGGGCGCATCCGCGAGACGGGCCATCTCGATTTCGAAGAGCAGGTCGTCGAGACGCATGATGCCGCTAAGCTTCGCGTAACCCTGGCTGGACATGGACGCGCGCAGCAGGTCGTGGAAAGCGGCGCGTTGACCGTCGCCGAGATCGCCGACCAGGATGCCGCTCGGCCGCACCATGCGGATCGGCAGGTTCGACCAGGTCGGCCGCTCGGCGTGTTTCAGCGGAAAAACGGCAGCCTCGCGTTGCTCGTCGTTGAGCGACTCGACAAATGCTACGGCAGCGGCTGACATCTGCGATGCGCTCGTCGCGTGGTCCGGCAAGGTATCGTCTGCGACGGCGCAGAACGACAGCCCGGAAAGCAGAAATGCAAAGACTATTTTTCTCGTTGGCATGATGTGCCTCCCGTCGGCGCGTACCCGTAGGAGCCTGCGCAGCAGGCGACTTGCTCCAATTTGAGGAAGCATAGTAGTGACGAGCTGTCTTGTCTGCCTTCGCCAGCATGCGGACTGCTAAAATGGCTGGCGAATCAAGAACAAGATGCCGAGCCCAATGTCCCAGAATCCGCGAATCTCACGCCAAGCGGTGGTATTTGCAGCCGCCATGGTCATCGCCTCCGGCTGCGAACCCGTCGATACGCCGTCAGTCGTGGGCATCGGCGAAGACAACCCCGCCATCGATGCCGTCTTCGCTGACTGGAACAACAAGGGTGCACCGGGCTGCGCGCTTGCCGTCGCTGAAAACGGAGGCCTTGTCTATACGCGCGGCTATGGCTCCGCGAATCTCGACTACGACATCCCGATTCAAGCCGACACCGTTTTCGACGTTGCCTCGATCACGAAGCAATTCGCCGCCGCCCTCCTGTCCATGCTCGAAGAGGACGGCGTACTGTCGCTGGATGACGAAGTTCAGAAGTGGCTGCCGGAGCTGCCGCAATACGAATGGCCGATCACCTTGCGGCACATGATCCACCACACGAGCGGATTGCGGGATTACCTCAATTTGTTCCCGCTTGCCGGACGCGGTGACTACTACCCGATCTCTCTGAACCAGATCCTCGACATGATGGCGCGCCAGCAGGCGCTGATCTTTCAGCCCGGTGAGCGCTACGAGTACAGCAATAGCGCGTATATGCTGCTCGCCAAAGTCATCGAGCGGGCCAGCGGGAAGCTCTTCGGTGTGTTCGCAGCGGAACGAATTTTCGAGCCGCTCGGCATGGACTCGAGCTTCATGTACGAAGACTTCGAGCGCATCGTGCCGCTGCGGTCGACCGGCTATGCCCGGGATAATGACGGCAGGTTGCGCATCGTGCACAACTACAACTTCGACGCCGCCGGCGACGGGCAGCTGTATACGACGATGCCGGACCTGTTGCGCTGGGATCACTGGTTGCACGGCGAGAAACCGTCCATCCACGAGGCGATGCTCGTCGACGGACGGTTGAACGACGGCAAGACCATCGATTACGCCCAGGGCCTCGAGCTCGGCGAGTACCGCGGCCTCGAAACGGTCGGCCACAGCGGCAGCTCCTGGGGGTTCCGCTCGCAGCTCGTCCGCTTCGTGGAGCCGGGCCTGTCGATCGCGATCTCCTGTAACCAGGACGGCGCTCGTCCCGGGGAACTGGCCATGCAGGTTGCCGATCACTTCCTTGCTGAACAGCTGGGGCCGCGAGCGGGCGCAGACGAACCTGCTGACGACGTGCAGGACATGGCGCTCGAAGCCGTGGACATGCCGATCGGGCAGCTGGCCGGCTTCGTCGGCGAGTACTTCTCGCCGGAGCTCGACGCCACCTACCGGTTTTCGATGCTTGCCGATGAACTCGTCGTGCGCGTGGAACAGGAGCCGCCGGTTGCGGTGACGGCCGTCGGTAACGATGTCCTCGAAATCCGCTTTCGTGACCAGGGCATGTCGGGGCCGGCACGGGCCAGCCTCCAATTCGAGCGTGACGATGCTGGCGGCATTACCCGCTTCAGCCTGAGTTCCGGATCGGAAGCCGGGCTTGTCTTTACCGCGCGATAGGAGAGGCACTAACGATGACCAGGAACATATTTGCAGGCATCGCCATTGCGGCACTCGGGCTGGCTGCCTGTTCAAACGACGCCCCCGCTCCCGCCGGGACGGTCATCGTCAATGCCCGGGTGATCGACGGCAGCGGCGGCCCCGCGCAGAACGTTAACGTGCGCATCCTGGAGGATCGCATCACGGCTGTCGGCAATGTCGAGCCGACCGATTCCGACACCATTATCGATGCGGGCGGTCTCGTGCTGGCGCCGGGTTTCATCGACACTCACAGTCATCACGGGCATCAACTGGACGAACATCCGGATGCGCTCGGCGCCGTCAGCCAGGGCATGACGACATTCGTCGTCGGCCAGGACGGCGGACATCTGTATCCACTGGCCGACTTCTTTGCCCGCCTCGAGGAGGCGCCGGTGGCCGTCAACGTCGCCTCCTACGCCGGGCACGGCACTATCCGCGGCGAAGTCATGGGTGAGGATTACATGCGATTCGCCACTGACGACGAAGTGTCGACGATGGCTGACATCCTGCGTAACGAAATGGACGCCGGCGCGCTCGGGCTGTCCACGGGTCTCGAATACGACCCGGGTTCGTTCTCGTCGGCGGAAGAAGTCGTCGAGCTTGCGAAGGTCGCGGCGGAGTATGACGGCCACTACATCAGTCACGTCCGCAGCGAGGACCAGTACTTCTGGGAGGCCGTGGACGAAGTCGTCAACATCGGCCGGGAAGCGCAGATGCCGGTCCGGGTCACCCACGCGAAGCTTGCGATGACCCGCTGGTGGGGCCAGCACGAGCGCTTCATCGACGCGCTCGATGCGGCGCGTGATTCGGGCGTCGACATTACCGTCGATGTCTATCCATACCGGATGTGGAATTCGGGATTCGCGTGGCTGATCACGCTGTTCCCCGATCGGGACCTCGATCGTCGGGACGGGGCCGAATACGTGCTGAACGAGATGCTGTCACCCGAGGGCATCTTCCTGCCCGAGTATCACCCGAACACCGACTACAATGGCATGACCATCGCCGAGATCTCACTGATCCGTGAAACCGATCCCGAGACGACGCTCATGGACCTGCTCAAGGCAGAGCGCGACTGGGACGGCCCCGGGTCGGGGATGCTCGGATTCGCGATGGACGAACCCGATATCGAGGTCATCATGGCCTGGCCGCACACCGTCATCGGCAGCGATGGCGAGCTCGACGGGCCGCACCCACGTGGCTATGGCACCTTTCCCCGCTACCTCGGCCACTACATCCGCGATCGACAGGTGCTGAGCCTCGAAGAGGGTATAAGGCGCATCACCTCGCTGCCTGCCGAGCAGGTCGGCATCCTCGAGCGCGGCCTGATCCGCGCGGGGTACTACGCGGACCTGGTCATTTTCGACCCCGACGCGATCATCGATCGGGCAACGACCACGGCGCCACATGTTACGTCCTCAGGTATAGAGAAAGTCTGGGTCAACGGGCAGCTCGTCTACGCTGACGGCAGCGTAACAGGGGCACGTCCGGGCCGCCCGATCCGTAGACTTGACGCTATAATGTAGTCCCTGCCTGCCATTCCTGAACTCCGGATTATGTATGAATAGGCTGCTCGTCATTTCCGCCGCGCTGTTGTTTGCGGCAAACGGCCTCGCCAGCGACAGCGGACAGCGGGTCGATTTCTCATTATTCGAATCCGTGCAGGTGATCGGCGACGGCGCGATCGAACCGCGACCCGAAGCCGGCGAAACCTTATTGCTGCAGTTCTGGGCCAGCTGGTGTCACAGCTGCAGTTCGATCATGTGGGACATGGACGAGCTGATCAGCCAGAACGATGGCGTGGGCTATATCGCGGTCAGCATCGACGATGATCTGGACGCTGCCCGAACCTACATTCAGAAGCACGGGCTTTACGAGAAATATTCGGATCGGTATTTTGTCGACGCCGGCAAAGCGCTGTCGGAATCGCTGGGAATTGCGACGGTGCCGACCATTCTGCTGGTCGATGCCGATGGCCAGGTGCTGGTCAGCAAGAGAGGCCATCTCAATGCGGCCGATCTTCGGGATTTGGTTGTGGCCATGCGCAGGTCGGACTGACAGCGCCACAAGATGGAGTGAATTTATGAAGCCTGCAAATACAGTTGTCGCGATGGCGCTGATCGCCGGGGCACCCCTGGCGGCTGCCGCAGATGTCGAGTTTTACAAGGACGTCATGCCGCTGGTCGAATCGAACTGCATCACCTGTCACTCGAATGACGGCGTGTCGTTCTCCTTCGAGAACGCCGAACAGACCTACGCGCTCAGGATGGCCATCGCGGACGCCGTCGCGAACGACCGCATGCCACCCTGGCTGGCCGAGCCCGGCCACCAGGACTATGTGGACGACTTTTCGCTGACGGCCGACGAGAAACAGGTGTTCGCCGACTGGGCCGCTGCCGGCTTTCCGAAGACCGGTTCTGCGATGGCGAATGCCGGCCATGCCGAGGAGTTCGTCTTTCACGCCGACCTGTCCATGGAGGTGCTGCCCGGGGAAGCCTACCTGCCGAACCAGGATCGCAAGGACGACTATCGTTGCTTCATCGTCGAGTGGCCGTACGACACCGACACCTATGTCACCGGCTTCATGGCGAACCCCGGCAACCTGCGTGTCGCGCATCACCTCGTCACCCATGCCGTCGGACCGGAAGGCGCGGACCTGCTGAGAATACTGAGCGAGGAGGAAGACGGACCGGGCCACCAGTGTTTCGGTGGTGCGCTCCCCGATCGCCTCGGTGACAAAGCGGTCAGGGACGACATCGAAGCGCGCTTCCCCGGCGCCCTCGAGGAGCTGTTCGACAATACCTACTGGCTGACCCACTGGGCGCCGGGCATGTACGGCCTGTCGTTCCCCGAGAATTCCGGCGTGCTGATGCGGCCCGGATCGCTGGTCGTCGTGCAGATGCATTACTACTCCGCATTCGCGCCGGGTGAAACGGACAGCAAATCGACGATGCACTTCCAGGTGGCCACCCAGGTCGAGCGCCCGTCCGTCAACTATCCGTTGACCCTGAATCAATGGCTGGACGGCGAAGGTAACGGTTCGATGGTCATTCCGCCCGGTGAATCGCAGACCTACGAGATGAGCGAGAGTTTTGCGGATATCGCCGACTACGCCGCGCGCAAGCTGAAGATCGATGCAGAGGCCGTGACCGGCGTCGAATTGCAGTCCGCCAACGTCCACATGCATGACATAGGCGCATCCGGCAAATCCAGCCTGCTCGACAGCGCCGGGCGCAAGCATACACTGCTGCATATTCCGCGCTGGGATCTGAACTGGCAGCGCGACTTCATGTTCACCGAGGGCAAGGTGATTCCGCGTGCGGAGTTCGATGACACTCGCCTGATCGTCGAATGCGTGTTCAGCAACTACAAGAACATGACGGTATACGGCGGCTTCGGCTCCGACGACGAGATGTGTTTCAACTTCTCGTACGTCTCGGTGATCCGCGGAGACGATCCGGCCGTAGCAACCAGGACCCGTTAAGCCCCCGATCAGCTTCAGTCACGGCCGGTATTGCGGGCATAGTTCCAGGATCCGATCAACCGGGTTTCGGGCTCGTGGTGCGGCATGCTTGCCGTCGACCACCGTCGATAGGCAGGCATGTCGAGATCGTCGGGCATCGACCAGCTCCGTCGGCGAAAATGTCCGACGACGTGTTCGTCAAGGAAGCCGGCCTGCTGGATAGCGACCAGGTCGTCCAGGTAGGGATTGGTCAATTCGGAGTCACCCGCTTTCTTCTCCTGCCATGACGCGAGCAGGTGTTGGCGCGCGGTGGCTTCGCAGTCAAACGAACTCTCACGCGCCGGATTGTCGCCGCCAAGCTCGAGCTGGCAGGCGCTTCTCGTCAGGCTGTAGCTGACCCAGCTCTGCAGGACCGGGTCGTCGTCCACCAGCGCCTGTTGCGAAAGGTAGAAGGTGTCGCCATCGGTTACGCCGTCGCGCAGGTAGATCTCGCCGTTGCAGGCGGTGAGCAGCAGCGAGAGAAGGACAGCAGGGCAGAGGCGTGCGGTCATGGGAGCAAGCTTACGACAGCCAGGATCAAGCGTACCTGAAGCAGGTCGCGGAACGTGCATTTTTCACATAAATCAACAACGTACATACGGTATGATCGCGCAATCCGGGATGGAATGAACGCTTGAGCACCACGATAGTCATCCTCGCTGCCGGCCAGGGCAAACGCATGTATTCGGCGCTGCCGAAGGTGTTGCAGCCGCTTGCCGGCCGGCCGTTGCTGGCGCACGTCATCGACTGCGCGATCGCCGTGGGTGCGGACGATATCTGCGTGGTCTATGGTCACGGCGGCGACGCGGTTCGGGGCGCCTTCGCCAGGGCGCCGGTTCGCTGGGCGCTGCAGGCCGAACAGAAAGGAACCGGGCACGCCGTGCAGCAGGCCATGCCCGGGACGCCGGACGACAACCAGGTCCTGGTGCTCTTCGGCGACGTGCCGTTGCTGCGGCCGGCGACGCTGAGCAATCTGCTCGCATGCAGTGGCGACGACGACATCGGCCTGCTGACCGTCGATCTCGACGATCCGTTCGGCTACGGACGAATCGTTCGCGACGCCGACGGTGCGGTCGTCAGGAGCGTCGAAGAGCGCGACGCAAGCGACGAAGAGAAGCATATTACCGAGGTCAATACGGGCGTCACCTGTTGCCGGGGAGATCAGTTGAAAGACTGGCTCGGCCGGCTGAAAAACGACAATGAACAGGGCGAATATTATCTGACTGATATCATCGGCATAGCGGTCGCGGACGGCGTAACCGTGCACGCTGTCGAGGCAGAGGATCGGGTTGAAATCATGGGCATCAATGACAAGAAGCAGCTCGCTGAAGCAGAGCGCGCGATGCAGCGACGGCAGGCGGATGAGCTGATGGCCGCCGGGGTCACGTTCGCGGATCCGGCGCGCGTCGATATCCGCGGCAAACTCGTATGCGGCACGGACGTGTTCATCGACGTCAACGTCGTTTTCGAAGGCGATGTCACGCTGGGCGACAACGTCCGCATCGGGATGAACAACCTGCTGCGCAACAGCGCCGTCGGCAGGGGCACGACGATCCGGGCGAACTGCCATCTCGAGGAAGCATCGACCGGCGAGCATTGCGTCATCGGCCCTTTCGCGCGCCTGCGGCCGGGCACGGATCTCGGGAACGACGTTCGTATCGGCAACTACGTCGAAGTCAAGAAAAGCCGTATCGCGGACGGCAGCAAGGTGAATCACCTGACCTATATCGGTGACGCGGTCATCGGCGTAAACGTCAACGTCGGCGCCGGCACGATCACCTGTAATTACGACGGCGCGAACAAACACCAGACGACGATCGGCGACGGCGCCTTCATCGGATCCGGGGTACAGCTGGTCGCGCCGGTGGACATCGGCAAGGGCGCAACGATCGGCGCGGGATCCACGATTTCCAAATCCGCGCCCGAGGGCAAGCTGACCGTGGCGCGGGCCAGGCAGACCACGGTCGAGGGCTGGAAAGCCCCGGTCAAAAAGAAATAAAACCATTTAAAACAATAAAATACACGCATATCGCCCGATGTGTGATCCGCGTCTTGTGCGGCGGCGTGAACTGATGCACTCTGGCCGGCCGCAGAAATTGCGAGAATGCTCTTTTATCGCCGGGCAGCGGAGCAAGCCTCAATGTGTGGAATCGTCGGCGCAGTCGCCGAAAGAAATGTCGTACCGATACTGATGGAGGGCCTCAGGCGCCTCGAGTATCGCGGCTACGATTCCGCCGGTATCGCCGTCAGGAACGGCGATAACGTCAGCCGGCTGCGGCGTGCCGGCAAGGTGAAGGAATTGCAGCACGCGCTCGACGAATCGCCGATCGAGGGCTTCGTTGGCATCTCGCATACGCGCTGGGCGACGCACGGCATTCCGAGCGAGGTCAACGCGCACCCGCACGTGTCGGCCAACGACGTTACCGTCGTGCACAACGGGATCATCGAGAACTTCGAGGAACTGAAAGCGCGCATGGCGGATCTCGGCTATGCGTTCGAATCGGATACCGATACCGAGGTGGTCGCCCACGCGATCCAGGACAGGCTGAGGAAGACGCAAGACCTGGTCACTGCCGTTCGCGAAACGGTGAAGGAGCTCGAAGGCGCGTACGCGCTGGCAGTCATGTGCGTGTCCGACCCTGACAAACTCGTCATCGCGCGCGCGGGCTGCCCCGCGATCGTCGGCGTCGGCGACGGCGAGAATTTCGTTGCCAGTGACATTGCCGCATTGTTGCCGGTCACGCGGAAATACATGATCCTCGAGGAAGGCGATGTGGCCGTCGTCGATCGTACCTCCGTCCAGGTCTTCGACAAGGACGGCAAGGAAGCAACACGCGAGGTCATCGAAAGCGAGCTGACGGCGGATGCCGCCGAGCGCGGCGACTTCGGCCACTACATGCAGAAGGAGATCCACGAGCAGGCAACCGCGGTCGCAAATACGCTCGAGGAGCGCACGGCGAACGGCAAGGTCCTCGATGCCGCCTTCGGCCCGCAGGCCATCGATGTGCTCGACAGGACCCGCGGTATCCACATCGTCGCCTGCGGCACCAGCTACCACGCGGGCCTGATCGCCCGCTACTGGATAGAAGACCTCTGCAGACTGCCTTGTTCGGTGGAGATTGCCAGCGAATACCGCTACCGGTCGCCGGCCGTGCCGGATAACAGCTTGTTCGTCACGATCAGCCAGTCGGGCGAGACGGCGGATACCCTGGCGGCGCTGCGCGCGGCGAAAGAACGCGGCTACCTGTCCACGCTGGCCATTTGCAACGTGCCGGAAAGCTCGCTCGTGCGCGAATCCGAACTCGTCATGATGACGAGGGCCGGCCAGGAGATCGGCGTCGCCTCGACCAAGGCGTTCACCACGCAGCTTGCTGCGCTGGCCCTGTTGACGATCGCGCTGGCAAGACGTAACGGGCTCGCCGCTGACGACGAGAAAAGACTTGTCGAGCAGCTGAATGAATTACCGAAACTGATCGAGCAAGTGTTGACGCTCGATGCCGAGATCGAGGCGCTCGCGGAGCATTTCGTCAAGAAAGATCATGCGCTGTTCCTGGGGCGCGGCGTACAGAATCCTGTCGCGATGGAGGGCGCGCTCAAGCTCAAGGAGATTTCCTACATCCACGCAGAAGCCTACGCGGCCGGCGAGCTGAAGCACGGACCGCTGGCGATGGTCGACGATGACATGCCGGTGATCGCGGTCGCGCCCGACGACGATCTGCTCGAGAAGCTCAAGAGCAACCTGCACGAGGTCGACGCACGTGGCGGCGAACTTTACGTTTTCGCGGATCCGCGCGTGCAGTTCGGCGATCGTATCGGCATCAGGACGATGCACATGCCTGCGGCGATCGAGGATTTCCAGGCGCCGATTCTCTACACTATTCCCTTGCAGCTGCTGGCCTACCACGTTGCCGTCAAACGCGGCACCGACGTGGACCAGCCGCGCAACCTGGCGAAGTCCGTAACTGTCGAATAGCGTAGTGAGGTCGGATGGTCGACAAGGGAATCAGATTGCTCTGGATCCTTGCGGGGCTGCTGGCGGTTACCGTCGGCGCAATCGGCGTCGTCGTCCCGCTGCTCCCGACCACGCCGTTCCTGCTGATCGCGGCATTCGCGTTTGCACGCTCATCGACGCGCCTCACCCTCTGGCTGCATGAGCATCAGAAATTCGGCCCGTTGATCGATAACTGGCATCGCTACGGCAGCATCGACCGGCGTTCCAAGCAGATCTCCATGATCGTGATCGTCGCGACGCCGATCGTCACCTGGTTCATCGGCGCGCCCTTGTGGGCGATCGGCGCGCAGGTCGCGGTGCTCGCCTGCTCCGCGACGTTCATCATGACGCGCCCGCTGCCGCCGCACGAAAGAACGGGACCGGTCAGCGCGGAAACGGACTGACGCCCGCGAAATAGGGGTGCAGGAACAGCAGGATCAGCAGAATGCCTGCGCTGATGAACGTGCCCTTCAGCTCTTCGCTGAAACCGGGCCTGGCGGGTTCCCCGGCCGCGCCGTCGCGGCGATTGATCATGACGATCTCGAGCAGCGCCCATAGGCCCAGCCCGCCGAATAAAACGAGCGCCCGGGTCGTGCCGTTGACCAGCAGGTGCCCGGCGGCCCAGATGGCGACGCCCGTCAGCATCGGGTGGCGAATGACGCGCTTGATCGACGAAGGATGGTGCGCGGCGCCGATCACGATGAACGCGATACAGATCAGAACGAAAGCCACGATGCGCGCCTCAGGCGGCAGCGTGTAGACGAAGGTCTCGGGCGTGGCGCGCCAGCCGACGACGATCAGGGCCAGCGACGCAAGGATCGCCAGCGCGAATGCGCCTCGATAGGGCTTCTCGCCCAGCGCGGCGATCATTCCGTTACGGGCCCCGGGTGCGAACGACGGCATAAGGTGGATAAGGGCCCAGAGGATGGTTCCTGTGATCAGCAAAATCATGAAGGCTCCCGGTCGTCCGTATCTTTGGAGTGTAGCCGCGGGACTCGCGTCAGTCAGGCCGATCGCTGCCCAGCTGGCCGATGATCCGCGCAGCCAGCGCCGCGCCCCGCAGCATCGCGTTCGGAATATCCTGCCCGTGACAGTAGTCGGCCAGGAAAGCGGCGGCGTAGGCGTCGCCGGCGCCCGTCGTATCGACGACGCCGGGAACGGACACCGGCGCACATTCGAACCGTTCCCCGCCGGAGAAGGCGAGGCTGCCGGCAGCGCCCAGCGTCACCACGAAGAGCTTGCGGTGACGGGCGGCCAGCCGGCCGATCTCCGCGATCGCCGCCGAATCGTCCGTCGTCAGCCCGAAAAAGCCGATGTCGATGCGCTCGATATGCCGCAGCAACAATCCGAAGTCGGGGTGTTCGAGGAAGTCGGCGAAATCGATCGCGACGCGGCCGCTGAACGGGATCGACATCAGCGCATCGAAAAGACCGACGATCTGCAGGTAGACCGGCGCGACGACGAGGTCCGCTTGTGCGATGAGCGCGGTCTGTTCGTCCGAAAATCGAAAATCGGCGAGCACGCCGGCGTCGTAGCGGGTAAAGCGCCTTTCGCCATCGGCTTCGATTTCGATCGACTGCACCGGCGTCGACCCAGCCAGGGTCGAAATGCAACAGCCGATGCCGGTGCCCCGCAGATTGTCGAGAACCTGTGTCGCCGCGTCGTCGTCGCCGACGCAGGAGACGATATGAACATTGTGCCCGCGATCGAACTCGGCGCGCGCGTGCCTTGCGACGTTTGCCGTGATGCCGCCAACGCGCGTCTCGCCCGACGGCAGGTACAGGTCGATTCCACAGTCGCCGACACAGACGACGTCCATGTCAGCCCGCCTTCGCCCGGGCGGTAATTTCCCTTACCCGGTCCACGTCCACCGCGCGCTCGCGCATGATCGACGAGCCGACGATCGCGCCATCACAGGCGCCCAACAGCGCCTCGGCATTGTCGGTATCGAGTCCGCTGCCGATGAGCACCGGCAGGCCCTGCGCCGCCTCGACGAGATGCCGGAGCGACGGCGCGTCGCCGCTCGCATCGCCGGTCACGACGATGGCGTCGGCGCCCTTGTCGCGGGCCAGGGCCGCAGACTCGGCAATGGGCCGCGGCTCGAGCATGCTCGCATACTTCACCTGGATGTCCGCGAGGATCAGGACCTCGTCCGCGCCGAGCGATGCGCGGTACTCGAGCAGTCCGTCCGGATCGATGGCGAACTCCCCGTACTCCGGGCGCATCATTCGATCGACAAAGTAATCGGTACGGATGAAAGACGCGCCAGCGCGCCTGGCGACATCGAGCGACGCCCGCGGATCGTTAAGTAGAATCTCGCAGCCGACCGCGATCTCGGCGGGCGCCTGCACGACGGCGGACGCAATCGCCGTCATCGCCGCCACCGTTGCCGGCGACCCGACAACCCGATGCGGGCGGTCCCACTCGTTCTCCAGCAGTACGCCGTTGGCGCCGCCCGCAGTCAGCGCCTCGAGGTCGCGCAGCGCGTGCCGGGCCAGGCGCTCCGCGCCCGGGCTGTCGGGGTAATCCGGCAATGGCGGCAAGTGACACATCCCGATGATGACCTTGCCAGCGCCGAAGCGCTCGCGGAACCGGTTCATTGCCCTCTGCCGCCGCGGCGGATCAGCGCCCGGTACACCGGCGCACCGGCCAGGGTCAGTCCGACGCCGATCAGGCTGTCGAGCGGGTTGTAGATCAGCGCCGCTACCAGGAACAGGCTCATGACGAAGATGAAGATCGCCGGCACCAGCGGGTATCCGGGCAGGCGCCACGAATCGGGCCCCGACAGCTTTGCCCGCAGGCGAAAGATCGAGGCCACCATCAGGATGTTCATGAACTGGAACGGCACGACGAAGAAGTTGACGATACGCGAGAACGAACCAAAGACGAGCAGGGCGACGATCGACACCGTCGCGGCAAACAGGATGGCGCCCGAAGGCACGGCGCGTTCCGGCGAGCGCCGCGCCAGGGTCCTGAATAGCGGGCCATATGCCGTCTGTTCCGCGCGCTCGACATATTCGGACGCGGCGGCATAGAAAAGGCGCGGCAGGGTCATGATCAGGCCGCCGAGCGCGCCGAAGATCGAGATCCACATCAGCAGGCTCAGCGCCCCGCCGCCGATGTCGCCGAATGCTGCCTCGGCGACCGCGGGCGCCACCAGGGCGGGATTCTCGCGCATGACCTCGAGCGGCACGACGCGCAGGAAGGCGGCGTTGACGAGCAGGTAGATCACGGTAATGAGTATGACGCCCAGCCCCATCGCGCGCGGGAAGTTCTTCTTTGGCTCCCGGACCTCGCCGGCGACATTGGATGCATCGATCCAGCCGTCATAGGTGAACAGCACGATGGCCACGCCGAGGCCGATGAAGCGGAAGAAGCCGAGCAGACCTTCGCCGCGCGAATCGACAGCAGCGCTTTCGACCGGTACGGCCGGCGCCGCAATGAAGAGTCCGCCGAGCACGAGCGCGGCCAGGCCCAGGACCTTGACGGTGGTCAGCGCCACCTGGGTATGCCCGCCCCAGCGGGCGCCGCGGAGATTGATCAGCGCGAAAAAGACGATGCCGGTCACCGCCCACGCCAGCTGCATTCCCTCGGAGCCTGACCCGAAGACCTGGTTCGCCAGCTCGCCGAACAGGATCGCTATGCCGGCAATCGCCCCGGGACCGCTGACGAGGACCATCATCCACGCCTGCATGAAACCGGCAAAGGGGCCATAGGCCGTCGTCAGCGCGTGATAGGACACGCCGGACCTCGGGATGAGCGTCGACAGCTCGGCGAGCGTCATGGCGCCGCACAAGGTGATCAGCCCGCACAGCGCCCAGAAGAAATAGACCTGCCATTCCTGCGACGCGACAGCGGCCAGCTCCCCGGGCGTGAAAAATATCCCGGAGCCGATCATGTCTCCCATGACGACGGCCAGCACGGCCGACAAGCCGAGTTCTCTTTTCAGTTTCATGGTTGTTGTCGTCTTGCTGGCACCGACATTACAGACCTCGGTGGGGACGGGGAAGTGGTATCCTCCGCCGGCGATGATGACCGTGAACGCAGAATCGGTGGCGGAAGCGCTGCCCTATGCCCAGCTTGTCGATGCACTCGACGCGGCATTCGCGACGGATATCGAGGTGCCCCTTCGTGCGCACCATACGGTCCCGGTGCCCGGCGGCACGGACGGGACCCTGCTGCTGATGCCGGCCTGGAGCGAAGGACGAAGCATCGGCATCAAGGTGGCGACCGTGTTTCCGGACAATGCCAGTCTCGGCAGCCCGGCCGTATTCGCGAGTTACCTGTTGCTGAGCGCGGAAACCGGCGTGCCGGTTGCGGTCCTCGACGGCACCGAGATTACGGTCCGCCGGACGGCAGCCGCTTCGGCGCTTGCATCGCGCTATCTCTCGCGCGAAGACTCGGCGCACCTGCTGATGGTCGGCACCGGCAATCTTGCGCCGCACATGGTCCTGGCGCATGCATCGGTTCGCCCGATTACGCAGGTGACTGTCTGGGGGCGCCGCGAGACGAAGGCAGAGGATCTCGCCGGGCGCCTGGCGGCGTCGGGGCTGCGGGCAGAGGCCGCGATCGACCTCGAAGCAGCGGTCTCTGCGGCGGACATCATCAGTTGCGCAACCCTGGCAAGCGAGCCACTGATAAACGGCGCATGGCTGCGGCCGGGACACCACCTGGACCTCGTGGGCGCCTTCACGCCAGCAATGAGAGAGGCGGACGACGAGGCGCTGCGGCGCGCCGATGTCTACGTCGATACCCGCACGGGGGCGTTTTCGGAAGCCGGCGAGCTCGTCCAGGCCATGGCGAGCGGCGCGCTCGGCAAAGACGAGGTTTGCGGCGAGTTATGCGAACTTGCCAGGGGGGTCGTGGCTGGCCGCCAGGACAACGAGGCCATCACCCTGTTCAAGTCCGTCGGCACGGCGCTCGAGGATCTCGCCGCCGCAGAACTGGCTATGTGGAACCTCGGCTTCGATCGGACGGAAGCCTAGCGGCCCAGGAGGCCATCCTCGCGCAGCTGCGTCGCGATGGTGACGACCTGCTCGTCGATCAGCTCCTGCAGTTTGCTCTTGCGGACGCTGAGCGCCTCGATTGCCCACACCTTCCGCTGCGCGTTCGCATCGTAGAGTTCTGCAACAAAGGTGATCGCCCGCGACTGCTCGATCTGCTCGTCCCGGTTCAGCTCGTCATAGTCATAGCCGAACAGGTCGAATGCCGCGCCGACCGGCCGCAGCGGCGCCAGCTCTTCCTGCTCCTGCCCCTTCTGGCGAACGAACAGCACGGCGTCGTAACCGCGGGAACGTATCGTGTCCTGCATGAGCGAGCGCGTTACCTGCGGCCGGCGTCCGACCACCGTGTACCAGGCGCTGGCGCTGACGCTGCCGCCGGAAATCGAAGTAACGAGATCGCGCTCGACAGCGGCCCGGGTCGCGTAGTCCCCGGTAACGCTGATCACGAGGACACTGTTGAAACCATCGATGTTCGGGTTGTACAGGGTCCGGATAACGGTGGTCGGTTCGGGTGCGGAAGCACAGCCGCCCAGCAGGCTGAAAAGCACAAATAACGCGCTGACCGCGTGACGGATTGGCGAATGCATGGTGAGGTGAAATATACCACCGGCCGGCTTGTAATATACTCCGCCCGTCCATCATTAAGCGTCCGAATGACATGTTTCGTCTAAAGCAGAAACACACGCAGAAGCGTGCTGAGCGTCTGCCGCCCGCGGATGGCCGCAAGCTGCTGGCAGAGCAATCCGTCGCGCGCGGCTTTTTCGGCACGCTCGCCGTTGCATTGCTGCTTTGCTGGGCCTGGGCGCTCTTCTCGATGACGACAGGCCGGGTGTTTCCCTGGTTTTCGATCGTCATCGGCGCGCTGATCGGCATGGCGATGCAACGCTTCGGACGGGGCCTTGACTGGCGGTTTCCCGTCATGGCGATCGTGATCGCCGGCGCCGCGGCTTATTTCGGCAACCTGCTGATCGGCGTCCTCGAAACCGGGCGCTACATCGAGGCAGAAACATTCAGCGTGCTTCGCGGCCTGTCCGCCGACACGATCCGCAATTTCTTCCGCAACACGGTAGGACCGGTCGACCACATATATGCATTATCCGCCTGCGGCGTCTCCGCTTTCTTCGCCAATCGCCGACTGAAGCGCCACGAAGTCCTCGGGCTGCGGACGATGGACAGGCAGGAGTCATGAACGACGAACCGATCCGGATCTACGGCGATTCCCGTTCGGGCAATTGCTACAAGCTCAAGATGCTCTGTGCCGAACTCGGCATTGGCTACGACTGGCGCGAAGTGGATATCCTCGCCGGCGAAACGCATGCGCCGGCATTCCTCGCGAAGAATCCGAACGGCAAGATTCCGCTACTCGAACTGCCTGATGGCCGGCGCCTGGTGGAATCGAACGCGATTCTCAGTTACCTGGCCGATGGCAGCGAACTGTTCCGTGGCAATGCCTTCGATCGGGCGACGATTCTGAGCTGGTTATTTTTTGAGCAGTACAGTCACGAGCCGTTCATCGCGACATCGCGGTTCATTGTCCAGTACCTCGGCCGGCCGGCTGACCGAGAGTCAGATCTCGAACAGAAGAAAGCGGGCGGCGAGAAAGCGCTTCGTATCCTGGACGCCGAGCTGGCGAATCGCCCGTACCTGGCGGGCGACGAATTCACGATCGCCGATATCGCCCTGTTTGCCTATACGCACGTCGCCGAGGAAGGCGATTTCAGTCTCGAGCCGTATCCGGCCGTGCGCGCGTGGATCGAGCGGATCAAGGGTCGCCCCAATTTCGTTTCGATGTCTTAGGACTTCGAGGCCGCCGCGTTTGCTCGCGGCTGCAGGGTCAGCCCGGGAAGTCGGGCGGCAAATGTTCGCGCGGGATCGAGGACAGCAGCCGGTAGGTCGCCGTGTTCATCGTCTCGGCAGCGTTGTCTTCGCCGACGAAATACGGCGGCTCACGGCGCAGCATGTCCCAGCCGTCGGTCTTCAGCACCTTGATCAGGTGCGTCATGTTGCGTCGAATGGCCGTGACATACGGATTCTGGCCATCGAACATGACCTCGAAATAACGGTAGGCGCGATTGAATTTTTTCTGCAGCCGGTCTTTCGTCGTCGCCTGGTAGAACATGGGCGTCTTTTTCAGCAGGTCGATGCCTGACTCGTAGCGGATCATGTACTCGCCCGGTGACGCGTTCTCGATCGCCACGCCGCCGATCACGAATTCCTTGTACAGGCGGTCACGGCACTTCTCGAGGTAACAACGATCGGCCATTTGCGCAACGAGGTCAGCCGTGCCCAGCAGGTGCCCGCAGATCGCGTCCCGCGGATCGTCGAGTTCTATCTTGTCGATGTCCACCTCGTATCCCGTGAAGTGCACGATCATGCTCGATACAGCGACGTCCTTCGCAAGACCCAGCTCGGGCAGGTAGCGTCTCAGGAAGTCCGCGCTTCGCGACACATGGTAGAGGGTAAACTCGGCGCCGTTCTCGAAGTCCTTGTCGCGTTCCTTGTGGCGGATGTACCCGGCGTCGTGGAACAGGGAGGTGACGATCGTCATCTGCGCGCGATGCGCGCCGAGCCTTTCCGCCGGCGCCACGGTTTGTTCGTAACCCGCGACGAGGCGCGCGAGCGCCAGCGTCATGTCGAGCGTGTGCTGCATGTCGTGATAGGTCGTATCGCAGCCCAGGTAGCCGGGGTACTGGCCGGTAAACAGCCGGGCGAAGTCGTAGAACGCAAGCCACAGCTTGTCGAAGGAGGCGCCCGGAAAGGTCTCGGTGAAGATCTCCGCTACCGCGTTGCGAACGACCACGGGATCGCTTACCTGCACGGTATTCGTCACGTCGTAATCGTTCCGGCGATCCTGGGAGTTCAGCATTTTTTTCTTGTTCTGCAACGACGAGGCATGCGTCGACAGCGTATTGATATTCCCCGAGACGCTGCTCATACCTCTGGCCTTTTTCGGTAGCTTATCCGATAAATGTACTGTTTTCGGGGGTTTGCGGGTCTTGTTGCCGGAACTGCTACACCCTCCCCGAGCCGAAAAGTGACCTGGTTCCCGGAATATGTCATGTCAGAGCGCAAACTCGGCAATGACCGGCGTGTGGTCTGACGGGCGCTCCCAGGTGCGGGGTTCCCGGTCGATGTAACTGGCGGTGCATTTTTCGGCCAGCGCCTCGCTGGCGAGAATCAGGTCGATTCGCAGGCCGGCGTTGCGGCGGAATCCCGCGGCGCGATAATCCCACCAGCTGAAGGTCTGCTCGGGCTGCTCGAACTGGCGGTAGACATCGGACAGCCCGAGTTCCAGCAGACGCTTCAGCGCCTCGCGTTCGCGCGGGCTGCAGAGGATCGCGTCGCCCCACTTCTCCGGGTCGTACACGTCCCGGTCATCGGGCGCGATGTTGAAATCTCCGAGTACGATCAGGTTGCCGTTAGTCTTCATCTCCGCTGCGAGGAATCCTTCGAGCGCCTCGAGCCAGCCGAGTTTGTAAGCGTATTTCTCCGAGCCGACTTCGCTGCCGTTCGGTACGTAAAGATTGATGACGCGTATGCCGTCGATCGTCGACGCGAGGATTCTTCGTTGCGGATCCTCGAAGCCGGGAAAATCGGTGACCGGGTCGCCCGGTTCCGTTTTTGCAACGACGGCGACGCCGTTGTAGGTCTGCTGGCCGCTGGCGATCGCCTGGTAGCCGAGGTTGGCGAACTCGTCTGCCGGGAACGCCTCGGTAAGCTGCTTGATTTCCTGGAGCACCAGCACGTCGGGTTTCGCGCTGTCCAGCCATTCGAGCACATGACCGAGACGGACGTTCAGTGAATTGACGTTCCAGGTCGCGATCTTCACGCCGCTTTCCCGATACCGCTTTGTCGCAGCAAGGCATCGAGGGTCGGCTTGCGGCCGCGGAACGCGACATAGGCCTCCATGAAATCGCGGCTGCCGCCGACTTCAAGTATTTCGCGACGGAAACGCTCAGCCGTCGCCGCATCGAATATGCCCGTCTCCTCGAAGGCGGCGAATGCATCCGCAGCCAGGACTTCGGCCCATTTGTAGCTGTAATAGCCGGCCGCGTATCCGCCTGCGAAAATGTGCGAGAAGCTGTGCGGCAGGCGGTTGTAGTCGGGGTGTCTGACCAGCGCGACGTCTTCGCGCACCCGGTTCAGCGTCTCCATGACGCGGCCGCCGGAGGCCGGGTCGTAGCCGGCGTGCAGCCTAAAATCGAACAACGCGAACTCGATCTGCCGCAGCATGGCCAGCGCCTCGCCGAAATGACGGCTGGCGTCGAGTTTGTCGAAGATGTCGCGCGGCAGCGGTTCATCGGTACGAAAGTGCGACGAACATTGCTCGAGCACTTCGTACCGCCAGGCAAAATTTTCCATGAACTGGCTCGGCAGTTCGATCGCGTCCCAGGGAACGCCGTTCGTGCCCGCTATGCTCGGGTAGCCGATTGTCGTCAACAGGTGATGCAGCATGTGCCCGAATTCGTGGAACAGGGTCACGACGTCGGTATGCGTCAGGAGCGACAGGCCGTCGGCATCGGGCGGCGGGAAATTGCAAACGAGGTAGCCAACGGGCGCCTGCCGCGAGCCACCGAAGTCCATACGCACGACGCACTCGTCCATCCAGGCGCCACCGCGTTTGCCGTTCCTTGCAAACAGGTCGGTGTAGAAGCTGCCGATGATGTCGCCGTCGGCGTTGCGAATTTCGAAATAACGAACGGTCTCGTGCCAGCGGCTGACGTCGGGATTCTCTATGACGGAAATGCCGTACAGTTTCTCCGCGAGATCGAACATGCCCTGTTTGACGACCGTGAACGGGAAATACTGCCGTAGCTCCTCGTCCGAAGTCGCAAACTTCTTCTGCTTGAATCGCTCCAGGAAGTAGGCGACGTCCCAGGCCGCCAGCGGCTCACTGGCGAGCGACTGGATTTCGCCGAGCTCTTTCTCCGCGGCGCTGCGCGAGCGCGCGGCCAGCTCGGTCAGGAACTCCAGCACCTCCTCGACCGTGCCCGCCATCTTGGTGGCGAGCGAATAGTCGGCAAAATTCTCGAAGCCGACCAGCGCCGCCGCCTCGTGACGCAGCGCCAGGATCCGGTCGATGATCACGCTGTTGTCCCAGTCCGGCTTCCCGCCCTGGTCCGAGCTGCGCGTCGACCACGCTTGGTAGAAGGTTTCGCGCACGTGGCGAGCCGTGCAGTGGGTCATGACGGCGTGGTAATTGGGATAGTCGAGTTTGAACCACCAGCCGTCGACATCCCCGGCGCGGGCGTCAGCCGCCGCTCTCTGTTTGACCGTGTCGGGGAGGCCCTCGATATCGGCTTCATCGACGGTGTGGAAGTGCCAGGCATCGGTCGCGTCCTGGACGTTCTGGTCGAAGCGCGCCTGCAGCGAGGCAATCTCCTGGCGGATTTCCTTGTAACGGGCTTTCTCGCCGTCCGGCAGTGCGACCCCCGACAGCCGGAAGTCGCGGAGTTCCTGCTCGAGCAGTTTCCGCATCGCCGGCGTCGCGTCGGCCGGCAGCGACGCCTCGACCTGTGCGTACGCCTCCTGCAGCCGCTTGTTTTGTGACAATTCGGTGCCATGTTCGGTCATTAACGGCAGCGAGGCGTTGTAGGCATCCCGCCAGTCCGGGTTGTCGAGGACGCTTTGCAGGTGGCTGACCGGCGACCAGACCCTCCCCAGTTCGTGACTCATTTCCTCGAGCGGCCTGACGAGGGAATCGAAATCGCGCGCTTCCGGGTCGTCGAGCAGGGCGGCGAGCTTTTGCCGATGCGCTGCGATAAGCTCCTCGAGCGCCGGCAGCGCGTGCTCGGGCTTGATCAGATCGAATTGCGGCAGATCAGAAGTATCGAGAAGCGGGTTCGACATCAAGGCCTGACCAAAAGAATACGCGGCAGGATGTTATCACAGCGCTGGCGGGCGGCGACTGTAATAAGGAAAGGACGTGACGGCACATTTTGATCTCCTGGTAATCGGTGGCGGCAGCGGCGGGCTCGCCCATGCGCAACGTGCGGCTGAGTATGGCGCCAGGGCGGCCGTCATCGAGTCCGGTCCGCTGGGCGGAACCTGCGTCAATGTCGGCTGCGTGCCCAAAAAACTGATGTGGTACGCGGCCCATCACGCGCACCAGCTGCACCAGGCGCGCGATTACGGTTTCGACGTGACCCTGGAGGGCCACGACTGGTCAGCGCTGCGCAAGCGTCGCGACGCCTATATCCTGCGGCTCAACGGCATTTACCGGAACAACCTCGAGAAGCGCGACGTCAACTATATCAAGGGTCACGGCAGGTTCGTGGATCCGCACACGGTCGACGTCGGCGACCGGCAGTACACGGCAGAGCGAATCGTCATCGCCACCGGCGGCTACCCGATCGTGCCGCGCATCCACGGGGCCGAGCTCGGTATTACCTCGGACGGCTTTTTCGAGCTGGACGAGCGCCCGCAGAAAGTTGCACTGGTCGGCAGCGGCTATGTCGCGGTCGAACTGGCGGGCGTGTTCAACGCGCTCGGCTCGGAGACGACCGTGCTGGTCCGCAAGGACGGGGTCCTCCGCAGTTTCGACACAATGCTGCGCGAGGAACTGCAGGCGGCGATGCAGCAAAGCGGTATCGAGCTGATCACCGGCTTCCATCCGCATGAGGTGCACCGGGACGGTGACGGCATCGTCCTGCATGGAGACTGTGGCAGGGAGTTCGGCGGCTTCGATGCGCTGGTCTGGGCGGTCGGCAGGGCGCCTGCGACCGAGTCCCTGGAACTCGAGGCCGCGGGCGTCGAGCACGACGGCTACGGTTTCATCCCGACCGACGAATGGCAGAAGACCAACGTTGACCACATCTTCGCGATCGGTGACGTCACCGGGCGCGACGCGCTGACGCCGGTCGCGATCGCGGCCGGCCGTCGCCTGGCGGACCGCCTTTACAACGGCATGAGCGACCGGCGTCTCGAGTACCACACGATTCCGACCGTCATATTCTCGCATCCGCCGATCGGCACGGTCGGTCTCACGGAAGCAGAGGCGCGGGAACAGTATGGCGACGACATCAAGATCTACGAGTCGCGTTTCACGCCGATGGTCTTTGCGTTCAGCGACGAGAAAGTCCCCAGCAGGATGAAGCTGATCGTGACGGGAGAAGCAGAGAAGATCGTCGGTTGCCACGTCATCGGTGACGGCGCCGACGAGATGCTGCAGGGCTTCGCAGTCGCGGTGCGGATGGGTGCGACGAAGGCCGATTTCGACGACACGGTGGCGATTCACCCGACCAGCGCCGAAGAACTCGTTACGATGCGCTAGAAGAAAAAAGGGGTCAGACCCCAATTTTAAAATTGGGGTCTGCCCCCTTTTTTCAGCCGATGGTCACAGTGAGTTGCTTCAGGACAGGCGCAGTCTCCGGGCGTACGCCCCGCCAGATATAAAAAGACTCGGCTGCCTGCTCGACGAGCATGCCCCAGCCCATGATCGATTTGGCCGCACCGAGGCCCGCCGCCCAGCGCGAGAACGGCGTCGGCGATGAACTGTAGGACAGGTCGTAGCAGAACGTGGCCGGATGAACCGCCTCTTCCGGGTAGGGCGGTATCTCGCCTTTGAGCCCTGCGCTGGTCGCGTTGATGATCAGGTCGTAGATCGGCAATGAACGGACATCCTCGAACCGACAGGCATCGACCGGCCCCCGGTGCGAGAAGTGATCGGCCAGCGCACGCGCTTTCGGAAACGTTCGGTTCGCGATCACGATGGAGTCCGGTTCGGCTTCCAGTAACGGCGAAATGATGCCGCGCGTGGCGCCGCCGGCGCCGAGGATCAGGATATTCGATCCTTTTAGCTTCAGCCCCTGGTTGACCTGCAGGTCGCGCATCAGCCCGACGCCGTCGGTATTGTCACCAAACAGGCTGCCATCCTCTCTGAACACGACCGTATTGACCGCGCCGGCGATCGACGCCCGCTCGCTCATCTCATCGACAAGGCTTGCAACGGCGCTCTTGTGCGGCACCGTGATGTTGAGCCCCTTGCCGCCGGTCCGGCCGAACTGGGCGATCGCCTGCTCGAGCTTGTCCGGCGCGACCTGCAGCAGCTCGTACTGGATGTCCTGCCTGGTCTGCAGGGCGAACAGGCGGTGGATGACGGGCGAGCGACTGTGGGATACCGGGTACCCCATGACCCCGTAACGGTCTGTGCCGCCTTCGCTCATCTTATGATTCTGCCATCCAGCGGGCAGCCTGTATTGCGTAATAGGTGAGGATGGCGCTCGCGCCCGCGCGACGGATCGACAGCAGCGATTCGAGTACGGCGGACTTCTGGTCGAGCCAGCCGTTCTGACCGGCAGCGGCGAGCATCGCGTATTCACCGCTGACCTGGTAGGCGAAAGTCGGCACGCCGAACTCCGTCTTCACCCGGCGAATGACGTCGAGATAGGGCATCGCCGGTTTGACCATGACAAGGTCCGCGCCCTCGGCGAGATCGAGCGCCACCTCGCGAATCGCTTCGTCGGCATTGGCCGGATCCATCTGGTAATTACGCTTGTCTCCGCCACCGAGGCTGGCCGCGGAGCCGACCGCATCGCGGAAGGGCCCGTAGAAGCACGAGGCATATTTGGCGGCGTAGGCGAGGATCAGCGTATTGCGATGGCCCGCGCTTTCGAGCGCGTCGCGGATGGCGCCTACGCGACCGTCCATCATGTCGGACGGCGCCACGATGTCGACGCCCGCCTCGGCATGCGACACCGCCTGCCTGACCAGCATCGCGACGGTCTCGTCGTTCAGGACATAGCCATCGTCGTCGATGATGCCGTCCTGGCCGTGCGTCGTGTAGGGATCGAGCGCGACGTCGGTGATCACCGCAAGCCCGGGCAGCTCCGCCTTGATCGCGCGGACCGTGCGCTGCACGAGGCCGTCGGGATTGGCGCATTCGATGCCATCCGGAGACTTGAGATTGCCCTCGATGACCGGGAAGAGCGCAATGGCCGGGATGCCGAGACCGTGCGCCGTTCTTGCTTCCTCGAGCAGGCCGTCGATGCTTTTTCGCTCGACGCCCGGCATCGATTCGACGGCCTCGGAGCGCCCCTCGCCGTCCAGCACGAAGACCGGGTAGATCAGGTCCGACGGGGACAGGCGGGTTTCGGCCACGAGCGCCCTGAGACTCGCGCTGCGACGCGTCCTGCGCATGCGAATCGACGGGAACAAAGCGGAAGGAATTTCACTCATATCAATACTTTACGGAATCCCATCTTGGATTTTCCCTGTATTTCGGTAGGGTTTCCACGCCTGAATCACAAAAAACCGCGCCACAGGTAATAATTTTCCCGGGAGACGGGTCACCTCGAATGACCAGCAATGACGCGCATCGCGAGCGCCGGCGGCGCTTTGACAGGGTTGTCAGCATATTCCACCAGGATATGTACCGGTATGCCGTATGGCTATGTCGCGACCCGGGAATAGCCGAAGAGGTCGTTCAGGAGGCGATGCTTCGGGCCTGGAAGTCGCTGGACGCCTTGCGAGAGGACGACGCTGCGAAACCCTGGTTACTGACCATCGTGCGCAGGGAAAACGCGAGGTATTTTGAGAGGAAGAGGCTGGACACGGTCGATATCGACGCCTTGAGTCCCGCTCAGTCGGCGATGCTGGCCGAGAAAGACGATTCGGAGCTCGAATCCCTGAGGGAGGCCATCTTCCGGCTGGACGACGAGTACCGTGAGCCGCTGGTGCTGCAGGTCCTGATGGGCCACAGCACGAAGGAAATAGCGGAGCTCATGGGGATGCAGCAGGGCGCAATCCTTACCAGGTTGCACCGGGCGCGCATCAAGCTGAAGGACATAGTGGACAAGGAAGCGCAGGAATGAACGCCTTCGGAAAGAATATGAACTGCGAGGAATACAAAGAGGCCATTGCGGCGGATCCGGCGGCGACCTTCGAAGGCGCCGAACATACTGCCGCATGCGAGTCCTGCGCCGCCTTTACGGCCGAGATGCAGGCGCTCGACGCGAAGATCGCCAAAGCCCTCGCGGTCGACGTGCCGGGACTGACGATGCCCGAACTCGAGCCCGTCGAGGACGATAAGGTCGTCAACCTGCCGTTTGCACGAAATCGCAAGATGCTGGACTGGATCGGGATCGCAGCGGGTTTCGCGCTTGCGGCAATCATCGGTGTCCAGCTTCTCGATGCCCCGGCAGGCAACGGAATGACGCTCGAGGAGGAGATCCTGGCCCATCTGGATCACGAACCGGGCGCGCTCCGCGTTACCGAAGACGCGGTCTCCGAGGCCCGCTTCGGGCGGGTGGTCAATGCCTCGATCGGAACCATGGACCGTAACGTGGGACTGATCACCTATGCGCAGAGCTGTATTATTAATGGCAAGGAGGTCCCGCACCTGGTCATGCAGGGCGAGAATGGACCGATTACCTTGCTGCTGATGCCGGACGAGATGGTCGACATGGCAAGGACGTTCCGGGGTGAGGGCATCAATGGCGTTATCCTCCCCCATGGCGAAGGCAGCATCGCCATCATCGGCCAGAACGAACAGGAAATCGGAGAAATCGAGGACAGAGTTGTAGACTCAGTGGAGTGGAGCATTTGACGCGCCACTGAATTTAAGTGCCCGGGTACGGGCGTAAACCATGCCCACCTGGGCGATTAAATCAGAGGTAGGAGAAAGAGATGTCTGATAAGCAAGTAGTAAAACCTGTTGCAGTTGCCGTCGGTACGGCGCTGGCAGGTTCGTTCGCAGTGGCTGCGAATGCTGACACGGACGCTGGTGCAAGCCCGTTTGCCATGACCACGCTGGCTGCGGGCTACCTGCTCGGCGCACAGGAAGGTAGCTGTGGCGAAGGCAAGTGTGGCGGCGACAAGGAAGCCGGCGGTGAAGGCTCCTGCGGCGGCGACAAGGAAGGCGAAGG
>JABAOE010006675.1_pt3 | contig 30033 bp, 28 predicted proteins | sample 7062141 | NCBI WGS metagenome assembly JABAOE01 (sample SAMN14538627, study PRJNA623070) | marine sediment metagenome | biome: marine biome [ENVO:00000428]; feature: marine pelagic biome [ENVO:01000023]; material: deep marine sediment [ENVO:00002113] | place: India: Gulf of Khambhat ...
CGAGCAGCGTCTGCTCCGTGGAACAGAGAAACTCCACGGCGTCGCCGTTAACGGTTGTCGTTACATGATGCTTGGCCATCTAGTCTCTCCTGTTTGTGCTACTTGTCGCTGGCGCGTTGATACGCGATCTGTGCTGCACGCCTGGCAAGCACCCCTGCTACCTTGATGCGATAAGCCACGGTGCCACGTTTGTCGTCGATGGGACTGCATGCCGCACTCGCTGCAGACGCGACCAATGCCAGGGCCGCATCATCGACTTTGGATCCAATCAGTGCCTTTGCTGCATCGACAACCAGTATCGGCGTTGGCGCCACTGCACCCAGAGCGACTCGGGCGTGAGTACAGATGCCGTTCGCATCCAGTGCCAACGCTACTCCTGCACCGACCACCGCAATGTCCATCTCGGTGCGCGGAATCAAGCGCAGATACGCATCCCCTGCGCGTGGTAACGGATCGGGCAACCGCAATCCCAGCACGAATTCACCGCGCCCAAGCGCATTCTTCCCCGGCCCGGTAACGATTTGTTCCACCGGCACCTCGCGTTGGCCATTGACACCAGCCACTTCACAAACCGCACCGGCGGCAATTAGCGCTGGAATGCTATCCGCGGCCGGCGACGCGTTACACAAGTTGCCACCCACGGAGGCGCGACCCTGAATCTGCATTGAACCAATGAGTTGCAATGCCTCGACGATGCCGGGCCAGGCGGCGGCGAGTCCGTCATGTTCGCCAATCTCGGCACAAGAAGTTGCCGCCCCGATACGCCAGCCATTCGTGCCATGCTCGATGCCTCGCAGCCGGGGAATACTCTTCAAGTCTACAATCACACTGGGCTCGACCAGACCGGCCCTCAGTTTGACCAGCAGATCAGTCCCGCCAGCGAGCACCTGCGCACCCTCCTTGGACAGTAGCCTCGCTGCATCCTCTGCGTTGGTTGGCACTTGATAGTCCATTGGCCCTCGACCCCCTATGCTTTTCCCCAGTTGCACCATCCAGCCGGAACTGGCAATCGGTCCGCCAGATCTGCTGAATCGAGACAATAGCCGAAACTCTACATCGTTGGCCGGCAAATGAACAAACCGCGGGCAAGCGGACCGGCCACAGTCATGGTAATAATTCCATTACGTGGATATAACAAAATCCCGATCCGTGTGATCAAGGAGTTCCGCACAAGCAGTAAGCTTTCGACATGAGGTTTCGCCAGACACAGTTCTGCCTGCTAACGGCAGGATGCACGCGACCGCTCATCTGCCACGAGAGCGCGTCCCTTGCGCGTAGCGACAGCGTTGCAAGCTGCACGCTATCGCACAGACTTGCCGCGTGCGGCAAACGAGATGATGCCTCGATCTGCTTTGCCGAGCCGGGCTGCGAACACCTGTCTCGAGCTCGAACACAATGATTAAAACCGGCACGGATCACTCGCGCCATGCAACCCCGATGCGGGTATTGCGCCGCATCGCGCGCTGGGTTGCGTGGAGCGTCGCTACGCTGCTCATTTGCGTCGTGCTGGCGTTTCTGTACGTCACGTTCGTTGGCATCACGATGGATGCCTCTTTCCTTCGTGAGCGTATTGCACAGACGTTCACCGACAACATTGGCCGGACAGTGCGTTTCGACGGTCCAATGGAAATGGTGCTCTCGGCCAGGCCCAGATTACTCGTTGGCGGTTTGCATATTTCCAATCCAATTGAATTTGGTGGCGGTGACTTTGCCAGCCTCGGTGAGGCACGTCTCGCAGTTGACCTGTGGCCGCTTCTTTTTCAAAAACAGCTGCGCATTGATGAACTGGCCGGCAGCAACGTCCGAATCCGTCTTCAATCCAGGGCTGATGGCAGCAACAATTGGACGCTTCATCTGCCAGAGCAGAAACCGCAAACGTCTGCACCGTCGCGATCTGCCCCGGTTCGCCCCGATGAGGCGGTTGCGTTGCTCGATATTCAGCTCGTCTCGTTGCAGTCGCTCAATGTCGAGTACGTCAGCAATGAAGGTCAGACTCATTTTTTCGACTTGTACTCGCTCGAAGCGCAATCGCCTGCCAACGAGCCACTCAAGCTCTTCCTAAGAGGTGCGGTCGAAAAGGAGTTCCCATACAGTCTCGATCTGAGCGGTGGCAAGCTGTCAGAGCTAGCCAACGAGAATCCCTGGCCGGTTGCGTTCACACTTACTTTTCTGAGTTCCACGCTCTCCGTCAGCGGCACGGTGACCAGTCGCGGCACCGGAGATTTTGCATTCGGGCTTGGCACCGAAAATCTCGCCGAGTTCGAACGGCTGCTGCAAACCGATTTTCCCGATGTGGGTGCNNTGAGTGCGAACGTGAAATTCTCCCCAAGACATGTCGCCCTTGAGCAACTGACGGGTGTTATGGGTGATACCTCAATCACCGGGGATCTGAAATTCGATACGACAGGCGCCAAACCAAGGCTGACCGGCTCGCTGATCGCAAGGACACTCGACATGCGCCCGTTTCTCGGCGAAAAGAGTGGCTCCGGCACAACAAATTCCAAGAAGCACAAGGCTACCGACGATGGCGAAGAAGCACCGCCGCGCAACCTGTCCGAACTGTATCGCAATATCGCCGAAGCGAGCTTCGACCTGCGGCGCCTCAACAACGTCGACGCTGATATTACTCTTGGCGTTCAACGCTGGCTGAGTCTGCCCGGCGACATCGAAGACGTTCAGTTGCAGATCAGGCTGCAGGACGGTGTTCTGCAGGCACCGCTAACCGGATCAGCAGCCGGCGTGACCCTGGCCGGCCGGGCCGATGCAGATGCCGTTGCAAATCCGCCGACATTCAATCTCGCACTGACCACTAGCAATTCCGATCTCGGCGGACTGGCTGAATTGCTTTTCGGTGTGCCTGGAATCAGGGGCCAGCTTGGGCGGTTCGACCTCAAGCTGGCGGCAACCGGGAACCAGGGAAGCGAACTGGTGCAGAGCCTTGACATTGAACTAAACGTGGAACGAGGTCGCTTCAGCTACGGCAACATCGAAGGTGAACGTCCGGTTAACTTTGCACTGGATCGAATGACGCTGCGCCTGCCGCCCGGCGAGCGCCTCGGTGTGACCATGGGCGGCTCACTACTCGAGCAACCATTCACCGCCACACTTACTGGCGGCATACTTGAAAACATCATGCTCGAGGGTCGCGGCCCGCTCGACTTCCGACTGCGCTCCGGGGATGTCCGTGCCCGAATCCACGGAACCATTGAAAGGCCTTCTGAGAATCGTGGGCCAGAGCTCACATTCGATTTCTCTGCGCCCCGTGCTGGAGATCTGGCAAGCTGGTTCGGATTAACACCTGGGGCACAGGCACCAGCGAAGCTCCACGGCAAAGTCCGCCTGCGTGAGTCATCATGGCGAGTCGGTGATATTGCGCTCAACCTCGGACGTTCCAGTTTTTCAGCCGAACTGTCACAGCGCCTCGTCGAAGGCAAGCCACTTATGCTGCTTCGACTCGACTCCAAGCAGATCGATGTTGCACAACTTGAATCGATGCTGCCGAAGACAACCAAACCGAAGCCAGCTGACGATTCCGCTGTGTTGGACATTCCGCTGCTGCCTCAAGAGATCGACCTGAACGATGCCGACATTGCAGTCAAGGTTGCGCGCGTTGTTGGCACACCGGTCGACGTCGGCGCAGTTTCGTTCGACGGACGCATTCGAGAAGGTTACATGTATCCATCGCCTTTTTCAGCCAGTGTCGCGGACACAACGTTCAACGGCGCGGTACTGCTCGATCTGCGGGGTGCAGAACCGATAGCCGGCCTATGGCTTCATGCGAACAAACTCAATGTTGGCAACGTGCTGCGCAAGCTTAGCCTTGCTCGCGATCTGGAAGCAGATTTCAGCGACTTCGCCGTTAATCTGACTGCCCGATCCAGCCGACTTGGCAATATGCTGTCCCGGTCGCAACTGTTGGGCTCGGTCGGTGGTGGGCGCATTGTTCTCCGCGACCGCAACACCGATGGCGAAGCGCGCATCACCGTCGAAATGGGAGAACTTCGCGCTGATCCAGGCGAGCCGGTGCGTTTGGCAATCGAAGGCGCGCTCGATCAGGTACCAGTATCAATTTCCATTGACACCGCGCCAGCCCATGAATTGGCAAACCCCAAGTTACCACTGCACTTCACGCTCAACGCGGACGCAGCTAATGCGCGCGTCACGCTACGCGGAAACATTGCGCGCCCGATTGGCACGGAGTTGGAATTCTCACTAGATGCACGCGGAGAAAGATTTGCCGATCTGGACGACCTCGCCGGCGCCTCGCTGCCACCTTGGGGACCGTGGTCCGCGCTCGGGGGGTTCCGAATCTCGCCGCGCGGCTACGAAGTAAGCGATTTACGCTTGCAGGTTGGCAAAAGCACACTGACTGGGCTGGGGCGACTTGACACGGAAACGGGCCGCCCGCGCATCATCGTGGAACTGGACGCCCCGATCATCCAGTTGGACGACTTCAAACTCGGCGACTGGTCCCCTATGGAACGAAGAGCTGAAGACAAAACGGAAAAGCTCACGCCCGAACAGATGAGCAGCATGGCGTCTGAGGCAAGCCAGAAGGCACAAAAACTCCTGAGCCCTGGAATGCTGCGTCGGCAGGACGTGTTCCTGACGGTTCGAGTCGAGCAAGTGCTTTCCGGTGCCGACAAACTTGGCGCAGGAAGAATGCAAGCCAAACTTGAAAATGGTCGCGCCGACATCGGGCCGATCGAAGTTGAAATCCCCGGCGGCACGGCCAAAATACGACTGGGCTACGAGCCCACTGAGCAAAACGTGAACGTCGACCTGCATATTGATGTTGAGAAATTTGATTACGGCGTTCTCGCCAGGAGGATAAAGCCGGGGACCGATCTGGCCGGTAGCTTCACATTAAAGGTGGACGTTGGCTCGCGCGCCCGATACCTGTCGGAAGTTTTACATCACGGCAACGGTCGTATCGATTTCGCCATTTGGCCGCTCAATATGCAGGCCGGTGTCATCGATTTGTGGGCAGTGAACGTGCTCGTCGCGCTCGCAAAGGAGGTAGATCCCGAGAAGGCTTCGAAAATTAACTGCGCAGTAGGCCGCTTCGAGCTCAACGACGGCATGCTCGTTGACAATGGCATTATTCTCGATACCAGCAGAATCCGCGTGGTAGGAACCGGAGGGGCAGATTTTAGGCAGGAACAGTTCGCCCTGCGCATGCGCCCGCAGTCAAAGACCGCACAATTCCTGAGTCTGGCCACGCCTCTCGGAGTCAGCGGTTCATTCTACGATTTCGAGATCACGCTTTCACCGGGAGACGTCTTGGAAACGTTTGCACGTTTCATGACGTCTATTATCTGGGTGCCGCTGCAAAAACTCGCGGGCAACAAACTTCCGGCCGATGGGGCTGATGTGTGCACCGATCCACTACAGACTCTGTCAGCCCAATGAGACTGTCGGGCCTTGAACGCGCGCTTGCACCTGCGGCGCCGATCCCAAACACGTGCGTTGGAATCACGCCCGATCAAGACACCGTGCCGAGCATGCGCACCTCACGCTGCGGGAACGGAATGCCAATTGCCTGATTGCGAAATGCCTCAACAATTGCCTTGTTGAGTTCGCCAGGCGCAGTCACGTAATCTAGGACCTCAACCCAAGGGCTCACGGTGATATTGATTGACGAATCTGCCAGCGTTGTCACCCGTGTCAGCGGTGCGGGATCCTTCAGTACCTTGGGACTGGCATTTAACACTTCATCAATCGCCGCCAGCGCCTTGTTCAGGTCGGTATCATACGCAACACCGACTACCACGTTGATTTGCCGAATGCGTCCGTAGTTGTGCAGGATTTCGCCAACGATCATTCGATTTGGGATCACCACACGCGACAGGTCAGGATGACCGAGCACGGTATTGAAAAGTGAAATCGTTTCGACTTCGCCCTCTTCACCGAGCATCGAGACATATTCACCAACGCGAAACGGTCGCGTGAAGATAATGGTAAGACCGGCTGCCAGATTGCCCAGCACTCCCTGCATCGCCAACGCCACACCTGCGCCAACAATACCGACCCCGGCAATCAGCGGCAACAGTTCAACGCCGATATTCTGAAGTGCGATTACGGCGAACAGGCCCAGGACCAAAATCTGGACAATGCGGCTGAGTAATTGCCGTACTGGGGGCTCAATTTCGAAATTTACCAGTGCCTTGCCGGTCACCCTCCCGGCCCACCGCCCCACGTACACACCAACGACCAGGACCACGACTGCCACGAGCACTTTCGGGCCGTAATTAACCGCGGACTCGATAGCGACGTCTTGCATCTTGTCCAGCGTCTGAAGTTGTTCGGCCAGTTGCTGGTTCAGCTCTTCTTCCATTTCCCTCTCCAGATGGATCCATTTACGGCCATCAAGAGCCGCGTTCTTTCACCGTACTGTTTGGCGAAGTTGCCAGTCCTCTGAATCGTACACGGAATGTCGCACTCGCGTTACCCAGCCCGTCAACGATTTGGCGAGTCTATCGTAACCTTCCTTATTGTTGCTTCGACTGGGCCCATTGGGTTGTTTGCATAAATTAACAATCTGGCACTTTACTGTCGTGTTGAAACGACAGTTTCTCACCGTCTGTTTCTTTTTTATCGCCGTAACCACCTCATGTAAGACGCTTTACTTCAGTAGGCACGTTAGCTGCAGTGAGCTTGAATAAAACAAGATTGTGGTCTCGCGAAACTGCTCGAACGAGACCTTGAACGTTGCGAGGAGAACAATGCATAACAATCAAGGAGGATTCACAATCCTCGAAATGATGATCGTGGTAGCGATTATCGGGCTGCTTGCGTCCGTCTCTTTGCCCGCCTACCAGAATTACAGCGCCCGCTCGAAAATGTCAGAAGCGATACTATTGCTCGGCACCTGCCGCACCAGCATTTCAGAAATAGTTCAGGCGGTTTCCTTTTTGCCCTTCGGTGGTGAATGGGCTTGCGAGTCACAAGCAGGCGTGAACGTATCACAGTATGTTGAATCAATCGAGACCAGCGACGAGGGCGCCATTCGCGCAAAACTTCGCAATGTCAGCTCTCTTGTTAACGGCCAGTACATCGTCATGCGCCCATGGCCCGATCCTGGCCGATCAGGTCCGATACAAGCGGGCGACTACATCTCGCATTGGGATTGCGGCCCTGCGCCAGACAATACCAATGACATCACTGCGACCATGCCCTCGAGCTGCCGCGCCACTGCCGCAGATATTGGAGCAACTTCGGGCTGGGCATCGGCAAGCTGATTGAGCGCGTATGAGAACAGTGCACAGTGTCACTCGCTGTGCTGGCGGCTGCGCGCTTATGTCTCTCGTTGCAACCACATTGAGTCAGGTGAAATAACCGAACTGGGCGTCGGCTATTCTTTCCCACTTGGCGCGTATCACCGTGCCCTGCTGTTCCCTGCTAGCAATGCGAAAGGGCGACGCCGAACCGCTTGGCACCCTCTGTCCCGTCAGCGAAATCTGCGCGAACCTGAACGCCAAGGTAGACTAACGGCCGACAGCACAAACATCGCGGCAGACAAGTCGTGGCACAGCGATCGATTTCTGGGCAAGTCTTGCTTCGTAAAGGAAATTTCCAGGTCGGGCCGGTAATAAAAACGATATGAAGCTTTTTGACAAGTTAGAAGGGCTCACAAGCGCCGGCACCATTGCGCTTTATTGGGCGGGTTTCGCAATACTTGCCTCCATCGGGATACTCGGCTGGCAAGGTTTGGAGTGGTTAAAGACGGGCCAATGGCGTACCTTAACCTTGATAACAACGTTGGCTTCCTCCGGCGTTGAATGGGCATCCTCGCCGCACAGTTGGATCGGCATCCACAATCTTCTGAGGGAAGTTCCGCTCACCGTAGCCGTTTTTTGGCTGTGCATGATTCCAGCATTACTATTCATGTTGCTGCACAATTGGCTCGTCAAACGTCAATAACAATGACGTTGGCTGCAGTCACCCGGCTCGCGATGCGCATCACCCGGTGCTTTTATCGTGCACTACTTTTTGCCGTTGGTCACATCAGGCACCCAGCTTTGCAACACTGAGCTGCCTACTGGCCATCGTACACAACCTAATCGTCGTTGCCGATCGGCTGTGATCCACGCATCAGCAATCGATCATTCAGGCCCGATGGGCATTGACCACAGGCCCCGGGCAAGGATTTGCATTCGTTTTTCGAAAGGCTTAACCAGCCCGGGTGCTCAAATCATCGCTTGCAGATCACCATCGATGCTAATGGCCTGTCCCGAAACTGTCCGACCCCGCGTTGACGCAAGAAACAGGATCATGTCGGCGAGTTGTTCCGGCTGAATCATCTCCCTGATCGACGCTTTTTCCAGCCACTCGTTCCGAACTTCGGCCGCCGATTTGCCAACAATCTTGGCTTTTGCCTCGATCACCTCGCGATTGCGCTTACCTTCCACTGTGCCCGGCAGGATCGCATTACAGCGAATGCCGCATCGGCCGAGTTCCATCGACAATGTCTTGGTGAAACCGACCACGCCCCACTTTGCCGCCGCGTAGGGCGCACGGTTAGGAAAACCGAACCGCCCTGCCGCCGATGACAGGTTGATGATGGACGGGTTGGCTGATCTCTTGAGATGCGCGACAGCAAGTCGCACGCAATTGAACTGCCCAGTCAAACAGACCTCGAGACAACGATCCCATTCTTCCGGATCGATCTCGTGTACCGGGCCGGTCGGGCCGGCGATACCGGCATTGTTAACCAAACAATCAAGGCCGCCGAGCTTCCTGATTGCTTCGTCGAACAGCGTTGCCACCGCCACACGATCGGATACGTCGCACACACTTGAACTGATTTCCCGATGCGCTTTATGCAGCGCATCGAGCGCTGCACGGTTGATATCGCAGACATGGACATTCGCACCTTCCCGCAGGAACGCTTCCGCAACCTTGAGCCCGATACCTTCGCCGCCGGCGGTTACCAACACCCGCAAATCTTTGATTCCGAGATCCATGATCCCCCCTAATCTGGCCGACTCCAAATCGTAGCAACATTTTCGTGCTTCATGTCATTGGACGGATTGTCGCCGAACAGAGCTGGTGACGCTCGATCAAGGGTATAGATACCACTGAAGTGCGGTTCACGCAGATGCCACAACGCCGTAGCCGATAGGCTGATGAAATCGTCTCCCGGGCGGCACGCCTAAATCGAAGTTGTGTCAGGTCGGGGAAAGCCGTCTGACCGGGACGACCGGGCAAAAGGTAATGCTTAATGCTGACCAGCTGCGCTCGGGAGACTCAGGTTAGCCCCTGTAGAAACTGCAGTACGGCAACCTCGTCACGGCGCAGTGCCGACGCTTTGCGTTTGCGCCGCGAACCGTTTGCTGACGCGCCATTTGATGACTTCGTTCTGGAAGGCGCCGCACATGACGAAACTGCGGTCCTGCCCTCCCGATAGGCTTGCAGCAGGGCTGGATGCACATAGTACTTTCGGCACACCGCACGCGTGTTGCCCAGTTGTTCGGCGACGTCGTCGATTGCGCGGTTGATGTTGCGCGTCGCTTCACGCTTCGTTGGCGCGGGTCCAACTTCGCGCAGCGCTACCGCCGCAAGAATAGTCCCACCCCAAGTCCGAAAATCCTTGGCGCTGACATTGTCACCGCTGGCGTCACGCAAGTACTCATTGACGTCGTCCGACGTAATAGACTGACGCTTGCCTTCTCCGTCAACGTATTTGAACAACTCCCATCCCGGCAGGTCTTGGCAACGTTGCACGATGCGCGCAATACGCCGGTCAGTCACCGCAAAAGCATGCTGTACACCGCTTTTTCCACGGAAACTGAAACGCAAAATCGAACCGTCGACCTTGACGTGCTGTTTACGCAGAGTCGTCAAGCCATAGGAGCGGTTTTCTTTCGCGTACTCGTCGTTACCAACGCGGATAAGCGTTTTATCAAGCAAACGAACCGTTGCCGCAAGAATCTGGCGCCGGCTCAGATCAGGCGCGCCGAGATCGCGTTCGACGCGCTCGCGGATAGTCGGCAAAACCTCGCTGAACTCCAGCATGCGACGAAATTTCGAGTTGTCGCGCGCTTCGCGATACAGTGCATGATAGCGGTACTGTTTGCGGCCACGCGCATCTCGTGCCGTGGCCTGGATGTGTCCTTTTGGATCCGGACAAATCCACACGTCGTTCCATGCCGGCGGAATAGCCAGAGAACGGATGCGCGAGCGCTCTTGAGGATCAGTGATCCTGGTACCGTCGGGCCGGTAAAAGGCCCAACCCTTTCCAGCGCGCCGCCGCGAAATACCAGCGACCCCATCAGTAACATAGTTCAGACCGGTGCGGCTCGCGGTCTTGCGATATTCCACGACGCGCGGTGACTCTTTCGCCGTTTCATCCCAGTTTTCAACTGAAAAAACCATTATTCATCGTCTTTTTACTTTGCGAGCACGACACCATCCGGAATGCTCGGAGCAATCCGGTTTTCCGCGCCGATCCCTTACCTCATCCTGCTGTGTCGGAACTTCGACACCGGCAGAGTGCCCCTTGTCGCTGCTCATCATCGGCACCTTCAGGCAACACTGATGCCAGAACACCAAATCAATGACTTAGTGATGCGACGGGGGATGGTATGCCGTTCGCTTGAGATGGTCAGCAACAGGCTGATCCACAGGGGATTTTTCAGTATTTGGCCCCTCCTCGCGGTACGGCAGCACTTTGAGCAATTTCAAGAAAATCAGGGGCAAAAACATCATTGCAGCAAGACCTGACGCCACGATAAGCCCGATCACGGAGGATGAATTTTGTCTGGAACTGACCATCTGATAAGCGAAATCGTCGCTGAGCTTGTCGTCTGGGTGTTCATCATCGCCGCATTAGCTGGTGTTGCGCTTGGTGTCGGTTTGAACATCAACAGCGCACGCACTCTGCAGTTTTTGAGGGCAACCAATCGCTGGATCTCAGTTCGCAAAAAGCTCAAGCAGATCGAGATATCGCGCGATATCGATCAAGCGATCCTTCGTCGCCGACGCTGGTCAGGCACCGTCTTCGCACTTGGTGGTGCCTATACGGTGCTGATGCTGCTATTTGTCGTCGAGTTCCCCTACGTCGTTGTCGCACTGAGCAAATATGCCAGACCCGTCGTCGTCGAAATTTTGACGGAAAGCCTGCGATGGCTCTTGCTGTTGGGCGGCTTGCTGGCGTTTGGCGTTGGAGTCGTCATGCTCGTTTCCGAGCGTGCGCTGAAATCACTGCAAGACAAACTGAACCGCTCTATTTCTATCCGGCGATTCAGCAAAGCGGCGAATGAAATGCACATGACACTCGACAATCTCGCCGAGGCTTACCCTCGGGCCACCGGACTCGTGCTGGCGTTGCTCTCGACACTTGCACTACTCGCTGCAATGGTTGTCTGGATCGAACGCTGACTCTCGAAGTCGGCGACGGCAGGTTTGTCACCCTGATAACTTGCATCGTGGTAGCGATGTCGGCAAGTCTGTTCTATTCTCGACGATGTGTCGCCTTCACTAAATCTGTGGTCAAGCGCCGCCCGTGCCGCGGCGCAAACGCCAGCGTCGCGCAACCGCTACGTAGACTTCCTGCGGGCGCTGTCAATTCTGGTCGTCATTTCCGGGCACTGGCTGGTCGCAGCGCCGTATGTTGTAGATGGCGAGATCACGTTAAACAGCATGTTGGCATATCAGGAGTGGACACAAATCCTGTCCTGGCTGCTCCAGGTCATGCCGGTGTTCTTCTTCGTCGGCGGCTACTCGAACAGCGTGTCGTGGCAAGCCGCAAGGCGCGATCACAAGCCCTATGCTGAGTGGTTGATCGGGCGGTTGCAGCGTCTCGCTGCACCGGTGCTGCCGTTGCTCGTTGTATGGACGTTGCTGGGCATAGGTTTGCACTTGGCGGAAGTTCGACCCGGGATAGTCACGGTTGGCTCGCGCATGTCGCTCATCCCGATCTGGTTTCTTGCGGTCTACATTGGCGTTACCGTGATTACGCCATTGAGCTTTGCCGCCTGGCGGCGTTTCGGAATGGTCTCGTTCTGGTTACTGGCTGTGTTAGCTGCCCTCAATGACGTTCTGTTTTTTATTTACGATTTGCGCATTACTAACTGGTTTAACTACGCCTTTGTCTGGTTGGCCGTGCACCAACTTGGCTATGCCTGGCGCGATGGACGGCTGTCAACAGATTGGAAGGCACTGCTCTGGTCCGTTTCGGCGCTCGCGTTTTTGATCGTGCTGGTTACGCTCGGGCCTTATCCGTTCAGCATGGTCAGCGTGCCCGGCACGGAGGTCAGCAACTCCTCTCCGCCCAAGCTGGCGATGCTGTTGCTCGGCCTGGTTCAAATTGGCTTGCTACTCAGTTTGGAAACACCCGGGCGGCGCTGGTTGCAGCGCCCCTGGCCGTGGACCGCGACCGTGCTCGTCAACAGCATGATCATGACCATTTATCTTTGGCATCGGACCGCTTCGGTGATTGTCATTGGGGTCGCGATTCAGTTTGGAAATGTCGGCCTGACGCTGGAACCAGGCAGCGGCGTCTGGTGGTTGGCTCGTGTTCCATGGTTGGCCGCTTATTTCATTGCGCTTACTGCATTTGCTCTGGTACTCGGCAGGTTCGAGCGCAGCGCTGTGCGACGCCCGCCTGCGTCCGCCTGGCGCCAGGTCGCGGGCGCCGTACTCATTTGCGGAGGCCTGTCTTTTCTTGCGCTGAAGGGTATTGGCAGCGACGCATGGCTGGGTGTGCGTTGGTGGGGCGTGCTGCTGCCGTTCGCAGGGGCGTTGCTGGCGGGGGTCAATTTGTTGTCGCGGTCGAAACACGCCCAAACATAACCGTGGATGAATCAAAGCGCGTCAACGCTGTTCGTTGTCGGCGTGCACCGCACAGGCTACGCCGTCAAAATTCCCAGGCTGCGGCCGCGCCAATCACCGTGGAGTCGTCGCCTCGAATGCGCACGCGACTACCGTCCAGCAGCGTCATCTCATAGCGATTGCGAACTTGTCGTGCCACACTCGCGGTAAGAGTCAAACGTCGCAGCAGCTGCCAATTAAGACTCAGTTCGAGCAAATACGACTCATAAATAAACTGAGACTGGTATTGCAGGCTTGCGTCTTTTACATACCACTCGTTACCACTAGGAGTAAGCTGCAACGCCGAATCAAAACGTTCGTTGGGTTGGTAGCGTAGCGCAGCCGTCGGAAAACCGAGGTCAATCGTCCAATCGACGTGCGGCTGCCAGTCAAGACTCACCATTGGATATATTTTGTAACCACCGAAGCGGTGGTCGCCGCAAATACCGTATTGCAAATCCATCTGATTCGATAACTGGCGGCCCCACACGACCGCCGCCAGCAACTGCACTGCGTCGAAGTCGTATTGCCCGGGGTCCTTCATCACGTTCGAAGACGCGGATAGCGATGGCGCGATGCTAAATCGAAAATGCTTGCCTTCGGACTGGCTCTGCCTGTGTGCCGGAAAAAACAACGTGTGCAAATGGCCGTTGGTCTGCGGCTCAATTGAATCGAACCGCAAGATCTTGTATCGATATCCGACACCAAGCGACCAAGCGTTTCCGAGCCGGTATAGCGAATCCAGCGTGTAATTTTCCTGCTCCACAGTGCCGAGGTTGTCGTCAAGACCGGCTTCGTCACTCGCGGATACGCCTAACGACACGTGCGACGAATCAACCGGACGATCGCAAACGTCGACCGCGGCCAGACTGCTCATTGCGCACACAAGGCCCACGCACAATGCAGCAACGCGGCCCCAGACCCGTCCGGTTAATGCTTTCAGCGGTGTTTTTCGCATGGCACCTCGCAACACTTGTCACACCTTCCACCTTACTCCCCGCGACACTCTGTGAGTCGCAGGCCGGGCCCATCTGACGCGATCTCGCAGATTGTCGTTTATGAATCCTAATTTACACCTTTGCGGCATCTTCGCGCATCTCGAACTTGAGCGCCGCCTGTCCTGCTGCTCATGTTTTTACCTACACGCCAGCACGAAGCAGCGCGGCATCGATTCCTCCTCTGGTGAATTACCCAAGGGGCAGTATCGAGCTGCGCTAATGCTCTCGCTTCACTGACGGCGTCGCCTTTTTGACCAACAGCGACAACTTGACATCGACTTTCATGAAGCCGCCAAAACGGACTCGCCGACAACGCCAGATCGAAGAACTCTACGATTTGTACGGCGCTGTGATGATCGAATGTATGCTCAAGGGCCGCCCCACCTCGGAAAAAATCACTGGCTCTTGGAGGTGCTCGCCCCGCGCGACGCCACCTCCTGATTGCCCGGGGGTTTTTGTCCCCATCGGCAAAGGGTCGACGTACCTCCGAGCCAGCACCCTGACCAATTAGTCGTTCTTTGGCACGCACCAGGCGGGTATGCTTGGCTTTTTTTGGAAATGGGGCGCGGGCAAATGGCCACAGATTTTTCTTACGACCCGGTTACTGCCGTGGACGAAGCCACTGCTACCGGCAAAACGGCTGAGATCTTCGCTGACATTCGCGAGACCATGGGTATCCCCCTGATCACGTCGATCTGGCGTGGGCTTGCCGGCATGGGCGAGAGCCTCGACACGGTGTGGAAAGCGACCAAGCCGATTTACCTCAGTGGACACACCGAACTGGCGCTTGCACGCGTGATCGATCAAACCGGTTTGCCGATTCCGGAACCGCTCGCCCCGACGCAACTCGCGTGCATTGGAATCAGCGGAACCGACCTCACTGCCATTCGAACGATTATCGATGCGTATAACCGCTCCAATGGCATGAATCTGGTAGCACTCGCAGCACTGATTTCACAACCGGCCGCTGAGCGCGAACACAACCTGGCGCGCAGTTTGCCGAAATGGAGTGCCTTCCCTGCCCTCAAGTCACGCGAACAACTCGACGACGACACCTGGGACCTGATCCGCCACGTCAACGCTTTCGGCGCGCCCGGAATCGAGGCTCACGTGGCAACCCTGTGGCGACATCTCGGCCACTGGCCGAATCTGCTTTCACTCGTCTACAGCGCCTTTGCACCGAAGCAGGCCGACGGTGCCATCAGCGCGGCAGCATGCCGGATGGTCGAGTTGACTCGCCAACAAGCAAAACGCCTGGCACCCTGGCGCAGCGAAACCTTTGCGTTGTCCGGGCAGGTAGAAAAAACGGTGAGCGACTACGTGAACGAACCAGCACTGGTTGCACGCATGGTCACGATCGGACACGCCTTGGCGAAATGGTTAGGCTCCCGGTAGAATTTTGGTGCATTTTTCCGGACTTCCCAGAAAAAACCATTTCGCCACTTGTTCAGAACTTCCGACTGCCTGCAAACAGATGACCAAGACATTGACATTGAGCAAACTTACTGGCGAACCATTCTTGCGGGAGATGCACCACTTTTTGTGGTCCGACCCGGTGTGGAGTGACGGAACACTGGATCAGGGCTGGAACTGTCGCGATCACGCATGGATCACGTCGCTACTCGTGCACACCATGGGCCACAGGCCGGTGCTGTTCCGGGGCCGTTCCTTCATCATCGGCGGACCGACCAACATACACAACGGGTTTGCCGTCTACCAACCGCAGCACGCTTGGGTGGGTGTCAAAGACCTTGGCGTTATCGATCTCAGCATCAAGACCGAAGTCACTATGGATACTGGCCAGCACAAGGTGCCGGTCAGATGCGTGCTTGGTGACTCGGCAGTTCCCAGAGAGCGGGCCAAGCTCTACGTCATGGAGAACCCCGCCGAGTTTGGCCGTGCGGCATCGCTCCTTGCACAACAGAGGAAGCAAACCTCCCTGCTCTACCTCATCGAGAATGGTGAAGAGCTGAACGAAGGCCACCTTACATCGGCCGCAGAGTGGATCCACTCACCACTGACCGAACACCTCACCACCTTGCATCGCCAGCCTGCTGATCTCTACTGTGCTTTGTTTTTGCACTTGCACGCATTTCTGTTGGGCGAAACGGACGGCTTCGCTGCCAAAAATGGCGATGATCCCTGGATACAGCTCGCCGAAAGTGGCACAGACGCTTTGCAAAGAACAGTGGAACTCCTCAACACGGCTACTGCCTTACCGCCTGCGCCGACACCGCAACCAGAAGACGAAAGCAAAGACGAACACGCGAACCCGCCGAGTTCGAAGAATCAGACCACAGCGAATCGGACAAGCACTGGCGCTTAAGCTTTGACAAACGGCCAGATCGCGTCGCCGCCCTGAGACATTGAATGCGGGGCCCGCTCACCTGACCTCGATCGGCTGACCGCCCTACAATACGCCATCAGCGCTACTTACTTTTGCAAATGTCGATTCCTTTTCAAGCCGAGCTGGGTTATCTGGTCCCATCAAACAAAAAGCCCGTTTACTTCGCATCGCAAGCGGGGGTCGATGCGAGGCTCGATATCGCGGCAAAAATCGTCGCGCACAGGGTAACGATTTCAGACGCGCGTGAAAGAACACCTACCCCCACGCTGGACCAGGAAGGTTTTGTGCTCGTCAACCACACCAGCTCGGTGACTGACTTCTATGACGACACGCAGATCCGCGACATCTACGAGCACGAGGTTGCCACACTCGTTCGGGAAATCACCGGTGCTTCGCGTGTCGTGGTCTTTGATCACACCCGCCGCTCCGATGCAACGGCGATACGCGGTACACGCAACACCCGCGAGCCTTCTGCAGTCGTTCATAACGACTACACCGACGCCTCGGCCGCGAAACGCCTCCGCGAAATTCTCCCAAGCGAAGCAGATCAACAATTGCAACACCGTTTCGCCATCGTCAACGTCTGGCGCGCAATTGGAGGACCGGTACTGACAACTCCACTAGCGTTGTGTGATGCGACCAGCATTCGTGATGCCGACCTGATCGCCACCGAACGTCGCGCAAAAGATCGGGTCGGCGAACTGCAATTGGTCAAATGGAACCCCGAACACCGCTGGTTCTGGTTCTCCGCCATGACCAAATCGGAAGCGGCGCTATTCAAAACATTTGATTCTGCTGCAGACGGGCGAGCGCGACGCTCGATCCACACTGCCTTCTCGAACCCGACCGCGCCCGCTAATGCCGCTCCTCGCGAGAGCATTGAAACACGCACGTTCGTTTTTTTCCGATAGTCAGTATCACCGTTAATTTTCTCGAGTCATCTAGGTTTGTCTCGATCCAGGGGTTCGGCAATTGTTCGATGTTGCAAGGTGCCCACGGTCCGGGTAATCACGTTACCTTCCGCTTGTGCTCCCGGCGCACAATCAAGCCCCCGATATAAGTCTCTGACCTTGCACCTGTGAGCAGCCAACGTATACACTTGGCTTGCGAGCCAGCCACGGACTGTCATAAGCGGGTTTAACAGGATGGAGTTGAAACGATGGCAGACGATTCGATATACCACGATGGAATGCGCCAACTCCAGGACGTACGCGAAACCAGGCGCCTCGCTGATCGTCTGGAAGAGACCATTGTCCACCCAGCATTCACCGACGAAGACCGCGCGTTTATACAGAGTTGCCCGATGTTCTTTGTGGCGACTGCCGACGCCAGCGGCAGACCCGACTGCTCATACAAGGGTGGCATGCCCGGGTTCGTGCGCGTTCTCGATGAACGCACGCTTGTTTTCCCCGATTACGACGGTAACGGCATGTACCGATCCTGGGGCAATATCCTTGTCAATCCGCACGTCGGACTGCTGTTCATAAACTTCGAGAATCCCAAGCGGATTCGTGTCAATGGCACAGCGCAGATCAGCGCCGATGATCCGTTGCGCGCCGAATATCCGGGTTCGGTCTTCATCATAAGGTTGACGGCGGAAAAGATTTTCCCGGCATGTCCCCGCTACATTCATAAAATGCAACTTGTGGAACTCTCGGCGTACGTGCCCAAAGCCGACTACACACCACCGGTTCCTGCCTGGAAGACGTTTGACGAGTTTCGCGACGCGCTACCTGCCCGTGACCGGGTCGGTGACGGCGACGAGGAAATCCCGACGAAGCCTTGACTTACTCACCCTGAATCGTTTTGCTCCCCCAGGCAAGTCGATCCAGCCGGGGAGCGCTTTGGCGCATCGACGAACACAGCGAAACCTGATGCGATTTCACTCGAAAGTCTCGGGCATCAGTGCTCAGTGACAAACTCACTTGGCTCGCTTTCCATGAATACGGCGTCGCCTTTCGATGCGGAAAGCCGCAACGCCTTCAGATACTGGTATTCATTCGAGTGGTACCACTTGTGTGCCGTCTGGAGGTTCGGAAAGCGAATGATCACTGGAAATATTGGCTTCCATTCGCCTTCGACGCTTTCGCAAGTACCGCCCAGGACAACGAACTGACCACGGTACTGCTGTACCGTTTGCAACACGGCTTTCCGGTACTCTTCCATTTTGTTTGGGTCGTTCACTTCCCGGACATCAAAGAAGCAATATGCAGCCATGTCGTCTCCTTTCCGCGCCGTTTGGCGTCTTCATGCAACGCCACGCAGATTATTGGCCGTTCTTCCCATGCTGATTGCGCTTGTCCGGCCAAAAGTTCGTAAAAAGCCATAAGTGCGTAGCTCAAACCCCGCTCGACCTCGTTTGGAAAGACCGATACTTCGGAATATTTATGGTTGATTGGGAGTAACGCATCTACCGCCGCGCCATGATCAGTGTCGCCTGACCAGTCTGGGCGATCACGCCGTCGTGACGAACGATTTCGATTTTGATACTGATGCTACCGCGGTCTTTGTGGCGATGGCTCGGTTTGGCGCCGATGACCCGTGCTCGCACATGCACCGTATCGCCGGCCCGTAGCGGCGCGTCAAACGACCACTCGATTCCCTTCAGTGCGAGGACCGTCCCGTCGATCAGGTTGAGCCGGCTCAACAAACCGAATGCCATGCCTACCATCATCGGGCCATGAGCAACACGGCCACCGAACATCGACTTCGCTGCGAAGGCCTCGTCCGTATGCAGGGGGTTATGGTCGCCTGTCAGACTTGCGAAGTCAGCGATGTCGGTCTCGGTCAATGTGCGTGACGGCGTCTCGTATTTGTCATCAATTGCGAAGTCCTCGAAGTACAAGCCCACGTTGGTTAACCCTCCCTCGGCAGATTCTTACGTTCAACCGCGTCCAACTCCCTGAGCGCGACGCGCCGGATCTTGCCGCTCACAGTAAGTGGCATGTCCTTGATGAACCGAATCTGCCGCGGGTACTCGTGCGCAGACAGCCGTTGGCGCACAAACGCCTGGATGTCATCGGCAAGAGCGTCACTCTCCGCAAAGCCCTCGGCCAGAACTAGATACGCTTTTACCTCCTCACCACGCACGGTGTGCTTCGACCCGATTACACCCGCGAGTGCCACCGCGGGGTGGTGCAACAAGCACTCTTCCACCTCGGTGGGTCCGATGCGATAACTGGAACTAATAATCACGTCATCGTCGCGCGACTTGAACCAGAAGTAGCCGTCCTCGTCGCGCCAGCCAAGATCGCCCAGCACACACCAATCGCCGACGAACTTTCGCCGCGTGTCCTCATCATGTTTCCAGTAGCCGAGGAACATCACCGGATCCGGTCGGCGTACAGCGATCAGGCCCTCCTCACCCGCGCCAAGCTCGTTACCTTCGGGATCGACCACCGTAACGATGTGGCCGGGAATTGGCCGGCCCATTGAGCCCGGCTTGATCGGCATGATGGCGGCATTGTTACCGACTACCAGGTTCACTTCCGTCTGGCCGTAGAACTCGTTAATGGTTAATCCGAAAGTTTCCCGACCCCACTCGATGATGTCCTCGCCCAGTGCCTCGCCGCCGCTGGCAATGCTACGCAGCGAAACGCCAAAGCGACGTGGATCGCCGACCTGACGCAGCATCCGCAGCGCAGTCGCTGGCATGAACACGTTGCGTACTTCACGCCTCGCCATCAATTCGAGCACCGCCTCGGGCTCGAACTTGGCAAAACGTTTGGCAAGCAGAGGTACACCGTGAAACAGTGCCGGTAGCATCACATCGAGCAAACCGCCCGCCCAGGCCCAGTCCGCGGGCGTCCAGAACAGATCATTCTTCATCGGGAAAAATTCATGCGGAAACTCCACCCCGGGCATGTGGCCCAGCAGCACCCGATGCGCATGCAGGGCTCCCTTGGGGTTGCCGGTGGTTCCAGAGGTGTAGATCAGCAGCGCCGGATCGTCGGCGGCAGCATCGTGTGTTTCAAACGTGTCCGAGGCCTGGCCGAGCACCTCGCGCCAGTTGATCAGGCCGTTCCCGCCACCGTCAGCGACGATGATGTGCTCAAGCGCACCGAGACGCTCGCGAACGCCCAACAAACGCGACAGGTTGTCAGCGCAGGTGATCAGCACACGAGCGTCACTGTCGGCGAGGCGGTGTTCCAGAGCCTCCGGTCCGAACAGGCTAAACAGCGGCAACGCCACAGCACCGGTTTTGTAAATACCGACATGGGAGACCACGCACTCAAGACATTGCGGAAGGTGCACGGCGACGCACTCCCCGGGTCGCGTTCCAAGATGCACCAGCACGTTGGCGAGACGGTTCGCCTCGCGCAACAGCTGATCAAACGTCATCGATCCGACTGAACCTTCCGGCGCTTCGTAGATAATTGCGGTTGCGTCGGGCGTCGCGCGCGCATGGCGATCACACACCGCGGTGGCAATGTTGAATCGGCTGGGAATCCGCCATTCGAAACCGCGGTAACACGCCTCGTAGCTGTCCGCTCTCGGAAGCAATCCACTCATACGCCTGGCCCCGGTTTACGCGTTTCGTTCTCCCTCAGTCGCAGGGGAAAGCACCCCACAGCGCAGCCGACACCAGGCTGCTTCCCGTGAATCGACGTTTTTCAGGGTGGCCCTCAAGATACCGAAACACAACATCCAGCACTTGATCCAGTTGCGTACGGGCAGGCAGGCAAAACAAGCGCATCTTTAACATTCCAATCTCGGGATCAGAGAGATCACGATGCAAATCAATAAACCCCTGTACGTATCCCGCGTACGACCCGGCATCCTGCGCACGCTGCGCATCGCTTTGCTTCCATTGCGTTCCCCACTTGTACAACTCGTTACCGTCTACCGCCCGAGCAGGCAAGGCCAACAGCGCAGTAACGATCAGTAAAACTGCCCTTAGTGTTTTCATTATCTCCCCTGTGTTGGCGTACTTTTTTGTTCGTGATCCCGGCGTTTGCCGGTACTGTTTGCCGTCGGGTTCATGTTGCGGTGGTGGATATGGCAGGCGGTATCCGGACAATTCGGAGCCTTTTTCGCATGACTGCGCGAGCACAACGTCAGCTAAGCCGCTATTTCAACACGCGCCGGTGTCCATCTGTGGCTACGCCGGGCGAGTCGTGATTCGGTGGTCTCTTCCTCATAGCTTACGCTCTCCCCCTCCCCAAATTCGCCGCGCTCCCCAAGCACATTGACGTTAATAACAGACAGTGAGCGGCCTTCCTGTTCCATATGTGCACCAACATACACGCCGCACGATATACAAACCAAAAAGTCGGCTGTTTTGTGGCCCATGCGGTAACGAAGAAGCTTGGAAGGATCATCAACCCTGATGACGAGGCTACCGTCGGGATCCGAAGTGTATCGCGCCCCCTGCGCCAAGCAATACGAACAGGTGCAGATTCTTACCCAAAGCTCGCTGGGCATTTTGCTCGTCGTTAAACACAAAGAAATATTTCCGCAGTGACAACCACCGCGCAATTCTTGGGCATTGTGATCGGACATATATTCTCCGCAAGCAATGCAGAATAACAAGGCGGGCATCGGTCGCTCGCCCGCCTGCCCCTGTTGGAAAAGTTTATCGAATACGTCTACTTTTTTCTGAAATCGCAACTATTGGTCAATCAGCGTGACTGCGTCGTTACCGGCTCACACAACTGTACCGACTGGATACTACAGTCTCGCGGTTTTCTTCGGCGAGCGATGGGGCGCTCACGTGCCCAGCGGGGCAAGTCACGAACATCCAATGCTTGTACTCACTTTGCCCGCCGTTACAACCCGTAAGCAGCACCTCGCCAGAGGCAAGTTGGCCCTCGATTAGGCCTTTGCCCGTTGCCAGAAACCGAACGAACACTGGCTCGTCACGCGCATTTCGAGTTCCAATTTCCCCATTGAGATGGTCAAATTGCGTGCAGTACTCCATATGCGGTTTCAGGCCCAGTTTTGGTCCGGGACACAGGCCGTAATACAAAGCCTTTTTAAGAACCATGATGGCGATCATCTCGTCTGCTGAGACTTTCTTACGAAACCACTGCCCAGAGACATATTGCTGTGCTGGATAATCTTGCATGAATTTCACGAAGACTTTTCTCATCTGTTCTGGAGAAACAGCTCTGTCGAGACATGGAGAAAAGTGATGGAACTCCTCCACTGCGTACAGCGCCAGGAATTCCTCCATCAAGGCATGCTCCGTACCCAAATCCCTGACGTTCTCAGCAAGGGGCTTAAACGCACTGAAACGCGCAACGGTGATCCCGATCTCTGCGTTGTAACCTTCGCAATAGTGTTCGTCGCGGTTTGCGTCTGCTACGCAGACGTCCCCGGCAGATCGCAATTGTTCGTAAAACCTGCTGCGTCCTTCCCGCTGATCACAATCGGCGCATGCGGAAAAGGCCTCTTCTACCGCCTTTTGAGCGTCCGTCATTCCCGCGCACAACAGCTGGTCTTCCCTTACCAAAGACGAACAAGCTGATCGATACTTCCACCTATGTGCCGCCCCGGAAATGTAGCCTTCGCAATAAGCCACCCTGTCCGGATCGTCTGAGCTGCAAAATTGGAAGAGTTCGACACCCGAGCACCCGAGCTCCGGTTGTTGGAACTGCGGGTCGAGCGGATTCGCCGAACAAAGCGCCGCTATGAGAAGGAAGCCGAATGCCGTTAGCTGCCGCGCTAAGTCCATCGCTGTTTCATGAAGTTGACCTGGGAGCATTAAACCGGACGACGTAATCTGCTCCGCCGCGTATACGATTAGCTCATCGAGGGTTTCAGCATACCCGGTTTTATAGACCCCTCAGCCCTGGTGAAGATATTTTATGCAAGGGGTTTGTACGTTCTTGTTTTTCGCGCGCGCAATCGGACCCCGCGAATTCTGCCTTTATCAATATCCTCGGCCGAACATCATCCAATAGTGCCGCCGCCCTTTCAATTCATCGCGCTGTTCGTCCGTGAGCAGCCCTTCCACTTGAAGCCAGTGACCGGTTTCAAGCTCCAGAATCTGCCGCCTCAAATCGGCGCAGCGCGCGTACTGTTCTCCAACGTGCTTCGGCTCCGGCATATCGGCTTGCATCAGGTCGCTCAGTTTGCGCTGTTCAACGAGTAACTGCTCCAGCAGCATCCCGCGTTTGTTTTCCAGCTGTTGCTGTATGTCCCGGAAGCGCCGTTTCTGCTCATCACTGAACTCGAAATCCTCATCATAAGCGAGCCAGGTCATCATGTTCATGCGCGGTATCATCGCGACATCATCGCGCATCGAGCGCACCGCACCCCATCCGTGCCACATTATGTCCGGCATTGACATGTGGTTTCCATATCGATGATGCCCGTAGCCACGCATTCCGTGGTGAAACCCCTGGCCGTAAAACGCTGCAGCAGGACTGAACAGTATGCTCAGGACGATAACAATCGCGGCGACGATCATCGCTGCGCCAAGCCATTTACGCATGTGCGGTGTCAGGTTAGCCATTTTTTACCTTTCGTTAGCAGGGTCGTCACCGCACACCTGGCGTCACTTGGTAAGAATGTCGTCACGTTTTTGCACGAATTCCTCACGGTTTATTTCGCCCCGGGCATAACGCTCTTCGAGGATCGCGAGCGCCCGATTCGCCTGTTGCGGTTCGGAAGGCGGAGTACCGGCAACTCGCCCGCCATCAGAGAGGAGAAATTTGATGCCGAGAAACACGAGAACCAGCGGAACGAGCCACACAAAGATCATCCCAAGCCAGCCAAAACCCAATCCCATTCCATACTCCATCATGGCACACCCCTCAAACTTGCTGCGGCTGCCGAAGGCAGCCTGTCCAAACAAGAGCAATCACTATAAGACAACGCATATTAATAGGCACGCAGTTTAAAATAACCGTGTGCAGATTTTCGCGAATTTGCAAAAATACGCCGTACTTTCCGTACTCCTCGCTGACGCCAGGGGCTGCTTTTATGCTGTCGCGACCTGAGCCCGACATTGCATCGACAGTGCAATGCGGGGAGTGATGAACCATCAAGCCATTCCGTAACGAGGTCTTTTTTTCGTTCCGCTGGAAAGGCTAATTTACGGACCGGCATACAACCAGTAAAAATACCCCTTGCATCGGTTCAAATAACGCTGCATCCGGCACGCCCGACCGTATTCGAAGCCACGATCCCCAATATCCCTGCCGATCATCAGCCCGAAATCAGGGCATCAGCATGGACACTGTACTCATTTTCAGTGATGCGCCCGATAGCGCCGAACGGACATATGACGTGCGTTCAGAGTGACAATCACCCTGCGCGGTTAGCGCTGATCGTGGGAATTACCGCTGAGCTCACGCGTGATGGTGTGCTCGCTGCAAAAACCGGGCAAAATTCACCCAGCGGCTGACCCAACTGGAACGCATGCTCGGCACTTCAGCGGACATGCCAATAACTGGCGGCTTTCGTGTGGAACGTGCGTCGATGCCCGCGGTCCAACCGGGTGTGATTTGCTGGTTGGGGCAGTCACCAGCTCTGTGACTGAGCTGGCGCAACCGTCTGCCGCAGCAGGCGCGGTGCGCATCATCCGGAGGATACGCTAGTAATGCAAATGGAGGACAGACATTGACTGCGGACGCGAAGCTTCACTGGGAAAAGGTGTACCAGACGAAGCGGCCCACTGAGGTGAGTTGGTATCGGCCTCATCTGGAGATTTCCTTGCAAATGATTGAGGAGGCGGTGCCAAGCCATGACGCGCACATCATTGATGCAGGCGCCGGTGAATCTACACTGGTTGACGACCTGCTGGCACGCGGCTACCGAAACCTGTATGCACTGGACGTGTCGGCGACTGCTCTGGACGTTGCCAAGGCCCGACTCGGCGAAAACGCGCACCGGATTACGTGGCTGTGCGGAGATGTCCTGACATATCCTTTCCAGCAACATCAGTTTGACCTATGGCACGACCGGGCAGTGTTTCACTTTCTGACAGACCCGGTGGATCGCGCAAAATACGTACAACAGGTCATCAGTGCAGTGAAACCCGGTGGGCATGTCATCGTTGCCAGCTTCGGTCCCAAGGGTCCTTTGCAGTGCAGCGGGCTGGATGTCGTACGCTACGATCCATCAGCATTGCATGACGAGTTCGGTTCTGGTTTCCGGCTGTTGAAACAACGAGTTGAACTCCACCAGACACCCTCGGGCAGGACCCAACAATTCATTTACTGCTATTGCGGCGTCGACGGCGCGCATAGCGGCCATGCGGGCCAGGGCGAATGAAGTTAAACACCGTGGCTTAAGGCGCCACCCTTGGTACCACCTCAGCAACCGTGGCCGTGCTGCTGTCTCAATGCACTTCGAGCGCGACGCCCCCGATCAATAAAAAAATCGTGATCGTGTTTGCAAATTCCGGGGGGCTGATCTGTTATTGCCGAATTATTTTGCTAGATACTGCTCTATTCGTAGGCACCGCACTGTGGCCAGATATTACGGAACTGTAATCTTGTCATCGAGTGACTGGCAGGGGCGCGATAGTGCAATCAATGTAAGGAAAGTGACATGGAAGCAATCGTACGAGCAATTCTGATCGCTGTGACGTTCTCGCTGGCTGTGCCTGTTACATTGCACGCCAACGGCTTAGCGGAAGTGGAAGTGTGGAAAGACCCCAATTGCGGCTGCTGTGGTAAATGGGTCGCACATTTGCGTGACGCCGGATTCCCTGTCATCGAGCACAACACCCGACAGGTTGCCGCGGCGCGCCAAAAACTCGCCATGCCACAACGATACGGCGCCTGCCACACTGCCCGCGTGGATGGCTACGTGATCGAGGGGCACGTACCGGCTGCCGACATCAAGCGTCTGCTCGAAGAACGGCCCATTGCAAGGGGGCTCGCCGTTCCCGGGATGCCCATTGGTTCACCCGGGATGGAAGGCCCCAACCCACAGCCTTACCAGACCTTATTGATCGGTACCGGGGGAAACGCCAGGGTTTTCGCTGAACACTGAAAAAGTAGACATTCTCAATCTGAGCAATCAAAACGGCCATGCATCCGAAATCCAGACTGTTACTGCCGCAATCGGTCAACCGCCGTACCTTTGTAAAGGGGCTCGCCGCTAGCAGTACACTTGCCGCACTGTCGCCGTGGCTCGATATTGCTCCCTCAGCACTGGCGGCGCCGAAGCGGGTTGTACCCGTTCTGAGTGGTACGCACTTCGATCTCGTCATTGAAGAGCATCCGGTCAATTTTACCGGCAAGACGAGAATCGCCACCATGATCAACGGTTCCATTCCGGCGCCGACGTTGCGCTGGCGACTTGGCGACACGATAACGCTTCGCGTCACCAACAAGCTGCGCGAAACCACTTCCATTCACTGGCACGGGATTATTCTGCCTTTCGACATGGATGGCGTGCCCGGCATCAGTTTTCCCGGCATTGCCCCCGGCGATACCTTCACCTACCGCTTCAAGGTTAACCAGACGGGTACCTACTGGTATCACTCCCACTCGGGTCATCAGGAGCAGACCGGGATGTATGGTGCACTTATCATCGACCCGCCCGACACAGCGCAGACGATGCGCGATCACATCGTCGTTCTCTCCGACTGGACGGATGAAAATCCCGAGCGCGTTTTCAAGAAACTCAAGGTGCACGCGGACTATTTCAACTTCAATCACCCGACCATGCCGCAGTTCCTCCAAGACATTTCCGAAATGGGTTTCGGTGCAGCTACGGACAAGCGGCGCATGTGGAACGAAATGCGCATGAGCCCAACCGACCTGGCTGATGTTTCAGCGTACACCTATACCTACCTGCTGAATGGGGCCGCCCCGGCAGGAAACTGGACTGGGCTGTTCAAGCCCGGAGAAAAAGTCCGGCTGCGATTTATTAACGGCGCAGCGAACTCGTTCTTCGATGTGCGAATTCCCGATCTCAAAATGGCCATCGTGCAGACCGATGGTCAGGATGTTGAAGCGGTGACCGTAGACGAATTTCGTTTTGGCCCCGGAGAAACCTTTGACGCCATTGTCACACCGACTGAAGACGCCTATACGATTTTTGCGCAGTCGATGGATCGCAGCGGTTATGCCCGTGGCACGCTCGCGGTACGGGAGGGCCTGAGCGCTGAGGTGCCCGACACCGATCCCGTCGAATGGCTCACCATGCGCGACATGATGAGCGAGATGGATCACGCTGCGCACGCAGGCGGTCAAGGCGGAGGCCACGAGGGACATGGTGGCGACCAAACTCAAATGGATCATTCCGCACACTCTGGTCACGGCGGGGGCCAAGAGGGACATGGTGACGGACAAATGCAGACGGATCATTCCGCGCATGCCGGTCATCGCGCGGACGCCATTCACATTCCCAGTCAGCGCGTACGTCATGCGCGCAGCGAATTTGGTCCCAGCGTGGACATGCGCGTCGATATGCCACGCACAAATCTGGATGATCCGGGAATCGGGCTGCGAAACAATGGTCGACGCGTGCTGAGCTATGCCGACCTTGCGACAGTCGGTGGGCCAATGGATCCGCGCGGTGCGGAGCGGGAAATCGAGTTACACCTCACCGGCAACATGGAGCGCTACACTTGGTCGGTCGATGGACTGGAATTTGGTCAGTCCACGCCGGTTCATTTTCGCCACGGAGAGCGCCTGCGCGTCATCCTTCACAACGACACCATGATGACCCACCCCATGCACATGCACGGCATGTGGAGTGAACTAGAGAGCGATACTGGTGAATTCAAGGCTAGAAAGCATACCGTCCAGGTGCAGCCTGCCCAGCGCATCAGCTTTCTGGTCGATGTAGACGCCCTGGGTCGCTGGGCATGGCATTGCCATTTGATGTTCCACATGCACGCCGGCATGTTCCGCGAGATCGTTGTCTCCTGACATCAGGGAGACTTCGTGAAGATCATCAACGAATCATGTAGCGGGCGAATCATGGGTGTCGTAACGAAAAGCCTCCTCGTCGCAGTCGCACTGGTGGTCGGGGCGACCACCTGGGCGCAGGACACGACGGAAACAATCGACCATTCTGAGCACGTGATGGACGCGCAGGCAATGGATCACTCCGAGCACATGATGGACGCGCAGGAAATGGATCATTCCGAGCACATGATGGACTCAGAGCAGATGGACCATTCCGGCCATGACATGACCAGCGCGTCGCCACAAGCAGCGCCCGACGAGACAGAGTTGCGCGACCCCCATGCCTATGCTGAAGGCACGGATTTCGGACCGCTCGGGCGGCCACGCCTGGCCGACGAGCATAATTTCTGGGCTGTGTTGGTCCATCGTCTCGAGGCAGTCAAAACCTCCGACAACAGCTATGGCGCTTTTGAAGGCCAGGCATGGTACGGGCGTACCTACGATCGGCTCAATCTGAAGTCTGAACTCGAAGTGGACTCGGGCGAAGTACTTGAGTCGCGCACGGAGCTGTTATGGAGTCACGCCATCGCATCTTTCTGGGACACACAGCTTGGCGTACGTCACGACACCGGTGAAGACCCCGACCGTACCTGGATGGCCCTGGGGGTCCAGGGTCTTGCACCGTACTGGTTTCATATCGATGCGACGTTCTATGTCGGAGAGCATGCCGACACCGCTGCTCGACTCGCTGCGGAATACGACATGCTGTTTACACAGAAACTGATTTTGCAGCCGACGATTGAAACCGAACTGTACGGGCAAAACGACGACGAGCGTGAATTGGGTAGTGGTCTGGCCAGCCTAACAGTCGGACTTCGCCTGCGCTACGAGTTCACTCGTCAGTTTGCACCCTATATTGGTGTCGAGTGGTCGGGCCAATACGGCGGCACGGCTGACCATGCGCGGGAGGCCGGCGAACCAACAGAAGAAACGAGCTGGGTGGCAGGTGTACACATGTGGTTCTAGCCAATAATCGCCGCCCGGGTGACGTGCCGTTTAGTGCGCAGCCACGCTGAGCCAACAATCGTGGAGCCAATCAACCCGGGAAGGATCGTCACCTTCGGACCATCATCCCTCGTGTCAGATGACCAAGCCGAAATAACATCGGCCAATCTGCGCAAGAATGCGGCGCGTGTCGCAAAAAACTGCACATTGATCGCCCTCGAACGCTCCATGAACTCTGCGCCGATGAGCAGAGCATTTTGCCCACCAATTTGATTTCGCTGCTCTCCACAGATGGCCCGGGGGTTGATCCTTCTGAAAAAATAGTTACTGATTGGGCAGCCGGCAAAAGCCCTGCGCTGGAATACCAAGCGCACTGTTGAATTTACTCGACATATTCTGGAAGGCGATCAGGCCAGTTAATTCAACAATAGCGTCCTCATTGAAGAAGTCTTTAAGGACGTCAAATACTCCCTCTTGCATCGTTTGATCCGAACGTGTCACCGCTTCCGTATGTTCGAGGGCGGCACGCTCTCGCGGGTCGAAAAGATCGCTTTCGCGCCAGTCCTTGAGCTCTTCGATCTTTTGCAAGGGGACCCCGCGCTTTAGCAGCGTTGCCGTGTTCAGGTCAACACAGAACCGGCACAAATTGATCTGAGATACACGCACCGTAACAAGGGATCGCAACGCTGGATCAAGAGGTGACGACTTTCTGTCGATCATTCCGTACAAGAACGCAACACCAAGAAACAGTTTGGGTGATCGCGCCCACGCCAGTGCAGACTCCAAGACCGCGCCATATTTGCGACGCTGATTCCAGAAGAACGGGCGTAGATAAAACGCGCATTCGTTGGGCCTTTTGGTCACAATTCTCATACCAATCGCTTTCATGCAACTGAATTAGCCTGGCGGCACGGCAGCCCCATCGCAAAAACAAGATGGACGGCGGAAGTGTCTGGATTCATATTCATGGGACAGGCAAGTCACAAGTTCTGCTGGATCACGGCTGTAAATGAGCTGGGCGCCGGTGTCCTTTTCAAAGGTGTCTATGATTCGT
>JABAOE010002649.1_pt2 | contig 29968 bp, 25 predicted proteins | sample 7062141 | NCBI WGS metagenome assembly JABAOE01 (sample SAMN14538627, study PRJNA623070) | marine sediment metagenome | biome: marine biome [ENVO:00000428]; feature: marine pelagic biome [ENVO:01000023]; material: deep marine sediment [ENVO:00002113] | place: India: Gulf of Khambhat ...
GGCGAGCGGTTCAAGATAGGTAAACAGTGAACGCTGATCGATACCGATTTCATATTTCCCCAGTTCTTCATTCAGATTGAACCGGAGCATCTCTGCTAGGCTCCCCTGGTCGATCGTCCAGGGACCAGCGCCCTCTGCAGTGAGTGTGAGCGGCGCTCGCAGCATTTCGGCCGCGATCTGTCCTTGCTCAGTTGCATCAAGCACAATCGGCGGTGTTTCCTGAACCGACAATGGAACTTCCACATCATGTAGCGCGGCAAATGCTGGGGCCAGCTGATCGAGGCTGCGTTCGATTTCCAGCNNATTTGGCCAGGTCGCATTACGATCTCAACCCCATTCACGCCAAGCCACGCCTCTAATTGCGGCCGGTCGATCTGGCCGGCAAGCTGGTTCATGTAAGCTGCTCCCGCGCGTTGATCGAACAGTACGGTTGTGGGCACATCGATACCAGAGGTCCAGGCTTCAAGGAATTCGGAAAGCTGAAGCAGCAGCCCGCCATCTCGTCCAACTGCCAGTGCGCTGTCGGCCATGCCCGGGATGTCGAGCGCGACGCCAAGCTCACCTGGGGTGGCGACCCAGTGCTGCGCACCATCCGTCATCAGCACCGTGCCGCTGCGCGGGTATGTGAGACTCTCGCCCAGCGCCAGTTCGATCTCTGGTTCGGTGAGTCCGCTCAGGGAGAGACCGGCTGCTGTAACGCCGGGCAACGCCTTCCCCGAGTACGCCACGCGTGTACCTACCAGGAAAAGAATCAGCACCGATCCTGCTGCCAATATCAGACCAAACGCTGCAAGGGCTAAACTGGGGAGTACCGCTTTGAGGCTGCTGCGTATTTCCATATCTATCAGCCGAAATTGGGCGAGGAGTATATCATCTGCAGATAGGAAGTCTGCAAGGTTCGGGCCGCTTGAGGTGAGCCTATTATGGGAGAAGAAATGAGTAGTCAATCCGCCCAATCCATCACGGTCAGGCGCAGCTTCCGGCTTGGTGCATGGGAACTCACTCTCTTTGGAGTCGGGGTATGGCTCGCTGTGGGCGTGTTTGGGCTGTTTGACAGCCTATCGCTGCAAGCTGGGTCCGATAACGCGCTGGCCTACCTGATGTACGCAGCGCTGATGCTGCCAACCTTGTTCACATTTATCGAGCTGCGCGGCTGGGTGCACAGTGGATCCGGCAGCTACGGGCTGGTTGAATCTCTGGAACGACCTCTCGTTGAGTTCTTGACCGGTTGGGCCTTCATCCTTGGATGGACTGCCCTGGCCGGTCTTCTTGCCTGGACATTTGCAGATTACGCAAGCAGATTGCTCGACCCTCTGGTTCCCGCTGAGCGCCTGAGAATTCCCATCCTGCTGTTTGTTCTGATCCTTTCTGCGGTTCAACGCGGCTTGGGTGCTCGGCCCCTTTGGAAATTCGCCGTGCGGATAGCCGGACTGGCCGGGCTTGGATTTCTCCTGGCGGTGATGGTTGTGGCTACCTCCGGCGCTGAAGACGAATTGGGCGCGCCAGCCTCAACCAATCTCTTTGCGGCTGTTGCAACTCTAGGCGGATTGGGATGGTTGATCGAGGTGCTGGTAGATCGAGGTGCGGAACGTAAAAGCATCGGCATTCCTCTGGGCGGATTCTTGTTAGGTGCCGCGCTAGCGGTGGTCATCGCAATGCCGCCAGCTGCCTCACTAGAGCAGTTGATTGAACGGGCGCTTCCAGGCTATGGATCTCAAACGGTGCTTGTAGCTGGAATGCTGGTGATCGTTGCATTTTGGGGCCCGCTTTCTCTGTTCTCCCTTCGACGTTTACAGGTGATCACTGAAGATGGTGTGCTCCCCGGCTGGCTCTTGGCGCCCGCCTGGAGGTTGGCTGCCTTTCAATCGATGCTTGTATTTGCTGTCGCTGTCATAGCTGCCTTGATTGCTGCTGTTCCCTCGCTTGCGCTTGGTCAGCTCGCTGCGGTCATGTTCATGATATTGGGCATCGGTGTGAGCGTCGCTTCTATCTTTTATGAGAGAGGCGGAAATGCGCACCCGCTGCTGCGTCTCCCACTGCATCCGGCAGTGCCCGCAGCGAGCGCAGCAATTAACTTCCTGCTGATATTCGCTCTCCCGCTGTGGGCAAGAGTACTCGGGCTGGTCTGGTTGGCCATAGCCGCGCTTGCCTTCTGGTGGGGTGGGCGTCAACGAATGCATGATTCGCAAGTCGGGATAACGGTCTTTGAGGCTTTCGAGGCACAGCCGATCGTAGAATCGGACTACCCCATCATTGTTCCAGTATCCAACCCCGAAACCGCCACCAATCTGGTCAGCCTGGCGGCAGAACTCGCCAGGCGTAAGGGCGGTCATCTCATCTTGCTTCAAATCATTGTGGTGCCCGAACACCTGCCGCTGGATAACAGACGCTTCGAAGCGCAGAGAAAGCTCGATCTGATGGAACGCAGTCTTGCTGAGGCAAAATCCCTCTCCGTGCCCACCATGGGACAAACTCGTCTTTCACGCAGTGTGGATCAGGGCATTCTGGACTCCGCAGTTGAGGAGGGAGCAAAACTGGTGGTGATGGGCTCCAACGTCAGCCCCGAATTCGCAGGAAGGCTGGGATTTGGTTCGGTGGTCGACAACGTCCTGGAAAAGGCTGCCTGCGAAGTTCTCGTCCTTCGATCGGAGGGAGAATTCAAACCAAGCCGCGCGCTGGTACCTGCATCCGAAGTTCGGGGTCTCGAAGCTGCCCGGTTGGCCAGCTGGCTAACCGACGGCGAGATCACCCTCCTGCATGTTTCAGAGGGTGGGGATAGCGAGCAAGCGGCGCAGGCGCTTCTCAACCAAATTACGGCCGAATTGGGGGACGTGCCCACCAGCGTGATTCGAAGTGGTACCCCTCTGAGCGGAATTCTGGAAGGCCTCGAGGGCCACGATTTACTGGTTCTGGAAACCGGTGAGCTGGCGCTTCTGGACGACGAGCGCCGTAAGCAGCTTCCGGTAATGATTGCCGAGCGCACGAATGTACCCATCCTGCTGCTGCGCAGCCAGGCCGAACTGCCGCGGTTGGTCGCCCGTCGTGCCTGGCGGTCCCTTTCAGACATCATTCCCCCGCTCACCCGCGAGGAGCAACTCACGCTCTATCGCAAGCTCAGAGACGCTGCCCGACCGAACGTGCACTTCTTTGTCCTGATCACATTGTCTTCAGTGATCGCCAGTCTTGGATTGCTTATCAATAGTCCCGCGGTCGTGATTGGCGCGATGCTGGTGGCGCCGTTGATGAGCCCCATCATCGCCATCGCGGCTGGCCTCACTTTTGGAGACGGACGTACGCTGCGCGAAGCCCTCGCCTCCACTGTGCAGGGAGCCATGGGGGCCGTATTTATCGCGATCGTGATTGGGTTGATCGTTCCCGGCGCGTACGCGACAAGCGAAGTGCTTGCCCGCACTGAACCTAGTTTGATCGATTTAATGATCGCGCTTGCTTCGGGTATGGCAGGAGCTTATGCCATCGCGCGCAAGGAAGTGGGGGAGGCACTGCCTGGAGTGGCAATATCGGCGGCGCTCCTTCCACCGTTGGCCAGCGTGGGCCTCGGGATCGCTCTGCGGGATGGTTCAATCGTAAGCGGTTCGCTGCTGCTCTTCACCACCAACCTGATTGCGATCGTGTTTGCGGCCGGGCTCGTCTTTCTCCTGCTCGGAGTTCGGCCTCCTTCTGGCGAGCGGAGCAGTCAGTGGTTTCGTCGGGGAGTGACCGTGGCTGTCGTCTCACTGCTGGTCGTCAGCCTGCCACTTGCATTCCTGCTCTGGCGATCGGTGGAACGTGAGCGCATGGAGGAGCGCACGCGTGAGATTCTTGATGTGCAAATTGCTAGCTGGGGTGCAGTTGCAGTCGCAGATCTGGACATCAATCACGAGTTGAATCGGGTTGAAGTCCTGGGTACTTTGTATTCCCAAAGCGCAATAAGCGACGCTCAGCTGGCTGAGCTTCAGGGGGAACTCGAGCAAGCCCTGCGGCCAGAGGTGAGTTTGAAGCTTGTTGTGATACCAGCAGAGATTCTCGAGTCTGCCACGGATCCATGACCGTGAGAGATTCCGTGCAATTTACCGGGGAGTGTTCCCTGTAGCGTCAACCACGCAATTCAGCGCCCAAGTAATTAAACTGCCACGATTGCAGGAGCCTCAGCAGATCGCCCCACCCTGAGCCCGCGACTAGGGTTTGAGCCAAAGCTCTACACTCGAAAAGTAGCGCAGACTGGGGGAGTCCGCGTTTTGCTCCCTGATGGCGACCTGGACATACTGTGCCCAAGGAATATCGTAGGGAATATCAATGGCAAAAGTGCCAAGTACGCCCGGTTCCTGCGTATCCAATTGCACCTGGTGAGTCGACAACGGCTCGCCACTGCGGGTCAGCAGCTCGACCGTCAAGGGCGTTTCGGAATCCGTCCAGCCTGCGCCCCTGACCGGCAGTATTCCTCCTTCAACAACCGCTCCATCGCGCGGCTGCATAATGGCCAGCTTTTGTGGCCCGTGCTCTACAGGGTGAATGCGCGCTCGACCGTGCGATAAGAGCACAATATCTACAGATACAAGCTGGTCCATGGTGGCCCAGCGTATTCCGTCCGTGCTGATCTCCAATCGGGCTTCCTCTGCCACCGCCGATGTATCGAATTCCATCCGCGTCGCGAAGTTGCCGGCATTTCCTGGATAGGCGAACAGGATCGTGGTCTGTTGGGCAACAATCCGCCCATCCTCGCCAAGCAATCGAATGTGGACTCGTTCGTTGTGGCTGGGGCCGCCCCGGCCGACAATCTGAAACGGACTTGTGACCTGTGAGCCCGGCCCGGGCCGATAGATCGCCAACTTTGCATCTGGCAAAACTGAACCTGGTGGGATTGACGTAGGCTCTGGAGTCTCCACCGGTTGCTCGATTACGATCGCCGGCGTTGCTAAGTTGAACGGTGCTGGTGTCGGCGCGCCTGGCGGAGCCTCGGTTGGAGGCGGTGCGGTTGGCTCAGCAGTGGGCGCCGGGGGAGGCTCGGTGATGCTCAGTGGGCTTGGCGTCACGCTCGAACAGGCTGCCAAGGCAAAAGCGAACATGACGGTAACCGCCCTGGCGATCACCAGGTCAGGCAAGCTGCGCTTGCGTTGAAGTCTTGTTTTTGACATATCACGATCTGCAAATCAAGTGCCAGTCGATACTGCCTGGCTGCACAACTACCTGCGTTGAACCCAGCATCGATCAGCAAGACGACCGCACTTCTAGCACAGACCTATGGGTTGGTGCAAGTCGGAGGCCACAGCCAAGAAACCGCGCAGCCAGCAATTATGTCAAATTCAGTCTTTATGGGGGTTGGCTGGAAACCGGCAGCCCGGTTCCAGATGAAGGTGAGATCGCTAAACCGGGGCAGTACCCATGGCGCGCAGGCTGATCCCCACCAGGAAGAGGCATATCAGGCCATAGGTAAGGTTGGCTCGACGATCGTCCCGTCCTTTGGTGTATGCGTAATACCCCGGAATCGAAATGCCTGCAACGGCTCCGTACAGCAAATGCATCAGGGGAACCTGCACCGGGCTACCGATCCACAAGATAGCGCCAACGATCATTTGGGCAACGATTAGGATCTCACCGATCGCCAGAATCCCCCAATAGCTGCCGCTGATCTCGCGGCGGAGGAAATAAGAGATCAGGCCCCAGACGCCCGCAACTGCAAGAAACAACAGCATAGCGGTCGATAAGCGCGCGTGAACGTCAGTCAGGGTCATTTCGGTTTCTCCTCATCGGCACTTCCCATCAGGAACCAGCAAGCCAGATCGAAGGGTCGGTGCAGTACTCAGCTCAAGCCGTAAATTTCTGAATACTTCTCGGTCAGATAATCCAGATAGGGCTTTGCACTGAGCTCCTCACCCGTCGCGCGTTTTAGCACTTCCATCGGTTCGTATTTGCCTCCATGGCGGTGCACGTTTTCACGAAGCCAGGCAATCAGCTCCCCGAATTTCCCTTTGGAGATCTGCGTTTCAAGATCCGGGATATCTGCGTTGATTTTTCGCCACAATTGAACCGATATCAGGTTCCCCAGCGTGTATGTTGGGAAATAGCCGAAGTAGCCATCCGACCAGTGAACGTCCTGGAGTACGCCCTGGCCATCGTTGGGCGGTACCAGCCCTAAGTATTCCTCGAATCTAGAATTCCATACCTCAGGTAGATCAGCCACCTCAATCTTGCCCTCAATGAGCTCTGCCTCGATCTCAAAACGAAGCAGGATGTGAAGGTTGTAAGTAGCCTCGTCAGCTTCTACACGTATGAGGGATCGCTCGACCTTGTTGATGGCGCCATAGAATGTGTCGAGCTCAACTCCATTGAGCTGTGAGGGAAAAACCTCCTGCAACCTTGGATAGTAAGCGGTCCAGAAGGCCCGACTTCTCCCCACCAGATTTTCCAGCATTCGCGATTGCGACTCGTGAATTCCAAGTGATGCGTCATGGGCTGCATCGAGCGTCGATCCTGACAGAGATGGGATCCGGTCGATGGCTGGCGAGATGCCCTGGCTGTAGATCGCGTGCCCGGCTTCATGCATCGATCCGAAAAGCGCAGGCCCAAAGAAATTTGGATTGACGCGGTTTGTGATGCGCACGTCTCCTAGATTCAGGGCCTGGCTGAACGGGTGCGGCGCCTTGTCCTGTCTTCCCCGCTCGAAGTCGTATCCGAGGTCACGGATTACCTCCAGGCCGAAATCCCACTGAGCCTGCTCCTCGAAGTGGACTCGCAGGAAAGAATCCTCCACAGCGTCCGCCCGTTCGCTTATTTGCTGAACCAGTGGAACCTGCACCGCACGAAGCTCGTCAAAGATTTCCTTCACGGTCGCCAGCTTGAGCCCGGGTTCGTAGTCGCCGAGCAGAGGGTCATACGGGCTGTCATAGGGCTCAAAGAAACCTACATAAGCGCGCTTAACTTTGAGAACTTTTTCGATGTGAGGTTTGAAGGCCTCGAAATCGGAGGCTGCCCGCGCTTCCACCCAGGCGTTGAAGGCCAGGCCAACAACGCGCTGCGATTCTTCGACCCATTCCGCAGGAACTCGCCGGGTGCGATCCAAATCGCGCTTCAGTCTTGCGACGATCCCGACCTCGTCGGAGTCGGGATCGAGTTCCTTGATCTCTTCCTCAGCCCGCTCAACGGCCTCGCCAAATTCGTCGCTGACAAAGAGCTGATGGGCCATGCTGGCCAGAGTCGCCATTGCATGGGCTCGAGCATCCGCGCCTCCGGTTGGCATGTAGGTCTGCTGGTCCCAGCCCATCAGGTCGCCCGCACTTGCCAGATCGAAGATCTTTCCAGCTTGATAGCGAAGGTTCTCAAAGTGTTCTCCCATGGTCTTCTTGCTTTTCTCCTCTACTAGACGATCCGCCAACGCAGCTCGTCGCCGTTTAGTGCTGCCAATACTTCGGTTGCGATATCCAGACCAGCTTTGGCTTGCGCTTCTTCTGTTTGTGCTCCGATGTGCGGAGTGGCGATCACGTTTGGATGTGTGAGCAGCGATGACTCACCCGGCGGTTCGTTAAGGAAGACGTCCAACGCCGCGCCCGCAATTCGGTTTGCTTGCAGTGCATCATACAGCGCCTGCTCATCTACGATCCCGCCCCGCGCCGCAGAAATCAATCGCGCGCCTGGCTTCATTTTCTCCAATGCCTCGCTGCCGATCATCCCATGCGTCTCTTCGCTCAGGGGTAAATGCAAACAAACATAATCTGATTTCGCCAAAAGCTCATCGAGCTCGGCTGGAGCTGCACCGTGCTCGCGAATGTACTGCTCCGAAAGATAGGCGTCGAATCCGAGCACACTCATTTCAAAAGCGCGGGCCCGCGCCGCGACCGCAGTACCGATTCTGCCCATCCCGATGATGCCCAGCGTTTTACCCGCAAGCTCGGAACCTTTGAGTTCCGCTTTCCGCCATTGCGCACGTCGCATTCCTTCGTCAGCATACGGAATGTGCCTGGCCAGGGAGAGCATCAAGCCCAACGTCAGTTCCGCCACCGCAACCGTGACCGAGTGCGGCGCGTTGACGACCAAGACGCCTCTTGACGATGCTGCTTCAAGGTCAATGTTATCGACCCCAACGCCGGCCCGACCGATTACTCTGAGCCTTGACCCTGCGTTATTGAGAACTTCTGATGAAACCTTGGTGCGCCCCCGAACAATGAGAGCATCGAATTCGCCGAGCGCATCGAGCGTCTCGGACTCAACTACTTCAGCCTGATCTTGGAGCAGCCGCAGGCCCTCCTCGGACAGGCCATCGGTCACCAATACACGCCAGGCCACGGTGAGAACCCGGCTATTGTAATCGTCTTGCCGCGCAGGCTCTCGCCGTGCCTGATCCTTCCCAGGCGATGTCTATTCGACGGGCCCAGGATCTTCCGTCTGAGTAGGCGTAGCTGTTGCTGTCTGGGTCGCGGTGGCTGTTGCGGTCGCCGTATCCGTAGGGGTGGCGGTTGCCGTTGGAGTCGCGGATTCGGTGGCCGTGGCCGTGGGCGTTTCCGTCTCAGTCGCGGTGGGGGTCGGTGACGAAGTTACCGTGGACGTCGGCGTCGCTGTTGGTGCCTCGATTTTCTGCCAGCTGAGCTCAATCTCTGCTTTACCGCCGTCTTCGTAGTAGTGCACAACCAGCGTATCGGATCCCGACATTACGACATCAGCTGTATAGGTTGTCGAACCAGAGCTTCCATGCCACTCGTTGATGACCAGTAGATCGCCCACATAGAGCCGCACGCCGTCATCAGCCCGGGCTGAAAATCTATAGGTGCCCTGCTCGAATTTGATCTTGCGGGTCCAGCGAACTGAAAACTCGTCGCTTGGCAATCCAACGCCAGGGGAGTTCGAACCCCAGGAGAAGTCCACCGACTGATCGTTGCGGACCATGGCTGGCGTCCCCTTGAGTTCGCTATTGGCGAAGTACTCACCCTTCCAATCACTGAAGGTCGGGTCTTTCGTTTTTACCCAAGTCAGTCGAACCCGGGCGTCATACGAACGTTCGTAGTATTCCAGCCGGATGTCGTGCCCGCCCTTCCCCAAGCCGATCTCCCCGGTGACCTTGCGAGCGCTGCCATCTTCCCATTCATCGATGATCAACTGCCCATCGACCCACAGCCGGACTCCGTCATCGACGTACGCTTCGAAGCGATAGACTGCAGCTTCAAATTCAACCTTGCCGGTCCAACGAACCGAGAAGTCGTCCTTAGACACGCCGGATCCTGGCGAATCTCGACCCCAATCGAAATCGATGACCGGATCCTGGCGGGTCAGAACAGGCTTGCCTTCCAGTTCACGGTTGTTGAAATATTCGCCTTTCCAGGCACCTGTTTTTGTCTGACCGGCTTCGCTGGCGACAATCCACACCCAGAAAGGTTGCTCCCCGCCGTCTCCCAGTCCAAATTGGCGCCCGCTGGTGTCCCTGAGCATCCAGTACCCACGGTAGTTGCCTGCAGAAGTTGGGGCCGCCATTCGCACCTTCAGGTCTACCGTCTGACCGGGTGAAACGCTGGCTGGCAATCCCGCTGCCGATGGGCCACTCATCCGGTTCCCGCCCGCAAAAACTATGGCATAGCCTGTGCTCCAGGTGCAGGTACCGCTGTTCCTGAGCCGCCAGATCTTCTCAAACGATTTTCCAGGCGCCATCACTGTCCCGTCCGGAATGGTGACGTCAGCTACGTAGCTGGCCTGGTTTATGCAGGGGACCTTGGTGGGAGTTTGCGTGGCCGGTATGAAGGTAGCGCTTGGAACGGCACTGGCCACTTCGGTTGGATCTTGGAGCTCAGGGATCTCAGTGGCTGTAGCCTCGCTGTCCAATATCGGTTCAGTTGGTTCCGGCGTCGATTCTTCCTGGTTGGGAATCAAGCCTAGCAAATTGCCGGGATAACCGTCTGATGTAACCACAAGCACGAGCACACTTGCCATCACCAGCAGCAGTGCTCCAATGCCACTGATCACGATGAGCGGATAAGTGTTGCGGGGTAGTTTTCTTTGTGTGCTCATATCCTGCTTTTTCCTCTACTCCATACCGGTGATCTTCCAGATATGTTTGTAATGCTTGAGTCGCTGTTGCGTACAGACACAAAGCTCGTATTTCTTTATCGGTATTTTGTTGAGAGGATCTACGCAGCTGGATCACGCTCAACCAGCGCTCAGAGTAGGGACATCTTTGGGTGTGAGAGAAGGGAGCTCGGCTGGTTACGCGCCTGCGGAGCGGCGGTCAAATGGATACCATGCCAGCTGGAAGAGCATNNCGAATTGCCAGTACAGCCAGCCGAAACCGAGAGAAGCCCAAAGGTTGGTGCCAACAACGGCGATGTACAGGAGTGCCGTTTTCTGCGCACCAGAAGCAAACAATCCTGGGAGATGCCCCAGGCCGAAGAGCAAGCCTGAAATCATAATCGAGGCCCAGAACACGGTGGGTGTAGGTTCCCCAACCAACAAAGACCCCAGCCACACCAGCAGGGTCATCAAACCCCAGCGGGTTAGGACCTCCTCCACGATGCCGCCGTAGAGCAATCTCCCGGCGAGTCCCAGCTGGATTCGGATCCCCTCAACGGCTTCCAGAGTCTTTTTGTCTAAACCAGGTCTGATCAATCCATAGTAGGCAAGCAAGAACGGGAGGATTACGAGTGCCGATACCGCGAGCGTGGGGAGGATTCGATCTACCAGATCGGGTGGCAGCTCTTCGCCAGTTGTGATCGCTTCCAGCAAAGGAGCTGATAGACCAACCTGTGGAGCCAGAGCGGTCCCCAGCGCAGATGCAACAGCAACCAGAATGAGGTTTTGCACGATCCCCGTCATCACGAGTGCAGAGCGTGAAGGAACCGGGCCCTTGGAACGCGCCACGGTCCTTCTTAGCGCCTCAACCTGCCGGAAACTCGCAATGAGAATCCCGGGAAGCGGAATAGCAATCAGCAGTAGAAATAACTGGAAATCAAACATCCGGATAAGGAACTTGTTCAGACACCCATCAAAGGGTTTATGTGCAGCCTGGGCCGAGTAAGTCGATGGCCCTATCCTTCAGGGCGATGTTTGGCTTCGATCTCCGCTAGTTCGCGCAGCCGTTCATCATCCTCTGGATTTGGCTTATATGCAGTCGAAAACCAGGCCTCCAGGATCTCCTTAGCGATTGCCTCTGAAGTCGTACGCAGCGACATACACAGCAGATTTGCATCATTCCAGATGCGCGCGCCGCGTGCGGTTTCGGCATCGATGCATAGCGCTGCTCGCACGCCGGGGACCTTGTTTGCCGCAATGCTGACGCCTGTGCCGGTCCAGCAAAACAGCAGGCCTTCATCAGCCTCGTCCCCCGCCACCTCTTCCGCTACCTGGCGGGCGACGCCGGGCCAGTGTTCCAACTCGTCCTTGAGCGGACCATGCAGGATCAGCTCGTGCCCCCCTGCTTCAAGCTCCTCGATCACGGCATCGGTTACAGGATTACGCTCGTCAGACCCGACTGAGATCTTCATTTCCGGCTGATTTTATCAGGGCGCTTGCTCGAGCTGCACAATGACGGAAAGATGATCCGAGGCGAGGCTGTCCACTACAACGGCCTGCGTTCCCAGCAAATCCGTTGTATGCCAGATCCAATCAATGCGCTGATCGGGATTGGCTGAATTCCAGGTAAAACCAGGACCTTCACCCGATTCTTCCCATGCGTCGATCAATCCAGCATCGTGAATCAGCTGGATTTCAGGCCAACCTGGCCTGGCGTTGAGATCTCCCATGAGCACCGTATTGGGCCGACCTCCCCAGAAATCCAGCAAAACGGGAACCTGAGCCAGTCGAACATCCTTGTCCTCTTCGAGTTGGTGGAGGTGGGTATTGATCAATAGCAGCGGCTCGTTCCAGCCGACGTCGATTTCCGCCCAGACATAGCCTCTGCCGATCAGGATTCCCTCCCTGGGGAGTTCTCCTGATCCGTGTGCGAGAACAGGCAGCCGAGACAGGATCGCGTTGCCCCAGTGCGGTTCTTCGGTGCCGTAAAAGACGATCGGCATATCCAATCTTTGCGATAAATAGGTCACCAAGTCGCTGGCGCCGTCGAGCAGCCGGTCACGCCCGATTTCCTGAAATCCGACAATATCCGCACCGCTTTCCTCGATGACCTGGGCGATCCCCTCCGGGTCGTGCCGGCCAGGACTGTTGAAGGCCGAGTGAATATTGAACGTCATCACCTTGATCGGCTCGGCAGGCGGCAGATCCGGAGTTGGAACTGGCCCCGACACAATCCACACGATCAGCGGGATCGCTACCAACGCACCGGCCGTCCACAAAGGAATAGCCTCTCCTTCAGGTTTGGGCATTTCCAGACCGCGTGTGGCCAGCAGGAGCATCAAACCCAGGATCCCAGCTGCCGCAGGTGGAATTGCAGTTCGCGGGAAGGGAAGCGCGATGTCGAGCGATAAGTAGAAGGCGAATACCAGTACCAGAAACAGCAGCATGCCAAGCGGAATCGATATGCCTGTGCGAGTGAGCCCATGTCGATCGGGAGGGCTGGTTCGCACACTGAGAAGGGACCAGGCCCAGCCCAGGACAAATTGACTTACGCCTGCCGTCAAAAGAACTGCACGTCCCGCCTGCGTCGCCGTAACAAGCGCAAGCACCAAATACACACCGGCTGCCAGTGCGAGCGTGAAACGGAACGTTTCTGGCCGAGCCAGTCCGTAAAAAATTCCCATTACGAGCAGAACGTTGCCTACCATAACCAGCAAGAAGGAGACTGCATAACCCACCCCGCTGATCTCGCCCAACAGTCCAGGGCTCTGGAATATCAGCAGTTGCAGCATCACAAAAGGACCAATCCCCAGCAATGGGATCGCGCCCGACCATGTAGTCTCCGATAGAGCTTCGCTTCGGGCGATGGGCTCCTTCCACAGGGCCCATAGAACGAGCATCGAGATCACAGCGGTTGTCAACGTCGGCAGCGCGCCTGTGTCCCAAGTGAGGTCGATTGTCCCGGCCGCGCCTCGCAGCGCGGTGTCGAAGGCAAACGCTAGCGCGACCCCATATGACCACCTCAGAGCAGCAGATTTCCCTGCTGCCCTCAAGCTTCCGAGAAACACCGGGAGAAACAGTAGAAATGCAGCCATTCCTGCCATGCTGAGCCAAAGATCGATCGCTGGATCCGTAATGAACTGTTCTACCAGCCTGATTAGGGCAACTCCGCCAGCAGAGATCCACAATGCCAACCGAGCTCCAGCAAATCGCCAAAGCAACGGGGACAGCAGTGCCACCAGGAAAGTTCCGAATGCATATGGAGCCAGAGAAAAGGCCGAGACTCCAACGCTATCCCGCAGATACCATGCCAGGCTTGCTATGAAGAGCCTCAAGAGCTGCATCCCCATGGTGACGACCAGGATTGGAAGGATCCACTGCCTAAACTTCTCGATCATTTCCCATCTCCCTATGTTCTATGCATCATGGGAAACCCCCGTCATCGTCCAGGGTGACGGCGTTTATGTCATAATAAGCGGCCGTTTTTGGGAGAGTCGCGAGTGGGCTTCGAAACCGTCTGTGTGCTGGGCCTGGGCTACATCGGCCTGCCGACAGCCAGTATGTTCGCCAAAGCTGGCAAAAAGGTGACCGGAGTGGACGTGGATCCACAGGTGCTCCAGGGCATAGAAAGCGGCAGCATCCACATACACGAGCCAGGTCTGCAGGGGTTGGTAGACGAAGCGCTTCGCTCGGGAAACCTGAGTGTCAGCGACGTTCCCCAACCGGCAGACGCCTACATAATTGCCGTTCCAACACCGGTCACGAATGAAAATAAAGCCGATTTGCACCACGTGTTTGCAGCTGCGCAGGCGATCGTTCCACATTTGAGAGAGGGCACACTCGTCGTTTTGGAATCGACTTGCCCGCCAAGGACCACGGTTGAACAGGTAGCGCCCATCCTGGAAGCCTCCGCGCTGGCCGCTGGTCCAGACTTTCACCTTGCGTACACACCTGAGCGCGCCCTTCCAGGCCGTATCCTCAAAGAGCTCGTTGAAAACATCCGGATTATCGGTGGGATTGATGCCGCCGCCTCCCAGGCCGGGAGAGACCTCTACCGTTCATTTGTCGAGGGAGAGATCCTGCTAACCGATGCGACCACTGCAGAAACGGTTAAGCTGATGGAAAACAGCTACCGCGACATCAACATCGCAATCGCAAACGAATTCTCCCGCCTGGCAGAGCAGCTGGGAGTGGACGTTTGGGAGGCGATTCGTCTGGCGAATCTGCATCCGCGAGTCGATATCCTGCAGCCTGGACCAGGGGTCGGAGGGCACTGCATCGCGGTTGATCCGTGGTTCCTAGTCGAGGCCACGCCCGATCTCACTCCGCTCATACAGCAAGCTATGGCCGTGAACGATAGCCAGCCCGAACATTCAGCCGACCTGATCGACCGGGCGCTTGGAGGGCTCCGCGACAAACGCATTGCTGCCCTGGGACTGGCCTTCAAGGCCAATGTGGGAGACCTTCGTCTCAGCCCTGCTATCGAGGTGGTCGAACACCTGGTTGCGCGCGGCGCTGAGGTGCGTACTTATGAACCGAACGAGAACACTGCGAGTGTTGAGGGCGCAGCTGCAGTCCAATCGTTGGAGTCCGTTCTGGAGGGTGCGGACGGTGTCGTACTGCTAGTGAATCACCACTCCTTTGAGCAGATCGATCCACAGGCGGTGGCAGCAGCGATGCCTGGGCGTATCGCGGTTGACCTACGCGGGGCTTGGGACGCCCAGGCCTGGAGAAATGCAGGTTTTGAGATCTACATACTCGGAGTGGGAGCCTGACATGTTTCGCTTCATACCCGATCAACGCTACCGGAGCACGAGGGTCTGATGTCTGACAAAATGCGGACGCTATCGATCTTCGGCACACGTCCCGAAGCGATCAAAATGGCACCGGTGCTTCGGAGTCTGGGCGCATCTTCGTCCATTGAATCGATTGTGTGTATCACCGCTCAGCACCGTGAGATGTTGGATCAGGTCCTGGAGCTGTTTGAGATCCGTCCTGACTTTGATCTCGATATCATGCGGCCCGCACAGCCGTTGAACGAACTGACCGCCAGCGTATTTTCGGGTCTCGAACCCGTAATTGAGCAGGTGAAGCCAGATTGGGTGCTCGTTCAGGGGGACACCACCACAGTAATGAGTGCAGCTCTCCTGGCTTACTACCACCAGGTTAAGGTGGGTCACGTGGAGGCCGGACTTCGAACGGGGGATAAGTACCAACCCTTTCCTGAAGAGATTAACCGTCGAGTGTTGGGGGTGGTAGCCGACCTGCACTTCGCTCCCACCACATGGGCGCGCGAAAACCTGCTGAGGGAATCAGTGCCCGAAGAGAAAATCGTTGTAACGGGTAATACCGTTGTCGATGCACTTAACATCGTGGTGGAGCAGTCGGTCGATTTGTTCGCTGGGCCGCTCAAGGATTTGGCGAACGAGACCATTATCCTGGTAACCGCCCACCGTCGAGAGAACTTCGGAGAGCCGATGCGGAGAATCTTTGAAGCGCTCCGCGAAATTGCTCAGCTCTATGAAGGGAGCGCACACCTGGTCTATCCGGTCCATTTAAATCCGCAGGTGCAGGAGCCAGCAACGGCAATGCTGTCGGATGTGCCAAACCTGCATTTGATCGAGCCGCTGGCATACCTACCAATGGTGCACCTGATCCGGCGCGCCCACCTCATCCTGACCGATTCCGGTGGAATCCAGGAGGAAGCACCGGGCCTCGGAACGCCGGTACTGGTGTTGCGTGAGCGAACGGAGAGGCCAGAAGCCATCGAAGCCGGAACGGCTCTTCTGGTTGGGACGGATACCGATCGTATTGTCACCGAAACTCGCAGGCTGATGGATGACCCCGAAGCGCACGCTTCGATGACGACCGCAACCAACCCGTTTGGCGATGGGCATGCCGCAGAGCGGATTCTCGAGGCGCTGCTAGACGCATCAGAGTAGACTCGCATCATGACGGGGAGCTCAGTGCTCACCACACAAAGCATGGTTACCGCTGCGCAGGCCGCAATCCCTGTTTCGGCCAGGAAAATGCATCGCCCAAGACTCGCCTCCAGAGTGCGCGGGATAGCTCGTCAGAAGCTCTTTTGGACTAGCTTGAGGACCCATTGAATATCAACCAGGTTACGTTTACGACACGCCTCTCCGGATTTGCCGGACCCGCTGCTTTCCAGCGGCGGATGTCGGTCGAACTGGAGCGACGAGGTATCGCGGTGGGATGGGGTACGCGGGCTCGCTCGGATGGACCGATTCTGGTGATCGGCGGGAGTCGAGACCTGATCGGTTTGTGGCGAGCAGGCAGCGCTGGCCGAAGGATTGTGCAGCGTCTGGATGGGATCAACTGGCTGCACAGACGTGTGCGCACCGGGGTCCGCCATTATCTGCGGGCGGAGCGCAACAACCTGGTTCTCCGATGGGTGAGAAACGAGCTAGCTGATCACGTGGTCTATCAGAGTCAGTTTGCGAAGGATTGGTGGGAGCGCCGCTACGGTGCGGCTCCAAACCCATCCAGCGTCGTTCACAACGGTGTTCCCCTGGACCTCTATTCTCCCGAAGGGGATGAGCGGCCACCTGAGGACTGCGTTCGGATCTTGATGGTTGAGGGCAACTTTGCCGGCGGCTACGAAACCGGCCTCTCGGCTGGGCTTGATCTGGCGCAAGGCGTAGCCAAGGGTGCAGGCTGCAAAGTGGAGCTCACCATCGCAGGCCGGGTCCCCGGTCGCGTGCGGCACTCCATCGATCCAGAAAGTGAAATCGTCGTGGATTGGCGCGGAATCGTTGAACCGGAAGGCATTCCTGCCCTAGATCGTTCCGCGCATGTCCTGTTTGCTGGAGACCTCCACCCAGCTTGTCCAAACTCGGTCATCGAGGCTTTGGCCTGCGGCCTGCCAGTGACAGCATACGATACAGGCGCGCTCCCCGAGCTTGTGGACGAAAATGCTGGAGTGATCACGCCGTACGGTGCGGATGCCTGGCGGTTGGAGGAACCGGATGTGGCCGGACTGGTCGATGCTACTCGCGCGATCGTAAATGACCAGCAACGATTCCGCACCGGTGCACGCGCAAGGGCGGAAAGCGCCTTCAGTGTGGAGCGAATGGTCGATGGCTATTTATCCGCCCTCCAATCAGCCTAGAATTCGATGTCGAAGCACATACTCCGCAGAATATATTCGATGCATTACGCGGGAATGATGGTTCTGGGGGAAATGGCTTGACCTCTTCCCTGCTTCGGGTGACTGCGCGGCTTGCGAGTTTGCTCCCACAGGGTATGCGCGGTTTTTTCTATCGGCTCGGCCCGGTATCGAGTGCATTGCGGTCAATGCTCAACCGCGCCGCGCCCGAAGAGATCGTACCGGTCGAAATCGCGGCAGGTCCGCTCATGGGTATGCAGATGCAGCTCGATTTACGCTCGGAAAAGGATTATTGGCTGGGAACCTATGAACCCGAGCTGCTGAGGGCAATTGCCCATTTCGTCAAGCCGGGCCAGACCGCTTTTGACATCGGCGCAAACATAGGCTATGTAAGCCTGGCAATGGCGAAGGCGGTCGGCAGCTCGGGGACGGTAGTGGCGTTCGAGCCGCTTCCCACGAACCTGGCTCGCCTGAAAGCTAACCTGGCCCTGAATCCAGCCGGCAAGCGGGTTGAGCTGATTGCAGCGGCCGTTGGAGCGCACGCTGCACAGGACCAGTTTCTCGTGCATAAATCGGGAGGAATGGGGAAGCTGCAGGCATCGCTGGGCAGAGACACCGAATACGAAGAGACACTGACGGTCGAGGTGATCGCACTGGACGATTGGCTCGCCAGCAGCGACCGATCGCCCCCCGACCTGATCAAGATTGATGTTGAGGGAGGCGAAGTCGCAGCTATCACAGGGATGAGGGAGATCTTGGAGAAACATCGACCAACGCTCCTCATCGAGCTGCATGGGCAAGAGGCGGCCACGGCGATCCGGGATTCCCTGGCCTCTGCCCGCTATTCACTCCACCAGATGCAGCAGGGCTATCCCCAAATGGGTGAGATTGAGAATTGGAAAACCTACACAGTGGCGCTTCCACGATGACCAACCGTCACATCCCGTCCTGCAGATCCAGTTCTACGCGTCCTGCCAGGGATTATCAGTGCCGATGACACCGGACAAGGAATTCCCAGGCCGTTTGGGGCTGCAGCAGAGAGTGCTGCCTGCCTATCGAGCGGCGTTCTTCGACTTGCTTGCCAGCCGCTGCACGGGTGGCTTGAGCGTATACGCCGGCCAGCCGAGAGAAAGCGAAGGGGTGCTGGCAGCCAACCACCTGGCGGGGGCAACGCTGTGGGAGGGAAAGAACCTTCACTTTCTGGGCGGGCCGCTTTATCTGTGTTTCCAGACCGATCTATTGGAGTGGGTGCGCAGCTGGAATCCGGATGTGTTGATCATGGAAGCNNACTCGCGAGGACGACCGGTTGTCGGCTGGGGGCTTGGCCTCGGCCGATCGAGAGCAAACTGGGGGTCTTTCTTACAGCGCTTCGACGCGTTGATCTCCTATAGCAGCCAGGGAGCGGAAGAATACCGGCAGGCTGGATTCCCAGCAGAGCGTGTCTATGTGGCACCCAACGCAACCACCGCCGCTCCTGCTGAACTCGTGCCCAGAGATTGGTCCGGCCCTCCGAGTATTCTCTTTGTTGGTCGCCTGCAGGAGCGCAAGCGGGTGGATCTGCTGCTGAAGGCATGTAAGGCCCAGCCATCGCAGCCAGAACTTTGGATCGTCGGGGATGGGCCTGGGCGCGCCGGTCTGGAGCGAATCGCGGCAGAGGAATATCCCGGGGCGAAGTTTGCCGGTGCGCTGCAAGGTGAAGAACTGGAAGCGGCCTTCCAGCGCGCAAGTTTGTTTGTCCTGCCCGGTACTGGTGGGCTCGCGGTCCAACAGGCCATGGCGCATGGGCTTCCGGTCATCGTAGCTGAAGCGGACGGCTCTCAACGGGACCTTGTCGATTCAGACAACGGTTGGCTGGTCCCTCCCGGAGACCTTGATGCTCTCACACGAGCGCTTCGAGAAGCGCTGGATGCGGAAGACCAGCTGTCGCAGAAGGGAGAAGCTTCACACCGAACCGTAGTCGAACGTGTGAACATCGAAGTGATGACGGATGTCTTCCTCCATGTCGTCAATCAGGTAGCCCGGGCGTGAAGCTGCTATTTGTTGCCGATGGACGGAGCCCCATCGCGCGGAACTGGATTCGCTATTTCGTTGCCAATGGTCACGAGACTCATCTCGTCTCAACTTTCGAGTGTCAAGGGTTGAGCGGTTTGGCCACTCTGCACTGGGTCCCGGTCGCCTTCAGTGGTTTACGACCAAGAAGCTCCAACGCGGCACGACCGGGGCCGCTCACCTCGTCGCGCACCATAGGTATGCGCACTTTCATTCGTCACTGGCTGGGACCGGCGACAGTAAGCCGCGCCGCCAGGCGGGTGCGGGAGCGCATCTTGGGGATCAATCCGGATCTTGTACATGCGATGCGTATTCCCTTCGAGGGAGCGCTTGCCAGCGCTGCCCGACCCGAGCAGCCGCTCGTGGTATCGATCTGGGGCAACGACTTCACCCTTCATGCGCCAGCATCTCCAATGATGAGCCGCCTTACACGACGCACCATGCAGCAGACCACGGCGCTGCATACCGATAACCACCGGGATGCAGCGCTGGCCGTTGACTGGGGATTCGACCGGGAGAAAGCTCAACTGGTCGTGCCAGGTAATGGGGGCGTTCGCAGGGAGATCTTCCACGCAGGAGAACCGGGAGGGTCCGATCATCCAGTACTGACGCGTGTGCTGGATTCAATCGCTCCGGAAGCGCCGGTTGTTGTCAATCCGCGTGGTTTCCGTGCATACGTTCGGAACGACACTTTTTTCGCTGCAATTCCGGAGATTCTGGAACGCGAACCTTCCACGGTGTTCCTCTGTCCCGATATGGCAGGCCAAACTGCCGCTGAGGAATGGGTAGAACGGCTGAATATCAGCAAATCGGTGCATCTATTGCCCAAATTGACACCTGCTGATCTGGCGGTTGTGTTCCGTAGGGCGCAAGTATCTGTATCACCCAGCGAACACGACGGGACGCCCAATACACTGCTGGAAGCCATGGCTTGCGGCGCATATCCGGTCGTGGGCGATCTTCCCTCAGTTCGGGAGTGGATCGAGGAAGGGAGCAATGGAACGCTCATCGATCCATCGGATGCAGGAGATCTCGCCGGCGCCGTAGTCGACTCGTTGGGTGATTCTGAGCACCGGGAACAGGCTGCGGGAGAAAACGATCGGATCATTGCGGATCGCGCTGACTATGGAAAGGCGATGCTGCAGGCGGCTGCATTTTACGAACGGATCGTCGCGTGATCAGGAAATCAGCTAAGGTCGATAAGGAGAACGCTCGAGATCAGGTGCTAGCACCCGATTCCCTGTAGAATCACTGGCTCACTCATGAAACAAGTCGTGCAGGACCTTCGTTCAGAGCAGCCCACGGTGTTGGAGGTGCCAGTCCCAAGCCCCGCACCGGGGACCGCGTTGATTCGCACGCGTGCTTCCTTTGTGTCTGTAGGTACAGAGCGTACGGTGATCGAGTTTGCAGGCAAAGGGATGATCGGTAAAGCACGCGCGCGGCCGGATCTTGTGCGTCAAACCATCGAAAAGGTGAGGCGCGATGGACTGCTGAGTACCGTACAGGCAGTTCGCAGTCGCCTGGACCAACCCCTACCCCTGGGGTATTCGTCATCTGGAATCGTTGAGGAGCTGGGGGAAGGTGTGACTTCACTGATTGTGGGGGATCGTGTGGCATGTGCGGGGGCTCATGCGGTGCATGCGGAATTCGCTGTTGTACCGGAGAAAATGATTGCACGGCTCCCGGAGACGGTTGATTACGAGGCGGGAGCCGCGGCTACGCTAGGTTCCATTGCATTGCATGCGTTCCGGCTGGCGGAGGTACAGGTCGGCGAGAGAGTAGCGGTTATCGGACTGGGTTTGCTCGGCCAACTTGCGCTTCAGATCGCTCGTGCAGCCGGATGCCAGGCCTATGGCGTCGATGTGGATCCAGCACGCGTGGAGCTGGCACGCGGCATTGGAGCTTCAGCCACCGACCGAGAGCAGGCGGTTGAACATGCACACGCCGCGACGAACGGAGAAGGATTTGACGCCATCCTGATCTGCGCTCACACAGAAGACAATGACCCATTGATGTTGGCCGCCGAACTGGCTCGAGACCGGGCAACCGTTGTGCTGGTCGGCGTGGTCGGCATGGAAATTCTGCGCAAGCCCTTTTATGAGAAGGAATTGAATTTCATCGTATCGCGTTCCTATGGTCCTGGCCGGTACGACCCAACCTACGAAGAAGCAGGCATCGATTACCCCATCGGCTACGTCCGCTGGACGGAGGGCAGAAACATACGGGGGTTTCTGGACCTGGTAGCAAATGAAAAAGTGCATCTCGCACCGCTTATCACACACCGTTTTCCAGTTGAAAGCGCAGAAGAGGCCTATCAACTGATCTCTGAAGGTTCGGGAGAACCCGCACTCGGAGTGCTGCTGACCTACGGCGATGAGGCGCCCAAGATGCGCCGGCTGGTTCTTTCTGATCGGACTCGATCCGACAGTGTGGTGCGGCTTGGCGCGCTGGGAGCGGGAAATTTCGCCAGAAATGTGACTTTCCCGGTTCTTAAAGGAATGCGTGAGGTCGAATTCGTGGGCCTCGCAACCGGCGCAGGTGTGAGTGCGGCAGACACGGGAACTCGGTATGGCTTCGCCTATGCCACTACAGAGGCTTCAGAAGTGGTCCAGGATGAGGCTGTGAACACGGTTGCAGTGCTGACCCGCCACCATCTGCATGCTGAGCAAGTGGTCCAGGCGCTGAGTGCTGGGAAGCACGTGTTTTGTGAGAAACCGCTGGCAATCACACCGGAAGGCCTGAGCAGCGTCGTTGAGGCGCTCGAAACCGCCGAAGGTCTCATGACCGTGGGATTCAACCGGCGCTTTTCACCCCATGGGCTCCAAATGCGCGAGTTTCTGTCCTCTGTGGACAGCCCGCGCTCCATACATTATCGGGTCAACGCAGGCCCGCTCCCGAGCGATCACTGGGTAAACGATCCAGCCCAGGGTGGTGGCAGGATCATTGGCGAGGTTTGCCACTTCATCGACTATCTGGTTTTCCTGACCGGATCACTCCCGGAGCGATTGATGGCTCAAGGGATTCGGGGGGAGCAAAACGACACTGTGCATATCACGATCCGGTTCCGGAATGGCTCCATGGGCTCTATCAGCTACATTGCGATTGGGGACCGAAGCTTCCCCAAGGAACGGGTGGAAGCCTTTGGCGGCGGAAAAGTGGCTGTCTTGGACGATTACCGGTCCCTGGAACTGCTGAGCGGTGGCAAGTCTCGGCGCACGAGTTCCAGGCAAGATAAAGGGCACAGTGCCGTATGGAGCGCTTTCTCAAAGGCCATCCGCCAGGGAGGTCCGCCACCTATTCCCTACCATGAGATCGTAGGCGTAACCCAGGCCACCTTTGCCGTACATGACTCCCTGCAAAGCGGCGAAGAGGTGGAGTTTGAACCGCTCTTGGGGGCAGACCCAACGTAGAGCGTCTCCTTCAAATCTCATGAAATCACGCAGCAGGCTCATCCTTCCGGCCCTCCGAGAGCTAGGAATCGGAGCCACTTTTCAATACGCGAAGTACCAGGTAGCGCTCCGATCCGGGATGCTGCGCCGCCGTACGCCCAGCTACCGATGGGACGACAAACCTTTGGGCGCCTGGCTCATGCATCCAGCGACGATTGAGACTGCGCTGACCCACAGGGGACCCTTTTTCTTCGACAGCAGAGCAATCTCGCAGGAAACGCTGAAACCATTCCAGAGCTCTGATTTGCTCCGTGAAGCAGATGAGATCACGAATGGCGCTTTCCGCCTCTTTGGCGGACCGCCTATCACAATGGGCCATGAACCGAATTGGGGCGAGGTACCGCTGGTTGAGACCTCGCAAGTCGTTTCACTCGATGGACATTGGACCGAGTACCAGACCGAAGGGGACCTGGATCTAAGGTTGTTGTGGGAGCCATCCAGATTCGGTTGGGCCTTTGCGCTATGCAGGGCCTATGGGGCCACGGGGGAGGAACGATATGCCGAAGCCCTGTCGAGCCTGCTTGCTTCCTGGATGGAGGCCAATCAGCCCAACCGTGGCCCTCACTGGATATCCGGACAGGAAGCAGCGATCCGAATTCTGGCACTCTGCTTCGCTTGGCACACGCTGGCTCCATTCCTGGAACGATTGCCGGACGTAGCGAGCAACCTGCTCACTATGGTTGCCACACATGCCGCTCGAATTCCGCCAACCCTCTCCTATGCCAAGGCGCAGCGGAACAATCACCTGGTCACAGAAGCGGTAGGGCTTTACACGGCTGGATCGCAGTTTCCCTTCTTCGAGCACTCGGATACTTGGAGGCGCGTCGGACGTGGGGAGCTGATCCAGGCGCTGGAAGATCAGGTCTTCGCCGACGGCGGCTACATCCAATACTCAACAAACTATCAACGTCTGGCGCTCAGCGCCGGCCTCTGGGCAGCCTTGTTGGCTGAAGCCAACGGTGAGGCATTGCCAGAGAAAACACTCGGCGCGCTGAGACGCATGACGGAGTTCCTGTTGACCTTGACCGATCCCCAAACCGGAGGCGTGCCAAATTGGGGACATAACGATGGGTCCAACATTCTTCCGTTGTCGGGAGTGCCGCATCCCGACTATCGCCCGCTTCTGCAGGCTGCTTCACGCGCACTTCTTGGAGGTCCGGCCTTCGACCCAGGACCGTGGGACGAAATGAGCCTGTGGCTGGGTCTGCCGCTTGGCGGGAGTCCAATCAGCCCCAAGAGCGCTCACACCGATTTCCCCGATGCAGGGATCTATCTGATAAAGGGTGCATCTTCACGCGCCACGTTGCACTGTGCCCAGTTTTCGGCGCGTCCTGCACACTCAGATCAGCTTCACCTTGATCTCTGGTGGAAGAGGAATTACATCTCGCGCGACGTTGGAACCTACCGATACACTGCGCCATCCAGCGTTGGTGCTGGAGCGATGGCTCATAACAGTCTGCTCGCGGATCGAAAAGAGCCAATGGATCGGGCAGGAAGGTTTTTGTGGCTAAATTGGTCAGATGCTCGTTTCTTTGGCCGCTGGCAGGCAGAGGATGGATCGGTTTGCGCCTTAGCTGCTGAGCATGAATTGCGAGATGCAGTGACCCACCGCCGCAGCCTGGTCCATGCGGGCGAGTCTCTGTGGGTCGTAATGGACGAGCTTCTCGGATCCGGCAGACCCGGGGGTCGCAACCACAGTGCCCGCATCGCATGGAGCTTGATAGACTGGCCCTGGGAATTTGAAGGGCAGCGGCTGATACTTGAAAGCAGCCAGGGTCCGCTGCAGCTGCGTCTGACGCCGAGCGTAGACACGATTGCCCTTTACCGCGCTGGGGAACGGCTGGCAGGAGATCTTCAGACGGAAGAGGAAGAGAGTGCTCTTGGTTGGTGGTTCCCCACCTACGGCTACAAGGAGCCGGCGCTCTCCCTGGTTGCTACAATCGATGGGCCGCTTCCGCTCCGCCTTACGAGCTGGTGGCGCATGGGAGACGTGACTCCGGAGGACTTGGTGTTTGAAACCAATTCGCTCGCTGATGACCCTTTGATTGCCTTTTTGAGCAATGAGTGATTTCGCTTGGCAAGCCGCCATGGTTGCGAACATCCAGCGAGTGGTGCTACCCATCGCTGAGATGGGTTGATGGGCTGGGATGAAGAGTACCTTCCGGGTTTCCCTTAGAAAGCGGGTCTTCGACCTGCTCTTGACCATTCCGGGGCTCATCTTGCTGAGTCCACTGCTTGCCTTGGTCGCCTTGGCCGTGCGCTTGAGACTGGGGTCACCGGTGCTGTTTCGCCAAGTCCGTCCAGGGCTTATGGCTCAGCCCTTTACCCTGTACAAGTTTCGAACAATGACGGACGAACGCGATTCTGATGGGAATCTGCTGCCAGATGCCGACCGCTTGACCCGATTCGGTCGATTTCTGCGCTCTTTCAGTCTGGACGAACTGCCCGAGGCTTTCAACGTACTCAAAGGGGAGATGAGCGTCGTTGGCCCTCGCCCGCTTCTCATGCGCTACCTTGAGCGCTATAGCGAGGAACAGGCCCGCCGCCATGAAGTACTCCCTGGGATCACCGGGTGGACACAGATCAATGGTCGAAATGCAAACACCTGGGAGCAGAAGTTCGAATACGATGTGTGGTACGTGGACCATTGGTCACTTCGCCTGGATGTCAAGATTCTCTTCATTACCCTTTGGAAAGTGCTGACTCGAGAGGGAATTAGCCAACCAGGCCAGGCTACTGCGGAAGAATTCATGGGGTAGATGGGTGTGGGAGCAGGGGCATGCACACCACCTCGCTTAGCAATATCTAGGGGTTCACAGATCCTTCCACCGTAATAGCAAGGGGCGTAGAACATAAGTGCTAAAAATGGCCCTGTGGCGACTTGCACGCGAGTCAAAGGGGCGGTAGTATCTTGGCGGTTAGGTCTAATCCTTTGACCGAGGAGGAAGTACAAAATGAAGGAATCGCTCGAGTTCTACGATATCAAGAACAAGAACAAGTTTCCATCGACCGACTGGCGAATCGAAGAGAAGACCTCTGGAAACAGGACCCGCTACTTCGCCGTAGCCCCTGTTCCAAGCGATCCGGGGCGCGAGGCCTGGAGGATCGTCAGCAAGGACTTCGCAAACGCAAACCGATAACCAAGAGTGGAAACACCTGAAGGCAGCCGCCCACTTAGGTGGGCGGCTGTGCTTTTTCTAGGATAGACTTCGCTCGTGCACATCCTGCTGATCCACCAGGTATTCGTACGACCGGAGGACCCTGGCGGTACACGACACTTCGATTTCGCCCGCCACTTCGTGGATAATGGGCACCAGGTCACCGTCCTGGCCGGTACACGGAGCTATCTCACAGGGCAGCCGCTTCCAGCAGCAAGACGGGAATCTCCCCTTCCGGGAATGGAGATTATCCGCTGCGGCGTGGCCGGAGGTACACGGCGTGGCTTTGCCTGGCGCACGCTCGGTTATTTTTCGTTTATGCTGTCTTCTTTCTGGGCGGGTCTCACAACGAGCGGCGTAGATGTCCTTTGGGGGACTTCCCCGCCGATATTTCAAGGCTGGACCGCGTGGCTGTTGGCTCGTTTGAAGCGGAAAGGATGGGTGCTCGAAGTGCGGGACCTCTGGCCTGAGTTTGCGGTGCAGGTCGGCGCACTGAAAAATCGCACCTTGATTGCACTCTCCGAGTGGCTCGAACGATTTTTGTACCGTCGATCAGACGCCATCGTCGTGAACTCCCCCGGTTTCGTGGACCATGTACGGAGCGTTGGCATTGGAGAGAAGGAGATCCACGTGATACCTAATGGCGTGGATCTAAACCTCAGCTCGCGGAGCACCCAATCGGGAGATGGTTCCGATCCGACTGCGATTGAAGAGGGGGATTCGCTGCTGCGTGACGTCCATGGCTTAGCAGGTAAATTCATTGCCCTGTATGCAGGGGCGCACGGCATGGCTAACGATCTCTCACAGGTGCTGGATGCTGCCGCTTGGCTGCTGGAAGATCCCAGGATTGCCATCGTATTAGTGGGCGACGGGCCTGAAAAGCAATCTCTACAGCAGAGGGCACAGAGGGAGCAGCTCAATAATCTGATGTTCCTCCCCCCACTCGACAAGGCAAGCATCAATACCTTGCTTGCGGAGGCGGACTGTGGGATCGCAGTGCTGAAAGCGATCCCTATGTTCACCACCACGTACCCAAATAAAGTATTTGACTACATGGCAGCCGGAATTCCGGTGGTTGCGGCAATTGATGGGGCGATCCGGCAGGTGATCGAAGATGGGAAAGCAGGGATCTACGTTACACCAGGCGCTGGCTCAGAAATTGGCAAAGCCATCCAACGTTTTGCTGACGACCCTCAAGCAACTCAGCAGATGGGACAGAATGGAAGACGCTACGTCGAAATGTATTTTGACCGCTCTCTGCACGCCTCGAAAATGCAGGAGGTTCTGCTTGCCCTCGAGTAAAGCACCGAGCGCAGATCGAGTGGGTCTGCTCCGATGGAGGATTCGCGAACGATTGGCGTGCCCTAAATAGGATTGGGCACCCAATATTGGAGAAGGAAACGCATGCAGGGCTGGGTATCCCGCACCTTCTGGTCCACTCACCGCGATCCCGCAGTCGCTCAAGAGGAGCTGGCCAGCCGCTTTGCGGCTTTGGCAGAGGGCGAGCTGGCTCTGAACGTAGGCTCAGGCGAGAGCGATCTTCACCGGCAGGCTATCAATGTAGACCTCCAACCCTCAGAACACTCGGATGCTTTGTGCAATGCTCTGGCGCTGCCTTTCGCAGATATGTCCTTCGAATTCGTCCTGTCTCAGGAAACTTTGGAGCACGTGGCCAATCCGTTCTTAGCGGTGAAGGAGATGGAGCGGGTGCTCAAGCCAAATGGCCTGGTTTNNTACCACCCTGATCCTGACGACTACTGGCGCTTTACCCGCACGGGAGTCCAGAGGTTGATCGAGCAAGCCGGATTGGAGTGCGAACGTGTGGTCCCTACGTTTGCAGCAGCCACCGGTTTTAACCGAATTCTTGTAGAATTTTTGGCTGGCCTGGCAGCGCGGCTTCTGCCGCGCGCCTACCTTCCAACCAAAGGGGCGATGGCGATTCTGTTCTACCCGCTGAAGTGGCTGGACGGCTGGCTGCTTCATGGGGCGCAGCGGGATCGGATCGCAGGAGGTTATTTTGGCATCGGTCGAAAAGCAGCTTGATCGTGTGAATTTGTTATTTACCAGCGTGGGCAGGCGCGTTGAGCTTATGCGGGAGTTTCGTAAGGCATATGCTGAACTGGGCATACGCGGATCTATCGTTGCGACGGACATCGACCCACTCGCTCCAGCGCTCCACGATGTCGATCGCTATTACATTGTTCCTCCGCATAGCGACGACCGGTACCTGCCCACAATCGCCAGTATTTGTGCTCAGGAATCGATCCAGCTGATTTTTCCGCTCATCGATCCAGATATTCCTGTGCTTGCCGAAGGTCGAGAAAGCCTTGAGCGGGAGGGGGCCAGGCTTACCTCGCTGTCGGCGCCAGAAGCGACAACCGCCAACGATAAGTTGCTCACGCATGAACTTTTCAAACGGGTCGGTTTGGCTGTACCGCGAACGTGGCGGGGGCTACCCGACTCAAACGTTGATTTTCCGCTCTACGTTAAACCCAGGATCGGCAGCGCAGGCAAAGGGGGTCAAAGGGTGGAGGATCAGGATGGGCTGAGGCATGCGCTGGAACAGATTCCAGATCCACTCGTTCAAGAGTTCTTGCCGGGGCCTGAGATCACATGCGATGTAAGCTGCAGCAAGGAGGGCCGAGTTTGGGCCGTAGTTTGCCGCCAGCGCATAGAAGTGCGGTGGGGAGAGGTCGCCAAAGGCGTAACGATCGGAAACGGTGAAATCATCGAAGGATGTGTGAAGGTCGCCGAAGCATTGAAGGCAAAAGGCCCAATCACCGTACAGTGTTTGCTGCGCGCTGGGCAGCCTCACTTCACAGAGGTCAATGCCCGATTTGGCGGTGGGCTACCTCTGGGTATTGCGGCCGGCGTGCCGTCTCCACAGTGGTACCTTTCTGAAGCGGCCCGAATTCCAGTTGTGGCCCCGGCTCTTGGCACCTACAAGACCGGGCTCTATCTCACTCGTTACGACAGTTCTTACTTCTTCGATGAATCCGAGTATGCAGATGTTGAAAGCCATCGTCTTTGATCTCGATGACACTCTCTATCCAGAACGCCAATACGCGTTAAGCGGATTCGCTGCGGTCGCGGATTGGGCAGAAGGGCAGCTGGGAATACCCAGCGACCAAGGGTATGCAGAGCTCCAAGCTTATTTCGACCAGGGGGTGCGCGGCGACACATTCAATCGCTGGCTTGAGGCGCATGGTCTGGACCCGCAGGAGTGGGTTGGCGAGATGGTGAGGTGTTATCGGGATCACGTCCCAAATCTTGAGCCATACGAGGAGACGCACTCTGTTCTCTCGACTTTGCGTGAGAACTACCGCCTGGGATTAATCACGCAAGGTCATGGACCGGGACAACAGCGCAAGCTGGAGGCGCTTGCACTCACGGACTACTTCGAATCGATATTGATCCTCGGTGAGGAAGAACGGGACATTTGGAAACCAAGTAAGGAGCCTTTCAAGCGTCTCCTTGAGCAGCTCGAGTTGGACGGTAGCGAAGCGGTTTACATTGGGGACAATCCCCTGAAGGATTTCGCCGGCGCCAGGCAGCTGGGGATGCTGACCATTTGGGTCCGCAGGCCAGATGGAGAGCACGTCAACGATGTGCCGCCGGAGCCAGGCTACGGCGCAGACTTGGAGCTGAATGACCTGAACGCCATACTGCCTGCCATTCAAGGTGAGACGCCGTGAACGTACCCATGTCTTCCCCGGATTTGACGGATGCAGAACGGGAAGCCGTCGCTGCTGTGCTTCGGACGCGGATGCTAAGTATCGGTCCGGAGATTGTGGAATTTGAGCAGGTGGTCGCCCAAATCGCGGGCTGTCGCCACGCCATCGCAGTCAGTTCTGGAACCGCGGCCCTGCACTTGTGCGTCCGGGCGGCTGGTATCCGTGAAGGAGATCTGGTGATCACCAGCGCCTTTTCGTTTGTCGCTTCTGCCAACGTACTGCTGTATGAACGGGCCATTCCTGTGTTTGTGGACGTAGACCCGATCACCGGGAACCTGGATCCCGAACAAGTAGCTGCCGCAGCTGATGCGCTAGCTTCCGGAGATGAAGGCTGGCTCCCGCGAAAGAACGCTGGAAACAGCGGCAGGCTGCGTGCAATCCTGACGGTAGATGTTTTTGGACAACCAGCAGACTACGGAGCATTGACGCCTACCGTTGATAAGTACAAGCTGAGCATGATCGAGG
>JABAOE010001510.1_pt2 | contig 29786 bp, 26 predicted proteins | sample 7062141 | NCBI WGS metagenome assembly JABAOE01 (sample SAMN14538627, study PRJNA623070) | marine sediment metagenome | biome: marine biome [ENVO:00000428]; feature: marine pelagic biome [ENVO:01000023]; material: deep marine sediment [ENVO:00002113] | place: India: Gulf of Khambhat ...
CTGGTCACTAAAACCATATTTCTTTCTCAGCGCGGTACCGAAATCCTTGGACCAATGACCGATCATGACCTCCGTACAGATGGAAGACCACCATTCAGCAATGGTCCCTTCATAGAGAAGAGACCGAATGAAATCGATTTTACCCCGGAACATGGATGGCAATGGTTGAACAAATATCTCGTCTTCAGGGATACCGAGAGCCCTAGCGGTCTGCAGCATCACCAGGTAATGCCCTGGCGGTTTCGGGTGAATGAACTCGTCGGCAATCTTCTCACCCAGCGGGCCCATCAAATCTCTGTGCTTTTTAAAAAACGGGAGATGCTTCAGGTAAGTGGCCGCCACAATGGTATTGATCTCAATGGTATAAGCTCCCCAACTGCGGAAAAATACTTTGATGGCCTCTTTTGGCAGCTCGCCTTTCATCAGCAAGGACATGAACTCCCCCTCGGTAACCACCTCTTTCCATCTTACAGCCACCATATCGTATAAACTTTCGACGGCGGCCTTTGCCGCCTCAGACGACATTTTTTCGGACATTGGATGCTCCTCCCTTAATGGTACTGGTTCAATATTCCGCTAGTTCACCCTGTTGGGTAATCATCAGGCCGATGTTTTCCATCGCCGGCCGGCCTGTATGAACCAAAAACCGGGCCGGCTCCTTGCCTGTATTGAAATGCTGGTGCCAGGAGAAAATCGGGATTGCCAGTGTATCACCCTTTTTCCAATCGTAGCGTTTGTCTTCAATGATGCTGTACCCTTCACCGGACAGAACATAATTGATTTCTTCATAGTGATGTCTATGGGCCCCGGAACGCTTTCCGGGCTCGACTTCCGCGACGAGCGTGGACATGACCTTTACATGGAAACCTATCTTTGGGTCCACCACCGGAGCCACCCAGCCCATGGGGGTCTTTTCAAACTTTAGATCTTTTGCTTTTACCAGAACCCTACCCTTCCGGCGCTCTTCCTCTTCCACCTCCGCGAATTTTAGCTGATCAAAGTAGAGCTGTGCGGCCGTAGAATTGTTGAATTGCCCCAGGTTCATGTTGTCTGGCACGCCCCGCTGCGCGTCCGGAATTTCCGTTGATCCGGGAATAAGGCTTCTCCTGGCATCATCCCCCTTTTGGGCAAAGACCCAGTATTCCGGGTACCGTTCGTCTTCATAGATCGCTACTCCAATGCCCATGGAAAGCGGTCCAGTGGTGGATGCCACATAGACCATGTCCTCATTGGAGAGATTGACATGCCGGTGCCACGCGAAAACCGGCACGCACATGAAGTCGCCGGCTTCCCAGTCGTAGCGGACGCCGTCAATGATGCTGTAGCCATGACCTTTGAGGATATGGATGACTGCTTCCACCGTGTGGCGGTGTCCCATGGTTTTCCACTGGTTGTTCTCTTCCCCCGGGGGAAAACCATTGATCCAGAAGCGAATGATCCTTGCGGTGAAACCGAGCCTTGGATCCACCAGGACAACCCAGTTGTGCCCATGGAAGTCCCGGTCAACTTTCTCCCTCGGTACGTGGACGGGTGATTTTTCTCTTCGCTTCAACTCCTCCTTCGCAAAACTCACCTGCTCCATGTACATTTTTAAATAATCTTCATAACTTGGGCCGGCCATGCTCTACGCCCCTCCTCCCTTGGAAATTGGCTATGTATCTAAACATACGCTCTCACCGGGGGTCAAGTGATGAAATAATTATTTCAAAACAATGCCTTGGAGCCAAAAAATCCCACTATAAACTTGCATCGGAAGGAGACGGAGAGGAAAATAGATAAAAAGGTAATCGAAATCTGAGGAGTTGACTGCAGCGATGCCTAAAGCCCTATTGGCCGTACTGTGCGACGATGTTCGTGAAGAGATGAGAGGCAAAGTGAGCCTGATGGGTATCTTCGGACAGTTTATGGTCTCCGACTTTTCCAAACCCCTACCTCGTTTTCGTCTATATGCAAAAATCGGGTTTGACAGCGACGGGAACCATTCTTTTACCATCAGACTACGCGGTGCGGATGGACAGACCATCTTCGAATTCAACGGCGTGGCCAATGTCAGGGAGGAAGACTCCATCACCCGCATGTTCACGGCCAACTTCAATATCGGTTTTGACGATTTAAAGTTGCCGGGTCCCGGAACCTACGAGATCGTCTTTCTTCACCAGGAGCAGGAGTTTCACACGGTCCCCCTCGTGGCCATCAGGGTCACACCACCCACACTGCAGTGACAGTTCTAAGCCATCAGCATTCAGCTCCGGACTCGTTCCTGCTAACTGCCGAACATTAGTGCTGAATGATGAGTGCCGAGGACTGAATCCTCGGAATTAGTGTTAAGTAGTGAAGCCGTAAAAGAAATTTTGGGCTGATAACGTGATTTTTATCGATACTCATTTCTTTTCTCGACACTAAGGATTACACACTGAACACTGTATTTTGGTTGCGCACTGCGCCTGGCGCTTTGCTCTTTGGCAGATCCTGTCCGCGCCTATCTGCGACTAGTTTCGCGTAAGAAGCAATTTCTTTCTCCCTCTGATTTTCTGCGATAAATCTTCCTCAATTTTTCCACTGCCATCGTGGGGGACTATATGAGTCTACTCAGCAGTGTAAGTGCTGGGGCAACACGTATACCCTCAGGGCTAAGGTAGTCTTTCCTGCCGGTAGCAGACACTTGCCAGGCCTCTGTCTCCGGGAACCTTGCCTTCAGGTACCGCAGATTGAGATCCACTTCGGCGTCTCCCCACTTGCATTCCACGAGCATCTTTGGTCGGCGCGCCTCCACCACTACAAAATCAACCTCGCGACCGTCCGTGTCTCGAAAATATCGGAGTTCGACGTCACGGCCGTGCGCATCCTGCTCGAAGTGGACCCACTTTAGCAGGTGCGAGGCGACAAGGTTTTCGAAACGAGCCGGTTCCGATGGCACCAACGACCAATCATACTGATAGTGCTTTTGCTCTTTTTTGACTGCGCGAATTCGTGGCGCGCCAAAGGGTGGCAGTCTGAAAATCGCGTACAACCGTTCGAGCACTTGTAGCCAGTTCGCCACTGTTTTGTGGCTTAGCTGTAGGTCTTCGCGCAACGCATTGATGGACAGGGGGGAACCCACAAGTTCAGGGAGACGAAGAGCCATAAGCTCAAGGTTGCCCAGATCTTGCACACGCTCCAGTCCTGCAACATCCTCTCGAACAAGCCGGTTACGATACTCGCGTGACCATCGACGGGCCTCGACTTCGGTGCCGCCGAGGAAGGGCTCGGGGAATCCTCCCAACGTGAGTAGATCATCCAGTCCGCTTGCGGTTCTAATGCCGAGTTCCCGTGCTGAGAACGGGTGGAGCCGCAGGAGGTGATATCGCCCTTGAAGGGAGTCCCCACCGAATCGATAAAAGTCAAGTCGGGCGCTTCCCGTTACCAAAATCTGCTGGCCACGCCTACGACCGTCGTACAATCCTTTAAGTAGGTTACGCCAGGACCGGTATTTATGAATCTCGTCGAAAACCCACAGCCGGGCCACGGGGAATTCACGTCGGAGAACACGTTCCCGATGCTCGGCCACGTCCCAGTTCAGATAACCCTTAGACGCCCCGGGTAGCGCGCGGGCAAGAGTCGTCTTTCCCACCTGGCGGGCACCTGCGAGAAAAACCATCTTACGGGAAAGGTCACGACGCACTTGAGCTTCAAGGTATCGAGGGCGTGCAGCCATATAAAACACGTTACAGTAAATTTTGACTAGTGTCAAAATTACTCACGGTGTTTTTTTACCGAGTTCAAAATTAGCCGCTATCCCAGAAGGATGGGAATCGGAAGCTTCATCCAGCAAAACACAGCCTGGCGAATGAAGCCTCCACGGGCTTGCGCCCGAATTCTTCTGCGAAGGTGGTTAAAAGCAGAGTGGCCCAGCGTTCCACACTTAAATGTCGGCGTGGGTCCGCGGCAAAGATTCTTCGTAATTAAAGTTGATCTTCTACCGGGAGGAGGGATAGGACGGCGGCTTTTACTTTGAGCCAGAAACCCGCAGGCTCGCGGTAGTAACGTTTTTCTTTTCCATCCTTTTCAGCGATCCACACCACGTAGGTCTCCACTTCGTTCGTGTTTTGAACGGGAATAGTTTCGAGCTCCACCTTCCAACTGTTCTGTGCTTGAAAATCCACTTCCAGGTCCTTGGTAATTTTGCGGGCGAGCGCAGGGCTATGGACAAGGATGCCGACTTCCGTGTTGAGATCGATGGACCGTGGGTCCAAATTAAGGGTGCCCACAAAGACCTTTTCTGTGTCAAACACAACAACCTTGGCGTGGAGGCTGAGCTTCGAGGATTGGACCGATTTGTCTGCATGCAATCTCTTCGACTCCGCATCCGGTCTCAGCTCATAAAGCTGGATACCACGACTTAACAGGGGGACACGGTACTTTTCGAACGCCGCCTGGACAATGGTTACGTCCGTCGCCGCTAGTGAGTTTGTCAAAATTCGAACGTTAACTCCTCTTTGGGCAATTTTTCCCAGGTTTTTGAGCATCAGTTGGCTGGGAAGGAAATAAGGGTTTTCAATCAGTAGATCACGTTGAGCACCGCGAGCCAGCTTTCCCAGTCGCTCAGCAATACTCGACGGCTCCTCTTCTGTTTTTCCCTTTCCCGGTGTGTCGTACAGCACTTCCGCATTTGCCCAGGTTAAATCATCCCGAATTTCTCTGAGACGCTTGAGGATATCTTGCCGAGTTACGTCCAGTGGGTAGGGATACTCTTTTTCAAATTTAGATATCTTTTTTTTCAACCGTTTTTTGGCACGGTCGAAGTCTTTTCCCGAAGGTTTGATCTCCCTAAAGGCTTCCAGAGGGACCGCCCACTTGCTGTTCCAATAAGAGTCAAAACTCGCGGAGACACCCGCAGCAACGGGTCCAGCCATAAATAGATCGAAATCCCGATAATTGAGCTTGGGGTGGGTACCGAAATAGTTGTCCCCGATATTACGCCCTCCAACGATGGCAACCTGGTTGTCCACCGCGAATTTCTTGTTATGCATGCGGTGGTTGAGCCGCGAAAAATTGCGGACGAGCTCAAAGGCCCGCATGATCCTTACCCGATAGCGCCGGCTGAAGGGATTGTACACACGGAACTCCATATTCGGAAAGTGTGCGTTCAGCGCCGAAGCCACCTTAAAATCTCGACCGCTTAACGTAAAGTCATCCACCAGGATGCGAACGCGAACGCCACGCTGCGCCGCTCGTACCGCACGCTCCAATAGCAGCCAACCCGAGGCGTCGTCCTCCCAGATGTAGTACTGCATGTCGAGGGTTTTCTCCGCCATGTCGGCCAGCGCCAACCTTGCGAGAATAGCCCTTCTACCCCCATTGAGAAGTAAGAAACCCGATTTCTGCGAGTCTTGTTTGTGTGGCGAAGGAAAGAGCCGCCCCAACTCGGTCCGTTCCGGGAATCGGTAGGCGGTAGAAGGAATCTGCTGAAAGTTTTTGGGGAATGTTGCACAACCCCCAAGGGCAACAATGACCCAGATGATTGTGAGAGCTTTTCTCATGAAGGCCGAACCTCAATGACTCCGCAATTTTTAAGCTTGATCAAAAATAGGCCAACGACCTCGGGGTTTCAAGGAATTAGGGGCGATTTAGCCGAGAGGAGCGACGCCGAACAGCCATTCATGAATCCAGAGAATGAAAAACACATAGAGAACGAGGCCCATCACTACGGCGATGAGGTCGTTCATCTTGGACGGAGTGCCAGGGAAAGGCCGCGGTTGACGGTGCTTCATGGAAATCCGATCAGCCACGGCCCACACGAGGAACGAGCCGAATAAAAGAACGTCGGCCAGTGTACCGTTGGCCAGAAGGTGTGCAAACGCCCATATCTTCGTCGCCGCTAGCATCGGATGTTTCGTTGCAGATTTGATACGCCCCGGGAGATAAGCGGCGAATAGCAAGGGAAAGACAAAAATCAGCAAAACAAGCGAAAAATGGCGGAGCCAAACCGGCGGGGCGTAAAGCACGACCGGGTCCAGTCGCGCCAGACCGTAACCCCAAATTATGAGAAATAAACCGGCCAGGGCTACCAGCGAATAGAGCCCCTTCCAACCCTGCTCACCGATATTCGCCGCTACCCGGTTCCGCCACGGTTCATTAATTATGGAAATTGAATGGGGGACGAAAAATACAACCAACCCAACTATGAGAACACCCACTTATGGCCTCCCAAGTCCTTTGAACCTCCGACATGCAACCTACCTTACTTTGTGACCAATGAGCAAACGACATCGTACCATGAAAAATGAGCAGAGTCATTTTACCCTTTGCCCATTATAGATCGGTATCCAACGCCGGCGACTCAGTATTAATCTGAGGCGCACAGTGCGTTGTTGAGATCAGTTTGCTTAAATCAGCGGAAGAATTTTTAAGGGTAGGAGAGAAAAGTTAGTAGCGAGTGAACACCATGGCTCTTTGTCCGTTCAGAGTCCAGATCATCGAGTTATTGCTCTCCAGGTCACATCCCATGATGAGTTCTGTCTTTTCAAATCTGATCTTGATCATACCTGGTTCGTTAAAAAAGTCACTTGGCGTGTGCCACTCCACGGGCCTGCCTCCCTTTCGGATGCAATCTCCCTCGCACTGTATGGAGCCTGAATTGGTGGAATCCTGAAGAAAGGTCCACGTGGCGGTGTCCGGGAACGAGCCAGATGCGTGCCGGTGCCAGGTTCCCAGCACATTGGTTCCGTTGCACTCAAAAGCAAGGGAAGTTCCTGCAACGGCCAGCAACAGGATGAAAACGCACACGACAAAAGGCAAAAATCTCATAGATTCAGGGAGTCTGTCAGCGGCCCCGCGGGTTGTCAAGCCCGCCTACCCACGTTCAGTATCGAGCATAGAGTAAGCGCGGTGTTGCCTGGACATTACTTGACTTGGGGGGGCGGTATAGTTCAATTTCCTCCCGTTTATCAATATTTAAAGGAGGAAATAGGATGAAACGGCAATATCAAAATTTAATAGTTGCGGGTTTATTGATGGCATTGGTTGTGGTGGGAGGCTCAAGTACGGCTCTGGCCCAACAGCGTGTGCCGGACGCGACGGCATCTATTACCTTGACGTCGCTTGCATTTATTGGCGGTGTGGAGTGGGGGAAAGGAGAGCTTCACTATAAGGGCAAGAACTACACGTTTAAAGTAAAAGGACTCAAGGCCGGCGCCATTGGCATCAAACGGGACTCGGTCCACGCGAAAGTTTATCATTTGAAGAACCCTAAGGACCTTGGGGGTACTTTCGTTGCCGGGGAGGCAGCAGCAACCATTGCCGGCGGCGGCAGTGCCCGGGTAATGAAAAACCAAAATGGTGTTGAGATGCACCTTTTCTCGGTCACCATGGGCGCGGACTTTACCCTTGCCGCCGAAGGACTCAACGTCCGGATGGATAAATAGACATCGGATCGGCCCGTCCGGTTGTTTCACGCTCACAATGCGACCATAAAGCCAAATCATGGATCCATAAATCTCGCGATGTGGAGAAATCGGCCAATAAATGCCGCATAATGCTGAAACGATCGGTTAACAGACTCGGAGATTTACTAGGCGATTTCACGTAGTTTTACGAGTAGACGGGTATGAACCCCCCGTGTTATATGTGGCGTCCATTGCGCCAGAGACTAGGGAGGTAAGCATGTTACCAAATATCAGGACAGCATGGAGCACTATACGGGTAATAGGGGTGGCTATTGGAATGGTCATCACGGGAACATTTGGACAACAGGCCCACGCGCAGAGCGACGCCCTTCCCAAGGGACGCAAGGCTGAGCGCATCGTCGATAACAAGTATCCTGCCAGCTATTTTCCCAATACGGAAATTCTCGGCGCAGGTGAAATGAGAATCACGGCCCTCGGCACTGGCATGCCGAATCAGGCCAAGAAGGCGGCATCCATCTCGTACTACGTTGAGCTTGGCAACGGGGACAAATTCGTTTTCGACATCGGATTGGGCTCCATGGCGAACCTGTTCGCCCTGCGGCCCGACTTCTCGAAGATCGACAAGGTGTTCGTCAGCCACCTGCACGTGGACCACGTGGGCGACTTCATGGGCCTGCACATCGGCAGCTGGCTATCGGGCCGCTATAACCCGATTCAGGTTTACGGCCCCTCCGGTTCGAAGCCAGAACTGGGCACAAAGGCTTTCATCGAAGGCATGAAGAAGGCTTTCGCATGGGACATCTCCAGCCGCACAGGTGCGCTGCCCGATGCAGGTGGGCAGATCCAGGTGACCGAATTCGACTTCCGGCAGGAGAACAAGATCGTCTACCAAAAAAATGGCGTGACCGTTCGATCCTGGCCCGCCATACACATCTTGGACGGTTCGGTGACCTACAGCCTCGAATGGAACGGGCTCAAGTACGTGTTCGGCGGCGACACCTATCCCAACAAGTGGTACATGAAGTACGCCGTCGGCGCGGACGTGGCCTCCCACGAGTGCTTCCTTCCGCCCAAAGCTTTGGCGAGATACTTCGGTTGGGATCTGAACCAGGCGACCTTCGTATCAACCCGAGTCCACACTGAACCCCAGGCCTTCGCGAAAGTCATGGCCACGCTCAAACCGCGGCTGGCCGTGGGCTACCATACGGTTCAATCGCCGGAAAACAACGCAGCAATCATGGATGAAGTCCTAAAAATCTATGACGGTCCCCTGGCCATCGCGCGTGACTTGATGGTTATCAACGTCACCAAGGACCATATCGAGGTAAGAATGGCCATCGTTGATGAGTATGTTTTGCCGCCCGACGTTACCGAGGGTTACATCAAGGCACCGCGCATTGCACCGCAAAACTACCCATCCAAGGAAACCATGGCGGGCAAGTGGCCAGGCTATACACCGCCGCCGATGCCAAAGCGGCCCACAAAGTAACGACTAATTGGGCATAACCGTCCAGCGCGTGAACCTGGCGGCGTTTCGCGCCGTCAGGTTGATAAAACATTAACGCTCCTGAATCTCATTCTTGTGCGCGCAAGGAGGAAACCATGAAGGGTCAACCATTGGGAAAAACTGTAATCGGAATGGTTGGAATCTTTATTTTTCTGATGGCGCTCGCCATTAATTTCGTAGGAACCCTTCAGCCAACCTCTTCTGTAGCGCAGGAGCGTCCGGGGAAGGCGTCGATGAAGCGACTACCCACGTATTTTCCCAACACGGAGGAGCTTAGACCAGACGAAATGCGGGTCACCGCCCTCGGTACAGGACTGCCCACGCCGTTAACACGAGCACAGAAATCCACGGCCTGGATGCTCGAATTGGGTAACGGCGATGTGTTCCTCTTCGACCTGGGTACCGGCTCCATGTTGAACCTGTTCGGGCTACGCCCTGACTTTTCGAAGATTGACAAGATTTTCCTGAGCCATCTGCACTCGGATCATTTCGGCGACCTGGACGCATTCATCGTAGGCAGTTGGTTGAGCGGGCGCTACACACCGCTGCACGTCTACGGGGGCACAGGGTCGACACCCGAGTTGGGCACCAAGGCGGCCGTGGAGGCTGTGGTAAAGGCCCTGGCCTGGGACATAAAGAGCCGCACCGGCATTCTTCCCGATGCGGGTGGAAAGGTCATCGTCCATGAGTTTGACTACAAGCCCGAGAACCAGGTGGTCTACGAAAAAAACGGGGTCAAGATCACCAGTTGGCCGGCTATACACTCTCTCGATGGTTCGGTGAGCTTTCGATTGGAGTGGAACGGACTAAGCTTCGTTTTTGGGGGCGACACTCGGCCGAACAAGTGGTTTGTTAAATATGCCAAAGGTGCTGATTTTGCCATACACGAGTGTTTTCCTACCCCCGAAGGGTTGGCGAAATTCAACGACTGGCAAATGCGCCCCGCCACTTTCGTCTCGTCGTATATTCACACACCACCGCAAGGCTTCGGCAAAGTCATGTCTGCCATCGAACCGCGTATGGCAGTGGCTTTTCATACGGTACTACTACCCGATATAGAGCAGGGAATGCTCGAAGGTATTCGCGAGACCTACGATGGTCCGCTAACCATCGCCACTGACCTCATGGTGTGGAACGTGACGAAAGATAAGATCACCATGAGACAGGCCGTATTCCCTGACCGGATTACGCCGCCACCAACCACGGAGGCCTTCCGGAAGGCCCCGCGCAGCGGCGAAGCAAAAATGTCCGATTACGTAATGAGTGGCGTTTGGAAGGGGTTTACGCCTCCACCGCTACCGAAAAAGTAGCCTATCGAGTTTCAGCGCCTAGCCGGCGAGAAGGGAATAATTCAAATGAGACGTAGGGATGTTCTTAAAAGCTTGGGGCTGGCGCCTCTCGTTGCACATTTGATGGGTGGTAGGGACTTATGGGCAGCGGATCAAACAAAGAAAGGGAAAGTGGAATACCTCTTCGTTCAAAGTGGCCATGCCGTGTTTCTGAAAGACGGCACGCTAACCCTTAGCGGCATTCATCCCTTGACCCTTTACTTCTCCGATCGACCGGAGCGCATTGTGGGCCATGTGCCCACGGATGCATTTGTTGACGAGTGGGACAAGGGCGAGGACAGCTTTGCGGCCAATCCCCCCAACGCCGCACTTTCCATTCTTAGCGGTGGGGAGCCACAAGAGATGGTGGTGGTGCTCAAGTCGCCGCGGCTAAAATCGGGCAATCTGATATACAACGTAGACGTGTTGGACGGAAACAAAACGGCCTCAGGGGGAGCCAGTTCTCTATTCATCGATGTTATTGGCAGGCCCATGACTCCACATTCCTTTGCCGGGAGGCATCGGCGCATGCGGCGCCGCCGTATCCGCCGCCACCGGCGCGTGCGTTGATGCATTCCTAAAAATCTAAAGGACGGAATCCTACGCTTGTTAGACAGGATTAAAACATCCTCAAATTTAATGTTATTAAAAGTAAAAGAAATTAACGGAACCAGTCGGCGTCTTGTGAAAGGAAAGAACATAGATGAAGAGGATAGGCCCAGGATGCACATTAGCACCTATTCATTGGTGGAACTTTCGACTTTGGGTGCGACACGGGGATTCAGGTTTCAAGGAACTGTGATAGGCCATTTGCGTTCTAGGGAGAGCAGGACCGGGTCATCATCACTCTAACGGAATGGGCCAATGGAGTAATCGGGGTCCCAAAAATTCAATGGTAGTGGATTTCATTGGAATGGATGACAATTCATGAAGAGCCAGGTCGCCTTTCAGGACAAAAAACACAAGGGTGCTGCAGCGTTTCCGTGGAGTGTGTCCAATTGGTTGATGGCGGCAATACTTATCTTAGCTTTTATCCATGGCTGCACTTTTCCTAGCAGAAACGCTGCGGTACCAGAAAACCTCACCACAAAGGCAATTGTTCCCGGAATCAGCAACGTGCGCTACTGGATGGACGGAGACCCCAAACCACTTCTTCTGGAAGCCCGTGCGGCCATGGTCCGCGAAAGGGAATTTCTCGAACGGTGGGGGCACCGAGGGCCCGTGCCCGAAGCCGACGGTCTGGTGGTATCCGGCGGTGGTGACAACGGGGCCTTTGGTGCGAATCTTCTCATTGGCTGGACGGCAAAGGGTGATCGACCGAGTTTTAAGATAGTGACTGGCATCAGCACAGGGGCGTTGATTGCTCCGTTTGCGTTCATGGGGCCTGATTACGATGACGAATTGAGAAGCGTTTACACAAAGGTTTCAGCCAAGGACATCTTTGAAGAGCGGGGCTTGCTTGCGGCCATTTTCGATGACGCGATGGCCCACACGGGGCCCCTGTGGAGGCTTGTTGAGAGACACATAAACATGGAGATGCTCCAGGCCATTGCCAAGGAGTATCGGAAGGGCCGTCTCCTTTTCGTTGCGACAACGAACCTGGACGCACGTCGGCCGGTCATATGGAACATGGGAGCCATCGCTGAGAGTGGCCACCCGAATGCCCTGCGCCTGTTCCGAAGTATTCTCATCGCGTCGTCTGCGATACCCGGCATGTTCCCGCCGGTTATGATCGACGTGGAAATTGGGGACCAGAAGTTCCAAGAGATGCACGTGGACGGCGGTGCAATGGCACAAGCATTTCTATATCCACCTTCACTTCACGTGGATGACAAGGAGATGAAGGTCCATAGGGAGCGAAAGGCATATATCATTCGTAACGCACGCCTTGATCCCAAGTGGGCGACTGTGGAACGACGCACGCTCAATATTGCTGGTCGCGCTATTTCTTCCCTCATTCACACCCAAGGCATCGGTGACTTGTACAAGATGTATTTGATCACGAAGAGGGACGGGATCGACTTCAATCTCGCCTATATTCCTTCGGATTTCACAGAAAAACATAAAAAGCCATTCGAAACAGATTATATGAAAAGGTTGTTTGATTATGGATACAAGCTTGCACGAAAAGGCTATCCCTGGCAGAAATACCCTCCTGGATATACACCTTAGGCTGCATGGTATGTAGCAAGTTACCCCGGACGGGAAATGATGTCAGAAGTACGGGAGCATTGGAAAATGAATTTCAAATTACAGGAATGTAAGTTTGGCCCAATTCTATTGTTGGTATCTATGTTGCTCAGCCATCCGTCAGTTGCCTTGGGAGGCTGGTTCGCCAATGGGAGGCACATCATGACAGGCCGGACAGCCCTGCTCGATGGAGATCCCCAGTCGGCATTGCCCGCCTTTGAAGCCATTGCGCAAACCACACCCGATTATATCAATTGCGCGGAAGGTTTCTGTGTGGGGATCTGGACTTATATTGGTAGAACCTACCATGAGTTGGGAGAGGATCAAAAAGCCCTCGCAGCCCTCAGGAAGGGACAAGGCCTCCACAGCAGCGACTACCTCAATCCGGTATATCTGGGACTCGTCATGGCAATGACGGGGCAGAGGCAACAGGGCAAGGCTATGTTGGCTTCCGGGTTAAAGGCGCTTCAGGATTGGCTCGCGGGATACGCAGGGAGAGGTAACGGTCGTTTCTGGGATCCCGGCGCAAAAATTCAGCAATCCATTGCCGCCATTCGGGCCCTGTTGGAGAGAGACGCGGTTCCCTGGGACCTGGTGAATGACGACATTCACTCTTTGGCTTTGAATCTTGAACAAGAGGTACGGGATGTGCGCGATCAAAAAGAAAATCGCCGGGCCCGGTTTTGAGCATTAGGAAGCGCGTTGAAAACAGCTTGAGAACTAAAGTTGATCAGCTTGATTTTATAATATTTCACTAAAGGAGGTTAGATTATGAAAGGGAGATTGACCATTTTTTCTATTATCGTGAGTATGGTCCTGGCACTTGGTTTGGGAGCCACAAAGGCCGCCCATGCCCAGGGAGTTAAAATGGGTGGAGCCGTCACCGCAACGGCTGAGGTGGTAGGTATCGACCGGGTGGACCGTATCCTGGCTCTGTTAGGGCCCAGGGGCAACGTCATTGAAGTGGAGGTAGGTCACCAGGCGAGAAACTTTGATCAAATCGAATTGGGCGATCGGGTACGCGTAACTTACTTCGAATCGGTGGCATTATTCGTTGGTCCGAAGGGGCAAAAACCAGAAGCCAGCGTGGGACTGGTAGCCGCACGATCCCCAAAGGGTGACATGCCCGCTGGAGTTGTTGTGGAGGTCGTTGAGGTATCCGCGACAGTGCAATCGATTGACCGAAAAAGGCGCGTCGTTGAACTCAAAAAACCCGATGGAAAACTCGTCAGCACCAAAGTGGACGAATCCGTTAAAGCTTTTGACAAATTGAAAGTAGGCGATTCGATCCATGCCCGTATCACCGAGGCCATCGCGATTTCAGTGGAGAAACCTTAAGGCCTTTCTCGAAGTTCGCGTGTCAAACGGTCATTCACGACGGGCCTGTAATTGATATGATTAGAGGGTGTTCGGGCATCGATCACCCTCTATCTTTTTTCATTCTTTCATGAATCATGAACCTATACTCTCCTGAGGAGGGATATATGCGTCAATTTAAATTGATTGCGATTGTAGTTGTTGCCTCATTGTCCTTAGCGGGAGCTTACATGCTGGGCATGTATAACGGACCTACGGGCAACGGCCTGCCGCTGACAAAAGAAGCGCAGGCTGCGGGCGGCATGGTGCAGGGTCCCAATGTGGTGGCTCCTGACCGCTACGTGTATTACCCGGGTACTGAGGTATTGGACAGGGACGAAGTCCGCGTGATTGCCTGCGGCACTGGTATGCCGGATGCCCGCCGTGGTCAGGCTGCTGCCTGTTTCTTGTTCGAGTTCGGTAATGGCGAAAAACTGATTTTCGACCTCGGCACTGGGTCGATGCGCAACCTTAACGCATTGATGATTCCTGCCGAATTCTTGACCAGGATTTTCTTCAGCCACCTGCATACCGACCACTGGGGCGATCTCGCCTCTTTGTGGGCCGGCGGTTGGACCGCGGGCCGGCCCGTGCCGCTCAAAGTCTGGGGACCGAGCGGCAAGACGCCTGATATGGGCACCAAGTATGCCGTTGAGCATTTCCTCAAAGCTTACAATTGGGACTATCAGACCCGCGCCTTCAAGATCTCTCCGGTCCCGGGGAGCATCGAGGTCGAGGAATTTGACTACAAGGCCGTCAACAAGATCGTGTATGACCAGAACGGCATCGTCGTGCGCTCCATTCCGGCCATTCATGCGGGCGACGGTCCGGTCAGTTACATTATTGAATACGCCGGCATGAAACTAGTTTTCGGTGGCGATAGTTCACCCAACAAGTGGTTCGTAGAGCATGCCAGGAATGCGGACTATGTTATCCATGAAGCTTTTGGTACTCCTGAGTTCTTTGTTAAAGACTATAACCAGCCACCGCAATTAGCCTGGCGCGCTTGCTGTGAATTCCATACCTCGGGGCCGGCCTTCGGAAAGATCATGAGCGAAATCAAACCACGCCATGCCGTTGCCTATCACAGTATGGAAGAAGCACTAGTTGATATACGTGAAGGCATTCGTGAGACCTATGCCGGCCCATTGTCCATGGCCGTTGACAATATGGTCTGGAACATCACCAAGGACAAAGTGGTCGAGCGTATGGCGATTTCGCCGGACCGGGCCTCAGGTGTCCCTGGGCCAACCCGCCAACCTCCGCCGGAGCCGGGACGACCAGACGTCATGTCTGAATTCATCAAAGCTGGTGAGTGGGGACCAGGCTTCAACGCTCAAAACAAAATGCTCGATGAGCATTCAAAGAAATACAATCTCGAGAAGATGGACTGGCGCAAGCAGAAGCCGTGGTATAAACCCAGCAAGTAGGTTTCAGAGAAACGGCTTGAGGTAGACCGCGATTGGCTACTGAGAGATTGAAATATTTTTCGGTGCGATAGGCATAATACTAACCCCCGCCTGATGCGATGAAGCTTGGAATGAGTCCGTATTTTGCCGCCGCAAATGGTTAGTTTTACTTCGTTCATCGCGGCATGTGTTTTGGCGCTGACTCACATACTTGTAGGGCGTCGCCGAATCGTGGACGGACAGCCGCACAGCGGTTGGCATTCGTTCTCGGGGGGTGCGGCCGTGGCCTACGTGTTTATGTACCTCCTGCCGAAGCTGGCACAGAAACAAGTGGTCCTGCTAAACGCGAGTAATCTTGGATTGTATGGTTTCTTCGAGCATCACGCTTACCTTGTCGCACTGTTTGGGTTTGTCGGCTATTACGGTGTTGCTCGGGCGACCGTGTTTATGAGAGGTCATGTGCAGCCTGTTCAGGTGGCCGGGTTCGCCGGATATAGCATCCTTGTTGGGTACCTCGTCGCTGATACACCGAGGCTCGTGCCGCTAGGTTTGATTACGATCGCGATGACCTTGCATTTCATGGGGACGGATTATGGCTTACGGGTCCAGTACCGTGAGGTTTATGACCGAGTCATCCGTTGGGTATTTGCGCTGTCGATATTTGTAGGATGGGGGATTGGGATGGCGACCGAGATCGCAGACACAACGGTAGCTTTGTGGTTCGCGTTCCTTGCCGGTGGAATCATTATCAACGTGATCAAGCAAGAGGTGCTGGATGAACAAAGCGGGCGATTCTGGGAGTTCTTGGCCGGTGTAGCAGCATTTACGCTCTTAGTACTAGCTATCGAGTGGTTTGGGAAACTAGAAAGTTTCTAAGTCAGTCTAAAACAGCAAACAGTGAGTGGATGCTCATCCTCTGGATGTTGTTGAATTACTGTTGAGCTGTCGGTCCCTTTGCTAATTTCTTTATTTTGAGTTTGTTTATTATCAATCGATAGGGATGTCAGCTAAACAAGATTGCTCACAAATCTGAAAATTGCCGATATCAAAAGGATATGATATCAAGGAACCACTCACCGGATAGAGCAATAAAAAAAAGGAGAACTGATGGTTAAGCCGTGGACCAAGATAATTCGAGGCTCGCTCACGATTAGCTTGGCGGCGTTACTCCTGATGCTCACTAGCCCACAGGTTTACGCTCAGTGCGGAGCCATCTGTCTTTACGAAACCGGTGGCGCCGAAATGGGGCGAGCCGGCGCTGGGGCAGGTGCAGCCGCCCAAGACGCATCGACAGCGTATTGGAACTCCGCGGGGATGACACGTCTCAATGAAAACCAGATCCTGCTAGGGGGTTGGTTTGGATTCGTTAATCAAAAGTTAAGCCTAAATTCTGATACCGTTAGTGTAAACCCTCCGGGCGACACCAATGGTGGCGAAATGGCCGGCGGCTTTATCGTTCCACCAGGCCTGGGTGCCTATGCAGCAGTCAAAATGACGGAGGACCTGCGATTTGGTTTTGTCTTGAACGGCCTCTATGGAGGAGCCCTCGACTATGGAAATGAATGGGTGGGCAGATCCTTCATCACGGAAAATTCCTTGTTAGGCCTAAACCTTATGCCCTCCCTGGCTTATCGGATCACCGATTGGCTCTCTTTCGGAGTGGCCTTGAACTCCGTCTACACGACATTTGATCAGGAACTCAGAGCTACCGCAGCTAACCTGAAGGTCGAAATGAAAGATGCTGACGGTTGGGGCTTTGGTTATACTCTTTCAACGCTCATCGAGCCCCGCAAGGGGACACGACTCGGGATCGTTTATCGTTCGCAGATCGATTCAACCCTGAGTGGGAAATTGGATAACCCCACCGCGCTAACCCCAAATTTTGACCTGGACATGACGTATGCGCGAGGAATCAACGTGAGCCTGTTTCACCAGCTCAATCCAAAATTGGCCATTCTTGCCGACGGCGGGTGGTCGGACTGGAGTGAATTTAGCTTCCAATCGCTGTCCGTCGGTCCCACGACTATTCCGGTTGATCGGGGATGGATGGATACCTGGCGAATCGGTCTGGGTGTACAATACCAATTCAAGCCGAAATGGATGCTTCAGGGCGGAATGTCCTATGACAGCTCTCCCGTGTCACAGGGTAAACGCACCCCTGATATACCGGCGGGTCCCTGGTGGCGCTGGTCCATAGGCGCCCAGCACCAGTTGAACAAAACAATGGAGCTCGGGTTCAACTACACGCTGGTATGGTTCGGTGAAGGCAACGTGGACCATGTCGCACTGCCTCCTGATGGCTCGGTAAACCTAGACGGCCGCTACAAGCAAAATTCCGCGCACTTTGTCGGATTTAACTTCAAGTGGAAATTCGGTACGGGTACTCTCGTTCACAAAATCAAAGAGAGAATGAGGGAATCATAAAGAGATTCACCTCAGATCCAGGCGAAGTCTTCCTATGAATAGCCTGTCCGAAGAATTCGGAACAACTAAGATTCCGGCTTTTTCAGGAAATCTGGAATCAGTTGGCCACGCGGCTCGTTGTTGACCCGCTATCTTTCACTCACGGCTTCTTCAGGAACGGCAAACCGGTGAGGGCCGGTTTTATGTTCGTTCCGTATTTCTTATTGAATTCCTCGATGAGCGCATTGGTGACCGCTGCGGATTCCCGCTCGACACCGCCAAGACTGAACTCAGTCCATTTGTAGGCCTTCATGGAATCCGGCGGCTGCTTTGCACGCTGTGGGGGAGCCGGGAAGTTTTCATGATTCGGCACCGCCATCCGGGTTCGAATCTTTTCCTTGGTCACGTTCCACACCATGAAATCCATGGCCAGATCGAGTGGCCCGTCGTAGGTTTTGCGAATCGCATTCTCCACCACTGGCGCCGTGTCGAAATCGTTTTGAAAATGATAACACACCGCGCGACGCGGCTTGGTCAGGGACATGATCTTGCCAAACGCCTGAGCGGCGGTGTGCCCCTGGGTGCCGACAAAGACCGCCTCTGAGGGCGCCATTCCATATTTGCTAACCATGAACTCTGGGGGAATGAAACACTCATGAACGGAAAGGTCTACGTCTTTTGTATGCTCCAGCCACCACTTGTTGGGCAAAGTATCGCTGGAGAATGCGAACTTGAGCCCCTTCCATTCAAGGATAAAACTCACGGTTTGGTCCCCATGAATTGCGGGAATCGTTCGCACGATAACGCCGTTTTCATCATAGATGACATTATTGACCGCAGTCCAATCGAATTCATTGACCTCGAGTTTGAGCCCTCGGGGATCGACAGCCGACCCTCGGGTGGCAGCTTCCCAGGCCCACATCTTGCGCATATTCTCGATCCATGCCTTGGTGCCCCACTCAGGCTTAACGCCGCTTGGACCCCAAACACGAACCGGCGTAAGACGATTGTTGACCGGCCCCGTGAAGTAAAAAGCTGGGAAATCCCCGGCGTGGTCTAGGTGCAAATGGCCGAGAAAGGCCTTATTGAGCTGGTCCAATGGAATCCCCAGGGCGGTAATGCGTTCGAAGGAACCTTCACCCATGTCAAAGATAAATTTGTCACCGTTGCCAAGTTCTACCAGGAAGCACGCCGCCGCCTGCTTGAGTCGCGGTTGCGGCATGCCCGTACCACAGGCGATAACCCTCATTTCATCGGGCTCAAGTTCCTCGGTCCCTGGATAGTAAACATCGTGCACCGGATAGGGCTTGGTAGTGGACCATTCACTTGGCGACTCAGCGGACGCTGCCGTGGCCGGTTTAACCTCCACTCGGAAATCCAGCCAGGCCGCAAAAAAACCGACACTGAAAATGGCCGCAAGGGCTCCGTAAATCACCCCTCGCACAAAGCTCTTCCGATGATAATTCATCCAATTCCTCCAGTACGAAATTGAGATTATACACGCTCTGTATCAAACGAGGGCAAAGTATAGCAGTGTCGCGAAACTGGTGACAACTAGTAAAATTACCAGTTTTTTGCTAGAAGATTTCGGGTTTTCAAAGGTAGAGGTGACGACAATTAGGTCAATATGGAATACCTTGTATGTAACGGATCCATGAACGATACCCAATGAAACAGGAGACACGTTCAACAATTCAGAGAGGTTACACGAGATGCTTTTGGGGCACTGTTTTAATCGTGTTTTAAGTGGGAATTATAGAAAAATGGGATGTTTATCAAAAACTATTACAGTGGCACTGTTGATCACGGCATTCGGATTCGTGCTGCCGTCCTGGTCGCAAAATATACCGGCGGACAACATGGAAATCCTACGCGCGAGGGTTCAGAAAGACAAGAAATTGCTCGTGTCAAAAAACATGGGACTAACCGCGTCTGAGGGAAGGTTATTTTGGCCTATCTATGAAGAATATCAAGTCAAGCTACAAGCACTGAATAGAAGGATCCGCAGGCTACTCGAAAGCTATGCTAAAGCGTACAATTCCAAGTCACTTACTGATGCAAAAGCCCGTGAACTGCTGAAAGAATATATATCAATCGAGACCGATGAGGCAAAACTCAAAGGGGCGTATATTCCCAAGCTAAACATGGTATTGCCTGCAAAAAAAGTGGCCCGCTACATCCAGCTTGAAAACAAAATCCGCGCAGCCTTCGACTACGACCTCGCAGCTAAAGTGCCGCTCGTGCAGTAAGTGCCCATTCATCTTGCCGTAGAGCTCTCCTTGAGTTGAGTATTTCCTTTCCCTGGGCTAGCCTTGGACGGTTCCGGTCCCGGGGTACAAATTTGCGCTGCTTGGGCCTTGCTGATGAGGTCCACCGTAATCGCTTGGACAGGTTAGAATCAAACTTCGCCAATAATCCGCTTCGCAGGCAATGAACTTTGCAATACGCCCTTCTCTTGTTTCTCTAATCGTTGCAGTACTTCTCACCAGTTCGATTGCCAACGCGGATTGGATCAACCTCACCGGAGCCGAAACCTCTCCCAACATCGCCGAAATCTACATCATGGACGACCATGTGAAGCTGGCTCTGGAGGTCTACATCGGCGACCTGCAGACGTTTGACCATCTCGTGCCGGACGATTGGCTCAAGGATGCAAATGTCGTTCGGCCCACTCTTGCTGAGCGCATGCGCGAGTTTTCGTCCAAAATGTTTCAATTCGTTACGGACACAGGGGAAAAACTTCGGGCGGAATTGTCGCTTGCGGAGCCACGGCTGCGAAAAGACCGCCAGTCCCCGTTCGCGGGAATGATCAACCCCATTACGCGGCGACGTGTGCCGGAACCTCCGGCCGACAAGCGTGTGCTTTACGCCGAGCTTATCTATCCCTATACAAATGGCAAACCCTCGAGACTCACCATTATTCCTCCACTGGACGAAAGCGGCCGGCCCATCGTTGCCATCGGATTCATCGCATATCACAAGGCAGTTCCCATCATCGATTTTCGTTATCTCGGAGCCCCCGCCAACATCTCACTGCGATGGGACGACCCCTGGTATTCAAAGTTTGACAATCCCAATCTGAAACGCCACCACAAGTCCGCGCTGATGTCCTACCTGTACATCGAACCTTATGAAGTGCGCCATGAAATACTCACTCGCGTTAAAGACATGAAAACATGGATGGATCTCGGTCTTCGCGGACGGGAGAACATCGAGGTGGACGAGTGGAATTCGCTGAAACAGAAGATCGGTGATTTTTTGTTAACCAAAAACAAAGTGCGGGTTGACGGAAAACCCCTGAAACCGATCCTCGATAGGACTGACTACATCAAAGTGGCTTTGACAGGAATTCAACTGCTTCTTGAACCGGAACGGCTCGACCTCTCCACAGCAATTGTTGGTGTCAAGTATGTATACCTCACTAAAGGCTTGCCCAAGGAGGTCACGGTGGATTGGGAGCTCTTCACGGATGAAATCAAACGAGTCCCAGCGACTGCGATCGATCCTGCGGGACCCTTCGCGTCCTTCGTCACCCCCGAGGACAGGATTCACAAATGGACGAATTTCTTAAAGAACTACAGGGCTCCACAGGTTGCAGAGCTGGTGGTTTCAAACTCCCTTACAAAGTTCAACGTCCCGGTTGGCAGCGTCATTTCCCTGAGCCTCCTCCTTCTGGTGGGTTGGCAGGCCAAAAGACAGCGGCAGCAGTCCAAATCCATCCGCCCCCAGCTCATTGCCGGCGCAGCCTTGTTCACAGCCACTTTGCTATTAGCACCTTTCATGCATGTATCGATCGGCCGACCCGCAATCATAGCTCCCAAATTGAATCAAGCGGAAGCAAATCAACTCGTGGAGAGTTTACTCAAAAATGTCTACCGCGCTTTTGATTTTCGCAGAGAAGAGGACGTTTACGACAAACTCGCGGTTAGCGTTAGCGGCGATTTACTTTCTGAGGTGTACCTTCAAAATCGAAGATCCCTCGCCGTCCAACGTGCAGGCGGCGCTCAGGCGAAGGTTAACGAGGTGAAAATCCTCGATGCGGTGATGCAACCAAATACGGCTCACACTCTGGCCTTAAAAATCAAGTCTACCTGGACAGCCCAAGGCTCCATCGGTCACTGGGGCCATGTTCACACACGAAAGAATCAGTATGAAGCGAACTTGACCGTCGAACCGGTTGATGGAGTGTGGAAAATCACCGGTCTCGACATGATCGAGGAAAAACGCATCGACACCAACGCCACAAAATCAGCTAAAAAATGATTTTAGGACTCACCGCAGAGACGCAGAGGTCGCAGAGAATTATTTTTTTGTTTGCCGTGAGACAACGACAAACAAAATCTACTTCATCTATATAGGCTCAGCAAAATTGAATAACTTTCAGCGACCTCGGTATCCCAAAGGAAACACCAATGACCATTAATGAACTTTCTGGGGTAGTGATTGGCGCGGCGATTGAGGTACATAAAGAACTCGGACCGGGTCTGTTGGAATCAGCCTACGAAAATTGCCTCTGCCACGAGTTGCAGCTAAGAAATATAGCCTTCGAGCAACAGAAGCCTCTACCTGTTACCTATAAGGGTGCTAACCTTGATTGTGGTTATCGCCTAGATATCGTAGTTCAAGGCATGCTCGTTTTAGAAGTGAAGTCCTGTGACAGGATAGAGCCAATCCACCGAGCTCAGCTTTTGATGTACCTGAGGCTTTCAGGTTTAAGTCTCGGGTTGCTTCTCAATTTTAACGTCCCAGTAATGAGGGACGGTATCATGCGGGTGGTGAATGAACTCAAAGCATAGTTTTCGAAATGTGTGGTTTGAGTGCTTTGCCCAATCGTCGTCTCCCGATTGGGCAAAAAGGAATTCCTCTGCGTACTCTGCGTCTCTGCGGTGAGGTATTCATTTTCATGATTTCGATTCGGTCGTTGGAATTTGGTTATCCCAATAGTGATTTTCGGCTAAGCATTCCGGAGCTCACAGTCGAAACATCTGAAAAGGTTGCCGTGATCGGACCCAGCGGATCAGGGAAAACCACCCTCCTTAACCTGATCTCGGGCATCATCTCTCCCCTCAGTGGTGTGGTTAACGTGGACGATGTCGAAGTTAGCAATCTCAACGACTCACAAAGGCGAGATTTCCGCATCACAAAGATCGGCTTTGTGTTTCAAGACTTTGAGCTGCTCGACTATCTCAATGTTCTCGACAATGTTCTCCACCCCTACCGAATTAGCAACGCCCTGTCACTAGGAGAAGACGTAAAGATGAGGGCCCAGGCATTAACCGCGGTCCTGGGAATAGGCGATAAATCTCGACGCTACCCTGACAAAATCTCCCAGGGGGAAAAGCAGCGCGCGGCAATATGTCGCGCGTTACTCCCTCACCCCAAGCTCATTCTTGCGGACGAAGCCACTGGGAACCTGGACCCGGACAACAAGACGCTCATCCTGGACTTACTGTTTCAAAGCGTCGAGGAACATAACGCGACTCTTTTAGCAGTGACCCACGATCATGAACTGTTGAAAAGGTTCGACAGGATCATAGACTTCAAGGATTTTAGATCGAAGATTTTAGATTAGTGATTTTACAGATTTCGGATTAGAGATTATGGAGAATTTTAGATCAAGGATTTTAGATTGAAGATCTTGGATTAGTGATCTCAAAATGACGTCACTGGAGGTCTAGTTATGACGGAGGCAGAGTTAAAGAAAAGGACCAAGGATTTTGCAAAGAATATTATCCTCCTTTGCCGAACGTTACCGGACAATCGAGAGGGAAGGCTGCTCGGCAATCAAGTGTTCCGATCAGGCACTTCGGTTGCAGCTAATTATAGAGCCGCGTGTCGTAGCCGATCAAAAGCCGAGTTCATTTCCAAATTGGCAATTGTTGGAGAAGAAGCAGACGAGACCCTATTCTGGCTTGAACTTATCAAAGAAATGAAAACCCTCGAAGCTCCCCTTTTAAATGATTTGGCAAAAGAAAGCGATGAACTTGTTGCGATAGTAGTATCCTCCATCAGAACGGCAAAAAGAAATATTGGCAAGACTGTCAAACCAATAAAGCACAGGCTAAGATCCGAGCATTGACAATCTAAAATCTAAAATCAGCAATCTAAAATGTACGATAGTCTTTATGTTGCCTGGCGGTACGTAAGCTTCAACAAGGTCAAAACCGCCACCCTAGTGACTTGCATTACACTTATCGCCTTTCTTCCGCTGGCCCTGGAACGTTTGCTGAACGAAAGCGAGCGACAACTCATGTCACGGGCTGTTTCCACCCCGCTGCTGGTCGGCGCAAAGGGAAGCGCTCTGGACCTGGTCATGAGCGCACTCTACTTTGGCGATGGAGTACCCGAACCGATCAACATGAAAACCGTAACGTCCATCGCAGACACAAATCTAGCCTCACCCATACCCATTTACACACGATTCCGGGCGCGAGGGTACCCTGTCATTGGAACGACACTGGATTATTTTGACTTTCGAGATCTTAAAATCGCCAATGGTCGTTTCCTAGCGGTTCTCGGTGAATGCGTGTTAGGCGCAACGGTTGCTGAGCGTCTTGGGATCGCGCCAGGTGATAGCCTCGTATCCTCGCCGGAGAATCCCTTCGACCTCTCAGGGGTATACCCTCTCAAAATGAAAGTCGCGGGAGTTTTGCAGAAATCGTATTCTTCGGATGATCTGGCGATCTTTGTCGATATCAAGACTACCTGGGTCATGCAGGGACTCGGACACGGACATGAGGACCTGGCCCGAACAAAAGACCCAACGGTCATCTTGAATCGAACCGATACCAGCGTCACTGCCAATGCGAAGCTGCGCCACTACACAGAGATTACCGAGGCTAATTTGGATTCCTTTCACTTTCATGGGGACACAACGATCTACCCCATCACTGCCGTGATCGCTGTGCCAAAGGATTCGAAGTCGGACACCCTTCTCAGGGGTCGGTTTGTCTCTATCAAGGAACCCCTTCAAATCGTCAAGCCAGATGATGTGATCGACGGGTTGCTCCAGAATATCTTTCGTATAAAGAACATCTTAGACGCCGCAATCTCGGTTGTGGGCTTGGGGACGATTTTGGCTATTCTGCTGGTGTTCTCTCTTTCACTCAGGTTACGTCAAAGGGAGATCCACACGATCTTCAAGCTCGGCTGCAGCCGAGGGACCATTGCTAAATTGCTGGGAGCGGAGATCATAATTATTGTTTTGATGAGCGGCCTTGTATGCGGTGTTCTGGTATTTATGGCGAGCCAATTTTCCAGCGACCTGGTGAGAATGTTGATTATTCGGTAAGTTTGGACTCGGAAAAATTAACCGCGGACACACGCAGACAAGCAACAGCAAAGCGCTAAGCGCATGGTGCAAAGCGTCCGAACGAAGATTCGGATAATTCACCGCAGAGACGCAGAAATGACCGAAAAAACGAAGCACGAAATCCGAAATACCAAACAAATTCAAATGACAAATGAATTAATGTCCAAAACTAGGAAATCTATTGGTTTTAGATTTTGGTTATTTGAATTTTTGTATCGTTTCGAATTTCGGCATTCGGATTTCAAATTTCTAGGTACGAAGGAGCATGAGCCTATGATTAAATCCATCCCCAAAATCATGCTGCTGGTGTTATTCGTATTTATCTTATCTAGCTGTGCCACCACTCAAGACACGGGACCTGCCCCACTCCGCGTGGGGATTACTCCTCAATTCCCACCCATGATCTTTTTGTCTGGCGCGTGGGTGGCCGGCGTGGAGGTGGATCTTGCAAGGATGCTCGGCCAGAAGCTGGGGCGGAGAATCCAATTCGTTCCGCTGGATTGGACGGACCAAATTCCTGCCCTGCTCGAGGGTAGAACTGACATTATCATGTCGAGCATGACCATCACGGAGCCACGGAAGGTGCGAATCAACTTCACCGATCCTTACTTTAAGAGTGGACTCATGGCGATGATGAGGGCTGAGGACGCACAAAAGTATAAAACTCGTGACGACGTAGCCAAGAGTTTTGCGACCATCGGTGTGGTTGGAGGCACCACTGGTGATGTCTTTGTGCAAAAGAACCTGCCGGGGTCCAGAAAGATCGCCTTATCCAAATCGGCAGATGCTCCATCGGAGCTCAAGCGGAGGTCCATCGATATCTTTGTCTACGACGGGCCGTCGATCATGTGGCTCATGTCGCAAAATGAAGGAGACTTTACCACAATTCAGAGACCGCTGAACGAGGAATTTCTAGCCTGGGGAGTCAGGCGAGATGATCAGGCTTTCACTGTGACAGTTAACGGGATACTGGCGGAGTGGAAAAGGGACGGCACATTGGACCAAGTCCTCAAGCGATGGATGCCGAACAAGGATTTTTTCAAATAGCCAGAACTATGACTTGCAGTGAGCCTCTTACGACAGGTAATTTTATTTCAAATTACTAGTAAATCTAAGAGTTTACGTCCTCATAGCTCCATGGTAGAGTTCTCCCTCTTCACCTCGGGAGGAAGCCGACCCAATTGGAACCTAATCACAAAAGAGAGGATTTAGTAATGAATATGAAACAATCTCCGGGACAGGGAGGAAACGGCCCTGGCAACATTATCGCCCTTGCCATAACCCTATTTTCTTTGATGCCATTTCCGGCAAGCGCTCAAAGGTACGAATCCCCCGCTACGCTGAAAGCATCACAAATCATCCCTAAGGACTTATTGTCCGGACCGGATTATAGAATCGAGGAGCAGGTGAAGAACGACGGCTTCATGAACCACTACAAGGTCAACTCGAAGTTTGGAGAGTTCAAGCCCGTGACCAACGCGACGCTGCGAAAGCGAATCTGGGAGATCCGCGCCATGGGAGCAATGGACAAGGTGGCGGGAACGAAAGAATTCTTGGATTCATTTAAGGAAAGTGGGCAAAAAACGCTGGCTGGAGCGAAGTCCCTCATCACAAGCCCCATCGAAACCACTCAAGGGGCCGTTTCCGGTGTGGCCAAGGTATTTAAGGGTGCCGCCGATGGTATCTTCGGCGCAAAGCGAAGTGAGGTGGAAGACAGCAAGTTAAAAGATGTCATTGGTTTTTCCAAGGTTAAACGCGAGTACGCCTATCAATTCAGCGTTGACGTTTACTCACGCAACAAAGCGATTCAGGACCGTTTAAACGACCTTGCCTGGGCAGGCTATGCAGGTGGGATGAGCCTGTCCGTAGCCCTGATGCCTGTAGGTGGCGCCGCAGGGGTGGCCATTTCCGTTTCCCGGCTCAGTGAAACTTTTAATGAAATATTTCGGACGACTCCGCCCAATGAGCTGCGTGAGCAAAACGCGCAGAAGCTTTTGGCCATGGGAACCAATCCCGATATTGTCGACCTGTACATTAACAACGTGGTTTTTACCCCGAGAGAGCAAACCCTGCTCGTCCTGGCATTAAACGAAATGAAAGGCACCAAGAATCGGGGGGCGTTCGTGAAATTTACCGTGCCCACGAAGGATCCCGACATGGCGGGCTTTCGCCAGCGACAGGCGGAGATGTACACGGGTTACCATCGCTCTGTGGAGCCTATTCAAGAGTTTGTACCCTTTGGTAATTTCGTCGCCGCTCGAACACGGGGAAACAAAATAATAGTCAACGTCCCTCTGGACCATCTCGTGTGGACCGAGGTCATGGCAAAGCTAATCGTCAATGCAAATTCTCTCGTGGACACCATGAAATGGCCAAGCGAGAAACAAATTTGGGTGACCGGCACGATTAGTCCCACTGCCGTGAAAGAAATGACCCGCCGGGGTTGGAAGGTTTTTCAAGAGAAGGAGAAGCTCTTGCTGGGGACAAAAAAGGCCTATCCCAAGTACGAAAGATCATCGGCGCAGCCACAGTAAAGGGTAAATACTGCCGCATCCATTGGGTTGATCATGCTATTTCAATAAAGCATCCTGTGGAAGATCATTTTTGAGGAGGGTGGACAATCCCTTCGCGTTGCGATAAAAGCCCTCACATTATGGAATCACAAGTGACGTTTGAATCTGACGGTCTACAGCTATGTGGCATAGTGCAAATACCGGCTGATTTGAAGCCCAATGAGCGCCGGCCGGCATTTCTGGTGCTGCACGGCTTTGGCGGCAACAGGGAAGGCGGGGGCCAGATCGTCATTGCCAACCAGCTTGTGAAATGGGGTTATGTTACTTTGCGCTTCGACTTTCGCGGCTGCGGAGAAAGTGAAGGCGAACATGGTCGTATTATCTGTCTTGATCAAGTGTCCGATACTTCCAATGCAGTAACTTACATGGCAAGCCGCCCGGAGGTGGATCCCAAACGCATTGGTTTGGTGGGAAGCAGTTTTGGGGCCGCAGTATCTGTTTACACCGCCGGCGTGGATGAAAGAGTGGCGGCGGTCATCTCCTGTGGCGGCTGGGGGGATGGGGCGCGGAAGTTCCGCGGTCAGCACCCGACTCCGGAAGCCTGGGCTCGATTCACGAAAATGCTTGAGGACGGCAAACGCTACCGGGAAGAAACCGGCAAGTCCCTTATGGTACCCCGATTTGACATTGTACCGATCCCTCCGCACCTGCGGAATCGAATGAGCAAGGGATCCATCATGGAATTCCCAGCGGAGACCGCGCAAAGTATGTATGACTTCCGCGCGGACGATATGGTGGGCAAGATAGCGCCACGTCCGCTGCTTTTGCTCCACAGTGCGCGCGATTCTGTGACTCCCACCGAGCAGTCCATCGAAATGTTCAAACGTGCAAAACAACCCACAGAACTGCACTTGGTCTCGGAGGTGGATCACTTCACTTTCAGCGAAGAAGACCCGCGAATCTCGAATATCGTTTCCGACTGGCTGAAACGTTTCTTCCCGGTCTAATACTCGCTTAATGAATTGCGCACTGAAAAAACGTTCTTAGACCAAAACGCACCCTATTGAGATCTTAAATAATTCTCCAACTCCAATTAATTTTTAAAACGCTCGATACACGGTTTGGCACTTCTTGCAAAGATGAAATGACGATCACTCAAGATAACCCAGCTGATGCTTTTATTTTGGATTTTGGTAATTCGAAATTGTTTCGAATTTCGGATTTCGAGTTTTGAAATTTATCCATACTTGGTGTGCTTTGCGTCTTTGCGCGAGGCAATTCCGTCTGCACTCCGTAACACCTAGGAGGAAAGCTTGCCCAAATTTAACCATCTGGAGCTGCTTGAGTTCGGCGCTCAGATTCTCTCGGCTGCAGGGGTACCCAAGGAGGAGTCGAACCTGGTAGCGGGACTGCTTGTGAAGGCGGACCTCCAGGGCTATCCGGGCCACGGCACCAATCGTATCCTTTCCTACGTTTCAAGAATTGAAACAGGTTTGATCAACCTCAAACAAAGGCATGAGATCGTTCGCGAAGGCAAAACCACTGCGGTCATCAATGGTAACCACTATGTCGGTCAGGTGGTTGCCCAGGATGGGATGAAACTTGCCATCACAAAAGCCAGGGAACATGGAGTAGGATTGGTCTGTTTGCGGCAGGCGGCTCACGTTGGGCGCTTGGCGGACTATATGGAGCTGGCCGCCAACGAAGGAATTATCGGCATGGCGGCAGTGAGCGTTGGAGCCGGCAATATTGCGCCCCACGGCTCCATGCAGGCCGTCACCGGGACAAACCCCATGGCTTTCGGCATCCCGGCGGCAGATGGCAATCATATTATTTTTGACTTTGCCACGGCTGCCACGAGTATGGGAGAGCTCCACAACAAAGTGGCCAGGGGCGAAGCAATCCCAGCGGGCGTGATGCTGGATGGACACGGGAACGCCACGACAGCGTACGAGTCGTTTATCGGACCACCCCGGGGTGTGATTCTATCCTTCGGCGGGTACAAAGGCTCGGGGATTAATCTTATGACGGAGATTCTCGGCGGAATTCTCACGGGAACCGGACTGGGAAGGGAGTGGTGGGATCAGGGGGGTGCCGCCACCAATGGGGTCTTTCTTCAAGCCTTTGACGTGGAAGAGTTCCAACCACTTGGGGATTTTTACAAGAAAGTCGATGAACTGATAGCTTTCACCAAGTCGCGCAAGCCCGCTCCCGGCTTTACCGAGATCTGCCTGCCGGGAGAGATGTCGAGGCGCAGAGCGGAGAAAAACCGCAAGGACGGGGTCATCATCGACGACGGGGACTGGGCCAAATTGCTGAAATGCGCCGCCGGGCTCGGAGTCAAAACTTCCCCGAAGCCTCTCTCCGTGTGAAGTCGGAACCG
>JABAOE010000459.1_pt1 | contig 29712 bp, 32 predicted proteins | sample 7062141 | NCBI WGS metagenome assembly JABAOE01 (sample SAMN14538627, study PRJNA623070) | marine sediment metagenome | biome: marine biome [ENVO:00000428]; feature: marine pelagic biome [ENVO:01000023]; material: deep marine sediment [ENVO:00002113] | place: India: Gulf of Khambhat ...
GCCATCAGCCAGGACCAGAAAACCAGCGAACCTTCCTGGCCTCCCCAGAGCGCGGTAATTTTGAGGTAGGCCGGCATTGCGTTGCTGGTTACTTTGGCAACGTAATCAATGTCATAGCGACCGCCGACGAGCAGCAGTATGATTGCGAGCGCTGAAATGCTTATCAACGGCCAGGAGAGCAGCAATCCCCTGCGTGCACTCTCGACCCACTNNGCCGTACGCCGCTGCTGCCGCGGCATAGAGCGCCAGTACAAACGAGATTAGGAGCGCGGTGTAGCCGATTCCTTCGATCATGTTGATCCCTCGTTCCACTCGGCGAGCTCGCCTCGCGCAACGCCGACGGCACCGATCATGGATGCCGCCGGCGGTTCATCGCTAACCCAACTGAAAAAGCTCAAGTTTGGCCCTCCGCAGATTGGAGGGGCACCTCCTCTTCGTAGCGGGTTGGGCACTTCAACAGGAGTTCATCCGCATAAAAGACACCATCTTCGCCCATGTTGCCCGTGACAATGGCTTGGGCCTCATGCCGCAACAGGTCCGGTTTGGGGCCTACGTATTCGACCGTCAAGCGCGTTGCTTCGGGGTCACGAAGCGCGTCGTAGAGCACTTTTGCGAGACCGCCCCCGGCTTCGATTTCATCCAGGTCGGCGGGTACGTTCGCCATCGTGAACTGGAGCGTGAGAGTCTGGGGATCGTAGGACACGGTCTCGCCATCAACCGCGCCGGCCAACTTGATTGCGCGGCCATAGACTTCATCCCCTTTGCTAAACATTTCGTCGATGGTGAGGTAATACTGGGCCGCGGCTTGTGTCGAAGAGACCACAAGATAAACCACTGCGGCAACGATGAGCAGCCCCCCAATGATGAATTTAGTTCGGCTGCCGGATCCTGGTGAAGCGGTGGATGTTGTCATACAACTTCTCCACAGGTCTCGGCGATTTTATCACCCCAAAATCCGATAAATGTCATCGGACTGGTGTGATGTGTTCCAGCTACGTATTTATGGTCATGGGGGCAGATTAATTACAAATGAACCACCGAGTATGACGTCATGAGAGATCGGGGAAGACCAAACCCATTCAGCCGCTTCATGTTCCGGGCCCCAATCCTGCTCTACCGCCTCAAACTAGGTTGGCTGCTGGGTAAACGCTTTTTACGCATCACCCAGATCGGACGCAAGACTGGCTTGGCGCGCGACGTTGTCGTCGAGGTGGTGGACCATCGGCCGGAGCACAACGTATTTGTGGTCGCTGCGGCCTGGGGAGAGCGCTCGGATTGGTATCGGAACATCATGCAGACGCCCGAGGTCATGGTTCAGGTGGGAAACAAGCGCTGGCCCGGAATCGCTCATCGGTTGCAGGAACCCGAAGCGAGAGCAGCACTGGCTGAATACGCTCGCAAGCACGCGACTGCATTTCGAAGTTTGAGCAAGTTGTTGGGATTCGAGTCCACCGACATTGAAACTTCGTTGAACGATATGGCACGTGAGATGCCGATGATCGCCCTTCGCCCGCGGGTGGGGGAGAACGTGGCCGCTGGCATCTGAATGCAGCAAGAAATCAGCCGCGTACATCGAACCAGCTCTGAAGCTCGAGCCAACTATGACCGACTGAGCCGCTGGTACGACTGGGTATCCGCACCCTTCGAACGAGCAGCCCGTGAACGCGGGTTGGCGCTTCTAGAGGCCCGCCCGGGAGAACATGTCCTGGAGGTGGGTTTCGGGACCGGATGGGCGCTGCTTGCGATAGCCAATGCGGTCGGCGCTTCGGGACGGGTCTTCGGAATCGACTCCTCCTCGGGCATGATGGAGGTCTCACGCAAGCGAATCAAACAACTTGACGTGCAGGCCGAACTCGTACTCGGCGATGCACTGGCTCTTCCCATCGTGTCTGCCCGATTTGATGCGCTTTTCATGTGTTTCACGCTGGAGCTGTTTGATACGCCAGATATCCCTCGCGCGTTGAGAGAATGCCGGCGCGTGCTGCATCAGGAAAGCCGCATCTGCATCGTCTCCTTGTCGAAATCGCTGCAGCCCGGCTTGATGGAGCGTCTTTACGAGTGGCTTCACGCCGCTTTTCCCATCAGCTTTGATTGTCGTCCCATCCACGTGAGCGAATCGGTCAGCCAAAACGGATTCCGTATCACCGCCCAGCAGGGCGGAAGCCTCTGGGGTCTCCCGGTCTCAATCGTCATAGCCAATCCGGTATAGGAAGTCTGTCAACCGGTGCAGTGCGCTACGTCACTGCTCATCCTGGGGCATTCTTCATACGATGTCTGTTGATGCCAAAGCGAGGACACGTTTTGCGCGGTTGGAGGTAATCCCCCATGACGAAGAGGTACGCTGCGATCGACGGCAACGAGGCTGCTGCATTGGTGGCCTACAAGCTCAATGAGGTTATCGCCATATATCCCATTACGCCCGCCTCGCCGATGGGTGAGTGGGCGGATCAGTGGGCGGCAGAGGGAGAGCCGAACCTGTGGGGCTCCGTGCCCTCGGTCGTGGAGATGCAGTCCGAAGGAGGCGCGGCCGGCGCAGTTCACGGCTCGCTACAGGCTGGATCGCTCACCACCACTTTTACCGCTTCGCAGGGCTTGCTGCTGATGATGCCGAATATGTACAAGATCGCCGGCGAACTCACGCCTACCGTGTTTCACATCGCCGCGCGATCGGTAGCAGCCCAGGCCCTATCCATTTTCGGGGATCACAGCGATGTCATGGCCACCCGAGGTACCGGCTTTGCGCTGCTTGCCTCGAACTCCGTTCAGGAAGCACATGATTTCGCAGCAATCGCACAGGCTGCATCCCTGGAGTCGCGCATCCCGTTCCTGCACTTTTTCGATGGTTTCCGGACCTCGCATGAGATCAACAAGATCGTGCTGCTGAGCGATGAAGACCTGAAGAGCTTGATCAGCATGCAAACCATCATCGATCACCGGCAGCGGGCCTTGAGTCCGGACCATCCGGTGATTCGGGGTACTGCCCAGAATCCAGATGTTTTCTTCCAAGCACGCGAGAGCGTGAATCCGTATTACGCGGAGGCGCCCCAGATCGTGCAAGCCGTGATGGATCGCTTTACCGATATCACAGGACGCGAATACCGGCTGTTCGATTACGTGGGTGCGGAAGATGCCGAGCGGGTGATCGTGATGATGGGCTCCGGCACTGAAACCGCTGCGGAGACGGTGAAACATCTGGTCGAAGCAGGTGAGAAGGTGGGTGTGTTGAAAGTCAGGTTGTACCGGCCGTTCGTTAGCACACGCTTCCTGGACGCTCTGCCTGCTTCCACTCGAGCCGTGGCGGTCCTGGATCGGACCAAAGAACCTGGAAGCGGCGGAGAGCCGTTGTACCTGGACGTTCAGACTGCAATCGCAGAGGGGGGTCGCTCTGAGGTCGCAACGGTAATCGGTGGGCGCTACGGCTTATCGTCGAAGGAACTTACGCCCGCGATGGTCAAAGCTGTGCTCGATCAACTCAGCGAGGCGGAAGCAAAAAACCACTTCACGGTTGGGATAAACGACGACGTCACGAATTCCAGCCTCAATTACGATCGAGAGTTTGAGCTTTCATGGGAGGGAGTGGTACAGGCAGTTTTTTACGGACTGGGAGCAGATGGCACCGTAAGCGCCAATAAGAATTCGATCAAGATCATCGGCGAACAAACGGATCGTTTCGCCCAGGGCTACTTCGTTTACGACTCGAAGAAGGCGGGATCCCGAACGGTTTCTCACCTGCGTTTCGGTCCGAACCCCATCTACGCCCCCTATCAAGTCCAGGCGGCAGATTTCGTTGCCTGCCACCAGTTTGATTTTCTCGAGGAATTTGAAGTTCTGAATCTGATCAAACCCGGTGCCACCTTCCTGCTCAACAGCCCATTTGGGCCGGATGAAGTATGGGATCAACTCCCGCGCGATGTCCAGCAGACCATCCTGGATAAGCAGCTGAAGTTTTTCGTGATCGATGGTTATAAGGTCGCCAAGTGGGCCGAAATGGGAAGCCGCATCAATACCGTAATGCAAACTTGCTTCTTCGCGATCAGCGGGGTACTGCCACAGGATGAAGCGATCGCAGCCATCAAAGATTCGATTGAAGAGACTTACGGCCGCCGGGGAGAAGCCATCGTTCAGAAGAATTTCGCGGCGGTGGACGCCACGCTGGAACAACTGTTTGAAGTGGAGCTGCCTGATCAAGCCACAAGCAACTTCGAGCGGAAGTCCCCCGTTCCCGCATCTGCGCCAGAGTTTGTGAGGCAGGTGACCGGCGTAATGATCGCAGGCGAGGGAGATCGATTGCCAGTGAGCGCAATGCCTGCCGATGGCACCTATCCAGTTGGAACCACCAAGTGGGAGAAGCGCAACATCGCCCAAGAGATCCCGGTCTGGGACACGGAACTCTGCATTCAGTGTGGAAAATGTGTGTACGTCTGCCCGCATGCAGTGATCCGCGAGAAGATCTACGATCCTGCTCTGCTGGGAGATGCGCCAGAGACTTTTCTCTCTGCCCCAGCTCGCTTTAAGGAATACAGGGAGATGGTTTACACCCTTCAGGTTGAGCCAGAGGAGTGCACCGGCTGCGCGCTCTGTTTTGAGGCTTGCCCGGTGAAGGACAAGAGCCAGCCGAAGCGCCGCGCGGTCAATATGGAACCGCAGCGGCCGCTGCGTGAGCAGGAACGTGCAAACTGGGATTATTTCATCCAGCTTCCAGAGCTTGATCGAGCGGGTTTGCCCATCAATCAGATCAAATACTCACAGCTGCTCCAGCCGCTCTTCGAATTCTCAGGCGCCTGTGCAGGCTGCGGCGAGACCCCCTATCTCCGCCTGCTGAGCCAGCTTTACGGAGACCGTGCACTGATTGCCAACGCAACCGGCTGCTCGTCCATCTACGGTGGAAACCTGCCGACCCACCCCTGGGCGGCCAACAGCGATGGAAGAGGGCCCGCCTGGTCAAACTCGCTGTTTGAAGACAATGCCGAATTTGGGCTGGGGATGCGGCTAGCCTTGGACCAACAGATTGCAGTGGCCGCACAGCTTCTACAGGAATTGCGCGCTGAAGTCGGAAGCGATCTGGCCGATGATATATTGAACGCTACGCAGACTGATGATGCAGGCGTAATCGCGCAGCGCGCGCGCATCGCCGAACTCAAGAAAAAGCTGGTGGCTGTTGACAGCGAAGCGGCGCATCAACTTGGTGAGATCTGCGACGCGCTCGTAGAGAAAAGTGTATGGATCGTAGGCGGGGATGGCTGGGCCTACGATATTGGATACGGAGGATTGGATCATGTGCTCGCCTCTGGCCGGAACGTAAACATCCTGGTGCTGGATACCGAAGTCTATTCCAACACAGGCGGTCAACAGTCAAAGGCTACCCCCCGAGCCGCAGTGGCGAAATTCGCTGCTGCCGGCAAGCCGCTCCCAAAGAAAGACCTGGGGCAAATGGCCATGAGCTATGAAGGTGTCTATGTGGCCTCTGTGGCGATGGGTGCTGACGACAGTCAAACGCTTCAGGCTTTTATCGAAGCCGAAAGCTGGGACGGACCGTCGATGATCATCGCATACACTCACTGTATCGCCCACGGCTACGATATGCGCTTTGGGCTCGAGCAGCAGGACCGGGCCGTGAAATCCGGGTACTGGCCCCTGTACAGATACGATCCCCGCCGCGAAGAGAAGGATTTAAATCCGCTGCAGCTGGATTCCAAGGCTCCCAGCATGCCGCTCAAGGAGTACATGTACCGGGAAGGACGATTCAGCATCCTGACCCGCAGTCATCCGGATCGGGCACGCGAATTGCTTGACGCCGCCAAATCGGATGTGAACGACCGCTGGGCCCGCTACGAACGTAGAGCTCGACCCTGGAATGGTAAGTAGATTGACAACGCCAAAGGAGATTGGCCATGGATCTTTCGACTAGTTATCTGGATCTTCGTCTGAAGAATCCACTGGTTCCTTCAGCCTCTCCTCTTTCGCGCGATCTCAAAACCCTGGTCGAATTGGAACAGGAAGGTGCCTCTGCAGTTGTGCTGTACTCGCTGTTTGAGGAAGAAGTGTTCCTGGAGGACCAGGCGCTTGATGAATCATTGAGCGTGGGTTCGGAGGCATTTGCGGAAGCGCTTTCCTACCTTCCGGAAGCAATTTTCTACCAAACCGGGCCAGAGGCTTATCTCGAGCATCTGAGGGCGGCGGCCAAGAAGGAGCTATCGATCCCCGTAATCGGCAGTCTCAACGGAATTTCGACTGGCGGGTGGCTTCATTATGCAAAGTCGATAGAAGAAGCCGGGGCAGACGCGCTTGAGCTCAACATGTATTACCTTCCGACAGACCCGCACCTTCCAGGTGGCGTGGTGGAGGACATGTATATCGAGCTGCTGCGTGAGCTCCAGAGACAGATCAAGCTTCCGGTAGCGGTCAAGCTGAGTCCGTTCTTCAGCTCGCTACCTCACATGGCTCGCCGGCTCGTTGGAGCAGGCGCCCAAGGGCTGGTACTGTTCAATCGTTTTTACCAGCCGGATATCGATGTTGAGGATTTGCAGGCGGTCCCCTCGCTGGATCTGAGCATTTCTGCCGAGCTCCGCCTACCTGTTCGTTGGGTGGCCCTGATGTACGACCGCGTAGATACCGATTTCGCGATTACGACCGGAGTTCATAATGCGGAAGACGTCGTCAAAGGGCTTATGGCCGGGGCTTCGGTGACCATGCTGGCTTCCGAATTGCTACAGAATGGGGTACAACGCCTGGGTCAAATTCTTCGAGACCTGGAGACCTGGCTTGAGGTGCATGAATATGATTCGGTTTCGCAGCTCATAGGAAGCATGAGCGTAGCCCACTCAGGTCAACCCGCAGCGTTTGAACGTGCCAATTATCTGCACGTGCTGCGATCCTTCTCCACTAGATCCGACTGACGGTTCGCTATTGAAAGAAAAGCGCGCGCTCGTTGAGCGCGCGCGTCCTTCTGCCTGTGCAGGTGGTGCGGTGGCTAGGCCAGGTTAAGTGGATCGTATTCCGGACGTGTAAATGACCACTTGCAAGGAATCTCCGCAAGATTGCATTCCACGTCACAGGAGCATTTACGAGCCAGCACTCGATGGCGCGACATATCCGGAATGATCTCGGATGGATAGACGCGCTGCTCCATTAGCACCGCTTCTGTTCCGGCACGCTTGCACCATTTCTTATCTACGATCACCCATTCAGTCGCTGCCATTGGTCTCCCTCCCAATTGGTTGAATTTATGAGCTGGTCTCACTGAGTGGATCGACTGCGGTTTCCACCACCATCCGGAATATGTCTGATTCAGTAAAAATTCCCACTAACTGGCCGCCGTCGAGTACGGGCAGGCCAGCGATTTTATACTCAAGCATCAGCTGTGCAGCTTCCCGAACTCTCGTGTCCGGTTCTACCCATATCACCGGACGGCTCATGACGCGATCCACTGACAGCTTGCTATAAACCGAACTGATAACTTTGATATCCGGTCCGCCGAATTCCGCCGGATCCGCGACTCGAACATCCCCAAGGGTCACGATTCCTACCAGCTCGTTCTCGTCCATGACGGGCAGACGGCGTATTTCGTTCTTAAGCATGAGCCGGTGGGCTTCGACTACAGAAGCGCTCCACGGGACCGTGATTGGATCCGAGGTCATCCAATTCTTGACCAATTGCTCCTTGCTCATTCGAGACCTCGCAATCTGGACCCCCTCACCTTTCGGCGATTTATAAAATTTTAAGTGGGAGCCGCCACCGACTGGGCATAGGGAGACCTCTTTTTACTTCTGCAGCGTCGGTCGGTTACCATCGCGGGGCCGAATTCCAGAGCACTGCCTTTAATCTGCTGTTGTCTCTCAACGCCGCGTTTGCGGTGGCGGTTTGCAACTCAAGCGTATCGGCCCCCCTGTGACACGGCCATAGAAGAATGTAATGGCCCCTTGGTAACGATTGTCACTTCTTCCCACTTGGGAATTAAGCTATCGCTGGCTCCTTCACCACCTCCCAGTTTTCGACCAGCATGCGGAAGATATCTGACTCGGTGATGATACCCACGAGTTTTCCGCCGTCTACAACCGGGAGTCCGGCAATTTTATTTTCCAGCATGATTTGAGCTGCGTCACGCACCGGGGTATCAGGGGTCACGGAGATCACATCGCAGGTCATGATTTCCTCAAGCTTCAGACGGCTCAGCAAGTAGTTCAGTTCCCATACGCTCAATGACGTGGCCTCAGAAGCTTGGGCTCCCCGCACATCTCCCCGGGTGACGATCCCGACCATCTTATCGCCGTCCATAACTGGCAGGCGCCGGATCCGATTCTCGACCATCAGTTCATGAGCTTGAGGCAGTGGAGTATCGATGCTAGCGGTCACGGGATCTGGCGTCATCCAGTCTCGAACCAGTCGTCTCGGTTTCATCTCATACCTCCAAATCGAAGACCCACTGTGATCTGCTCGATCTTGCAATTTCAACTGCCTCGAGCATATTTCCACAGAAGGCGAGATAGTAGTGAATTTAATCACAATTGGCTAGACGAATTGCCGTGTCCCCCAGCTAAAGTCTCGGTCTGGGAAATTGGGGTTTACCTCGCACGGTATACTTCGTGATATGGCTCACACACGGATCCTATTGGTCGATGATCACGAGGTCGTTCGCCTCGGGCTGAAAAGCTTACTGGATGCGCGTTCCGATATCGAGGTCGTAGATGATGTCGGCACTGCAGATGAGGCGCTGCGCAAAGCGCATGCCCACCGTCCAGACGTTGTATTGATGGACATCCGCCTGCCCGGCCGAAGCGGGATCGATGCAACTGAGAAGATTGTCAAGGAACTGCCCGATACCAAGGTGATCATGCTGACCTCCTATGCAGAGGACGAGATGTTGTTCGCAGCCATACGCGCCGGGGCGGTTGGCTATGTCCTGAAGCAGGTGGGGACGGAAGATTTGATCCGAACGATTGAGGCAGTCGTACGTGGGGAGGGATCCCTCGACCCGGCTCTCACGCAGCGGGTCTTCTCTGAGATCCGGCGCTCGATCCGCCTGCAGGACGCAACCGCATTTGCTGAGCTCACCGATCAGGAACTCAGGATCCTTGCGCTGGTCACCGAGGGGAAGACAAACCGCGAGATCGCCGAGGCGCTTTATCTGGGTGAAGGAACGGTTCGCAATTATGTCAGCCGAATCCTCTCAAAGCTTGGTGTCTCAAATCGCGCTGAAGCGGCGGCTTACGCTGTGAAACACAACATTCAGCAGGTGGTCAATGAAGGCTGATCCACCAGGCCAGCTCAGAGCCCAGGCGCTCGCTGCGCTCAATAAGGCCGCGCTGGATATCAGCCAGGATCTGGAGCTCGATCAGACGTTGCAGCATATCGTCGATTCCGCGCGTGCGCTGGTATCCGCCGAATATGCAGCCCTGGGTGTTTTCAATTCGGATGAGGAGCTTGAAACCTTCGTCTTCTCAGGAATGTCTCCAGATCAAGCAGATGACATCGGCACGTATCCGGAAGGTCACGGATTGCTGGGTGCTGTACTGAAAAGTATCTATCCGATTCGAGTGCCGAATGTTAGTCAAGATTCACGCTCGGAAGGCACACCCGAACACCATCCAGACATGACCAACTTCTTGGGTGTGCCGATCTCCGCTGGAGACAAGATTCATGGCAATCTGTATCTTGCCAACAAGATCGATGCAAATGAATTCACCGGCGACGATGAGCAGCTCATCACGATCTTCGCCTCCCATGCAGCCATTGCTATCAAAAACGCGCAGTTGTATGAGGAGGTGGGCAGGCTGGCAATCATTGAGGAGCGCTCGCGCATCGGGATGGATCTACANNCAATCGATTTATGCCGTCGGATTGACTCTCGAATCCGCTCAAATGATCCTGAGAGAGAAGCCTGATGATGCGCGTGAGCTGTTGAGTGACGGCATCGCAGGTCTCAATGATGCAATCCGCGATATCCGAAACTTCATCCTCGATCTACGGCCCCGGCGCTTCGAAGGTGATTTATCAGAAGGAATTGCCCGGCTCGTTCGAGAGTTCCGGGCCAACGCCATGATCGATGTCGAGGTTGAGATGCCGGACCAGATAAAAGACTCGATCCCTTCCGAAGTCAGTCAGGCTGTATTCCTTACTGCACAAGAAGCGCTGGCAAACATAGCCAGGCATGCGCGCGCTTCTTCTGCTTCGCTTGAGCTCGCGCGCGATAACGATTCGATTCGGCTCAATGTGTCGGATGATGGCCAGGGTTTCGATCTCAAGCTGCAAGATCAAACGGTTGGCCATGGTTTGGCGAACATGCGCGCCCGCGCAGAAGAACTCGGGGGGACCTTCGTCGTTGAATCCAGCGTTGGTGAAGGAACACATATCAATCTTCGGCTTCCCATAAGGGAATAGCCCCGAATCACTAGCCTCAGGAGGCAAACCGCGGCTCGCGCCTGCTTTGGGATACCGTCGCTGAGCCTGTTTCTGGGGTGGATTTCGGCTTCTGTATAACTGCCTTGCGTGTGCACAGCGCGGTCGCGCGCCTCCCAGTCGGATGAATGTCAAATGAGGTCAAGATGAATTGCACTGTCGGCTTGGATGCTCGCTACATAAGCTTTGTTAATCCAACGATCCGGGTGGGATCCAGTTTTGCTGTGTTGGCTGTGGAAACGATCCAGCTATTCATCATAGAAAAGAACTCCAAGGTTCGCCAGGCACTCAAAGCGCGTTTGGGCTCTTCGACTCGCATTGAAGTTGTGGGCACCGCCCAGAGTCCGAGAGAAGCAATCCAACGCTTCGATGAGTTTGAGCCGGATGTTATCCTGCTGGATGCTAAGACGGCCGGAAGGCCTCAGCACGTTGCCAGCGCAATTAACAATCTACGAAAGAACTGCGCAAACACGGGCATTATTGTGCTGACCAGCTATGCCTTTGAAAGGGAGCGAGAGGCCGCGTTGGATTCCGGTGCTGCCCAATACCTTCTGAAGGACATCGATTCGGAGGCATTGATCAGGGAGATCGAGGCGCTAGGGAAGTCGCGCGTTCAGGAAGCCTAGAGCCAAGAATTCAGCGATCTCGCGATTTTTTGCAGCCATATTTATTTTGAGCAATTCGATTTCGTGCGGGTGAGGAGTTTTGCGCGCCACGCATGATCAGGAGCTAGAGCATGCGGAAAGCAATGATAATAGTGGCAATCGGGCTGTCAGCTTTGAGCCTCACAGCCGCGGCTCAACTGCCTGTGGTCCAGGCGATCCTTTTCTTCTCGCCGACCTGTCCAAATTGCCACGTGGTAATGGACAACGACCTTCCCCCTCTGATCGAGACATATGGCACTCAGCTCGAAATTGCCAATGTTGACACCACGACCAATCGCGGGCAGCAACTGTATCAGGAAGCCATCGCACGCTTTGAGATCCCGGAGGGGCGCCGCGGTGTGCCAACCATAATCATCGGAGATACCGTTCTGGTTGGATCCTTTGAGATCCCGGACCAGTTTCCTGCACTGGTGGAAGAGAACCTGGCTGCCGGGGGGATCGCTTGGCCGGACATTCCAGGCATCGAAGAATCGATCCAGGATTTTCCGCTCTTTGGAAGCGCCGAGGCGGAGCAGAGTACGGTGTTTGACCGGGTCGGCCGTGACCCGCTCGGAAATGGCTTGGCGATACTTGTTCTAATCGGGATGCTGTACAGCCTGTATCACGTAGTATCGGGTTATCAGAATCGTCGTCGACCGCGCAGGCGGAAAGATCGAAAGGCTGCGGCCGAAGCCGCATACAAGGGTCGAAGCTGGGCCATTCCCATTCTGAGTCTTGTGGGCCTTGTGGTTTCTGGCTACCTCTTCTACATAACTGCCTCGGAAACAGAAGCCTTTTGCGGCCCGCTGGGAGACTGCAACGCGGTCCAAAGCAGTCAATACGCCAAGCTTTTCGGCGTCATCCCTGTGGGATTGATCGGTCTCATTGGCTTCGCCTCCATACTGATCATCTGGATAGTAGGTAAGTTAAGCAGCCGCGCGCGGGCTGCTGACGCGGCTCGGATTCTGCTCTGGCTGACGGTCGGAGGAACGTTGTTTTCTCTTTATCTGACCTTCCTGGAGCCATTCGTGATCGGGGCAACCTGCTCCTGGTGCCTGGTATCAGCCGCATTGATTACCGGGTTGCTCTGGCTATCGGGTGACCTTGCTGGGGCCGCCGCCACTTGACCGTATCGGACGCAGGAGCTGCAGTCACTAGATTTGGAGTAATTTCTGGATTCGAAAACCAAAGGTTCCATCGAATCAGCGAGGGTGGTTCAGCCATGCCAACCGCTAGTTGTGTACTTTCCCCCCCCCCCCCGCTACACAGGGGTAAGAACAGGAGCTGCAAATGAAAATCTTGATTGATCACGACGCATGCAAGCACGGCGGTGCCTTCTCCGATCGATGTCTCTCTGCCACCATTCGCCATCCGCTGGGCCACGAGAGATATTGCCTGGCCGCAATTCAGGACGATGGTCGCGATGAGCTGACCGTGATCCTGAGGATGGAGGGACAGGAATACGAGCTTATCCTCAAGGACGAGGCTGAGCAAAAAGCCGTAGCCTTGGAGGGCTGGGCAGCGTTTGTGCCCAGCGAGGAGGCGCTGGCAGCAGGATAAGTTGCCGGGGAAGTTAATCGAATATTCAAGCTGCAGATCATGCAGCGCCTACACCGACCATAGTTAGAGGTCGGTGAGAATCCATGGCCCAGATCGATATGATTTGGGCCTTGTGCATTAGTATCATTATGCGGCCCGGCATCCAGGATGAGGATCCAATCAGCGCTCCAGTAGATCGAAATGGGGGATCGGGTAATCAGGGCAGTATGAACCTTCAACTGAAGGTCTCGCTCCTGATCATCTTTCCGATGCTATTGATTCTTGCGGCCTCTGCTGTGATTGAGTATTCAAGACAGCGTGAGAGAGCCTTGAACAGCATGTCCCTGCTTGCCTCGCAAACAGGTCAGGTCATCGAGCACAGCCTTCAGGAAGCCATGCTTGCGGCGGACGCGCAACGTGTCCAGGCTACGATCGACGCCATGGCTCAAGACCCTCGAATCCAGACCCTGTATCTGATGGACCCTGGTGGGAAAATTGTGTTTGCACCGGACCAGGATGACATTGGCGAGCGGCTATACAACGAAGATCCCACCTGCCAGCCCTGTCATAGCCTCAGGCCTGAGGATCGGCCTTCCGGAGTGGTTGTGACGACTTCTGAAGGGGAGACCGTCTTTCGCAGCATGAATCCCATCGAGAATCAACAGGCGTGCCATCAGTGCCACGATCCAAATCAACGCTTCAACGGACTGCTTTTAACTGACATATCTGTGGCTTCGATCGAGGGGAGCCTGGCGGAAGATTTACGCTCCAATCTGGCCTGGATGGCTGGAACGGTGATCATCACTGCCATGCTGGCATATTGGGCAGTGAATCGCTGGGTGCTGCGCCGCCTGGGCGGCCTTACCAAAGCCATGGAAGATGTGGGACAGGGTGGCTTCCAGGGAGATTTGCCGGAACAGCCCGACGATGAAATCGGTCGGTTGAGTGGAGCCTTTAACCGTATGACCGATCAGCTGGAGAAGCGGGAGGCAGAAAACCTGGCGCTGTCGCGGCGCTTGGGAGAACGGTCTGAGGAGAGGGGTCAATTGCTGGAGCGCCTCATCTCAGCCCAAGAAGAGGAGCGAAAACGCGTCGCCAGGGAACTGCATGATGATCTGGGTCAAAGCCTGAGCAGCACTGCTATAAGCGTTGAAGTTGCTCAAAAGGCGCTGGAAAGCGACCCAGAGAGTGCAGCTGCCCAACTAGAACAGGCGAATGGGATCATTGCCGACGCGACAGATCGGATGTATGACATCATTCTCGGGCTCAGGCCCTCCGTGCTGGACGATCTGGGATTGTTGCCCGCGCTGCGTTCTCACGCCGATCGATCCCTCGAACCCGAAGGAATTGAGTACGAGATCACGACCTCCGGCCTGGGCGACCGTCTGCCGGCGCACATCGAAACCGCGTTGTTTAGGATATTCCAAGAAGCCATGAGCAACATGGTGCGGCATGCCAGGGCGAGCAGGGCCTCATTCAGCATCGAAGTTGAGGGCGATGTGCTTTTCGCCCGGATTACAGATGATGGCATAGGGTTCGACCCAAGCGTGTATCCTGCCCATCAGGACGGCAAGCGCGGCCTGGGAATCCTGGGTATGAGCGAGAGAGCAAATCTGATCGGTGGGAAGCTCAAGCTGAAATCCGAAAGGGGCAAGGGGACTACACTAGACATTGAGATCCCACTAGGGGAGAAGTCGGATGTCTGAGGCCATCAGGATCTTGATCGCCGACGATCACACCATCGTACGGTCCGGACTGCATCTGTTGCTCGAATCCGAACCGGATATCGAAGTTGTCGGAGAAGCAACGGACGGTGTTGAGGCAATCAAGCTTGCAGAAGAACTCCAACCGGACATCGTCCTCATGGACATTGGAATGCCGGAAGTGAACGGTATTGAGGCGACCCGGCGCATCAAATCTGAATATCCAGATATGGTCGTGTTAATCCTGACCATGCACCGGTCAGACGAGTATTTTTTTCAGGTTTTGGAGGCCGGAGCTTCTGGCTACGTATTGAAGGGAGCCGAAACAGCGGATTTGCTCGGCGCGGTTCGGTCGGTTGCACGTGGCGATGTGTTTCTCTATCCGAGCGTTGCCCGTCAGCTGGTCAGGCAATACCTAAACCAGGTCGATGCAGATCCACCCGGCGGTCCCAAGCTTACTCAACGGGAGCGAGAGATCCTCAAGCTCATTGCAGAAGGCTACTCGACCAAGGACATTGCGGATCAGCTGGTTGTCAGTCCAAGCACCGTGCATTCCCACCGGACAAATTTGATGCAGAAACTTAATCTCTCCAAACGACACGAGCTGGTTCAGTACGCTCGGGAGCATGGTTTTTTCCACGAGACATAGTCCCTGCTCATCACCTCCGCCCAATCGATAAGTACCCTCATTAATCGCCAAAGCATCTGGCGATTCCTTCGCCAAAGATGGAGCCCTGCGCGATTCCCGATCGTGAATTTTTACACTAGCATAAGTCTTAGTGATCATGCAGACAAGACGGGTCTTCGTGATTTGGACGCATCCCCTTTTCCTTGAGTCTATTCGCCTATTGCTTGAACAATCTCAAATAGAGCTGGTCGGTTCCACCTCGGACCATGAAGCGGCGCATGCCCAGATCGAGGCTCAGACGCCGGATATCGTCATCATTGAGCAGACCGATGGCGAAGAGCAGGCGAGTATCGAAACAGTTTCCATCCTGCGTTCTGGCGCCAAAGTCATTCGACTGAGCATGGACGACAACGAAATCAGCCTCTATTCGCGCGAGCACCGGACAGCGATGCAATCGGGTGATCTGGTCAACCTGATTGTTGGCGACCTCACCAAGGAAGGACCAGCACCCAAAAGTGGATGAGAAGCCGGATTCTCGCCTGAGAAAGTTGTGGTGGCTCTGGGCCATCATCGGCGTGCTAGCAATCGTCGCAGTCGGCATCTTCTTGACCCGGTGGTCTGCTCTTGCTGCTCCGGAGCAGCCGATCGATTTCAGTCACAAGCTTCACAACGAATCCGGGGTCCAGTGTTTCTTCTGCCATGCGAATCCAATGCGCTCTGACGTAGCCGGTATCCCGTCGGTTGAGCGGTGTGTGGGATGTCATGGGGTGATCGCCACGGACAGCAGTGAGGTGCAGAAGGTGCTCGGCTATTGGGAGCGACAGGAGCCCATTCCTTGGGAGCAAGTGACCGAAATGCCGGAGCATGTGTACTTCAGCCATCAACCGCATCTGCTGGCCGGTGTGAATTGTGAAACCTGCCATGGAAATATCGGAGAAATGACGGTCGCCCGACCCGTGCGTCGCATGGACATGGGATGGTGCTTGAACTGTCACCTCGACCAGCCAGAGGAGAAAGTCGCAAGGCTTGCCGATTGCTTGGCCTGCCACAAGTGAGCGAATAATTTGACCAAGAAACAAGTCTCACGTCGAAGCTTCATAAAACTAACTGCCGGCGCCGGAGCGGCTGCAGGCCTGGGAACTACGCTTGGGCGGGTTGCGCTCGAACCTTTCGTTCAACCTCCCGAATCTGAGCTACCCGGTCGAGCCTCCTGGTTTGCAAGCACCTGTCGCCAATGTCCGGCTGGCTGCGGAATTATCGTTCGCGTGATCAACGGGCGCCCCAGGAAGATTGAAGGCAATCCATCCCACCCACTCAATCGGGGCAAGCTTTGCGCACGCGGCCATTCTGGCCTGCATGTTCTCTACAACCCTGATCGGCTGAGAAATGCGGTGCACCAGGCGGGAGGGCGCGGTTCCCGTCAGTTCGAGCCAATCACATGGCAGGCGGTACTCGACGAAGTTACCTCCGCGCTCGGCCAGATTAGCGATCCGCAGGCGGCGGCGTTTCTGGGAGGCCTGCTCCCGGATCATCTGTTTGCGCTGGTATCGCAATTTATGCAGTCCTGGGGCGCTCAACCCCCGGTGGTATTCGACCTTCACACTGCGCTTGAGGGACGAGCAAATGCCTTGGATCTGGTCTCCAGGTGGTTTGGAACAGATCATCTACCCATCTACGACATCGCCAATTCTGAAGTCGTGTTCTCTTTCGGCTCTAACTTTCTCGAGACCTGGATGTCTCCCGTATCCCAAAGCTTTGACTACGGAAGCATGCGGCAGGGCCAACTGGGAGGCCGGGGATTTCTACTGCAATTTGAGCCACGACTGTCTTCTACTGCAGCCTCCGCGGATGAATGGGTACCTGTAGAGCCAGGAACCGAAGGCTTGATCGCGCTCGGTCTCGGCCGGATCATCATTGAGGAAAATCTCGGTCGGGCTGGCAGCCATCGGGAACACGCGTCCATGTACCGCAATGTGGATGTCGGAGCGGTATCTGAAGCAAGTGGTGTCTCAACAGAAGAACTGCAGAGGCTGGCACGGATCTTCGCGGACGTCGATCGCTCCGTTGCTATCCCTGGTGGATATCTCGCCAGCTTGCCCAACGGCGAACCCGCCAGCGATGCGGTCATGGCTCTCAATGTGATCTTGCGGCGCCTCGGCCGCGAAGGCGGGGTTTTCCTTCCCCAGGAAGTACCGGCGGAAGCCTTTGACTCAGCGACCAACGTCTCACGCTTCTCCGACCTGGAGCAGCTCATACAACGCATGCAGGACGGGGATGTGGAGTTGTTGTTCATCCACGGCACGAATCCAATCTACGAACTGCCAGAGTGGACGGATTTCAAAGAGGCGCTCGCCAAAGTCCGAACGGTTGTCTCGTTCAGTCCCTTTATAGACGAAACAGCTGTCTATGCCGATTGGGTGCTGCCCGATCATACCTACCTTGAGGGTTGGGGCTATCAAGTGGTCTCCCCAGGCGCAGACCGGCCGGTCGTGAGCGGCCAGCAGCCAGTTATGGTCCCACTGTACGATACCCGTTCGACTGCTGATGTATTCCTGGCGCTGGCCAAAGAGCTTGGCGGGGAAGTCGCTGAGCAATTGCCGTGGCAAGATGAAGTGGCATTCCTCGAGGAAAGCGCTGGTCAGCTATTGGGGTCCAGCATCGGTGTCTACGATGCCCCAACCGCGGCAGGATTCTGGAGCCGTTGGCGCCAAAACGGAGGCTGGTGGTCAGAGAATTCGATCCGAACCGAACCAGAGGTCCAACGAGACCTTACATTGCCCCTGGATGTTCCGGAGGCGGAATTCGAGGGCGATCCGGAAGGTTACCCATTCTATTTGATGCCCTATGAGGCGATCCTGCTCAGCGATGGCCGTGGGGCAAATCAACCCTGGCTGCAGGAGACGGCCGATCCAATGACGACCGCACGCTGGAACACCTGGGTTGAGCTCAATCCCGAAACTGCGGAACACCTCGGGCTGCACGACAACGACCTGGTGCGGGTGATTTCATCAGCGGGAGAGCTCACGGCACCGGTTGTAGTGTTCCCGGGAATCCGACCAGACGTTGTTGCGATCCCGACCGGCCAGGGACATCAAGACTACGGACGGTTTGCCGAGAACCGCGGCTCGAACGTGATGAAGATGATCGCGCCGACCCGTGGATCCCTGGACTGGGGTGCCACACGCGTGCGACTGGAAGCTGTCGGTCGCTCGGCGGATTTAGCCCGATTGGAGAACATACATGGCGAAGGCCGCGAAACCATCCGCTGACCACGCCGGCGCCGAAGTCCGCCGCTGGGGAATGGTTGTCGATCTCGATCGCTGCACGGGCTGTCAGGCCTGTGTAGTCGCCTGCCACGCCGAGAACAATATCCAGATTGCAGGCGAAGACGAAGCTTTGAAGGGACGAGCGCTGCACTGGATCCGCATTGAGCGCTATTGGGAAGGGGAATATCCCAACGTAAAAGCGCGCTTCAGGCCAGTGCTATGCCAACAATGCGGTGAGGCACCCTGCGAGCCGGTTTGTCCGGTATTCGCCACCTATCACACACCGGACGGGCTGAACGCCCAAGTCTATAACCGCTGCATCGGAACCCGCTTCTGCGGAAGCGCCTGTCCCTACAAGGTACGGGTCTACAACTGGTTCAAGCCCGAGTATCCCGAACCGATGGAGCAGCAGCTAAATCCCGATGTTTCCGTGAGACAACGGGGAATCATCGAAAAATGCTCGTTCTGCATTCAACGGATCCGCCGAACCACGCTGGATGCCGCTGCGGAGCATCGTGAAGTTCAAGATGGAGAGATCCAGCCAGCTTGCGTGCAGAGCTGCCCCTCTTCCGCATTGATATTTGGAGACCTTGACGACCCGGAGAGTCGAGCAGCGAGTCTTGCCCGGGGAAACCGTGCTTTCCGCTTTCTGGACGTGTTGGGAACCGATCCCGCAGTTATCTATCTCAAAGGGGGCGAGACGAATGCCTGAGCCGGCCCATACTGCAGCAGACGAACCGGAACTCAGCGACGANNCGCACGGATCGTGAGATCAACAATGCGGTCCTGCGCCCGATGTTCCAAACTGGCTGGCGCTTCTGGGTGTTGGTCGCCGTACTGGTTGCGATTATCGCCTGGGGTCTCTTTGCCTGGGGATATCAAATCCGCTGGGGGATGGGCACTGCCGGTATTAACCGGCCGGTCTATTGGGGCCTCTATATTGCCACCTTCGTCTTTTGGGTTGGTATAAGCCACGCGGGCACGATGATCTCCGCGGTGCTGCGCTTGCTTAAGGTCGATTGGCGCCGTCCCATCACGCGCGGCGCGGAGGCGATGACGGCCTTCGCGTTGATGATGGCCGGGCTCTACCCGCTCATTCACCTGGGTCGGGTCTGGAAGTTCTACTGGATGCTGCCCTACCCCAACAATCGTTTTATGTGGCCGAACTTCCAGTCCCCGCTGATGTGGGACATGGTGGCGATCTTCACCTATCTAATCGGTTCCTCGCTCTACCTTTACTTGGCCTTGATACCGGATATGGCGATGGCGCGCGATCACACCGACGGTTGGCGCGCGAAGTTGTATCGGATCCTGGGGCTTGGATGGCGGGGAACGGAGGGTGAATGGCACAAGCTCACGCAGGCCTTGAGCATCTTCTCAGTCGTCATTATTCCCGTGTTCCTGTCGGTTCACTCGATTGTTTCTTGGGATTTTGCGGTCACGATCCAACCTCGCTGGCACAGCACTATCTTTGCCCCATATTTCGTCATTGGCGCGGTTTATTCAGGACTCTCAGCCCTGGCGGCGATCCTGATCATAGTGCGCCGGACGATGCACCTGGAGGACTTCCTACGGTCCGAACATTTCGATGCATTGGGCAAGCTGGTGATGGTCGCTGGATTGGGGTGGATCTACTTCTGGTTCGGTGGACTCATTGTCGAATGGTATGGAAATGAACCCGTCATTGCGGAGCTTCTGCATGATGAAATCGCCGGGGATCTGGCACCCCTCTTCTGGCTCCAGATGGTCTGCAACGTTGTGCCGATCCTATTCCTGGCATCGAAGCGCGTTCGCACAAAACCTTGGGCGCTGCTGATTCTCGCTCTGGCGATCAATGTGGGGATGTACACCGAGCGAGTGTTGATCGTCGTTGGCAATCTTCAGAGGAACTACATCCCCTTTGATTGGGGCACGTACAAGCCCACCTGGGTTGAAATCAGTATCGTGGCGATGACCTTCGCAGGTTTTGTGCTGCTATACGCGCTGTTCTCGCGCATCATCCCCTACGTACCCGTCTGGGAGATCAAAGAAGGACGCTTGCGATATAGCTTGCGCCGAATTGGTCGCTTGCTCGTGCCGACAGCAGCTGAGATCGAGTAGGAGCACGGAATGGATCAGGCAAACGAAATCATCGCATTTTTCCAAAAGCCTGCAGCGACCGCGGATGCCATTGACGCGCTGCTCGATGCTGGCGTCAAAGACAGCAAGATTGTCGTCATGTCAGGTGTTCCCTACCCTGAAGGAGCGCTCGGCCGGCACACGGAGTGGACGCGGCTGCCCTACATCGTCCTCGCCGGTGCTGCAGGAGGAATGCTGTTCGGCCTATTCCTGGCCGCCATCACCCCTCATCTCTACCGGCTTGATGTCGGTGGCCACCCTCCAGTCGGGTTTCCCCCTACCGCCATCATCGTATTTGTGTTCACCATGATGGCCACCATCATCTCCACTTTCCTGGGCGTGCTGTGGGAGATGGATTTTCCTGAATTCGGTCCAAAAATCTATGACAAGCGGGTTACGGATGGAGACATCGCCCTGGTGGTCGAGTTCGAGCCGAGTCTGGCCGGTAAAGTGCGTGAGCTATTGGAAAAATATGGCGCCAACGACATTCGTACCCCGGAGCCGGAGGCGCTGTGAGTCAACGGACCCGGCGCGGTTTGATCATGCTCGGACTGTTGTTTGTGCCAGCCATCCTGGCCCTGTTGTTTACCTTCGAGGTAATTCGCATCCGCTATCCAACTGATATGTCCTCTTCGCCAGCCATTGATTATCAGGAGGGTCCACGAATTGCGCCTCCCGAGCTCGCGGTCTCGATTCGGGGAGAGGCTGTGATCCCAGGTGAATTCCCGGTCAATCCCGTACCAGCAGATGAGGCTTCAATACAGCGCGGTTCGGTGCTCTACTCCATGCAGTGCGAACTCTGCCATGGGGCTACCGGTCGTGGGGATGGGCCGCTTTCCGGGTATTTCTCTCGCACCCCAGAAAATTTGGTAGGGGAGAAGACTACTGCTGAATTTGATGGCTCAGTCTATTTGGCAATCCAGAACGGCTTTGGCCAGATGCCAGGCCTGGCCGAAAACCTGACCGTCCAGGAGAGGTGGGACGTTGTCAACTTTGTACGCACCTTCCCGGACCTCGATGAATAGGAGCTCGCCTGCATGTCTGCTCAACACCGGTCACTGATAGTGGTCCCTCTGGTCCTAGCGCTTGTGATATTGGCTGGCTGCAGCCCGCCCGAACGTTTCGCGGAAGGGCCCACGCCAATCCCTACCCTGGTCCCAGCCACGGAAATTCCGAGCGCCCTCGAGCCAACCGAGCAGCCCGCTTTTGCGGTACTCAGCTATCCTGCGCAGCCTCCGGTTGCAGCTGTTGGTCAGGCGATCTATGACGACGAGTGTGCCCAGTGCCATGGAGCAGATGGCACGGGAAGCGTGCCTGGCTCGCGCAATTTCCGCGATCTGGATTACATGCGGGGTGAAAAACCAGCCGATTTCTATATTGCAGTAACTGAAGGTCGCGGGGACATGCCCGCCTACCAGGAATTGTTGAGCTCTGACGAGCGCTGGGACGTCGTGTTTTATGTCTGGCGCCTGTCCACCGATCAGACCATCCTGGATGAGGGGCTGAAACTGTATGAGGCGAATTGCGCATCATGCCACGGTGAGGATGGATCCGGGGAACTGCTCGGATCTGCGGATTTCACCGATCTGAGGCAGATGGACAACCTTGCTCCTCGAGATCTCTATCTCACGGTCACCCAAGGCCGGGGGTCGATGCCTGCCTGGCAGTCCCTGCTCAGCCAGGACGAACGTTGGGCGGCGATCGATTACTTGCGCACCTTCAGCTACGACCCGTATCTGGAAGAGGAGGTTGCGATTCAACCGACCTCTGCAGTGCAGCCCCCGGAGACCGTGGGGTGTCCTGCAGATCAAAGCAACCCACTGGCATGGGGAGATGCTGAAGCCATCCAGGCCGGTCAGGCAATTTACCAGGCCCAATGCGAGGCATGTCATGCTGTTGACGGTTCTGGAGCGCTTCCCAGCGCTCCGGATTTCACGACCCAAGAAGTGAACAGCGATTTGTTAGCAGAACCCGGTCGCTATTACTGCTCCGTTGCGGAAGGCATCGGTTCCATGCCCGCATTTGGGGATTCGCTCGAAGATGAGGAGCTGTGGCAGGTAATTACGTTCTTGGAGTCGCTTGCACCATAGCTCACGCCTTACCAGGTGGGGTTGACAGGAAGGGAGATCCCATGAACAATTGGTGACGTCAGGTCACAAGAATGTAACCGTTCGTTTAAAGGAAAGGGGAAAAAATGACGAAGCGAAAGCTTGTGGGACTCAGCCTGCTCTTGCTGATTGCATTACTACTGGCAAGTTGTGGTGGGGCGGAGAGTCCTGAGGCAGAGCCCACATCGGCAGCTCCGCCAGCTGAGGATACCGCTGCTCCACCTCCGGAAGTGGAAGTCAGCGGATCGGTCTCTGAGGGCGGTTTGCTGTATGACAAGTGGTGGGTTGTAGCTGGGGCGGATGAGCCTTCGACAGATCAACCTCTGTGGGCCACCCAGTCTACCAATACACGCAGTGGCGACGATACCTGGCGCTGCAAGGAATGCCACGGTTGGGACTATCTTGGCGCGGATGGCGCATACGGCTCCGGCTCTCACTTCACGGGATTCGCCGGGGTGTATGGCGCGATAGGCATGAGCGATGGAGACTTGCTAGCGATCCTCGACGGCTCAGCCAACGCGGACCATGACTTCTCGGCCATGGGCGATGCAGCCCTGGGCAGCCTGGTGACTTTCCTCCAGGAAGGTCTGATCGACATGCGGGATTTCATCGACTATGAGGCGAAGACCCCGATCGGCGCGGATGCGGCGGCAGGCGAGCCGCTGTATGTCGCAAACTGTGCAAGTTGCCATGGCGCTGATGGACGGCAGATCAATTTTGGCGACGACGAAGAGCCCGAGTACGTAGCTACGATCGCTCTCGGCAATCCCTGGGAGTTTGTGCACAAGGTACGTGCTGGGCAACCTGGCAGCCAAATGCCTTCCTCGATCGATAATGGCTGGAGCGTGCAGGACGAGCTGAATGTCCTGGCATACTCTCAGACACTTCCCGAAGAAGCGTCGACAACGGCCTCGCTCTCGCGTGGGGGCCGGCTGTATGATCGGTGGTGGAGAGAGGCTGGTCTCGACGAGCCTGAAGGCGACAGTGCAATCTGGGCCCGACAAGATACCAACACTCGCAGCGGAGGTGACACCTGGCGCTGCAAGGAGTGTCATGGTTGGGACTACGCGGGAGCTGCGGGCGCCTATGGATCTGGATCGCACTTCACCGGTTTCCCAGGTTTACTGGGTTCTGGTGACAAATCCGCCGATGATCTACTTGCGCAGCTGACGGGAGCGGGTGATCCCGAGCACGATTTCTCTGCGCTCTCGGCAGATGACCTGGCGGCTCTGGTGGCCTTTATCCAGGAGGGGATGGTAGACGTCGCACCCTTCATCGATGGTGAGACAAAGGCCGCAATCGGCGGTGACGCAGCAAACGGCGGTGAGCTTTATGCCTCGACATGTGCTGCATGTCATGGTGAGGATGGCACGGCCATCAACTTCCATGACCCGGACGAACCGGAGTTCGTCGGCAACATCGCCGTCGACAATCCCTGGGAGTTCATCCACAAGGTGCGTGCCGGTCAGCCGGGAACTTTGATGCCGGCAAGCCTCGACCTGGGCTGGACGTTGCAGGACGTGATCGACGTGTTGACCTTCGCCCAGTCACTGCCAACGGAGGCACCTTAGAGAACCTCCTAGAGCAGTACAGATAGCAAACAACAGCCCCGGTGTTATTCCGGGGCTGTTGCTTTTCCAAACGCAGCGCNNCTATCGAATGCGATGCTTGGCCTCAAACCCAGATCCATGCCTGAAGTACGTCGCTGATAGGTAGATGGTCAGGAACCTGCCCGCAGTGGTTCCGTTTGTGACACCAATCACTAACCGGAGATGATACGCAGCACTGCCCTACTGCATGGTTGACCCATTAGCATCCAAATGGGTTGATCAGCCAATATTCATGGGGTAGATAACCCAGGGTTGGTCAGCTCCCAGATCCGTGCGGTGAGCTGAGAGGCGCGTGCAATGCAGTTGATCGATCGGATCCCCCCACGAGGCCGGGTGGCCTTCGGAATCGCGTTCCTCCTTTGTTTGAGTGCAGGCGCAGTGATGGGCACCGCAGGACAAGCGGATGCATCGGCTTACATTGCGCCTCCAACTCAGGGCGGTGACTACGCCGGACCCGAGAAATGCGCTGTGTGCCACGAGAATATCCATAGTCTCTGGCAGGAGACGCGCCATGCCAAAGCATTTTCGTCGCCGATCTTTCAACAGAACTGGCACGAAATCGGTGACGAGTTCGAGTGTCTGAGTTGCCACACGACAGGCTACGACCCAGCGATCAACACATATGCGCATGATGGCGTCACGTGTGAGGCTTGTCACGGACCGCTGCAGTCGACTCACCCAACTGAACCGATGCCCATCCAGGCCGATGCCGAGCTGTGCGCTACCTGCCACAAGACCACCACCGACGAGTGGAGAGCCAGCAACCACGGACAGCAGGGTATCCAGTGCGAGGCTTGCCATGATCCACATGCGCAGCAGCCAAAGGCCGCTGGCGTTACTGAGCTTTGCAGCAATTGTCACAAGGAGCGCGGCGAGTCGTATACCCATGGCACCCATTCCGATGCCGGATTGGAATGCAGTAACTGCCATATGTTTACGGATCCACGCTTTGGCCCGCCAATTGAGGGGCTGGTTGCTACCGGGCATACATTCTCGGTAGGGTCGCAAGCCTGCGTTGGATGCCATCAGGATAACGTCCACACGCGGGACAAGATCCTATCGCTAAGTGGCGAGGTGAACGACCTCGCCGATCTTGATGCTCAAGCTCTACAACAGCGGGTTCAAGAGAACGCTGAGCTGATCAGTGAGCTTGAAGCTCAGAACGATACTCGCTTATACGTTGGTTTAGCGCAGGGAGGCATCGTAGGTCTGGCCACCGGTGCGGTTGCAGCCTGGGTTGTCAGTCGTGGGCTGCGGGTTGTCGAAGTTGAGGTCGAAGAAGAAGAGACCGATGCAGGGGAAGCGGAGGTCGAAGCAGACAATGGCCAAGAAGACCAAAATTGAAGTCGATATCAGTCGGCGCGATTTCGTCACGGTAGCCGCTACCGCAGCCGGTTCGGCTGTTGTGGCGTCGGCGGTAACTACTGGGCCACTCTCCCCGTTCGGGGATTTCAAGCGACGTCAGCTTACCGGCGAAACGGTAACGCTTCACCCTCACCGCGAAGTCCGCTGGGGTATGGTCATCAATCTGGATCGATGCATCGGATGTGAATATTGCATGCGGGCCTGCTCGGCAACGAACGATGTCGCTCCAGATAAGCCCTGGAATCTGGTTCTCAAAGATCAAACCACGACCGGTCGAACTTTTTACTTCAGCCGACCCTGTATGCACTGCCAGCATGCGCCATGTGTCGAGGTTTGCCCGGTGCAGGCAACCTACGTGCGTGAGGACGGCATCGTCATGATGGACTACGATCGCTGCATCGGATGCCGCTATTGCGAAGTCGCCTGCCCATACGATGCGCGTAAATTCAACTGGGAGGAGCGAACGGACGAAAATGAGTTCGTCCCCACTTGGGGCCTTGCGGAAATGGAACGGCGGCCGCGGGGTGTGGTCGAAAAGTGCACCTTCTGCAATCACCGGATCGACGAGGGGCTGGCAAAAGGTTTGGAGCCCGGTATCGATCGCGAAGCAACTCCTGCTTGCGTGAATGCCTGTCCAGTAAATGCACGCACCTTCGGCAACCTGATGGACCCTGAGAGCGAGGTTACGCACGCAATTCAGACTTTCCCAACCGTTCGCTTGAGGGAGGATCTAGGGACCGATCCGAGCGTCTTCTACATACCGGTGGATGAATTATGACCAGCCACAAGATCCAACGACGACGACTAACGCCCGGCTTCTTGCTCTGGGGAGTGGTGATAGCCGTTTTGCTGATTGTAGGCGGAATTTCGTTCTACACTGTTTTTTCCGACGGACTGATTGTCACCAATCTCACCAACAGCATCCCTTGGGGCCTGTGGATCACGATCGACCTATCCGCAATTGCTCTCGGTGTGCTGGAGCATTCGCCCTCTCGGCAATCGTGTATCTCTTCAAGCTCGAGCAGTACCGACCCATCGTAAGGATCGCGGTCTTGATCGGTTTGATCGGCTACACATCTGCACTTTTGACTCTGATCGCAGATATCGGACGTCCGGATCGCTTCTGGCATCCGTGGGTCTATTGGAACGTGCACTCGGTTCTATGGGAAATCACGATGTGCATCACGATCTATTTGCTGATCCTGGCCGTCGAATTCGCACCGACGATCTCAGAAAGCCGGTTTTTCGATCGATGGCCCTTCATCAGCCGTGTCGGTCATAACCTGCACCGCCTGGCGCCCTTTCTTGCCGTTGCGGGATTGATGATTTCGTTGTTGCATCAATCTTCGCTTGGCGCAACCTATGGTGTTTTGAAAGCTCGACCGATCTGGTTCAAACCAAGCATGCCGATCATGTTTATCGTGTCGGCTATTGCGGTGGGACCGGCAGTGACCATGGCTGCTGCATACATCATCGAATGGGCTACCGGTAGACAGACGGTTTCGCACGACCTGCTTCGAAGCATTGCCCGCTTTTCAGGTCTGGCGCTGCTGGTTTATCTCTATGTGCGGCTCTGGGACCTGGCGGTGGTCACGTACTACGGCAGTACTCCGGGTTCCAGCACGGCTATGACCATGCTCAGCGAGTTCACGCCCTACGGCTTTGGCTTCTGGGTGGGCGAGATCGTCCTGGGCATCGTCGTTCCCGCTGTCCTGTTTCTTGTCCCTCGCTTCAATCGCAACCCGTTAAATCTCGTGCTTGGTGCGGGGTTGGCGGCTTTCGGAGTCATCGTCAACCGTTGGAATGTCACAGTTTCAGGATTAGTGGTCCCGCTCTCGTACTCCCCAGGGACAGCCGTTCAACTGGAGCCTGGCACCTACAGCCCCAGCGTTGTTGAGTGGGGTGTCGTGGCCGGAGTCATTGGCTACGCACTGCTGATTTTTACACTCGGTGTTTTGCTGCTCCCACTATTCCAGAAGAAAGAGGTAAAGCAACCTGGGTGAGGGCAAAGGTGAGCTGCGGTGAGTTTCCGATCTTGATCTCCAAATTTACGACAGGCGCAGAAGCGGTCTCGACCCGTGCGGTGATCCTGGTCGCGGCTGGGTTGGCACTCGCAACTTTGGGATTGCTTGCATATCCAACCTCGGCGCAGGAGGGCGGCGGTGAGGGGAGCAGCGTAAGCAATGAGACCTGTCTGGAATGCCACAGCGATCCCACACTCAATATGGTGCTTGATAGCGGCGATGTGATCTCGTTGTACATCGAGTCTGAAATGTTCGATGATTCGGTACATGGAGAACTCGGCTACGCCTGCGTTCAATGTCACACGAACCTGGGAGAATATCCGCATCCAACTTTCACGGCCCAAGATCGTAGGGAACTTAACTTGCGGCTGTACACGGCATGTCAGCAATGCCATCCCGGCGAATACGCGCGCACGATGGACAGTGCCCACGAACAGGCCCGATCACAGGGCATCGAAGAAGCCGCGATCTGTACCGATTGCCATGGGGCGCACAACACACGACGCCTTACCGATCCCGAATCGGGCGAGCTGCTGGCTCAATCCCGCACCTGGATTCCGGGCACCTGTGCCCTGTGTCACAGCGCCATCTACGAAAAGTACCTCACCAGCGTGCACGGCGCGGCTTTGGTCGACGAAAGAAATTCGGATGTGCCAACCTGCATCGACTGTCATGGCGTGCACGATATCGAGGACCCGCGGACAGCCGCCTTTCGCCTGCAATCTCCCAATCTCTGCGCAGGTTGCCACACGGACAACGCTCTGATGGCAGAGTACGAAATCTCAACCGATGTTCTCGAGACCTACGTGGCAGATTTCCACGGCACAACCGTAACGCTCTTCGAAAAGATGTCACCCGATGCACAGACGAACAAACCGGTGTGTTTCGACTGCCACGGTGTGCACGATATCAAACGGACAGATGATCCGGATAAAGGCCTTCAAGTACGGGAAAATTTGCAAGAGCGCTGCCAGTTATGCCACCCGGGCGCAACCTCAGAATTTCCAGATGCGTGGCTCTCGCACTATGAACCATCGGTGGAGAAATTTCCTTTGGTATTTGCAGTTGATTTGTTCTACAAGGTTTTCATCCCAATGGTGCTTGGAGGGATGGCAATTCTGGTCGCACTAGATTTCGGTTGGAGAGTGAGAAAGCGCTTTGTCAGACCAATTGAGGCTCGTCCTTCGAGGGCTTATCAAATGATCGGCAGCAATAATCCAACGAGCCGATCATCGGAACCGGCCAGCGATAACCAGCAAGACTCGTTCGATCTGGAGTATGGAGAAACGGATGACCACTGACGCAACCCATGAATTTGCACCCGAGACGACCACGGGCGAGACGACCCGGTATCGGAGGTTCGATCGATCCCAGCGAATAGAGCATGGGATTTTCCTGATCTCATTCACGATCTTGGGCGTCACCGGGTTGGCACAGAAATTCGCTACTTCCGCAGGTGGCGAATTCCTGATCCGGATCATGGGCGGCATCGAATTGACACGCCTCATCCACCGTACGGCCGCCGTAATCCTGCTGGCAGTATCGATTTATCACATCCTGGGTTTGCTGTACCGGGTGTTCGTGAAGCGCTCGCGGCTTAGCATTGTGCCTGCGCTGAACGACGCCCGTGACCTGATGCAAGACATCTTTTTTTACCTGGGTCTCAGGAATTCGCGCGCGCGCTACGGCCGATACTCCTATATAGAGAAGGCCGAGTATTGGGCATTGGTGTGGGGAACGATCATCATGGCCGTAACCGGTTTCATGATGTGGAATCCAATCAGTAGCGCTCGTCTATTTCCTGGGGAGGCTATTCCCGCCGCAAAGGCCGCTCATGGTGGCGAAGCGCTGCTCGCAGTATCCGCCATCATCCTGTGGCACTTCTACCACGTCCATATCCGGCATCTGAACCTGAGTATGTTTAACGGTTGGCTGAGCCGCCAGGAAATGGAGCATGAGCATCCAGCCGAACTGGACGAAATCGATGCTGGGCTGGTGCCGCCGGAACCGGCACCGGATGTAATCCGGCGTCGAGAAGCGATCTACATTCCAGTCGCCGCGGTGCTGGCGCTCTTGATGGGATTTGCGCTCTTCGCGTTTGTCACTTTTGAGGAGACTGCGATCGAGACTGTCCCTCCTGGCGAGGCTGCGGCAGCCTTCCTGCCCATGACTCCTACACCAGCCCCAACTCCACTCCCATCTCCGACAACCGATGAAACGCTCCCAGCTTCCTGGGTCGCTCGCTACGAAGGCCTGCTGCGCGACCGCTGCAGCACCTGTCACGGATTTACAACGGTTGGGGGACTCTCTTT
>JABAOE010008289.1_pt1 | contig 29646 bp, 33 predicted proteins | sample 7062141 | NCBI WGS metagenome assembly JABAOE01 (sample SAMN14538627, study PRJNA623070) | marine sediment metagenome | biome: marine biome [ENVO:00000428]; feature: marine pelagic biome [ENVO:01000023]; material: deep marine sediment [ENVO:00002113] | place: India: Gulf of Khambhat ...
CCCCAAGACATTTGGCACACAGATTTCATCGAGTTGAGGATGTGGTGGAAAAACCGGCTCCTGCCAACGCGCCATCGACCTTGGCCATCATTGGGCGGTATGTGCTTCCGCCTGAAATTTTCCCTATCCTGAGAAAAACAGTGCCAGGGAACGGGGAAATCCAGTTGACCGACGCGCTGAAGCAGCTCGCGAAAAAATCACCGATGTTTGCTCTTGAAATCGAAGGCCAACGCTATGATGCTGGTGACAAGTTGGGTTTTTTGATAGCGACAGTGGAGTTTGCCTTGAAGAACCCAACATTGGGGGAGGAGTTCAGCAAATACCTTTCAGTCAGAATACAAAATGGAGGGGGTCATCGCCAAAGTTAAACCCGTTGGTCGTGCACTACCGGCAACCTCCTCGACCGGATCACACCCGTACCTGCCAGACTCATACAGGTGTAAGGTGTGTGCTACGATCGACAGATATCCGAGCTGGGGATTACAGCCAGTTCGATCGAATGAATTCATCTTCATAGACCTTCAAGGAACAGCAGACACATGAGTGACCAGAACGAACAGGAAATCCAACCTCCGCAGAACGTCGATGTGCCGAGTCAACTGCCGTTGTTGCCTGTCCGTGACATCGTCGTCTTTCCCTATATGGTGCTGCCACTCTTTGTTGGCCGCGACATGTCGATCAAGGCGATCGAAGCCGCCCTGGCGGGCAACCGTATGATCTTTTTAGCAACCCAGAAGGCTCTCGACGTCGAAAATCCTTTGCCAGACGACATTCACACAACCGGCACCGTTGGCATTATCATGCGCATGTTGAAGCTGCCGGACGAACGGATCAAGATCCTCGTACAAGGCCTTGCCAAGGCAAGGATCACCAAATACATCCAGACCGACCCATATTATTCTGTTCGAATCGATAAGCTTCCCGATGTCAAACCGTCGGCAACGGCACTCGAGGCCGAGGCTGTCATGCGCACAGTGAAGGAGCAGATCGAGCGTATCGTCAGTTTGGGCAAAGTCCTGATCCCCGACGTTATGGTCGTCATCGAAAACTTGGAAGAACCCGGGCGTCTGGCTGACATGGCTGCGTCGAACCTGGGGCTTAAAGTTGAAGTCACGCAAAGTGTGCTAGAGATTGTGGATCCGATCCAACGCCTCCGTCAGGTCAGTGACATTCTGGGGAAAGAGGTCGAAGTCCTATCGATGCAGCAGAAGATCCAGGCTCAAGCCAAAGGCGAAATGGACAAGACTCAGCGAGAGTATTTTCTTCGTGAACAGCTGAAAGCAATTCAAAAAGAATTGGGCGAGTTAGACGAACGGGCGGAAGAAGTAACTGAGTTCCGCAAGCGCATCATGGATGCCAAGATGCCCGAGAAAGTGCTGAAGGAGGCAGAGAAACAGCTCAAACGCCTCGAAAAAATGCACCCAGACACTGCCGAGTCTGCAACGGTCCGAACCTATCTGGAATGGATGGTGGAGCTTCCTTGGTCCAAGAGGTCCACGGACAATCTCGATCTAAAAGCCGCAGCCAAGGTGCTGAACGACGACCACTATGACTTGGAAAAAGTCAAGGAGCGAATTCTTGAATATTTGGCGGTTCGCAAACTGAAGGAGAAAATGAAGGGTCCCATTTTATGCTTCGTCGGCCCGCCGGGAGTCGGGAAAACCTCGCTCGGGAAATCGATTGCCCGCGCATTGGGACGAGAATTTGTCCGCATCAGCCTAGGAGGCGTCCGAGACGAGGCGGAAATCCGAGGGCATCGCCGCACTTACGTCGGTGCCCTGCCAGGCCGAGTCATCCAGGGCATGAAGCAGGGAGGAACCAGCAACCCAGTGTTCATGCTGGATGAGGTGGACAAAGTCGGTATGGACTTTCGGGGCGATCCCTCTGCGGCGCTGCTCGAAGTGCTCGATCCCGAGCAGAACAACGCGTTCACCGACCACTACTTAGGGGTTCCGTTTGACCTGACTGAGGTAATGTTCATCACTACTGCTAATCTGATTGATCCGATTCTTCCCGCCTTGCGTGATCGTATGGAGATCATCGAAATCCCTGGATACACTGAAGACGAGAAGCTCGGCATCGCCCAAAAATACTTGATCCCACGTCAACTCGATGAGCATGGGATCACGAACAAGCATATCCGTATCGCCGAGCCAGCAATCAGGCTCATTATCTCAAACTACACGCGCGAAGCCGGTGTGCGCAATCTTGAACGCGAGATTGCCAATGCTATGCGGAAAGTGGCCAAGAAAGTGGCCGAAGGGAAACGTCAAGGTTTCCCAGTCGATTCCACCAACCTCAACAAGTATTTGGGTGTGCCCAAATACGTGCCAGAGGCAGAGCTCGAGAAAGACGAAGTCGGCGTGGCCACGGGCCTCGCTTGGACCGAAACAGGCGGCGATGTCCTGTACATCGAAGCGACGGCCATGAAAGGGAAGGGCCAACTGACACTCACCGGTCACTTGGGCGACGTCATGAAAGAATCAGCCCAAGCGGCACTCAGTTATGTTCGGTCCCGGGAGAAAACGCTCCACATCAACCCCGACATGTTCAGCAAGCAAGACCTACACATCCATGTTCCGGCCGGCGCTATCCCAAAAGATGGTCCTTCAGCGGGGATTACGATGGCTACCGCTATTGCTTCCGCTCTCTCAGGAATTCCAGCTAGACGAGATCTCGCGATGACTGGTGAAATTACACTGCGTGGACGCGTACTCCCGATCGGCGGACTGAAGGAAAAGATATTGGCTGCTAAGCGAGCGAAACTGAAAACGGTTATTCTGCCGCGGCGGAACAAGAAGGATCTTGAAGAAATACCCAAGCATCTCTTGAAAGGCATCCATCTTTCTTTTGCAGAGACCATGGACGATGTCATGAAAATCGCCCTTCGGCGAAAACTCACACCGCCTCCACCATCCAAGCAATCATCTTCATCTTCAGCGCCAACGCGAATTCGCTCGACTCGTTCGGGGAAGAGAAGACAGTCTGGCCACTTGCGCGAAATCCATGCAGCGATCATGGCGCCTCCCACGAATCTCTTCCATTAGGATGAGGCCGGTGGCCCATCGGAAGACCCAACACCGCATTCAGGAATTTACCTTGATTCGTGCGATTGAGCGGCGCTTCGCCAGGGAAACGCCTCAGGTGGTACAAGGCATCGGCGATGATGCATCGGTCTTTGCCGTCTCAACACCAAAGTGGTGGCACGTGACGACTGATCTGCTTGCAGAAGCGGTCCACTTCGACTTAAGCATCGCCTCGCCCGAGTCTGTGGGATACCGCGCCGCCATGGCCAATCTCAGTGATATTGCCGCAATGGGTGCTGTGCCCCGCTACATGCTCACATCCATCGCCGTTCCGAACAAATTCACAGCGAGGCACACCTACAAACTCTATCAAGGACTCATGAATGCTTGCTGCTTACACAACGTGATATTAGTCGGAGGCGATACTTCGGCATCCAAGACAGGGCTCTTTCTGAGCATCACACTCATCGGAACTACAACAAAAGGGAGAGCGCTCTTTCGGCGAGGCGCCCATGTCGGCGATCTTATCTACGTGACGGGAACTCTCGGCGACTCACTCGCCGGTTTACAACTGCTGATCGACGACAAAAAGACACATTCTCCACCCAGTAAACCAACCCAACTTCCACGATTCCATCGACGATTCCTCATCGATCGCCACCTCCACCCGAATGCGCGCATCGCAGAGGGGCAGTGGCTAAACACAGCTCGACTTGCCACTTCCGCCATTGACCTTTCCGATGGCCTTTCGGGAGACCTTCAGCATATCTGCGAAGAGAGCAGAGTGGGGGTGGAACTCGATCTCAGCAAGATTCCGATCTCACCGGCCTGCCGTTCGTATGCCAAGAACAGCCATCTTCAGCCAATCCAGTTTGCACTCACTGGAGGGGAGGATTACGAACTGTTGTTTACCATCCCACGAGACAAACAAGCGACTGTCGAACGTCAAGCACGCAATCGCCGCTATCAGGTCACCTGCATCGGAACAGTTCGTCCACGCCAATTCGGAATAAAGATGCGATCAGTCGAAGGCCACTTATACCCCATCCCAATGACCAGTTACGAACACTTTCGCTGATGTCCCTCGAGCACGACCAAGCCCCCTCCACCCGGATGCGATCCTTCCGGGCACTGCTACGCCACGCACTCCATCTGCAAGAGTCGCCCCAACGGACAGCCGTGGCTTTCGCATTGGGCGTGTTTATCGCGTTCTCACCAGCCTACGGTCTCCACACAGTCATGGTTATGCTATGCACATGGCTTTTCGGTCTTAATTTTGTGGCGCTGTTGGCTGGCGCCCTTATTAATAACCCTTGGACAATTGTTCCTATTCTAGGGGCAACCTATTGGACTGGGGCACTGCTGTTGGGACGGACGGATGTCCCTGTATTCAATTGGCAAGATTTAAGCGTCTCTGGTCTTTATGACCAAATCATCCCCTATGCGGCTCCGTTTGTGATCGGCGGATTGGTCCTCGGCGTGATCGGAGCACTCGTATCCTATCCTGCCATCTATCTGTTGGTCTTGAAACATCGGACAGCCACGCATTTACCAGAACCCCAACCGTTGCCGCCTCCTGATCAGGTGGGCTAAGATGGATCATTAATATGACTCAGCCAGATCGACTCAATGCGCCTTATGATGGATCGGCGCTTATAGCAGATCCGATTCACAAGTATGTCTCTTTCACCGTTCCTTATGCCGAGCCGGACCCCTACGAGCGCACGGAAAAGGACCTAATTGACTCGCCCTGGCTTCAGCGACTGCGGTATATTTATCAGCTCCAAAGTGCGCGATGGGTGTACCCCTCAGCCGAACACACCCGTTTTGTCCATTCATTGGGCACGATGCACGTCGCGGGACGGTTCGCCCGCCATCTCTACCCTTTTCTTGAGAAAATCGTCAAAGATATTCCATCCGCCAATTATGTCGAAGAGCTCCTCCGCGTGACCGCCCTCGTTCATGATATTGGGCATGGTCCGTTTTGCCACTTCTTCGACGAAAATTACCTCCATGAATTTCAGCTCACCCATGAAAGGCTGGGACAGATCATCATTCGCGAGTACTTGGGACCCATCATCAGAAAAATTCGTCGAAGCCCCTTAGGCCGATTCGCCGCGGGAGAAGAGCTTAATCCTGATCAGATTGCGCATTTGATCCTGAAAGATAAAGGCAAAGACAATACTCGCCTTCCCCGCTGGCTAAACATGCTCCAACCGGTCATCTCCGGAAGCTACACCGGGGATAATTTGGACTACGTTCTACGGGATTCGTACATGTGTGGTGTGGCGGTGGGCCCGGTCGATCTCACGAGATTGATTCACTACACGATTGTGACCGAACATGGTTTCACAATTCACAAGACAGGGCTCCCAGCCCTTCAGATGTTTCTGAACACCAGAATGTACCTCTACTCCAACGTGTACTTCCACCGAACCACCAGAGCCATCGACATCCACCTGCGCGACATTTTCGGCGAAACCATGAAGCTGCTCTTGCCTCGTGACCCCCGCAAGAACATGGACGAGTACCTTCCCCTCACTGATTGGTCACTCCTGGAAGAGGTCCGAGGCTGGAAGTGGGCTCACCAACGCGCGCGACGCCGATTAGGGCATGAATGGGGACGAATTCTGAGCCGTGACGTAAAGTGGAAGATGGCCTACAGCACCATATTGAAAGAGAAGGGACAGGAGCGAGGCATGGCCTTCCCCAGTCACCGTCACTTTCAACATCAGATTGCCAAAGAGCTACCGAAAGCACTCAAGGGCTTGGAATTTCAAGTAGACATGGCCCCGCTCGACCCGCGGCCTGATCCCAAAGACCGTCGTGGCCATCAATTATACGTCTATGATCCAGCCACGGGCGAAGTATCAACCGAGCCTTTGGAAGAATTTTTGGATCTGCTTCCGACTAGGCTCGTGCAATTCCGGATCTATTCGCCCGATCACGATCACGACGCCGCCCTCTCTCGAGCCGCGGCAACTGTCCTGAACAAGACGCCCTCGAGCCTTGAGTCAAACTACTAATCTATCGAGGCCACCTGTCTGTCTGTGGACACACACAGGGAGGGAGCGAGAAATGCCCGCTGAAGCATCCGTTTTTTGAGTGAGCGTTTCAATCTTCCTACTCAAGCTCAACCTGAGACGTTGAAAGGCCCACGGACCTAATAACATGTTGTTAGGTGGGAACTTTTAGGGGAAGGGATTTTATCAAATGGGTTTTTCTCGTGCGCATTACCTCACGGTGTTCATTTGAGGGAAAATGGGGCCCCCGCTTGTTTGGCGGAAACCGACGTTCAAATCGTTCGATCCACTCAAGCGCTTCCGTCCCCTCACCCACCCGAACCAACAGCTGCACTAGCCGAAGATAAGCAGGAACGAGGAGCATGAGGTGCCTGACTTCTTTCGTCCCTTCGATAACATAGCGGTATCCCGCAATTGAAATGGCTTGATTGATCTTCTCATAACATATCGCCTCGATCATATGGATCCCGAGCCGATCTGTATCAGCGCTGATGGATCGTTCCCACTGCCCGTTGATTACTGCCCGTAATTCCTCCGCCGATAATTGAATCAATCCCTTCTTAGGATTCCCGCGGAGGTGTTCTACCAGGCCTCTCGCTTCGAACCAGGCGCCATACAATCCAACCAGCACGCCAAGACAAGGAATGGACTTTTTGCAAGGCCCGTTACGTGCAGAGAACCCTTTCTTCGCGACCTGGGACGGCAAGAATATCTTCCCACTTGCCTCAGAGCAGACGTCGCAAGTATGATCGTCTTCCGGTACCACATAGATATACATTCGAATACCGGATCGGTCGAAAATATCAACTGCAAGAATCCTACCAGCCATGACCTGCATCTGATAGTACTGCCACAACACCAACAGACCAAGAATGGCTACCAAATACGGCATGAAGTCCGCAAAATCTAGTCCGACGGGCATGGGAGTCTCCTCGCACAACTGTCTCAGGCCCTATGAAGGTTACCAGCAGTTACTAGAATCGGCAAAAACTTTCTCCTTTTCATCAGAGTGATACGCCCTACGCCTGAATTCATCTGGGACCATTCCGCCCACGCAGCCTCAGCACAGATTTCCTGCTTTCTTTATCCAGCCAAGCTTGGCAGAGATAATGCATATGCTTAGCAAAAGCTATAGCACCAATGGGCTCAAAATAGGGAGACCGTCATGATGCTCATGTGGAAACTATCGATCGCCATTGCAGCGATTTTGACCTGGCTGGCAGCTCCTGCCTACGCACAAACGGGAAAAGAACGACAGGAAGCGACAAGAATCCTCCACAGTATGCCGGCCGATATTCTCGAAAAAGTCCAGGCCTTGGCACAAATTCTTCAACAGGAAATCAAGGACGGAAAACTGACCGACACAGAGATCCAGCAGGAAGTGTTATCTGGGAATTTGGCTGAGCGAATTAGACACCTAAGCCCAGAGGCAAACCAACTGCTTGAGGAGATCAGCATCGCCTCGAGACAAGGCACTGGACCTGGTGAGGACAGCCTGATGCCACTGCTCGGAGGACTTGGGATCTCTCCAAAATAGAAGCTGGGACAAACCGTCTGCTTTCGCGGCTCTCCAATCTGCCTTCGTGTCGAGTCTAAATCCGTACCTTCCTATTCATATTCCCTCTGCTGCCGCTGTGCAGAAGCGTTGCTCGACCTTCTCCCGTGCTGGTATCAGCATGCAGAACCATTTCGAAACTAATCTGCTACTGGCACCGCGCTACTATTCTTTCCCGTTGTGAACTTCTGACATTGTAGACGTGGTGGCATCACCGGATGGGATTGACATGCTAGTCGTGGACAAAGAATCTTTCTTAAACGGCAACTCGAGCAGCGCGAAGGGGTTGATGCGTGCGCCGTTGAGTTTCACGCCCCAATGTAGGTGTGGGCCGGTAGCACGGCCGGTGGCTCCAACTTTCCCGATAATCTGTCCGGCTTTGACCAGATCACCATTCTTCACAAAGATCTCTGAAAGATGGAAATACATGGAATAGAACCCTAGCCCATGGTCCAGGTAAACGCCTTTCCCCGAAAAAATATGATCGACAGTTAGCCGCACAACTCCATCGTTCGTTGCGGCCACATCTGTACCGAGAGGCGCGCCGATATCCTCTCCACTGTGTGGATTCCTCGCTTGGCCATTCATGATTCTCACGCTCCCAAAACTCCCTGTGCGTCTCCCATTGACGGGCTTCACGAACCCCGGCTGCCACAGTCTCACTTCTGAGTTTCTGGCCAGTGCTTCTCTCACGTGCCGTTGCTCAGCTCTCCACCGAGCTATGCTCTTCGCATCCAAATCCACTTTGTCTTTGGGTAACTTAAGACGCTCCACGCGGAATGTCTTTTTTGCAACAAATATATTGTAACTCAGCGTTCGACTTCTCTCTCCATTCTTGATCTTGACAGCCAGTTCGTGGGTTCCCGGCTTGTCTTGCATGTCCACCCCAACTAATCCCACAAACCCTTTCGGTTCTCCTGGTCGCGTGTCAGGGAAAAAACCCACTGTTCGCCCGAGAAAGCTCCCCTGAACTTCAGTAACCGCGTCATCGGTTGGGATCTTGACAACGATGATTTGGCCCTGCATGCCACTATATTGCTCCTCAACGCCTGCAGGTTCCTGTGGAGCGGCGGAGAAGAGCTCGACCGGAAAGATGCACGCTAGAAGAATCACGATAATGACAACCAATCGATTACCTCCAGCAGTGCGCCCTCCAAGAATCAGATTATTGATCGGGAAAGTCATCGATAAAACCGCCCGCCGGAAACCTGCGACACCAATTCCTCGACCCGGCGATTGACGGCGCTAAAAGGGTCCATGCAGAGGATCGTTTCCTCCCAGTATCCGTTCAGCTTCAAATAGGTCCAATCTACCGTATAGGACCGATTCTTGGCTCTGGCAAACCGGATAAAGTCTCCACGAACTTTGGCTCTCGTGGTCTGAGGAGGCATCGACATTGCCCGCTGAATGGCCTCTTCCTCCACGACCCGCTCGGTGAGTCCACGTGACTCCATGAGATAATACAGGCCCCGCGTTCGTTTCACATCATGAAACTGAAGATCCAACAGGAACACACGGGGGTCGTCCCATCCACAACTTTTCTTCTCTATGTACGATTGAATCATGTGCTTCTTTGTCACCCAATCGACCTGATGAATAAGCTGCATGGGATCCTCCTCCAACCGCGTGAGAATTGCTGCCCATTTTGCGTACACGTCGTCGAGCAGAGGATCATGGGACTGCTGATTTAGAAATTCTTCGGCTCGATCCAAATACACACGCTGAATTTCGACGCCAGTCATCTGTCGACCATCATCAAGCTTCACTTTCTTTCTGAGCGTGGGATCGCGTGCGATTTCACGAATCGCCTTGACGGGGTCCTCAAGCTCCATCCCGTGCACCGCATAGCCTTCCTCGATCATTGATAGCACAAGCGCTGCCGTTCCTACCTTCAAATACGTTGCGAACTCCGACATGTTAGAATCCCCAACGATGATATGGAGGCGGCGATAGCGTTCGGCATCTGCATGCGGCTCATCGCGCGTATTAATGATGCTCCGTGACGAAGTTGTTGAGGAAGACGTCTTTTCATGAATATGCTGCGCCCGCTGGGAAATAAAATATTGCGGCTTCCCAGAGACTTTTAACACCTTCCCTGCCCCACCGAAGACCTGCCGTGTTACGAAGAATGGAATCAACTGTTCGGTAACTTTCCAAAAATCGACATCTCGCCGCATCAGAAAGTTTTCATGGCATCCGTATGTGTTCCCCAAAGAATCGGTATTATTCTTAAAAATATAGATCTCGCCAGAAAGTCCTTCCTCACGAAGCCGTTCTTCAGCCGCAGGCAAGCACGCTTCTAGCAGTCGCTCACCCGCTTTGTCGTGAATAACCAAGTCAAGAATGTTGTTGCATTCAGGTGTGGAGTATTCTGGATGACACCCGGTGTCTTGATAAAAACGCGCGCCATTGACCAAAAAAGCATTGGACGGCCAGCTGTTGGGAATCAGGCCCTCGAAAATATATCCGAGCACCTTTTCCATCGGAAGGTAAATTCGACCATTCGGCGAAAAAATCAATCCATACTCGTTCTCAAGGCCGAAGATTCGTTGCTTCATGGGGCCTGGAGACATCATAGCAGTTAAGAGACAGATTACACGCTCACTCCTTGATGTTCAACAGATGACCGAGAATGAAACAGATGCAGAGGAGAGGAGTCAGGAAGAGAGAAGTTGGCGAGCATCGCCCACAGACAATCGGCGGAATTTGCGACCAACGCGGTTGCGATCCAAGACTGCCACCTCCAGTCCTTCGGGAGGCAGCTTCTGATTCGCAGTCTGTTCGAGAGCCGTCACACAAAGCATTAGTGCATCTCCCAGGGTAGGGCCGCGTTTTTGACTTTTCTCTTTCAAGAGACTTTGCACAGCATCCCACCTTCCCCCGATAACCGCGAAATTCTTCTCGTCAATGATACTGCCATCGAACGAAATCCGGTAGATCTCGTTCGGATGACTGTTGACCCCGACCTGCACTACAAGAATCTCTACTTCCAGCGGCTTTATTTCCTGGCTAAACACGGTTCCAAGGCTTTGAGAATACCCATTCGCTAGCGAACGGCCAGTCACATCCTCACGGCTATACATGAACCCTTTTAGGTCGGCATGACGGATACCTGCCTTGCGAAGATTCTCAAATTCGCTGTATTTGCCGGCTCCGGCAAAGGCAATGCTATCATAAATCTCGGACACCTTGTGGAGTGACGCGCTCGGATTGTCTGCCGTCAACAAGATCCCGTCGGCATATTCCATCGCAATGATCGAACGACCTTTGGCGATACCTTTCTTGGCATACTCCGCCTTGTCTTGCATCATCTGCTCAGGAGACACATAATAGGGCATCGGCATAATTACACCTCTCTCGATCGACGCGCGGCGATCATGCCATCATAGATGTCGTGAATTCTATCATCCGGGACATCGGTGATGCCCTGCGCGGTGACGAACTTGGCGGTGGGATAAATCCCTCGCACAAGATCTGGCCCTCCGGTACCCACATCGTCGTCCGCGGCATTATACAGCGATATCAGCGCCAACTTGAGAGAGTCGGACTCAGAAAGAGTTTTCTGAAAATGCTCACGCATGGTATTACGAGCATCCTTCCCACCGGAACCGATCGCGTGATAATCCGACTCCTCGTACCTACCTCCGGTGATATCATACTTAAAAATCCTTCCTTCGGCTCGTTGCATGTCATACCCCACATACAGCGGCATCACCACGAGACCTTGAAAGACCATTGGTAGATTGGCTTTCACCATCTGGCCAAGCTTGTTGGCTTTCCCTTCGCACGACAGCGGCGTCCCTTCCAGCTTCTCGTAATGCTCCAGCTCCGTTTGAAACAGTTTGGCCATCTCGAGGCAGGGCCCCGCGGCACCCGCTATGGCCATGGCAGAAAAATCGTCGATCTTGAAAACTTTCTCGATACGGCGATCTGCGATTTGAAACCCTTCCGTTGCCCTACGGTCTCCCGCTATGACGACCCCCTCTCGAAACTTCACGGCCAACACAGTGGTCGCATAGGGTACAGGAAGTTGCCTAGCGACGCTTGCCTGATCCGATGAGAGCCGGCTCGCAGACGTTCCCCCATAACTTCCCAGCGTCAACCCAGGATGATGCTTCGAGACAAAGTCAAAAAAACTAGATTCATCGTGGTGAGAGAAATACGGTAGCTTCATGATGGCCCCGAGAATTCGGTGCGTCAGGCCTTCAGCTTTTCGATCAGGGCATCGACTGACTCGACCGCATCGAGCAACCCCCCTGTCAGCGGCTGAGTACCGCGGTACGGGTCATTCAGAGGCACTTTCTTGATCGTGGTATTTCCAACATCGAACAGCAAGGAGGTCCAACTCGCGCCGTAGAGTGATCTCGAAAATTTGCTGACGCAACGACCTCGAAAATACGCTCGGGTTCCTGGCGGTGGGGTGGATTCCGCAAGCTGGATGTCCTGATCCTGTACGATCCGCTCGATCAAATCACCCCGCTCTAGCGTATAGAAAAGCCCTCTCTCTGGACGGATATCATGGTATTGGAGATCCATCAGCTTCATTCGGGGGTCATTCCACCCGCAGCCTTTGCGGTCCATGTACGATTCGATCATGTGACGCTTGGCCACCCAATCTAACTTCTTCACCAGCAACCGAGGGTCTTGCTCGAGCTGATTCAGGACATCGCCCCAACGAACAAGCACGTCCTTGGTCGCTTCATCGACATCCCGCAAAGAATAGAAGTCGATCGCTGCTTTGAGATAGGCACGTTGGATCGCAAGCGCCGTTGTGGGACGACCGCCGGCAAGCTTGAGCGTCTCCTTCATATCGAGATCACGTGACACCTGCTTGAACGCTCGAACCGGTTCGCTCAATTCCAACTGTGGCAAATCAGCTCCTGCTTCGAGGAGGTCCAGCACGATGTTCAAAGTTCCTATCTTCAGATAAGTCGACAGCTCCGCCATATTGGCGTCCCCCACAATGACATGGAGACGACGAAATCTGGCATGGTCAGCATGCGGCTCATCCCTAGTATTAATTATTGGACGCTTTACCATCGTATTAAGATCAACGAGACATTCAAAAAAATCAGCGCGCTGCGAAATTTGATACTCTGTTGGGCTGGTCTGATTTTCGGCCCCGACTTTTCCAGCCCCGGCAAAGATCGGCCTTGTCACAAGGAATGGAGTCAGCACCCGAACAATCTTGTCGAACTGCACCGCCCGTGATACGAGATAATTCTCATGGTACCCGTAGCTGTTGCCCTTACCATCAGAATTATTTTTGTACAGGACAAAGCGTTCAATTCCCCTCACCCTGCCCATTTCTTGAAGACTTTGCGAGAGAATCCGTTCCCCGATTCGTTCAAATGCAACCACTTCGCGAGGATTCGAACATTCGGGAGTGGAATATTCCGGATGGGCTCCGTCGACGTACAAGCGACCGCCATTAGCTAATACCTTATTGAGCTGCCGATTGTAGTCAGGATTGGGACGCTCTCTCTCCCCATCGACCTCAAAACCCCTGGCATCCAAGAGGGGGTTTTCGTTTTCGTAGTCCCAGATCGCACTGGGAGCAGGAAGCCCCGTGTAATGGCCAATCACAGCGATCGACCCAGACACGGGATCCGCAGCAGAAACATCTTTCGCCGCGATGCCAAACTCGGTTTCCGTACCAAGCACTCGCGGGTGATTCGTCGGTCCCTGTTCCTGCATAAAGATGGTCAGAGATAGTGGCCGGTGGTGATGGTTTCGATCTGCCGTGACTCAGCTAGCCCGCCGCTGATCGTCCGAATATGGACAATCTTCTCGCCCTTCTTTCCAGCAACTTTGGCCCAATCGTCAGGATTGGTCGTGTTGGGAAGATCCTCGTGCTCCTTAAATTCCTCACGAATCGCACGTACCAGGTCATCGGACCGGAGTCCAGTGCCCTCCCCGCCGATTACCCGCTTCACGGCGAACTTTTTCCCCCGCGACACAATACCTTCTATCAAAGCGCCGCTTGCGAAATCTTTGAAATACAGCACCTCTTTTTCACCGTTGGCATACGTAACCTCTATAAACTTATTTTCTTCACTGGCCGCATACATGGTTTCCACGGTGAGCATCGTCAATCGTTCTACGAGTGCCTGTCTATCACCTCCATGCCTCTCCAGCTCTTCATCCGCAAAAGGAAGTTCAATGGACACATACTTCGAAAAAATGTCCCGCGCGGCCGCTGCATCTGGGCGGCCCACTTTAACCTTCACATCCAGACGTCCTGCACGCAGCACGGCGGGATCGATCAAGTCCTGCCTATTACTGGCTCCAATCACGATCACATTTCGTAGACGCTCTACTCCATCGATCTCCGAGAGAAACTGGGGTACGATGGTTGACTCTATATCGGAAGAAATTCCACTGCCACGCGTGCGGAAGAGGGCATCCATTTCATCGAAAAAGACTATCACCGGATGGCCATCCGCCGCGCGCTCCTTTGCTTTCTTAAATACCTCGCGCACCTGCCTTTCGGACTCACCCACATACTTATTCAGTAATTCAGGGCCTTTGACATGCAAGAAGTAGCTTCGGACTTCTTTCCCGGCAAGATGGCCCAGCTTCTTTGCAATCGAGTTAGCGACCGCTTTGGCGATTAGCGTCTTCCCACAACCTGGTGGACCATAGAGCAATACCCCTTTGGGTGCGCTTAGCTTGTACTCGGAGAAGACCTGGGGATGAAGAAACGGCAACTCCACTGCATCGCGTACCTGCTCTAGCTCTTTCTGCAACCCACCGATATGTTCATAGTCGACATCCGGCACCTCTTCGAGGACAAGCTCTTCCGCCTCCGACTTGGGGAGCTTCTCGATTACATACCCGGAACGGGCGTCATACAACAAATGATCGCCGACACTCAACCGCTCGACAAGTAACGGATCGCCCAACTCCACCACTTTCTCTTCATCGAAGTGAAGGGTGACCAAGGCTCGGCCCCCTTCCATGACGTCCTTCAACCGCACAACCTCACCCTGGCTATTGAAGCCCCTCGTCTCGATGACATTGAGCCCCTCGTTCAGGATGACTTCCTGCCCCTTGCGCAATTCTGAACGTTTGATGGAAGGATGCAAGCTGACTTTCATTTTCCGTCCCGACACGTAGATGTTGCCCGTCCCGTCGTCATTCATGCTAGAAAAAATGGCATAGGTCGAAGGGGGCGCCGTGAGTTTCTCCACCTCAGCGCGCAGGGCCTCGATCTGCGATTTAGCTTCTTGAAGCGTCGCAACGAGTTTTTCGTTTTGTTTATTTACTTGATCCAGTTGATAGCGAGATTGATACAGCCGACGAATCTCCTCTTCCATCGACTGAATCTGAACGCGAAGCTTGTCAATTTCACGCGCATGCTCGTCGTTCTTGTGAATCATATCAGCTTTACCATCAGATAATCGTTTTGTGATCTTCTTCACGGAATCTCGGAGGGACCGGAACCGGGTCGACTGCCGCTTACTGTCGGTCATGCTCAGCACTCGCCGTATCGGGCCGAATCGGATGAATACGCAACGGTAAGTCTTTCTCGGATTCTAACACTCGACCTAAGGGTGGTCAACTAGACCACATGATCGCACACGCACTCTTGCAGATGCACGACAGAATTTTACGGTTCCAGCGCAACCAAAAGCTCGCGTGTGGCCACAGCCAAATCATTACGATTTAATATCGCGCTAACCACAGCGATGCCATGTGCTCCGACTCGACGCACGTCACATACACGCGCTCTCGTCATACCCCCAATTGCAAAGACAGGGACCGTTGATGCCTGACAAGCTTCGGCGAGCGCCTCCAGTCCGACCGGAGGTCCGAACAACCGTTTCGACGGCGTATCGAAAATAGGTCCGAACACCACATAATCTGCTCCGTCCTGATTTGCCCATCGAACTTCATCAACGGAATGAGTCGAGATCCCGATAAGACGATTGGCCCCAACCAGACGGCGGGCAACAGACACAGGAAGGCTGTTTGCGCGAAGGTGGAGACCATCCAGGTTCAACGCCAACATCAAGTCGACTCGGTCATTTATAATCAACGGAACACCGTATCTAAATGTATCGCCGTAAACTTCTCGCGCCAGCGACAGCAGCTCGGCCGTTGACAAATCCCGCTCTCGTAGTTGGATCGCTGGCATACCCGCATCGAGAGCCTCGCGAAGAATTTTGGGAAGGGAGCCACATTGTGCTTGGCGACGGTCCGTCACCAAGAGCAGGCGGAAATCAACAGCAGGCATGGGTCAAAATTGCACAGTTCTGAGTCCTCTGTACTGAGTACTGAATCACTAGAGAAATGTGATTGACCAAGTCAGAGCTTAGCACTGAGAAGTCACAATCACTCTAGAGCATTCCTTCGATCGGACTGCTGGCGGTCGCATAGAGCTTTCTGGGGATACGACCGGCCTTGTAGGCCAATCGGCCAGCATCTACCGCGTATTTCATCGCTTCCGCCATAGAAATCGGGTCCCGCGCCCCAGCGATAGCCGTATTCATGAGCACGGCATCGGCCCCATACTCCATCGCCAACGCTGCATCAGATGCAGTCCCCACTCCGGCGTCGACGATCACGGGCACATTGACCGTCTCCATAATAATTTTCAGATTGTATGGATTGCGGATTCCTAACCCAGACCCAATAGGCGCAGCCAACGGCATGACGGCCGGACAGCCAATATCCACCAGTTTCTTTGCGACAATCGGATCGTCATTCGTGTAGGGCAACACCACGAACCCTTCTTGAATGAGTATTCTAGCCGCTTCTATCAATCCTGCGGTATCAGGGAACAACGTCTTCTCATCACCAAGCACTTCGAGCTTGACCAGATCGGAGACACCAGCCGCACGAGCCAAGCGGGAGTATCGCACCGCGTCTTCAACGGTATAACAGCCAGCTGTGTTGGGGAGAATCGTATATTTCTTAGGATCGATGTGGTCGAGCAGGTTCTCCCTCGACCGATCGGTAATATTCACGCGACGCACCGCTACCGTAACCNNGTAACCACGTCGGCCCCGGATGCTTCGATCGCCTTCTGCGTTTCGACGAAGTCTCTATATTTACCCGTCCCTACCCACAGTCGTGACTTGAACTCACGCCCTGCGATGATAAGTTGATCGTCCGCCATGACACCCTCTCACAATGAATTATGGATAAATGGACGAATGTTTTATTGCATTGGCTCAATGCCCAATGAATAACTGACTCGTTCGTCAATGACTCAACTTTTCGTTGCCCCCACCAATGAAACTCAGAACCTCGACCCGATCTCCATCCCTGAGGAAACGTTGCGCGAACGCAGCCCGATCGAGAATTTCGAGGTTCAGCTCCACAGCTACGCGCTCGGTCGTGATTGCCAGATCGTGCAACAGATCCTCCACCGTTGACCCACTGTGGCAGGTCCGCTCCTCGCCGTTTACTTGAATCCGAATAGTGTCATGCATTATCTCTCATCCTATGAGACCGGAAATCGCCTTGTCAACAAAGCAGCCCCTTGCCTGGGAGGCCTGGAGAATCGGAGAATACAGCTCCATCGACAGATACACGATAATGCACAAGAACAATATTCAACTGGCTGATGTCTTTCGGTCAATGGCTGAGCTGCTTGCCGTCCAACGGGCCAACCCATACCGGGTTCGAGCCTATCGGCGTGCCGCTGATGCCCTTCTGACGATTGACGAAGATATAGTGGCCATCGCCCAGCGACAGGGTCTGGAGGACATCCCGGGTATCGGAAAGGATCTGGCTGAGAAGATCAGGGAATTTCTCGAGAGTGGAACTATCCGTGCCTACGAAGAACTAAAGACCCCGCTGCCTCCAGAGGTGAAGAGTTGGACGCATTTGCCCGGGTTCTCGGATTCACTCGTCGCGTACTTGTATTTTCGACTCGGCATCCGAACCCTCTCAGATCTAGAACAACTCATCAGGACCCACCTTCTCCGAACGCTTCCAGGGTTCTCGGGGTCTGAAGAACGCTTACTTCAAGCCATTCAGCAACACACTCGAGGCCACGAGGATTAGGACGGCTTCAGCTCCTTGAAAATTGTCCAGCTTTTCAGCAATTCCACTGCCTTCTGTAATTGGACATCTTGTTCGAGGGAGGGTTCACCCGCAGCGTCGACAGGAAGTGCCTGTGGTACGACTCCCGTTTTAGAACCTTTCTCGTCCGGATTGTTACCGTTGTGCGGTGAGACATCTTCACTGGTTGACGGCTTTGCGGCTCTCGAGTTTCCTTCTTTCTCATCCGGCTTCCTTCCAGTTGCCTTGGCTATCACTGGCGCCGGAAGTTTTACTACAATGTCTGGGGTGATGCCCGTCGACTGAATCGACCGACCCTTCGGCGTGTAGTACTTTGCCGTGGTAAGACGAAGCCCTGAGCCGTCGCCAAGCGCAAGGATCGTCTGGACTGACCCTTTGCCAAACGAAGTGGCTCCGACGATCACTGCCCGTCCCCAATCTTGCAACGCCCCGGCAACGATTTCCGAGGCACTAGCTGATCCTTCATTGACCAAGACTATGACGGGAAGATCATCTGTCTGGTCCTTTGACTTGGCGAACCACTCGTCCTTCTTGCCTTCCCGGCTCTTCGTATAGACAATAAGCTTGCCACCTGGGAGAAATTGCTCGGACACATCAACCGCTGCAGTAAGAAGCCCCCCTGGATTATTTCGCAAATCTAGAATGGTTCCCGCCACCTTTTGCTCTTTGAGCTGCTTGATCGCTCTAGAGAGATCTCTTCCTGTCGCCTCTTGGAATTGGGTCAGCCGAAGATATCCCAGATTCTCGATCACCTTCGATTTCACACTTTGGATCTTGATGGTATCTCTGATCAAGCTAAACACCAACGGGTCCGGTGTACCATCACGTTGAATCGTCAAACTCACCTCGGTACCTTTAGGACCACGCATCTTTTGAACAGCGTCCATTAAGGAAAGGTCCTTCGTGGTGTCATCATTGACCTTGATAATGAAGTCACCTGCTTTGATTCCAGCTCGATGTGCAGGTGTGCCCTCGATTGGCGCAATCACGGCAAGTTGGTTGTCCTTCACTCCGATCTGAATCCCCACACCGCCGAACTCTCCTCGGGTCTCCACCTGCATCTCCTTATACATTTCGGGAGTCATATAGGCAGAGTGCGGATCAAGCGTTGCCAGCATTCCGCGGATGGCCCCTTGGATCAGATCTTTCGGCTTTGTTTCGTCTACATAGTGTTTTTGGACTTGAGTAAGAACTTCTGAAAAGGTCTTGAGCTCCTCATACGTTTCGCTCGCATGACCCGTCCTCTCCCAACCCTTGCCGATGAAGACTCCGCAGAGCAACGCGAACGCGATCATCGGTCCGACCACCCACGACTTTCGCCTAGGCTGCTGTTCCATAGTCATCACATCCCTTCTTTAAACAAGCTGCTTCCGCCGATTGCTCCTGTGTTACCGCTTCGCCAACCAGAGTAGCGGGTCCACAGCTTTAGCTCCTTCACGCAATTCGAAGTATAAGGTATTTTCTCCGATCATGCCCGTGTCTCCAGTCTCGCCGATCGGATTGCCTTCTTTCACCTTGTCACCGACTTTGGTCAGAATCTTTGATGCGTGGGCGTATAAGGAAAAGAAGCCATTCGCATGGTCGAGGATTATAACCAGTCCGTAGCCTTTCAACCAGTCGGCATACACAACAGTACCAGCCATGACGGCATGAATGACACTTCCTTCGGGGGTCTTGATCTCAATCCCTTTTCGCTGCACATAGGTGTCAAAAGTTGGGTGCTTTTGGCGTCCAAAAAACGACACAACCTGGCCCTCAGCGGGCCATGGCAATGCACCTTTCGAACCACGCGATGGGGGTGGAACCGTCGGAGGGCGCCTAGCCAACGCCCGTCGGCGGTCTTCTAGTTCCCTCAGCAACCCATCAACTCGCGAGGCAGATCGTTTCAGTTCCTCAACCATTCGATTAGAGGCATCTTTTTCTTGGGTAATTTTTGCAAGATAGGTCTTTTTCTCTTTCTGAAGCGCTCGAATATCCCCAAGCTTCCGCTCTATATTTTTTTTGAACGCAACCATACCAGCCCGAGCCTCCGCGCGCTGGTATTCGGCCTGCTCCATGCGAGCCATGTCGGTTCTAAACGCGCTCAGCAATTCATAGTCCCTTTGTGACAAAGCGGAAAGATATTGCCGCCGCCTTTGGAAATCACCATAGGAATCGGCTGCCAATAGCGCCTTCATGTACCCGAACCGTCCCTCCATGTATTGCACGCGTAGCCTAGCAAGGATGGCGTCCCGCCGCTTTTGGATGCTCGTTCTTATTGTATCCAGTTGTTTCGTTATGTCTTTAATCTCTCGATCCTTCTTGCGCAGCTTCTTACTGATGTTCCGGTGTTCTTGGCGATGACGGATCAACCGTTTGTCCAGTGACTGGATGCCTTGAAGGACCGACTCCCGTTTTTTTTCAGCCTCATCGGCACGTTTCTTCTTCTCTTCAATCTTCCCTTTCAGCTGCTCGAGGGTCTTGCGTTCTCGCTCGATTTTCTTTGAGATCGGATCGTTTGCCGCTACAACGATCGCCGTCCAGCAACTCCAGATCACAAGAAAGCAAAGCAAGAACGCACAGGGCCTCATCATGCACGTCCCTCCCCGAATCGACGGAGAGATACTACACTGCCGGCGAAGCCGAGCCCTATTCCCACGAGGACCATCGCCAGGCAGACAGACAAGGGAAAAAACGAGATCATATTCTCGATCCCCCTAAAGCGGCCGGTTGAACGAATTTGTTGGCAAAACAGCTCAAACCCCAGCTTAAGAATTCCCAATGAAAGCGCGCTGCCACAGGCTCCTAACACTGCGCCTTCGAGGAAATATGGAATACGAATGAAGGCTCGTGTCGCTCCAATGAGACGAAGAATCTCGATCTCTTCCCTCCTCGCCACAAGCGCTAGCCTGATAGTATTGCCGATGATCGTGACTGCAGCGGCCGATAGAATCACTCCTACTCCGATGGCCGTCAATTCGATGTACCTCATCAGCCCAGCCAATGCGTCGATCCATTCCTGATTATAGTCGACTTTCCCTACTCCAGCCATCGTTCCAACCCTTTTAGCCCAGCGATTTACCGCGTCCGGGGATCGAAAGTTCGCAGCCAGCGTCACAACGAATGAGGCAGGGAGGGGATTCTCACCCAACCCATCCAGCAAATGGGAGTCGGACGGGAACTGTGCCCGAAATTCCCCCAACGCGCTCTCTTTGGAAATAAAAAGCACACTGGCCACCATTCGGTCAGTTTTGAGCTTTTCTTCAATCTCATGTGTTCCTTCTGAAGTAATTTCATCGTCCAGGTAGATCATGATCTTGATATCTTCCTGCAACCAGCCAGCCGCACTGCGGAGATTCACATACAACAGCAGAAAGATGCCGACGCAAGCCAGTGTAAAGGCGGTGGTTAAAATGGCCACGACCGTCGTGGTGCGATTGGTCCGCATGTTCCCCCAGGCCTCGCGAACAAAGTAGAGAAGGCGCCTCATGCTTCCACTCGTTGCTCTGGTACCATGACACCCTCCATCAAGGTGATGACTCGCCGGTTGACCTGGACCATCACATCTGGATCGTGGGTCGCTACAATCACTGTCGTACCTCGAGCGTTGATCAGCTTAAACAACTCGATGATCTCCGCAGTCCGTTCCGGATCAAGATTACCAGTCGGTTCGTCCGCCAAAAGAACGATCGGTCCATTGACGATCGCTCTGGCAATGCAGACACGTTGCTGCTCTCCGGTTGAAAGGCTGTTGGGTGACTGGTCTTTTTTATGATCCACCCCTACCGCACGCAAGGCTTCTGTGACCTTCCGGCGGATATCGACCGCAGAGGACCGCTGCACGATCAATGGCAGAGCCACATTTTCAAAAACGGATTTCTTGGGCAAGAGACGGAAGTCTTGGAAAACTGCACCGACCTTCCGGCGAAGATACGGCACCTCCGATTGTCTCAGTTTTGTAACATTCCTCCCCTGAACGAAGATTTGTCCCTCATCCGGTTGCTCCTCTGCGATCAACAGACGAAGCAATGTGGACTTCCCCGCCCCGCTCTGCCCCACAAGGAGCACGAACTCGCCCTTCTCAATTTCCAGCGTTACGTCGGCCAAGGCCGCTCGACGATCATAGCTCTTCGATACATGAATTAGCTGGATCATTGCGCCCATGCTGGCCCCTTCAAGGACGACCTATAATCGACGATGCCTTGCCACTTGGGTCGCATTCTGGAGATGTTCGATCTGTCCATGCGCCAGTTACGCCTCGTGCAGCACCACCACATCGGGAAGGCCGATCTGAAAGATGCCATCGCGCCAAATATGCCCCGTTAACCTAAAAAGCTTCGCCCGCTCGCGGCGATCCAAAGCCAGCAATGCGCCACTGAAAGCTTCCGTTGTCCGACCCTCCATCTCGAGAGAAACCAGCACTCCCACATCCTCAGCAACCAAATCGAACTAAGCCAAGCCGATCCATAGATTGTGTTCAATGAACCATAGCCCTTGGCGCACAGAAGTGTCTTAGTCCTTAGTTCATTCGCTTGACAAATTGATTGAGTGAGTTCGAGGTACTCATGAAGATCGCCCTGCTAAATAGCTACAAGGCTTGACCCATCGCACTATGCGCTGGGGACTGTAGCGAGGTGATAGCTGCTTTTACCGGAGCGAATGTGCGTCGGTGAATGACACAGGGCCCATGAAGAGCCAAGAGCTCCAAATGTTCCGCTGTACCATATCCTTTGTGCGATAGGAAGCCATATTGGGGAAATACCTCATGGTATCGCGCCATAATACGATCACGTGTCACCTTAGCAATGATCGAGGCGGCAGCAATGGAGACGGAAAGCAAGTCACCCTTGATAATAGGACGTATCGGAACTCCGATTTCCGGGAGAGTCACAGCATCGATCAAAATGTAGTCGGGAGAAGGAGCAAGATTAGTAATCGCCCGTTTCATCGCCAGGCGAGTGGCCTCCAAAATATTTAGGCAATCGATTTCGCCTGCATCGGACGAACCTATTCCCACCCCCACGGCCTTCTCAAAAATATCCGTATAGAGGTGCTCACGCTCTCCTTCGGAAAGTTGCTTCGAATCATCGAGACCTCGTAACCGGCAACGGACCGGCAAGATCACGGCTGCCGCAACGACCGGCCCTGCCAAGGGACCCCGTCCCGCTTCGTCCATGCCGGCGATGAGACGATAGCCGCATCGGCGGGCCTCTTGCTCAAACTCCTGAACGGGTCCTCTCAAGACGCTTCTCCCACCTCAGACTATAGACTATCTGCCTGAGACAACCGATTTCCCTGTCATACCAGGATCGCGGCTTAAGGGGTTGGTTACGCCTGGCTTGGCTCTTCGTCAACCGGTGCCCGTTGTGTGGATTCTTTGCTCTCTCCGACAAATTCGCGCTCCTCTACCTTGGCAGATTTTCCCTTCTTCCCGCGAAGATAGTAAAGCTTGGCCCTGCGGACACGTCCTTGACGAACGACATCGACCTTCGGGATGACCGGCGAATGCACTGGGAAGATCCTTTCGACTCCGACACCGTACGACAACTTACGAACCGTAAAGGTTTCGGTATTCAAAGCGCCTTTGCGGGCTATCACTGTGCCTTCAAACACCTGGATGCGTTCTTTCTCACCTTCGACGACTTTGACATGGACTCTGACTATATCCCCTATTTCAAAGCTTGGAGCTTTTTTTTTCGTAAAGGACCGCTGAATTCGTTCCAACTGATTCATGATTTAGCCCTCCTCCCCGCATCGAATGGGCGCCATCGAGGCACCTTCGCTGATAAGTTCGTTCAATAATCGTCGATCTTCATCCGTGAGCGTGCGATCCAGCAACAGGTCCGGGCGTCTGAGGTATGTACTGCGCAACGCCTGCTTGCGGCGCCACAGACGAATTGCCTCGTGATGCCCGGAGAGCAAAACCTTGGGCACGCCAATTCCTCGTACCTCCACCGGTCTCGTATAGTGCGGATACTCCAACAGAGACTCCGAAAATGACTCCTCGGCCACAGACTCAGGGTCTCCAAGGACACCGGGAACCAATCGTGTCGCAGCGTCGATCAACACTAGGGCTGGCAATTCGCCTCCCGTCAGCACATAGTCGCCGACAGACACCTCTTCCGGCGACAGGAGTGTTCTCACACGCTCATCTACTCCTTCATAATGCCCGCAGAGAATTACTATCCGTCGACGCTCACACGCAAGTTGCTGGGCGAAATCCTGTGCGAACCGGCGTCCATGGGGAGAGGGAAATAAGAGACGAATGTCTTCCCCTTTCGACTGGGCCTCATCCCGCAACGAATCGACCGCTCGCAGAATCGGCTCGGCCTTCATGACCATGCCTGCGCCGCCACCATAGGGAATGTCGTCCGCCACTTTATGGCGACCTGCAGTGAACTCGCGCAAGTTCAGGACATTCACGTGGAGAAGTTCCTTATCCTGCGCGCGCTTGAGTATGCTCTGGCTTAGAGCTGGAGATACCATATCAGGGAATAAGGTGAGTACATCAAACCGCAACTTCACTTCTCATCTCCCATTCCATCGATCAGGCAAACGGTCATGACACGCGCTTCAAGGTCAACGGCCTGCACCCATTCTCTGACTGCTGGTATTAAGAGTTCTTGAGTGCCTTGACGAACGACAAACACATGACTGCCCGGTAGTTCCCAAATCTGCTCAATTTCACCTATCAGCTGTCCCTGCTGAGTCTGAACCAAAAGCCCCAACAAATCACACTCATAGTATTGCCCCTCCGGCAGCTCGTGAGCCGTTCCACGAGGCGCCTGTATGAGTCCCCCTCGCCAGGGTCCGACGGCTTCCGGTGTCCTGACGTTCGCCAGTCCGATAATGAACGCCGTTCCGGCGCGCCTCACGTGTGTCACGCTCGTGGAAAGCACTGCGCCACTCTTCGACACGAGACTTACTCGTGTCAACTTCTCCAATCGTCCCGGAATATCACTCAGGGAACGAACTTTGACTTCCCCTTTCACGCCAAAGGCCCGTTCAATTTGTCCTACTGTCACCATATCTTCGACCAGATTTGTCATTGTCTACTTCGAAGAGGTCTTCAGCCTTGCCGATTTCTCAGCCTCGAACTGTTTCCAAAGACCAGCGCGCCGAAGCAGCGTCCGTACGGTCACCGTGGGCTGCGCCCCTTGCCGTAACCATGTCAGCACCCGTTCTTGCTTGATCTCAGGTACGCCCGCTTCCCTCAACGGATCAAAGATTCCAAGAATTTCCAGGAATCGGCCATCCCGCGCTTTGCGCGAATCGGCTGCGACCAACCGATACATGGGCCGTTTGTGTCTTCCTGTTCGAGCAAGTCTCAAATGTACAGCCACGACTCCCTCCATGAATTAGCGAGCCGACAGCCATCAGCTATCAGCCTCTAGATTGTAGTTGTTTCTTCTGCGCACTTAGCTGAGAGCACGCTGTTGATAGATGGCTGCTCCCAGTCACATGCCGCGCATGAGCTGGGCGAGTTGTCTGCGCCCCGCCGCACCTGACATTGCTTTTGCGAGCTTCTTCGCCGATAGAAACTGCTTGATTAGTCGATTCACATCTTGCACGCTAGTTCCACTACCGCGCGCAATGCGTTTCTTACGGCTTCCATTGATGATTGTGTGATCCCGCCGCTCGCGTACTGTCATCGAATCAATCATGGCAGCCACGCGGCCCATTTCGCGTTCTGGCTGCTCACCTTCAATCGCCTGCTTCAGCTTTCGACCGCCCGGGAGAAGGCCCAAGAGCTGGTCCAATGATCCGAGGCGATCCATCTGTCCCAGTTGAGCACGGAAATCCTCCAGCGTGAAGACATTGCTGGTGAGTCGTTTCTGCGCCTCGTCTGCTTGCTCCTTCGTAATATTTTCCTGGACTTTTTCAACCAGCGACAGCACGTCACCCATTCCTAGGATGCGTGAGGCCATCCGATCTGGATGGAATGCTTCCAAGGCATCCAGCTTCTCGCCGACACCGAGAAACTTGATGGGCTTACCGATNNCGCGAGCATCTCCTTCCGTCTTTGTCAGAATGATTCCGGTGACACCGACCTTTCGGTCAAACTGATCGGCCATCGCTACTGCATCCTGCCCAGTCATGGCATCGGCAGCCAGCAGTACCTCCTGAGGAGCCACCGCCGCTTTTACCGCGGCAAGTTCTCTCATCAAATCATCGTCGACGTGAAGCCGTCCTCCTGTATCCAACACCACCACATCAAAGCCCTGTTCCAGCCCCCGAACGACCCCGTCTTTGCAAATACGCACCACTTCCGCCTGCGATGCTTGAGCTTGATCCCTCCGATGAACCTCGATTCCAAGAGTCTGCCCTAAAGCGCTGAGTTGCTCACCCGCCGCAGGTCGACGCGGATCGGCCGCAACCAGCAGTACGCGCTTGCCTTCATTCTTAAAAAGGCGTGCCAGCTTTCCGCAGGTTGTTGTCTTGCCAGCACCTTGCAGTCCGACCATCATTACAACGGTGGGTGGCTTGGCGTTCAACGAGAGCCCAGCCCGTTCACGTCCCATCATCTCGGACAACTCGTCCCATACGACCTTGACGACTTGATGCCCGGGAGTCAGACTCTGCAGCACTTCCTGCCCCACAGCCTTCTGTCGGACTCGTTCGATGAAATCCTTGACGACCTTGAAATTGACATCAGCTTCGAGAAGAGCTAACCGGACTTCTTTCAAAGCTTCGGCAATATTCTGCTCTGTGAGCACACCTTGCCCCCGAAGCTTCTTCACGATTTTCTCAAACTTCTCGCTCAGAGCATCAAGCATGGAAGTACAAAGAAAGAGGCCATCGAAGCCTTACCCAGATCTCCGATCGCNNAGTCTATAGAATCAGGCGGGGCTAAGTCAAGGAGAGGAATGGAGGATACACAGTCTGCAGATTTGTTGACAGGTCGAACACCTTCCGATATGGTGCCCTTCACCCATTGCGCAAGCACGATGCATGGATGCCTAAGGGAGGGACAGCCGTCGCGTGAGAAAATCGCCGTGGCTTCTTCTCATCTTCATACTGATCGGGGGGTTACTCGGGGGGATACTTGGGGAAATTCTCCACGTCATGGCACCACAAGGGACTATTCAAAACATCTTCTCGACGCACTTTACTCCCGGCATCAGCCCCCCCTTAACCATCGATTTGGTTTTAGTAAAATTCACATTGGGTTTCAGCATCAAGATTAACATTCTCAGCGTCCTTGGCATGTTCGTCGGAGTGTATCTCTACAAAAATGTCTAAGATTTCATCTCCAAAATTTGGAGGCGCAAAGACCGAATCCTATTACGCAACTCCACCGCTCGCTCGAACGCCAACTCCTTTGCCGCCGTTTTCATCTCCGACTCCAATCTTGCGACCAGTTCATCAGTCGGCTCTCCAGTTCCATAATCATCGAGCAATTCAGTGGCCAATTCCAGCTGGACATAATCCCTACTGGCACTGGCATATTCCAGCGCGAGAATGTCTTTCTTCACACCTGCGGGGGTAATCCCATAGTCACGATTATACTCTGCTTGAATACTGCGCCGGCGGTTCGTCTCGTTTATCGCCGTCCTCATTGAGTCCGTCACGATATCACCATAAAAAATCACCCGTCCTTCAAGGTTTCTCGCGGCACGCCCTGCCGTTTGAATCAGTGAGCGGTATGATCGAAGATATCCCTCCTTGTCAGCATCAAGAACAGCCACCAGACTCACCTCTGGCAGGTCGAGACCTTCCCGTAATAAATTAATTCCGATGAGGACGTCGAACAGACCGCGCCTGAGATCCCGGACGATTTCCGCTCGTTCAAGCGTCTTGATATCAGAATGAAGATAACGCACTTTGATCCCGAGATCGTGGTAATACTCTGTCAGATCTTCTGCCATACTTTTGGTCAAGGTCGTTACGAGAACCCTGCCTCCTTTAGCGGTTTCAGCCCTGACCTGTCCTAGCAAATGATCCACCTGTCCTTTAGCTCCCACAACCTCGATCTCCGGGTCTATCAGGCCGGTCGGCCGGATAATTTGCTCGATAATGTCATCGCCTGCATGCTCCAACTCGTAATGGCCTGGAGTTGCCGAAACGTACACCACTTGATTCAGGGATTGTTCGAACTCTGAAAATTTCAGTGGGCGATTATCAATGGCCGAGGGCAACCGAAACCCATATTCCACCAGCGTTCGCTTACGTGAGTAGTCCCCTTCGTACATGCCTCCGACTTGAGGAACCGTGGCATGTGACTCGTCTATGATCAGCAGGAAATCTTTCGGGAAATAATCCAACAAGGTCGGTGGAGGTTCTCCCGGCGCTCGCCCGCTCAAATGACGCGAGTAGTTTTCAATCCCGTGGCAATACCCCATTGCGCGAATCATTTCGAGATCGAACTTCGTACGCTGTCCGATTCGTTGGGCCTCCAAAAGCCTGTCTTCTTTTCTGAGGTAGGTCAGTCGTTCTTCGAGTTCTTCTTCTATGCTCGCGATGGCCTTCTCGTAACGATTAGGGGCAATGAGGTAGTGCGTATTCGGGTAGATCGCGACTCTAGACAACCGGCCTAACGACTTTCCCGTGAGCGGATCGATTTCATGGATGGCATCGACTAGATCCCCGAACAGCTCGATCCGTACGGACTTAGTCTCCGACGAGGCTGGGAAAATTTCGATCACATCGCCACGCGCTCGAAAGGTCCCACGATGGAAGTCCACATCATTACGTTCATACTGGATTTCCACGAGCTTCGCGAGAATCTGTTCACGCCTGACCTCAGTCCCTTCTTCCAAATAGACCAGCATGTCATGGTAAACCTCCGGCGATCCAAGACCGTAGATGCACGACACCGAGGACACAATCAGCACATCGTTGCGCTGCAACAAAGACGTTGTGGCGGCATGCCGCATCTGATCAATCGCATCATTGATTGAGGCGTCCTTGGCAATGTACGTGTCGCTCTGGGGAATATAGGCTTCTGGCTGATAGTAGTCATAATAGCTCACGAAATATTCGACTGCGTTGGATGGGAAGAATCGTTTGAACTCTTGGTACAGCTGTCCCGCCAGAGTCTTGTTATGGACTAGTACAAGAGTGGGCTTTTGTACCTGCTCAATAAGATTGGCCATTGTAAAGGTCTTTCCAGACCCTGTGACCCCGAGCAATACCTGATGCCTCTTACCAGCCTTGACCCTAGCCGTCAGCTTGGCGATTGCCTCTGGTTGATGTCCAGTGGGTTTAAATGGTGCCTCGAGCTTGAACGGTGGCACAATATCCTCCGACAACCATCCTACCAAAAAACACGATCCTGCATGAACCACGCTTATGGAACGGCAAGTTAAAGAGGAGATAAAAAAGGGCTGCCGGAAGCTTCCGGCAGCCCTCGAATGAACAGAGCACTATCGGATCAGTTCCTCCCGCCTCCAAACCCTCCGCGACCCCCACCAGATCGGGGTTCCTGAGGACGCGCTTCGTTTACCGTTAGCGTACGGCCGCCGAGCTGCGTACCGTTCAATGCAGTAATCGCCGTCTGCGCTTCAGCATCGGATGACATCTCTACAAATCCAAACCCACGGGACTGTCCAGTAAACTTGTCTGTGATGATCCGAGCCGAGGCCACGGTCCCGTGCGCGGCAAATAAATCGCTTAATTGCTGCTCGGTTGTTGCGTACGGCAATCCGCCGACGTAAATCTTCGAACCCATTACGGTCCTCCTTTGACAATATGGTGTTGTCTTGGACGGGAGAAAGAAACGAGGAAGGAAGGGGCCGAAGACGTCATCAACAAAGCGGCGCTTAGCTCTGGCTTCCGATCAAATTCCCGAGCAGGACCAAAACAACATCAGTTCAGGCCTTGTCACTTTCATCGCTTGCATGCCAGGCCTCTCGCATTCAAGCAATCACATGCTACTCCAGGCAAAAGAAAAAATGCAAGTTTTGAGCACTCGTCCCTCGCCTTTGGGATCTATGCTAGTAAGCTGGTGGGAGCGAAAGTGGTCGATGGGAAAAAAGTGGGACAGCATGGAAGGTGTCGAAAAGTAAGGAGGATTCACCACTGGCCA
>JABAOE010003525.1_pt3 | contig 29641 bp, 24 predicted proteins | sample 7062141 | NCBI WGS metagenome assembly JABAOE01 (sample SAMN14538627, study PRJNA623070) | marine sediment metagenome | biome: marine biome [ENVO:00000428]; feature: marine pelagic biome [ENVO:01000023]; material: deep marine sediment [ENVO:00002113] | place: India: Gulf of Khambhat ...
GATGCGCTACCAGACTGCGCCATGCCCCGCGAACCGAATCCCGCCGCCGGCGCCGGGCCCGACGGGGGCACGATGATACGACCGGGCTTCCAACCAGTCAATTTAAACCCCCGGTTTTCAGGGCATTTTCAGGAATCCAGGCCGGGGTTTTGCCGGTCACGGTCGTTTGGTATCGTGCCGGCATGAAGAAGCTAATACTTGCAGCGCTGCTGCTGCCGTTCCTCGCCCTGGCGCAGGATCCCGTTCCCGCCCATCCGTATATCAAGTTCGAGACCTCGGAGGGCGACATTATCCTCGAGCTGGATGGCCGGCGAGCACCAATCACGGTCGGCAACTTCCTCAAGCTCGTCGACGACGGCTACTACGACGGCACGATCTTCCACCGCGTGATCCCGGACTTCATGATCCAGGGTGGCGGCTATACCCCCGGACTGAAACTCAAGGAACCGGAAAACACAATCGCCAACGAATCAGGCAACGGCCTGAAGAACCTGCGTGGCACGATCGCGATGGCCCGAACGACCGATCCACACTCGGCCGCCGCCCAGTTTTTCATCAACGTCGTCGACAACGCGTCCCTGAATCCACAGCCAGACCGCTGGGGATACGCCGTCTTCGGCTACGTGATCCAGGGCATGGAAGTCGCTGACAGGATCGCGCAGGTGCCCACGGGTCCGCAGGGCAATTTCTCGCAGGACGTGCCGCAGATCCCGATTATCATCAAGACAGCGTCGCGGTATACCTTCGAGTGACGACGCTTTTCATCTCGGACCTGCATCTCGAGGCCGACCGGCCCGAGATCGCAGACCAGTTCCTGCGTTTCCTGGAGACCGAGGCGCTGCACGCCGAACGACTGTATATACTCGGCGACCTGTTCGAGTCCTGGGTCGGCGACGACGATCCGAACGAGCACTATGCGTGGATCAAGCAGGCGCTGAAAAAACTGACTCGCAAGGGCGTGCCGGTCTATTTCATGCATGGCAATCGCGATTTCATGATCGGCAATGCTTTTGCGGAGGAAACCGGTGTCACGATTCTCGATGACCCGACCGTGGTCGACATTTACGGTGAGAACGTGCTGCTGAGCCACGGCGACGCCTACTGCACCGACGACATCGAGTACCAGGCCGTAAGGAAAATGACGCGCGACCCGGCCTGGCAGGCGATGATGCTGCAGAAGTCACTGGAGGAGCGACTGGCATTCGCAGCCCAGGCGCGCGCGGCCAGCATGGCCCGCGGCGGCACGATCGATGAGGACATCATGGACGTCAACGCCGACGCCATCGCAGAGGCGCTGCGGATGTCCGGAGTAAACATTATGCTGCACGGCCATACCCACAGGCCTGCCGTCCACGACCTCGACGTCGACGGCGATCCTGCGCGCCGCATCGTCCTCGGCGACTGGTATGAACAAGGATCGGTCGTGCGCTGGGATGAAACCGGCCCGGTACTCGAGGCGATGCCGCGGACTTGAAACGACTCTAGGCGGCGTCCGGCACGCCCGAGTGAAAGCGGAATTGCGAGTCGGGCGACACGATCAGGTCGGCTTCGACAGATTTCAATTCCGTCAACCGCGCTTCGAATTCATCTTCGCTGACGTCGCACTCCTCGCGCGCGAACGCCAGGTAATGCTGGAAATGGCGGGCTTCAGACGCCAGCAGGCCGCTGTAGAAGCGACCCAGGTTGTCGGGCAGCAAAGGCGCGAGCGCCGCGAAGCGTTCGCAGGAGCGCGCCTCGATCAGTGCGCCGACCAGCAGCAGATCGAGCAGTCGCTCCGGCTCCCTGTCCCGCACCGTGTCCCTGAGCCTGCGCGCATACCGCGATGCGCTGACGTGCCGGAACGGCACGTCCATGTCCGCCAGGATCTTGCGTACCTGTTCGAAATGACGCAGCTCCTCGCGCGCCAGTCGCGACATCCGGTGAGCGAGCGACGCGCGAGCCGGATAACGATAGATGAAGCCAAGCGCCGTCGATGCCGCTTTGAGTTCGCAGTTTGCGTGGTCGTGCAACAACTCCGGGAGACGCGACTGCGCCTCCTCGAGCCAGGCGGCCGGCGTCCTGGACCTCAGGAAGTCGCCGATCTCCTCGGGCAGCGCTACAGCCACTCCAGGACCTCCGCGGCCGTCTGCAGGCGATCCGCCGGCCGCTTCGCCAGCAGCAGGTTAGTGAGCGCCTGGTGCGCGGAGAGGTGATGCGGCAGGATCGGCACCGGCGATTTCGTGTGTTTCAGGATGATGCTCATCGCATCGGCGCCGGTAAACGGTTTCTGACCGGTCAACATCTCGAAGAAAATAACGCCTAGCGAATACACGTCGCTTCGCTCGTCGACGTCCTCGGCATGACCCTGCTCAGGACTCATATAATACGGTGTGCCGAAAATCTCGCCGTTGCCGGTAATTTCCTGCTCGAGCCGCATGCGTTTGGCGAGCCCGAAATCGATCAGGGCCAGGCTGCCATTCTCGCGCACCATGATGTTGCCGGGTTTGAGGTCACGGTGCAGGATCCCGAGCTTGTGCAACTCGGCCAGCGCGCCGGCGATCTGCCGCGTGTATTCGACAGCGTCTTTTTCGGCAATCCCGCCGGCGATGCGCTGCTTCAGGTCTCCTCCCGGCACGTATTCCATTGCGATGTGCGCATGATCGTCACTCACGCCGAGATCATAGATATCCACGATATTGGGATGATTAAGCTCGGCGATCATCTCGTATTCCTGCAGGAAACGATCGAAGGCGCCGAGACCATCCGAGACATCCGGGACCTGTCTAAGCACCTTCAGCACCATGCTCGCCTCATCCGACTCGCGGACCGCGAGGTACACCGCCGAATGCTCGCTGACCGCGAGACGTTTGACGAATCGATAGCCGCGAATCAACGGGTGGATCCCGGTCGCCATGTCGCCGACGAACAACGAGTCCGTCGAGGCGACCTTCTGCCGCTCACGGAGAATGTCGCTGACCCGCACGATGAATGCGTTGTGACGAATGTTGTCGCGCTGGAAATACGCGCTTGCGCCGGCATCCAGCGCCTGTGTCTTGCTGCCGTCACCGAAGTAGACAATCGGCGGAAATCCCGGTCTTCTGGCGAATTGTCTGAGCGTGACCAGCGGTTCGCGCTCGCCCTGCAGGTCACCGAGCAAGATCACGTCATTGCCGGCCCCGGAGAATTCATCGGGAAGATGGCCCGCAGTGATCGGGTCATAGGCGGACATGATGGCATCCGGCCAGTGCGTCGTAATATGGTGCATCAGCAGGCTGCGGAATTCCGCGTGGCCGTCGATGATCATGACCTTGATGCTCATGCTGGACGACCTCGGCGCTGATGACGGGTTGTGCCGGCCTGGCGACGCTAGGCGCTGACCGCCTGGCCGGGCTTCGGCGTCGGACTCCTGCGCGCCAGGTCCGGCTTTTGCCATTGCTGGTTTGCCTTCTCTTTCGCCGCGTCGGAACGCGCTTCCTCGAGCTCGCGCAGATATGCCGCTGTCACATCGTTGGTCACATACTCGCCCGAGAAACATGAGGTATCGAACTGCGAGATTTCGGAATTATCGTGTCTGACCGAGCGGATCAGTCCATGCAGGTCCTGGTAGATCAGGCGGTCCGCACCGATCAGCTCCTCCACCTGTTCGACAGTTCGTCCATTGGCGATCAGCTCGGATGCCGCCGGCATGTCGATGCCATAGACGTTGGGGTACCTGACCGGCGGCGCTGCTGATGCGAAGTACACCTTGCGCGCACCGGCTTCACGAGCCATACGGATGATCTGCCGCGAGGTCGTCCCGCGGACGATCGAATCGTCGACCAGCAGGACGTTTTTGTTACGAAACTCGAGGTCGATCGCGTTGAGTTTGCGTCGCACCGACTCGGTCCGCTCTGCCTGCCCGGGCATGATGAACGTGCGGCCGATGTATCGATTCTTGATGAAGCCCTCGCGGTACTTGACGCCGAGATGGTAAGCAACCTGTACGGCCGCGGTGCGGCTCGTATCCGGGATCGGTATCACCACGTCGATATCGTGATCAGGCCATTCCCTGACGATCTGCCCGGCCAGCTGCTCGCCCATGCGCAAGCGAGCCTTGTACACCGAGAGGTTATCGATGATCGAGTCCGGACGCGCAAAATAGACGAATTCGAAGATGCACGGAGAATAGCTCGTCTTGCCCGCGTACTCGTGACGATGCAGCGCGCCGTCGTTTTCGATGTACACCGCCTCGCCGGGCTTCAGATCCGTTGCATTGGTGAATCGCAGGCTGTCCAGGGCCACGGACTCCGAGGCGACCATGTATTCCTTGCCTGCATCGGTTTCGCGCTCGCCCATCAGGATCGGCCGTATGCCGTTGGGGTCGCGGAACGCAACGATGCCATGGCCGATGATCATGGCGACCACGGCATAGCCGCCCGAGCATCGATCATGCACGGCATCTACTGCCTCGAAAATCTGTTCCGGCGTCGGTAGCGCATCGGTCCGCTTCTGGAGTTCGTGCGCGAATACATTGAGCAGCACCTCTGAATCCGAACCGGTATTGAGGTGCCGGCGGTCTTCCCGGGTGAGTAGCTCCGTCAGCTCGTCATGGTTCGTCAGGTTGCCGTTATGCGCGAGGCAGATTCCGAACGGCGAATTCACGTAAAAGGGCTGCGCCTCCGAGGAACGCGAGGTGCCGGCGGTCGGATATCGAATGTGCCCGAGGCCGACGTTTCCGGAAAGCCGCAACATGTGACGGTGGCGAAACACGTCGCGCACCAGTCCATTGCTTTTCCTGACCTTCAACCCATCTTCACCATAGGTCACGATGCCCGCCGCATCCTGACCACGATGTTGCAACACGGTCAATGCATCATAAATTGACTGATTGACCGGCGCCTTGCCTACGATTCCGACGATGCCACACATAGTGCCTGCTCAGATCCTTGTATGCGTATTGCGATGCTTGTTCATAGTGAGAGGTCGTCCGGCATGTGCTGCAGCATCTCCATGCCGCGCGGCGCCATCTCGACAATCCAGTCCGCGATGTATTCACCGTAGGGGATGACCGCCGACTGCAGCCACCAGAGTTCGGCGTCGAAGCCCGCGTATCGACCGGTAAGAATGAATACGCCGAGGAAGAGTACGGCCCTCAGCAATCCGAAAAAACCGCCGAGCGCGCGGTCGAATCCGGACAGGCCGGACATGTGAACGATCTTGGAAATGGTCCAGCCCGCCACCGCGCCGGCGGTCAGCACGATGACGAATACCAGGAAGCGCCCGGCCCACAGCTGCAGTTCGGTGGAATCGATCGTGCCGCCGAGCCAGCCGCCCGCTGCCGGGCCCAGGCGCATTGCCGCCCAAATGGCCAGGAGAAGCGCGGCGATCGACATTGCCTCTTTGACGAGCCCCCGAAACCAGCCGACGACCATGGATGCCAGGGTGGCGACGAGGATGACAATATCGACGATTTCCATCAGCGGTGCGGCGAGTGATTGTTCGTGACGTTCGGTGCTGGCGGGAGACGGGATTCTAGCAGATGGACAGACATCACGTTTAAGGATGCGGGACGACCCGTCCCTCGTGTCCGGCCGTTTGCAGTTGCGCTGCGATCGCCTGCGCTGAAGCACGGTCCTTCTGCGGCCCTATCCGTACGCGTTGCAGCGCGCCGGCATCCGTCTCGAGCTGGCTGAGAAAAGCGGCGAAGCCCTGGTTACGCAGATCGGCGGCAAGCCGCTCTGCATTTTCTTTGCTCGAAAAACTGCCGAGCTGGACCGCCCACATCCCGGTCGCTGACTCGCCGGCCGCGGTGGCCGGTGCCTGCGTAGCCTTGCTTTCCGCGGCGGGGGGTGCCGGCGTCGGGACGCTCGCTGCCGCTTTCGCCTCGGGCTCCCGACGTGCTTCCTCGGCGGGCTGCGGCGGCGTCGGGTTGGCGGGCACCGGCTGGCTGCGATTGCGGTCGAGGACGATCGTCTCTCGCTTGCTGTCCGGGTCGTTCTGTCCCGGCAAGGTGACGGGTTCGCTGATCACCGCCTGTTCTCCCGACTGCCCGTCGAGGAACACGGGGACGACGAGCACCGCGAACACGACCAGCACCACCGCGCCGATGACGCGTTCCTTGAGCGCCCTGTCTGTCAGCTTATGCAATCTCGAGCACCTCCTTGCGGCGCGAGTATAACCCAAGCGGAACCCGCCATCAGTCGGCTGGAAGCGTCGAGCCGGCCGCTTCGCGATGATGTTCGATCCAGCGAATAGCGGGCCCGACCAGGTAGAAGGATCCGGCAACCAGCACGCGATCGTGGTCCTCGAGCCGGGCCGCAGTATCCGCCAGCGCTTTCTCGAGGTCCGGCACGACTCGGCAGGGTTTTCCCGTGGCGTTCGCGATCCGCTGCGCCAGCGCATCGGCCGGCGTCCCGCGACTACCGCCGATCGTAACGGCGACGAAACGATCGACGTGGCGCGACAGCGGTGCGATGAAGCCGGCGACGTCCTTGTCATCGAGCATGCCGACAATAGCCGTCATCTGCCCGGCGACGGCATCCGCGTCGAGTTGTTGCGCAAGCACCTCCGCCGCCGCCGGATTGTGGGCAACGTCCAGGATCCAGCGCCTGCCGATTCGCTGATAGCGCCCCTCCAGACTGACGTCTCTCAGACCATTGCCGGGCACATCCCCTTCGAGCGCGGCCTCGATACCGAGCGCCTCGATCAGCGCCAGCACCGCGGAAGCATTCCGGAACTGCACGTCGCCTGCCAGCGCGGGCCTCGGCAAATCGACGATTTCCCGGCCACGCCCGCGCCACGACCAGGTGCCGTCGGCAGCGACGGAATGACTGTAATCCCGACCAGGCAGTAGCAAGGTCGACCCGGTCTCCGCGGCATGTTCCAGGATGGCCCGCGGCAGGTGCGCCGCGCCAAACACGACCGGCTTGCCGGGTCGCATGATGCCGGCCTTTTCGGCGGCGATGGACTCGATGTCGTCGCCGAGCCAGCTGCAATGGTCGAGCGCCACGTTGGTAATCAGGCAGCCGTCCGAATCGACCGCGTTAACGGCATCGAGTCGCCCGCCCATACCGACTTCCAGCAACCATGCATCCACCCCCTGGGCGTCGAAGGCCACGAGACTGGCGAGCGTGCCGAATTCGAAGAAGGTCAGCGGGACGTCGCCGCGGGCCGCCTCGACGCTCTCTAGCGCCTCGATCACGACGGCGTCAGACGCCGGCCGGCCGTCGATGCGGGTCCTCTCGTTGTAACGATGCACGTGCGGTGAGGAATAGGCGCCCGTCCGCATGCCGCTTTGCCTGAGGATGGCTTCGAGCATCGCGAGGCTCGAGCCTTTGCCGTTCGTCCCGGTGATCGTTACGACCAGCCCGGGGCGGCTGATGCCCAGCCGAGCAAGAACCGCCTGGACACGTTCGAGGCCGAGCACGATCTCTCGCGGAGACAGGCTTTCCAGCCACGGCAGCCATTCATCCAGGGTCCGGAATGCAGCCGCCCTCGCCATATTTTTCGGGCCGGGATTCAGCCTGCTGGCACAGGCCGGTTTTCGAGCTTCGCAAGCAGCGCCGCGATCTCGTCGCGCAGTCGACGACGATCGATGATCATGTCGACTGCACCATGGTCGAGCAGGAATTCACTGCGCTGGAAGCCCTCGGGCAGTTTCTGGCGTACGGTCTGCTCGATGACTCTTGGCCCGGCAAAACCGATCAACGCTTTCGGTTCTGCAACGTTGACATCACCCAGCATGGCGAGACTGGCGGACACGCCGCCGGTGGTCGGATCGGTGAGCACCGAGACAAAAGGTATCCTGAGTTCGGACAGGCGGGCGAGCGCAGCGGAGGTTTTCGCCATTTGCAGCAGGGAAAAAAGCGCCTCCTGCATACGCGCACCGCCGCTGGCGGAAAACGAGATCAGTGGCGCGCGCGTCTCCGCCGACACCGCCGCAGCCCTGCAGAACCGCTCGCCGACGACCGAACCCATCGAGCCGCCCATAAATGCAAATTCGAACGCGCAGGCGACAACGGGGCGTCCTTTCAGAGCGCCCTTGACGGCAACCAGCGCATCCTTCTCGCCGGTCTTCTTCTGAGCCTGCACGACACGGTCACGATAGCGTTTGCTGTCGCGGAACCTGAGGGGGTCCTGTGGTTCGAGATTGGCCGCGATCTCCTGCTGCGACCCTGCGTCGAGAAAATAATCGAGCCGGGCGCGCGCGCCAATACGCATATGATGATCGCACTTGGGACAAACGCTCAGGTTGCGTTCGACCTCCTTGCGGTAGAGTTGCTCGTCACATTCGGGACACTTCATCCAGACGCCCTGCGGCACTGAGCGCGTCCGTTTCTCAGTGCTGATACGCGACGGCATCAGTTTTTCAAACCAGCTCATAGGGCCGAATCATAAACGTTAATAACTGAGGTGTCCGCATTTGCCGGCGGTATCCCCGCCGCCTCGGGATAGCGCACGTGGACTAACGTGAGTCCGTGTGCCGGCGCGGCAACGCCCGCCGCCTTGCGGTCCCGGCTCAGCAGCACTTCCTTGACCCACCCGGCGCTTTCTTCGCCACGACCGACGGCGACGAGCGTTCCGGTAATGTTGCGGACCATATGCTGCACGAACGCGTTTGCCGTCACCTTAAGTTGTAACCAGTTATCGCGCCTTGTGAGCTCGAGCGCCGTGATTTCCCTGACCGGGGTCGACGCCTGGCAGCCGGCGGCGCGGAACGCAGAGAAGTCATGCTCACCGAGAAGGTGCGTCGCGGCTGCGTTCATCGCATCGACGTCGAGCGCTTCGTGAATCCACCAGGCCCGGTTTCGGTACAGACTCGAGCGCACCAGCCGGTTGAGTATCAGGTAGCGATAGCAGCGTGATTCGGCGTTGAAGCGTGCGTGAAAGGTGTCGCTCACCGACGATGCGAAGGTGACATTGATGTCTTCCGGCAGGTTCGAGTTGATACCCAGCAACCAGCCGCGCATTGATCGCTCGACGCCGGTATCGAAATGCGCCACCTGTCCGCTGGCATGCACGCCGGCGTCGGTCCGTCCGGCGCAGGTCACCTCAACGGCTTCGTCGGCGACGGCGGTGACGGCTTCCTCGACGCGCTGCTGCACGCCGATGCCGGACTTCTGACGCTGCCAGCCGACATAGCCGGTGCCGTCGTATTCAATCCCGAGGGCGATTCTTGTCATCGAGGGGAGCAGGAACGGGTCGGATAAAGATGAAAATCCGGGTTACGGCGGATTCACGCCGGGCGCCAGAAGCCGGGGCGAGCGGCACAATAGTCAGCGGAGCGTTCACGCCGGTTCCCGAGCACAATCTTGAGACAATCAACGCCGCATTGCGTCAGCCGAGTGAGCCCCTCAGGACGGCAACGAGTCTATGAGGTGCTGGGCCTGCTGCTTCTGCGCATCGTCGCCCTCGTCGAGGACCTCTTCGAGGATACTCCTTGCGCCGGCGGGGTCACCCATGTCGACGTAGGCCCGCGCCAGGTCCAGTTTCGTGCCGACCTCGGTCATGGTCCGTGCCTCGTGGAGATCCTCGGACATGTCGTCTGCCGACAACGACTGCGTCGAATCATCGGCGTCGGACGCCGGTCGGAGCCGCGGTTGCTCGACCGTCGCATCATCCCGAACCTGGTTGATGGTGTCGCCGACTTCGCTGACTTTGAGCGCTGCGGTAAGATCGTCGAGATCGAGATCCATGTCGGTACTGCCGGCCAGACCGGGCATGCGCCCCGTGTCGTCGGTCGACATATCGGGGCTGAAGACATCTTTCGGCAATGCCTCGGTCTTGGCGAAGTCGAATTCGCCTTCTTCCTCGTCCTCGTCCATCGGCGCCAGCAACGTCGCTGCGTCATCCGAAAGGGCGCTTTCCGGCTCCTCGGCCTCAGAATCCGACGCCAGCAGCGTCGCGTCGCTGTCGGCGAGGTCGGCCTCGATGCTGGTTCCCGTTTCGACAGCCATGTCCTCGGTAAGCACCTGGGTCTGGCCCGTCGCGTCGAGCAGGCTGGTGTCGAGATCGACATCGGTGTCTTCGCCGCCGTCGTCGTCGAGCGAAGCCATCCCGGTGGCGGCATCGTCGCTCAGCGCCTCGGCGATGCCGGTGGCATCGCTTTCAGACAGCGCCTCGTTGAGACTGGTTGCGTCGTCCGCTATCACGGTGTCGATATCGAGGGCTTCACGCGTACCGGTCGACTCGGTGTCTTCGTCGGCGAGCGCTTCGTGCTTGCCGGTGGCCGCGAGCGCATCGGCATCATCCAGCGCCTCGTTCTTGCCGGTCTCGGCCAGTTCATCGCTGATCTCGAGCTGCTCGCTGGTGGCGGTATCTTCGAAATCGCCGAGGTCGGCGTCTGCTTCGATGTCCGCCGCCATCGCCGTCTCCTCGAGCGCCTCGAGATCGAGTCCGAGATCGTCGAGATCGATTTCGGCGGTGGCGTCGGTCGGCGGCGTTGCCGGAGCTTCCGGCTCGCTCATGGCCGCCAGTTCGCCGGTCGCCTCCATGTCGAACTGTTCCTCAATCGTCGGCGTCCGCACGGAATCATCCTGCGCAAGCTCGCTCGTGTCATCGTCGTCCAGCGGCATTTCCGTGGTTTCATCCCCGCTGGGTTCCGGCATCTCGCGCGTCGCCGACGCCTCCAGGTCGGACGCGTCGTCGTCCAGGCTGAAGTCGATCCCGGACCCTGAATCCGGCGGTATCAGGACCTGCCCGGTCTCGTCAGCAACAACCTCCTCGGCAACGGTGCCACCGAAGTCGATGACGTCTTCATCATCGTCGCCGCCAAGATCGATGACGTCACTGGAGTCGGCGTCGGCGTCGGCCGTCCCGGCAAAATCCATATCGAGATCGCCGGCATCTTCCATCCCGCCCTCGAACGACAGGTCGACAGCTTTGGTCACGCCCTCGGCGCTTACACCGGAGAACAGTTCGTGATCCGCCGCAATCTGCTGGCCCATGATGACAATCTTGTCCCACTCGGCCTGCGAATCGTCCCCGGCCAGCGCCCTCGTGCGTTGCGCGGCATCGATGAACGCATCGCGGTTGCCCCAGACGAAATAGATTTCGCACAGTTTCGCCAGCAAATCCTGCTGCTCCGGGTCCGCCGTCAGGGCCCCGTTGATCAGATCGGCGGCCTGGTCATAAAGTCCGTAGGCCATGTGGAAATCCGCCTCGGCGATCGGATCGCTCTGGTCGAGATTGACGGCGGTTTCGCTGCTGAAAGTATCTTCGAGCGACGGCTGCGAACCGGTTGCCGCCAGCAGATCCACGTCGGCTTCTTCACCTGCGGTCTCCGGCGCGGGGATTTCGCGCGTCTCCTGGCTGTCCGACATTTCGAACACGTCGGGCATCTCCGCGGTAGCCGGCTCTGGCGCGGGTTCCTCCGTCGGCGGCACCTCCATCGTATCGGACAGCGCGTCGAGGTCCGGGCTCAGGTCCGCCTGGGTTTCCACGACAACGATTGATTCCTCGTCGTCACGGGCCAGCGCCCGCAATCTCTCCGTTGACGCCATCTCCTCGGCGTCCGACAGGTCGTCGGGACCCAGCGCGTCCCATACGCCGGTGGCTTCTTCGTCATCGCGGCGGGCGGCACGACGCATGAACCAGACCAGGATCGCGACGGTGATGACCAGTGCAGAGCCAATCCAGACCCAGAAATTGTTCAGATAGCCAAGGATCGTGTCGACGATGCCCTCGTCGCGGGCCGGCTGCGACACCACCGGCGGCGCCGTGGTGACCACCGGCGGCGCGTCCTCGACCGGTTCTTCAGCGACGGGGTCCTCCGCGGGCGGCGCTTCCTCGAGCAGCAATTCCTCTCCGCGGAGATTGGCCAGTTCCTGGCGAAGCGCGGCCAGTTCATTGTCCTCGATCGCGATCAGCGCCGAAGGGTCATCGAGAATCGCCTCGATTTCCGCGATCCTTGCGTCGACCGGATCTGCTGCCGGTTCCTCGCCGGTGTCGGCGATTGCGTCATCGACCGGCGCCTCCGCGCCCGTATCCACGCCGGTATCTTCCGGCGTCAGCGTGAGGTCTTCGTCAGGCGGTACGAGCGTCAGGCTGGGTTGCGTCTCGATCGGATCGAGAACGGGCTCGTCGGCAACAGCCGGCGGCTCGGGGTCGGGCACTGCTGCCGGCGCGGGAGTCTCGCCACGCCATTCCTGGTTTTGCCTCAGCACTTCCGAATAGGCACTCGCGCGACTGATCCGGAACACGTCGTCGGCACTCGGGATGCGCAATGTGGCGCCCGCGCGCAGGCGGTTGATGTTGCCGTCGAAGGCCTCCGGATTCGCCTCGAAGATCGCGAGCATCGTCTGGTTGATCGTCAACCTCGAGTCCGGCCGGACCCGCTGCGTGATCCCCCAAAGCGTATCGCCACGGACGACGAGCACGTCGCCGCCGGAAGCGGTATCGAAAGTCGGCTGTCCGAAGCCGGCGTCCGGATCGACCTGCGCCGGCGGCGCCGCGGGTGCCGTCGGCTCGACCTGTGCCGGCGGTTCGGGTTCAGGTTCAGGTTCCGGCTCGAACGGTGCCGGCGCCGGCGCCGGTTCGGGCTCGACGACCTGGCTCGGCGGACGCACCGGCGGCCTCGATGGCGGCGGTGCTGCCGGTTGCTGCTGCGGCGCCGGCCGCTGAATCTGACCGCTGTCGGCGGGCGCCGTGCGGGTGGGCGCGGTAACGCTTTCCGTCGCCGGGGTCGACGGGGGCGGAGCAAAGGTCGGCGGATCGAGCAGCACCGTGTATTCGCGCAGCAGGCGACCGCGCGACCAGCTCGCTTCCACGAGGAACGTAATGAATGGTTCGGTAATGGGCTGGGTCGATGTCACGCGAATCACGTTGCCGTCCGCCGTGCCGGACCTGACGATGTCGAATTGCAGGCTCGTCAGGTACATCGGTCGATCGAGATCGTAACGCTGGAAGGTCTCCTGCGATGCCAGCTGCACCGTCAGGTTGTTGAGCTCTTCCGGTGTGGCTGCGAGTAGCTCGATTTCCGCCGTTAGCGGCTCGTTTAACGCTGAACTCAGTCGTATATCTCCGAGGCCGAGTGCCCATGCCTGTAACGCAAGCAACAGGAATGGCAACAGCAGCCATACACGATTAAGTCTTGGCGACATAGTATTTTTCTCCAGCTCCCCAATTCCCGTCAGAAACGGACCGCTCCGGAGCTTGATTGGTAAATGCAGGTGCCCTTACGCCTGCTGCGCACTATAGCTCATAAATGGTTTTTCGCCAATATTTCAGCTATTTGGACGCTATTTAGAGCCGCACCCTTACGAATATTGTCGGCCACGATCCAGAGGTCGATTCCGCTCGGGTGACTGATGTCTTCGCGTATCCTGCCGACGTAAACCGGGTCGCTTCCTGACGCATCGGTGACGGCGGTCGGATACTGCCCGGTATCGACGCCGTCGATGACCTCCACGCCGGGCGCTTCGCGCAGCAATTCAATCACCTGCTCCGCCGATATTTTCTCCCGGGTTTCGACATGCACCGCTTCAGAATGACCGAAGAATGCCGGGATTCTCACCGCGGTCGGGTTCACGGCGATTGCATCATCACCCATGATCTTGCGGGTCTCCCAGACCATTTTCATCTCTTCCCTGGTGTAGCGATTGTCCTGGAAGACGTCGATATGGGGTACCGCGTTGAACGCCACCTGCTTCCCACCGCCGGCGATCTCGATCGGCTTGCCGCTCAACATCGATGCCGAGTGCCTGGCAAGGTCCTCGACCGCCGCCCGACCCGCGCCGGAGACGGCCTGGTAGGTCGCGACATTGATGCGCGTGATGCCGACCGCATCGTAGATCGGCTTCAGGGCGACGACCATCTGGATCGTCGAGCAATTGGGATTGGCGATGATGCCCCGGTTGCGGTAGTCGGCGATCTTCTCCGGATTGACTTCCGGAACGACCAGCGGGACATCGTCGTCGTAACGAAACCGGGACGTATTGTCGATGACGACACAGCCCGCGGCAGCCGCCTTCGGCGCGAACTCGTCCGACACCCTGGCGCCGGCAGAAAACAAACCGATCTGCACCCGGGAGAAATCGAATTCGGCGAGGTTTTCGACGTCGAGCGCCTGCCTGCCAAACGCCACCGTCTTGCCGACCGAACGCTCGCTCGCAAGCGCGTGGATATTGCCGACCGGGAATTTTCGCTGCGCCAGAATTTCGAGCAGGGCCTCGCCGACGACGCCGGTCGCACCGACAACTGCTACGTCAAGGGAATCTGGCATTTCGGCAGGACTTCCGGGTATCGCTGTTTGAATTAGCCGGTAACGACAGGCGTTACCGATTCGACATCCGCGTTCTGGGCGCGGTGCCTAAGGTAGTGGTCCATCAGGACCAGTGCAACCATTGCTTCGGCGATTGGCGTCGCCCGCAGGCCGACACAGGGATCGTGGCGCCCCGTCGTCACGATTTCCGACTGTCTACCCGCCTTGTCGATCGTGGCGCCGCGCTTGCTGATACTCGATGTCGGCTTGAGCGCGATACTGGCAAGGATATCCTGGCCCGACGATATGCCGCCGAGCGTCCCGCCGGCGTCATTCTTGGCGAACCCTTCGGGCGACAATTCATCGCGATGTTCGCTGCCTTTCTGGCTAACCGCCGCAAAACCCGCGCCGAGCTCGACGCCTTTGACCGCGTTGATGCTCATCAATCCGTGCGCGATGTCTGCCTCCAGCTTGTCGAAGACCGGTTCGCCGAGCCCCGGCGGCACGTTACTCGCCAGCACGCTGATCTTTGCGCCGATCGAATCGCCTTCCTCGCGCAACGCATCCATGAACGCCTCGAGTTCGGGCAGCCGATCCGGGTCGGCGCAGAAAAAAGGATTCGCATCGACGGCATCGAGATCGCTGGCGGCCAGTTCGATCGGGCCCAGCTGGGACAGGTAGCCTCGAATCAGGATGCCTGCACGCTCACCGAGATACTTTCGCGCGACCGCGCCGGCCGCAACGCGCATCGTGGTCTCGCGAGCCGACGAGCGGCCGCCGCCCCGATAATCGCGGATGCCGTATTTCTGCTGGTAGGTGTAGTCGGCGTGACCAGGTCGAAACTTGTCCTTGATGTCCGAGTAGTCGCGAGAACGCTGGTCGACATTCTCGATCAGCAAGCCGATCGGGGTCCCGGTCGTCAGCCCTTCGAACACGCCGGAGAGGATCTGCACCCGGTCCGGCTCCTTGCGCGCCGTCGTATGCCGGGACTTGCCCGGGCGCCGGCGTTCGAGGTCCGCCTGTATATCGTCCTCGGACAGAGCCATGCCCGGCGGACAGCCATCGATGACGCAGCCCATGGCGGGGCCGTGACTTTCACCGAAGGTCGTCACCGTAAAAAGCCGTCCGAAACTGTTACCTGACATGTCGTATTTCTTCCAGTGTCTGCCGGTAGGCATCGAGATCGGATCGGTTGACCAGGAAAACGCCCTGGCCGCCCATCTCGAAATCCAGCCACGTCAGCGGCAAGTCGGGTAAGCGCGCCTCGAGCGCAGGCTGGCTGTTGCCCACTTCGACGACGAGGATCCCGTCCCTTGCCAGGTATCTCGGCGCATCTTGCAGGATAGATATCACCGAATCCAGACCGTCAGGACCGGCGGCGAGGCCGAGTGCAGGCTCACACCGGAATTCGGGCGGCAGCGTGGACATGTCTTCGGCGTCCACGTACGGGGGATTGCTCACGATCACGTCGTATTCCCGCACGGGCAGCGAGGCGAAAAAATTCGACCTGATGAGATGGACGCGATCAGCGAGCCCATACCTGTCGACATTGATGGCCGCCACCTCGAGAGCTTCGGCAGAGATATCGACGGCGTCGACGGTCGCCTGCGGGCAATATGTCGCTATCGCAATCGCGATACAAGCGCTGCCCGTCCCGAGATCGAGCGCGGCCTCGATCTTTGCGCCATCCAGCCAGGGGCGAAACCGGTCGACGATCAGCTCGGCCAGCGGTGACCTCGGGACCAGCACACGGTCGTCGACATGGAACTCGAGGCCGGCGAACCACGCCTGTCCGAGCAGGTAGGCAAGCGGGCGCCGCTCTTCGATTCGACGCTTTGCCAAGCGGCCAGTCTCCGCGGCTTCCTCGTCGCTGACTTCGCGGTCATAGACCGACGCCGCGTCAGCGTGGTCGAGGCCAAGGACGGAGAACACGAGCCACGCCGACTCATCGCTGGCGTTATCCGTGCCATGACCGTAACAGAGCCCGGCCGCCGAGAATGCTTCGGCAATCTCCTCGATCAACGCGCGCACCGTTCGCCCGGCCATTGTCATCCTTACTAACGACGTTCCGGACCGGAATCTACCATGCAACCGCCAATCCCCGCGCCGGCATTCAGGTTAGAATGCCGCCACCATGGACCGCATCCGGCAAATCATCGCGATTGCGCTGCTCATGATCGGCGTTACCGGCGGCGCGATCTTGCTCGCGCTGGCAGTGAAGAGTCCGGCGCCGACGCCGGCCCGCGCGACCCTGCTGCCCGAGCTGCGGCCTCTGCCTGCTTTTTCGCTGATCGACCAGGACGGCCGGCCATTCGACCGCGCCGACATGCAGGGCCAGTGGCGGCTGGTGTTTTTCGGCTTCACGCACTGTCCGGACATCTGCCCCGCAACGCTGCAGCAGCTGGCGATCGCAAGGAACCGGGTTGTCGAGAGCGGCGAAGCCTACCCCGGGATCGTCCTGGTCAGCGTCGACCCGCAACGTGATACGCCCGCTGCGCTGAAAAGCTACGTCAGCCATTTCGGTGACGATGTCACAGGACTGACAGGCACGCTCGATTCCCTGACGGAGTTGACCAGGCCGCTCGGAATCTATTTTGCGATGTCGGGTGATCCTGATGGCGATTACGGCGTCGATCATTCATCGGTCGTCCTGCTGATCGATGATGAAGCCAACTGGCGCGCCGTCTTCAGCGCGCCACATGACGTGGACAGCTTCGTCAGCGACGTCCGCCTGCTGATGGAAGCGGGATGACCAGGCGCGGAATGCTGGCGGCACTCGCCATCCTGTCGCTCGCCGCCTGCGGCCGCGACGCTGGACCCCCCGTCGAGGTCTCGGACGTCCGCGCGCTTGCGCCGCTGCCGGGCAGCGCCGCAGGCGTCGCCTACCTGACCGTCACCAACAATGGCCCTGAACGCATCACGATCAGGCGCGTGCGCAGCCCGCAATTCGAGCGCATCGAAATGCATGAGACGGTCATCGACGACGCTGGCGTCTCCAGCATGAAGCGCCTGTCGGGCGTCGATGTCGACGCGGGCGCCAGGATTCATTTCAGCGAAGGCGGGAAGCACTTGATGCTGCTGGTAGCGCGTCCGGACACGCGCGCCGGCTCCCTGGTGTCGCTGGAAATCGAGCACAGTCTCGGCCTGCTCATCGTCAGCGCGACGCTGCAAGACCGGATGCCGTCCGAGTAGCTCACCAGGATCGGTCCATGTCACCGTTGCTTGCCAGGCTGTTCGTTAATCTGCAGATGCTGATGCCCAAGGCCTTGCTGACGTCGCTGGTCTACCGCCTGACCCGCGTGCGCCAGGTCGCGGTCAAGAATTTTCTGATCCGCCGTTTCGTCGCCCTTTATAAGGTGGATACCGGCGAGCTCGTGCACCCGGTCCCGGAGGGATTTCCGACATTCAACGATTTCTTCACACGCGAGCTGGCGAGCGGCGCAAGACCGGTCGACACGGACAAAGATTCGATTGTCTGCCCGGTCGACGGCACGGTCAGCGCATGCGGGCCGCTGGATGGCGACCAGGTCTTCCAGGCAAAAGGCCTGCGCTATTCGCTGACCGATCTGCTCGCCACCGACACGGCGGATGCCGCCGCCTTTGCCGGCGGCTCTTTCGCGACGATTTACCTGGCGCCATACAACTATCACCGGGTGCATGCGCCGCTTGCCGGCGAAATCAGGGCCGTCCGTTACATTCCCGGCACGCTGTTCAGCGTGAACGAGGCGACGGTGAGCAGCCTGCCGGCCTTGTTCGCGCGAAACGAGCGGATCGCATGCCACGTGCAGACCCAAGGCGGCCCGCTGATCATCGTGTTCGTCGGCGCGATGAATGTTGGCACGATCAATACCCGGTGGAGCGGAGACATCAGGCCCAGGCGACATGGCGTGGTCGAGGACATCATACTGCCGGACAGCGGACGCGCATTCGCCAAGGGCGACACCATTGGCTGGTTCAACATGGGCTCGACCGTGATCCTGATATTGCCGCCCGGACAGGCGGATGACTTTGCCGGCATCGAGAGCGGGCAAGCGGTGCGCATGGGCAGCGTGATCGGACGGCTGCTGGACCAGGAATGAACTGGCGGCCCAACTCGGGACCGGAGACGGCCAGGGCGCGGGCGGCATTGCTGCAGCGGACCCGCCGTTACTTCGAAAACCGGCAGGTACTCGAAGTGACGACGCCGGCGCTGGTCAGTCACTCCGTCACGGACCCGGCGATCGCTGCGCTGCCGGTGGCGACCGACGCCGGCACTGCCCGTCTGCACACGTCGCCCGAGTACTGCATGAAAAGGCTGCTTGCCGCCGGCTACCCCGATATCTACCAGGTCTGCCCGGTGTACCGCGGCGGCGAGCGGGGCCGCCATCACCTGGCCGAATTCACGATGCTCGAATGGTATCGGCTGGGCTTTCAGTTGGACGACATCATCGATGACGCCGTTTGCCTCAGCGGACTATTGCTGGATGATCTCCGGCTGGCGGAACCGCTGATCATCGACTACGCGGAAGCCGTCGAAGCGGCCTTGTCGCTGAACGCCCTGACCGCTACCGCGGCGACGCTTGCGGAGGCCCTGGCGGCGGACGACTCGCTCCGCGAAGCCGTCGGCGACGATCGCGACGCGTGGCTCGATCTCGCGATGGCAACCCGCGTCGCGACCGGCTTCGCCGACAATCGCCTGACCGTGATCCGGCATTACCCGGCGAGCCAGGCGTCTCTCGCACGGCTTTGCCCTGCCGACCCGCGCGTCGCCGATCGCTTCGAAATTTACCTGGGCGCGGTCGAGCTGGCGAACGGTTTCGTCGAGCTGACCGATCCCGATGAACAGCTGCGGCGCTTCGCAGCGGATCGCGCCAAACGCAAGGCTGACGGCAAGCCGGATGTCGCGATCGACATGGCGCTGATCGACGCATTGCGCGCCGGATTGCCGGACTGCGCGGGCGTCGCGCTGGGACTTGACCGGGCGCTGATGATTGCCGAAGGTCGCGATATCGTCGCTGAAGTAACGACTTTTACCCCGGGGCCCGACCGATGACCGTGGACTACGACCTGCTCGGCCGCCAGCTGCGCGGGCTGGCCGAAACCGACAACGACCCGCTCGCGCTCAGCGCCAATTTCGTCGCCCTGCTGAACTCGGCGATGCCCAATATCAACTGGCTCGGCATTTACGTCGCCCGCAGCGAGGATCTCGTCCTCGGACCATTCCAGGGATTGCCGGCCTGTGTCCGCATCCCGTTCGGTCAGGGCGTCTGCGGCACGGCGGCAGCGAACAGGCAAACACTGCGGGTCGCGGACGTGCACGAATTCGACGGGCACATTGCCTGCGACCCGGCGTCGAACTCGGAGCTCGTTGTGCCGCTGATCGCCGACGGCAGGCTACTCGGCGTGCTCGATATCGACAGCCCGCTGCACGGCCGGTTTACGGCAGACGATCAGGCAGGGGTGGAGTCGCTTTGCCGGCAATTCATCGAGCGGATCGACCGCTCGGGCACGGGATTCATTTGACGCGGCTGACGTACTCGGCCGAACGCGTATCGACCTTCACGACCTCGCCCTGTTCGATGAACAGCGGCACGCGGACGACGGCGCCCGTCGACAAGGTTGCCGGCTTGACGCCGCCACTGGCCGTATCGCCGCGGACCCCGGGATCGGTCTCCGTAATCTCCAGCTCGACAAAGTTGGGCGCCGCCACGATCAGTGGCTCGTTGTTCCAGAGCGTAATCTGGCAGATATCCTGTTCCGTCAGCCATTTGCTGGCATCGCCGACCGCCTTCGCGTCGGCCGCATACTGCTCGAAGGTATCGGGCACCATGAAGTGCCAGAACTCGCCGTCCGAGTAGAGATACTGCATCTCGGTATCCATCACATCGGCGGCCTCGACGCTGTCGCCGGACTTGAAGGTCTTGTCGACGATCTTGCCGGTCTTCAGGTTCTTGATGCGGACCCGGTTGAACGCCTGGCCCTTGCCGGGTTTGACGAACTCGTTCTCGACGATGACGCAGGGATCGCTGTCGATGATGATGCGCAAGCCTGCGCGGAACTCGTTGGTGCTGTAGCTGGCCATGTGTTTACCTGGTTCCTGATTTCGCGGCCGGACCGGCCGGCGCCGGCCTTCGGGGGGCGCCATCATACCCGCCCATGCAAGAGAACTTAAGGCCTGCCGGCGAAATTCGTTGCATAGCCCTCGGCGCCCCGAAATTGCTCAAAAAGGCCGACTGGGGTCGGAATATGGGCCATTTTTGTTGATTTCCGTCACGGTTTTGGTACCGGGAAAGGGACTGGAAAACCTGATCTGGTTAGACTCGTCAACGTTTTTCAGGGTCTCTCTGACCACGCCTGCGGAAGGGATTTCAAGGACGCGAGTTGGCCGATAAGCACCACATATCGATCGCCGTTTTGTCCGGCAATCAGGACGACGTAGAGCTCGTCAACTCCAGCCTGCGCGACGCAGGTCACGCCGCGCGTTGCTTATGGATCGAGACGCCCGGCAAGTTTGCCGATGTCCTGCAAAAAGAAACCATCGAACTGATCGTCCTGCGCGTCGACAACTATGCTGACGACATACGCCAGGTCGTCAAGCAGAAAGACGGCTTCATACCCGAAGTCCCGGTCATCGCCATTGGTCGTGAAGCCGACGAAGTGTCCATACTGCGGGCGATGAAGCACGGCGCCTGCGACCTCGTCTCCGTGGAGCAGAAAGCCAGGCTGCAGGCCGTCGTCAACAGGGAGCTACGCGCCTACCGGATGGAGCGCGCACTCAACAACACGCTGATATCGGCCACCGAGTACCGAAAACAGCTGCAGGACTACATGCAGAACTCGAGTACGGCGATCGCTTACGTCGAGGAAGGCATTATCACCGACCTCAACAACGCCTGGGGAAGGATGTTCCAGGCTGGCGACAAGGACGAGCTCGTCGGCATGCCGCTGATGGACTGCTTCCTCGAGGAAAGCCATGCCGCCGTGAAGGGCGCGATCATCGCAACGGCGAAAGGCAAGTGGCACGCGGACGAAGTCCTGCAGGCCAGGTCCGGTAAAGCGGAAGGCGACGCCGCTGCCCTCGAACTGTCCTTCCAGCTCGCCGAATTGGACGACGGTCCCCGCGTACAGATCCGCATCGAACCGCCGGTGCAGGTAGCGCAGGAGCCCACCAAGCTCGTGCATGACGCCCTCAAACGAGACCCCACGACACTGCTTTTTCACCGGGCGCAATTCCTCGAAAGGATCACCAAGCGACTCAAGCGCAAGCCGAAATCGGGCCTGCAGGCGCTTGCCTACATCAAACCGGATGACTTCTCGGAGGTCCGCAAAGCGGTCGGCCTCATCGACTCAGAGGAGGTGCTTGCGCAATTTGCCGAAGAGATTCGCAAACGCATGCACCCGCGCGACGTCGCGGGCCGTTTCGAGGGTACGGTCATCATGACGCTGCTCGAACGCGGTAACGAGCGAGACGCCGAGGTCTGGGGCAAGCAGCTCGCGGAACACATGCAGAAACATGAGTTCGTCATCGGCGACAGCAAGGTCAAACTGACCTGCACCGTCGGCGTGGTCGGCGTCAGCGGCGTATTCTCGAGCCTGGAAGAACTGGTCGCTGCCGCCGCCGAAGCCCATGACATCGGCAAGCAGAAAGGCGGCAACCGGGCGGCGCTGCGTGACTCGACGGACGTCGACACGCGGATCAAGAAGTACGATGCCATCTGGGTCAAGCGGATCAAGTCGGCCATGGCCGAGAATCGTTTCAGGCTCGCACAGCTACCGATCGCCGGGCTGCGCAGTGATTCGACGCAGATGTTCGATATGTTGATCCGCATGATCGACGAACAGGGGAATTCGGTACTGCCGTCGGAATTCCTGCCCGCGGCCAGGCGCAACAACCTGATGACCGTCATCGATCGCTGGATTATCAAGTCGTCACTGGAATTCTGCAGCGAGCACTCGGCGGACCGTGTTTTCGTACGCCTGTCGCGCCAGGCGATGGAAGACGCAAGCCTCGTCGACTGGATTGCCGAAAAGGCCGCCGCCGGCGATGTCGATACGGACAAGCTGGTTGTCCAGGTACCCGAGCAGGAAGCGGCAAAATTCATCAAGGAAACGAAGACCCGGGCGGAACAGTTGCGGAAGGCCGGCATCGGCTTCGCGCTGGAGCACTATGGCGTCGACAAGAACCGCTTCCAGATCCTCGATCTCCTGCAACCGGATTACATCAAGATCGACGGTGAGTTGATGCACTCGCTGATGACGGATACCAAGCTGCAGGATGCGGTCAGCCAACTGGCGGCGGCCGCGGACCAACGTAATATCGAGACGATCGCCGAGCGCGTCGAAAACGCCAACGCGATGGCGGTCCTGTTCCAGCTCGGCGTCCATTACATGCAGGGTCACTATGTGCACGAACCAGAGGTTGTCCTGCAGGAGCCGATGAAAGTCACGACGACGCTGGAAGCCATCGGCTCCAAGTAACGCCGGATACATTCCTCTGCCGCAAGCGGAACGCCTCCGCAACCCGCCTCCCGCGTGATCCACGTCACAATTTTGCCGCCTGGTCGGGGTTAATTCCCGGGAATATGCAAAATAGCGATCCCGTCCGTTTACACGCTGTCAGCGGCTTCTTAGTGTGCGGGAATGCCCGGATTTGAAGGCTTTCAGGCCATTTGATCCGGCCCTGATCATCGAAGCGATACCGACACATGGGGTACCTGGCAGTGAAATTGACAATGCGACGCAATACGGGCCGTCTGCGGACGCCGAAAATCGTATCGGCGGTCTGCACGCTTGGCAGCGTTTTCAGCCTGGCCGCGGGTTCGGCTTCTGCCGTTGAGCTCGGCGATGTCCGGGTCGAGTCCACGCTCGGCCAGCCTTTGCGGGTCAGCATACCGTTTGCGCTGAATCCCAACGAGCAGATGTACGATTTTTGCATCCGCTTGCGACAAGGTATCGACGCCGCGATCCCTACGGTCTCGCGTGCGAATGTCGCCGTGACCGGTAACCGAATTGTCATCACCGGTGAGACCGTCATCCGCGACCCGCTTTTGAACCTGCAGCTCGCGATCGATTGCCCGTATACCCCGCAGATCAGTCGGCAGTACACGTTGGTCGTCGATCCGGCCGAATACGCGCGTAACGACGTCGTGCTCGCCGCCCAGCCCGCAGCGGCGCCGCAGGCAAGCCCGGTCACCACAACGTCGGCACAAGCCGAACCGGTTCTCGAAACGCCGGTCGAGACCGCGGCGCCAGTGGCCACGTCAGCCGTGGTCGCGACGGCGGATCGCTCACCGGTCCGGATGGGTGCGGAGTACCGGGTGCAGTCCGGCGATTCCGCCTCGGCAATCGCTTCGCGGATCGAAGGACGACCCAACCGTTTGCGCGTCGCCATCGACCTGATCGTCGCCAGCAATCCGCAGGCATTTATCGACGGCGACCCGTCCCGCCTGATGGCGGGATCCTTGCTCTGGATCCCCGCGATGACCGCGGCGGAACCGTCCGCTGCCGAACCGGCGCAACAGGAACCGCGCGAGTACGCGCCGGTCGCCGAGGCAGCTGTCGCAGCGGCGTCCGATCCAGTCATCAGCACCGCTGTGCCGGTCGCAGAACCAGAGCCAACCCCGGAAACCGAACCGGCGCCGGAACCGCTTGCCGCACCCGAAGCCGTTGCCGCGCCCGCTTTCATCGAGGAGGCTGGCGAACCATCTGCTGCGCTCGACGAATCGGCCCCGGACGCAGCCGAGACAGCGATGACGCCAGACGCAGCGCTCGCAGTCCCCGCGCCGGTGGCTGCCGAAGCAGCCGAGCCGGCAGCGGCAGAACTCAAGCCGGGTGATGTCGTCATGCCCGCCGCCGACTCCGTCGATAGCGCGGCGTTGACGCGCAGTGTGCCCCCGACGGTCGCGCCGGTGGTCAATACGGGCCGTTCCGATGACGGCAACGCCTGGACCTGGCTGACCTGGCCGATTGGCGGCGCAGTGTTGCTGGTTGCGGGTATCGTGCTCCTCGGCCGGCGGATCCGCGCCGCCTTCGGGTCGATCGCGATCGGCGCGCCGGACAGCTCGCGAGCAGACGCCAAAATGCGCCAGCAAGCGCCGGAGTCCGTCGCGGCAGCGCCTGAAACGGTCCCAGAGGCGCCCGCGCCGGTCGCCGAGGCAGCGCCACCCGCCCCGGCCGCGGAAGCGATCGAAGCGCCTCGATCCATCGTCGACGACGTAGATTTCGAATTCACGGATACGGTCGTAAACGAATCAATTTCCCTGGACGCCGACTTCGATGCCGGCACCGGCCTGCAGGACGGCACGGATCTGGACGTTGCCGAGGACTTCGGATTTTCGACCAGCGGGGAAGTCGCCAACGATGTTGATCATGAGATCAGCGAGGAGGCGGCCGAGGAGCCGCAGCAGTCGCCGACGGACGGCGTGCCGCCGGCGCAGAGTGAAGGCGTAGCGTCGATGCTCGAGGAAGCGGCCGTGCCGGAGAGCGACGACTATGACCTGTCGATGATCGTCGACGCGACGAAGCAATCCATCGACGACAGTCAGCTCACCGCCCAGGACCTGCACGCGGTGCAGGTCGAAGATGCCGGCACCGGCGAGTACAGCATCAGCGACGACACGCTCGCCTCGGAAGCGGACCTTGCTGCGCTCGAGCAGGATTACCAGGACGAGTACACGCAGACCCAGGCCCTGAGCAAGGAAATCGAGGAAGCGGCGGCGGAGCTTGCGGCGAAACTCGACGGTGACATCGATGACGAGCTGGACGACGACGACCCGACGGCCGATGAACCCATATTGACCATCGAGGATCCCGGCCTCGAGCCGACGGCGCAGATGCCGGCGCGAACCACGGCCGCTGAACCCACAGCCGAGATGCCGGTCCCGCCGACGGCCGACGACGCAACGGCACAGATGCCAACCCAGGTCGCGAACCTCGAAGAAACCGCGGAAATGCAGATCGAGGATATTACCGCTGAGGTCACCGTTCAGGTGGCGGCGAATGCGGGGGCCGGGAACGACGACGCCGCCGATGAAGAAGTCACTGCCAGGCTGGCCGCGGCCGGTAACGAGCCGACGGTCGAAATGCCGCTCGATATTGACGAGTCGGAGGACCCCGCTTCCGACTAGCCGTTACGGCTGGTCGGCCGGCGTCGCGATCAGGCGCTCCACCTTGCGCCAGCCTTTCGGCAGCAGGCTGCCGCGCAAGGCGCGCTCGCCGTAGTAGTCGTCGAGGTCGTCCCACTTCAGGGTCATTTTTCGCGTCGCGGTGTGGATCTGCAAGCTGCCCTCTTCCGGGATGACACAGGCGGCAACCATGCTTTCCTCGCCGGACTTGTACTTCGGACCCGGTATATTGATGATCTTGTTGCCCTTGCCCTTCGCCAACTCGGGCAGGTCGTCCATTTCGAAACACAGCAGTCGCCCGATCGAGGAAACGCCCGCGATCAGGCACTCCGAATCTCTCGGCACCGGCGATGGCACGACTGCCTTGCCGCCCTGCGGCACCCGCAGGATCGACTTGCCGGCCTTGTTGCGGGTCACGAGGTCCTCGAGCGTCGCGACGAAGCCGTAGCCGGCGTCACTCGCCAGTAAATACCTGTCATCGGGCTCGCCGATCATCGCGCCGCAGAATTCCGCGCCGTCCGGCGGCTTGAACCGGCCCGACAAGGGGTCGCCCTGGCCGCGCGCCGACGGCAGCGTCTGGGCGAGACAGCTGTAAACACGTCCGGTACTGTCGATGAACATCGCCAGCTGGTTGCTGCGGCCCTGGGCTGCCGCCAGGTAACCGTCGCCCGACTTGTAGCTGAGCGCCAGGGGATCGATGTCGTGTCCCTTGGCCGCCCTCGCCCAGCCGCGCTTCGACAGCACGACCGTCACCGGCTCGCTGGCCACGAGCTGCGTTTCGTCCAGGGCCTGGGCCGCTTCGCGCTCGATGATCGTCGTGCGACGCTCGTCGCCGTAGCTTTCGGCGTCAGCGAGGATTTCCTGCTTGATCAGGGTCTTCAGGCGGGACGCGCTCTTGAGCGTCTGCTCGAGCGTCTTGCGCTCGTCATTGAGTTCCTTCTGCTCGCCCTTGATCCTCATCTCCTCGAGCTTCGCGAGGTTGCGGAGGCGCAGGTTCAGGATGGCTTCGGCCTGTATGTCCGACAGCTTGAATTTTTTCATCAGGACGGGCTTGGGCTCGTCCTCGTTGCGAATAATCTTGATGACCTCGTCGATATTGAGGTAGGCGATCAGCAGGCCATCCAGGATGTGCAGACGATCGAGGACGATCTGCAGCCGATGCTGCAGGCGGCGCTTCACGGTCGCTTTCCTGAACTTGATCCACTCGGCGAGCAAGCCGACCAGGGTGAATGTCTTCGGCCGACCGTCCAGGGCGACGATGTTCATGTTGACGCGCACCGTGCGCTCGAGCGACGTCGTGGAAAACAGATGCGACATCAGCTCCTCGACGTCGACTTTGCGCGACTTGGGCGTGATGACCAACCGGATCGGTTCCTCGTGATCCGATTCGTCGCGCAGATCCTCGACCAGCGGCAACTTCTTGTTGCGCATCTGCGACGCAATCTGTTCCAGCACCTTGCTGCCTGAGACCTGGTATGGAAGGGAGTCGATGACGATGTCGCCGTTCTCCATCTTGTACGAGGCTCGCAGCCGCAAGGTCCCGCTGCCGGAGGTATAGATCTGCTTGATGTCGGCGCGCGGCGAGACGAGTTCGCCGCCGGTAGGGAAGTCGGGCCCCTTGATGTGTTTCATCAGCGCCGCCGCCGTCGCCTTCGGATTGTCCAGCAAATGAACCAGCGCGCTCGCCACCTCGCTCAGGTTGTGCGGCGGCACGTCGGTCGACATGCCGACCGCGATGCCGGTGGTGCCGTTCAGCAGCAGGTTTGGCAATCGCGCCGGCAGGACGACGGGCTCGTCGATCGTGCCGTCGAAGTTAGGCGTCCAGTCGACGGTCCCCTGGCCGAGCTCCTGCAGCAATGTCTTCGCGTACGGTTGCAGACGCGACTCGGTGTAGCGCATGGCGGCGAACGACTTCGGGTCATCCGTCGAACCGAAATTGCCCTGGCCGTCGACGATCGGGTAGCGGTAAGAGAAGGGTTGCGCCATCAGCACCATCGCTTCGTAGCATGCGGAATCGCCGTGCGGGTGAAACTTGCCGATGACGTCGCCAATGGTACGCGCCGACTTCTTGTGTTTCTGCCCTGCCGACAGGCCGAGTTCGCTCATCGCGTAGATGATGCGGCGTTGCACCGGTTTGAGACCGTCGCCGATTTGCGGCAGCGCACGATCCAGGATCACGTACATCGAATAATCGAGGTACGCCTTCTCGGTGTATTCCCTGAGCGGCTGTTGTTCGACGCCTTCGAGATTCAACTGATTCTGCATCTGATTTCGTCCTGGTCAGACTTCGGCGAGATTGCCCTTTTGCTCCAGCCATTTGCGCCGGTCGCCGGCGCGCTTTTTCGCCAGCAGCATGTCGAGTGTCTGGTCGGTCTTGTCTTTCGCATTGATTGTGAGCTGTACGAGGCGCCGCGTGTCGCGATTCATGGTCGTCTCGCGCAATTGAGCCGGGCTCATCTCGCCGAGCCCCTTGAAGCGCGTCACGGTCACCTTGCCGCGGATCTTCTCGGCGTCGATCCGGTCGAGGATGCCCTGTCGCTCGGATTCGTCGAGCGCGTAGAAAACGTCCTTGCCGACGTCTACGCGGTACAGCGGCGGCATCGCTACATAGACATGACCTGCGAGCACGAGATCACGAAAGTGCCTGAGGAACAATGCGCACAGCAGGGTCGCGATGTGCAGCCCGTCGGAATCGGCATCGGCGAGGATGCAGATCTTGTGGTAGCGCAGGTTGTCGAGGTTGGTGTTGCCCGGATCGACGCCGAGCGCGACGCTGATGTCATGCACCTCCTGGGAACCGAGGATCTCGGCCGCATCGACCTCCCAGGTATTCAGGATCTTGCCGCGCAGCGGCATGATCGCCTGCGTGTTGCGGTCGCGCGCCTGCTTGGCCGAGCCGCCGGCGGAATCGCCCTCGACGAGGAAGATCTCGCACAGCTCGGGTTCCTGCGAGGTGCAGTCGGCGAGCTTGCCGGGCAGCGCGGGACCCGTGACCACCTTCTTGCGGACGACCTTCCTGGCCGCCTTCAGACGCTTTTGCGCTTTCGAGATCGCGAGCTGGGCAATCGCGTCGCCGGTTTCCGGGTGCTGGTTCAGCCACAGCGCGAAATTGTCCTTGATGACGCCGGAGACGAATGCCGCGGACTCGCGGGAGGACAGCCGCTCTTTGGTCTGGCCGGAGAACTGCGGGTCCTCGAGCTTGGCGCTCAGCACGAAGTTCAGACCGTCCCAGACGTCCTCGGGCGCAACCTGCACGCCGCGCGGCAGCAGGTTGCGGAAATCGCAGAACTCGCGAACCGCATTCGTCAGCCCGGTCCTGAGCCCGTTGACGTGCGTGCCGCCCTGGGGCGTCGGCACGAGATTGACGTAGCTTTCCGTCGTCCCCTGCCCGCCGTCGACCTGCCAGGCAAGCGCCCAGTCGACCGCTTCGTGCGTGCCTGCCAGCGCACCCGCGAACGGCTCGGTCGGCAGGGGCTCCGCCTTGCCCATGGCCTCCTTCAGGTATTCCTCGAGACCGCCGGTGTAGCGCCACTCGATGCGCTCCTTGGGCTTGGCAACCTTGAGCCGCACTGTCAGGCCCGGGCAGAGAACCGCTTTCGCTTTCAGGACGTGCTTCAGTTTCGGCACCGATATCTTGGCCGAGTCGAAATACTGGGGATCGGGCCAGAATCGTATCGTCGTGCCGGTATTCGCCTTGCCGACCTTGCCAACGACCTCCAGCTTGCCGCGCTTCTTGCCGCCCGCGAAACTCAGGTTGTATTCCTTGCCGCCCCGGCGAATCCAGACTTCGAGGTTCTTGGACAGCGCGTTGACGACGGAGACGCCGACGCCGTGCAGTCCGCCGGAATACTGGTAGTTCTCCTTGTTGAATTTGCCGCCCGCGTGCAGCCGGGTCAGGATCAGCTCGACGCCGGGAATCTTTTCCTTCGGGTGTTTGTCGACCGGCATGCCGCGGCCATCGTCCTGCACTTCTACCGATCCGTCTGCATGCAGGGTGACTTCGATTTTTTTGCAATGCCCACCCAGCGCTTCGTCAACGCTGTTGTCGATCACCTCGTGGGCGAGATGATTCGGCCGGGAGGTATCCGTATACATGCCCGGTCTGCGCCGCACCGGTTCGAGGCCACTCAGAACCTCGATGTCGGCAGCATCGTATCGTTTGCTCATCTACTCGTTTGCCCCAAGCGAAAGCAGGTATTGTCGGGGCGAATTCTATTCTGCTCATGGCTGCATGGAAAGCCGCGTGTCTCCTTTGACAACGGACCACAGATCAGTATCATTCCTTAATTAGAATTATTCTAAATTCAGTTACCCCACTTCCGGTCGTGAATGACAGCGCCGCCATCCGAGATTTGAGTCTTGCGGGGCGGCCGACGTGCCC
>JABAOE010002352.1_pt4 | contig 29611 bp, 29 predicted proteins | sample 7062141 | NCBI WGS metagenome assembly JABAOE01 (sample SAMN14538627, study PRJNA623070) | marine sediment metagenome | biome: marine biome [ENVO:00000428]; feature: marine pelagic biome [ENVO:01000023]; material: deep marine sediment [ENVO:00002113] | place: India: Gulf of Khambhat ...
TGATAAGCCATCTTTTCCTCTTTCTGACCGGCCTTCCGGTCCCTATAATTTACAACTACCTAAAATGGCAGAGGAGGATGGCCTGAGACAGCCCCTGATATACTGGTAATCAGGACCTCTCTCCGGACAACCTCCCGGCCATGACACTTACAAGCAAAAGGCAGCAGGCTCATTATTGGTTTCGAGCTTGCTGCCTGGTTTTAACGGCGAATACCCAGTTCCTTGATCACTGTACGATAACGCTCAACATCCTTGCTCTTGAGATAATCGAGCAGACGACGGCGCTGGCCGACGATTTTGAGAAGGCCACGACGTGAGTGGTGATCCTTCTTGTGGGTACGGAAATGATCCGTGAGATAAGTAATGCGTTCAGAGAGCAGAGCGATCTGAACTTCCGGTGAACCCGTGTCATTCTCATGGGTTTTGAATTTTTCAATGATTTCCTGTTTGCGTTCTGTGGCCAGCACGGCGCCACCTCCTTGATCTTTTTCTATGAGTTATTGTTATTTTCGGCATTTAGCTGCCATAAAGAAGCATTATCTACCACAAAAACCTGGCAGAGTAAAGCATTTATCATCTGTCTTTTGCAAGCGGAAAAACCTTTAAAAGTTCGAAGTCTCCGGGCCTTTTCTGCAAGCCGCCGGGAACGTAGCGGGCAATGGCGACAAGAGACTCTCCGGCAAGAAACTTGATCTTCTCGTCGGCAGCCATTTCTGCCGTCTCAAGCTCATCGATTCTCGGGGCGACCCCGTCTTGCAGACGACTCAAAACCGGGCCCTCAACCATGACAGGCGTCCAGTCCGCCAGGGCTGCTGCGGGTGACAACAGGGGCAAACAGCCCTGCTCTGCCATGAGCTGCAGGCTCTCCGGCGTGTGGCTCATCGAAAGATCGAACTGGCCACAGGCGAGGCGCCGCAATGCTGTCATGTGTGCACCACAGCCAAGTTGCTGGCCGATGTCATGGCAGAGAGTCCTGACGTAGGTCCCCTTGCTGCATTGCACGGTAAAGGTCACGTATGGCAGCTGGCAGTCATCGATAACCAGGCTGTCTATCTGCACCGGCCGTGGTTGACGCTCGACCTCTATCCCCTGCCGGGCCAACTGGTAAAGCGGCTTGCCGTCTTTCTTCAGGGCTGAATACATCGGCGGCAGCTGTTCGATACGACCGACAAATCTTGCAACGACAGCATCGAGAGCGGCCCTGTCCACAGCATGCCAATCCTTTTCTTCGAGAATCGAACCTTCTGCATCCTGGGTATCGGTAACAGCGCCGAGTTTCATAGTGGCCTGGTAAATCTTTTCGCCAGCCATGAAATATTCAATGAGGCGGGTCGACCAACCTACGGCTATGGGCAGCACGCCTGTGGCCATGGGATCAAGGGTACCGGCGTGACCGACCCGACGGGAATTGCACCAGCGGCGGGCCTGGCGCACCATGTCAAAGGATGTCACCCCCGCGGGTTTATCGATCACCAGGATACCATTCATTACAGTTCTGCCAGCAGCTCTGCAACCCTGGCATAAACCCATTCCTGAACAGTCTCCAGAGTCCCCTCCACCGTCGCACCGGCCGCGTTATGATGGCCGCCGCCACGCATGGCCCTGGCCAGGGCACCCACATCGATATTGCCCTTGGAGCGGAAACCGACCTTGAAGCTGTTCTTGGCCAGTTGCCGGAAGAAGATCGCCACCTCTACACCACGGATTGAACGCGGGTAGTTGATAAAACGGTCGGTGTGCTCTTCATGAGAGCCGGTCTTGGCGTACATATCGAGCGTAACGGCAACGGAAGCGTATTGACCGCATGCAGAGACCCGCAAGGTAGGCAGTGCCAGGGCCAACAACTGCAGACGCTCTTTTTCCTGGCTCTCATAGAGACCGGAGGCAATCGACCAGGGGTCAACACCCAGAGCGACCATCTCTCCAGCCACCCGAAAGGCTTCAGGATTGGCATTCGAATAGCGAAAAGAACCGGTATCGGAAAGGATTGCGGTATAGATACAGGTGGCCACATCTTCTGAAAGCGGGTGACCGCCCTCCTGGAGCAAGCGGTAGATCAACACCCCCGTGGCACAGGCCTCGGTGTCTACATAATAGATATCGCCGAAATCCTCTGAGTAAGGGTGATGATCGATATTGACCAGGGACTTGCAGCTGGAACGTATCCAGCTTCCGGCGCGCTTCAACTCGCCGGCGTCAAGCACGAAGCCGGCATCGAAATGTCGACCGTCCTCGACCGTGTTTACAACAGTCTCGTAACCGGGCAGAAAAGCATATTCTTGAGGGGCATGATCCTCGTTGTAGGCAACCACGTCCTTGCCCATCTCCCGCAATGCATTGGCTAGCGCCAGGGTCGAACCAATGGCATCACCATCAGGGCTGCCATGAGATGCAACCAGAATCGTCTGGCTCTCGCTGATGAGCTGAAGGATCTGTTCAATCATCTTGTGGTTCGTCGGTTCTGACGTCGCTCAGAAGCTTTTCGATGTGCTGGCCGTAATCAACGGACGTATCGTAATCAAAACGGATTTCGGGAATGTAGCGCATGCGCAGAACCCGGCCGAGCTGCTGGCGGATATAAGAGGCACTGCTGTCGAGGCCAGCCTGGCACTCTTCTCGACCATCCTGGCTCCCCATCAAGGTATAGAAGACCCTGGCGTGGCGAAGATCGGCAGTGACATCCACGCCGGTGATCGTGACAAAACCGATACGCGGGTCTTTGAGCCCTTTGATCAGCAGGCTGGATATTTCCTTATGGATGGTTTCCGCCACCCTTTGTGCGCGTTGGGACACCTTGGCACTCTACCTTCTCAGTAATGAATAAATTCCACCTGTGCGTTGATCAGGTCAGCATCCCCTGATTTGAGCAGGTCGTCTTCTATACGCGACAGCATCGGTGCAAGGACCTGCTCTGACGTACTGACGACGGCAAAACCCAGCAGGGTTCTTTGCCAGAGATCCTGGTGCCCGACTTCAGCACAACTGGCCGGGAAGTTGTTGCGCCCCCGGGCCAGCAGTTTCTGGACGACACCGCGTTTTTCTTTCAGGCTTTGCGGACCATGCAGATGCAGGTCCAACTGCAGAACGCCTATGACCATGGGCCTGACCGTTCCGTTTACAGCGTGGTCTTGACTTCCTTGATCTCAAATGCCTCGATGACATCACCGGGCTTGACATCGTTGTAGTTTTCCAGACCGATACCGCACTCGTAGTTGGTGCTGACTTCCTTGACGTCATCTTTGAAACGGCGCAATGAAGCGAGTTTACCGGTCCAGACGACGACATCGTCACGCAACAGACGGGCATGTGCATTACGCACGATCTTGCCGGAGACAACATAGCAACCGGCGATGGTACCGACCTTGGAGACATTGAAGGCTTCGCGAACTTCGGCGCGGCCGAGGTTCTCTTCCGTCAGCGTCGGTGCCAGCAGGCCTTCCATGGCGTCCTTGATATCGTTGACGGCGTCATAAATGACGTTGTAGAGCCGGATATCAACACCTTCGATTTCGGCCAGCGCACTTGCCTTCGGTGCCGGACGAACGTTGAAGCCAAGCACGATGGCATCAGACGCCGACGCAAGGCTGATATCGGTTTCGGTAATGCCGCCGACACCGGAATGGATCACGAGCAGGCGGCATGCATCGGTGGAAAGCTTGGTCAAGGTGTCTGAGACAGCCTCAACCGAACCCTGCACGTCGGCCTTGACGACAACCTTGAGTTCCTTGACGTCGCCTTCCTGGATCCGGGCATAAAGCTGCTCAAGAGAAATCTTGCTGCTCTTGGCAAGTTCTGCCTCACGAATCTTCTGGTGACGATGCTGGGCGACTTCCTTGGCAACCCTTTCATCCTCTACGGCATGGAACGATTCACCCGCTTCCGGCACACCGGTCAAACCGGTCACCTCGACCGGGAAGGACGGCCCTGCAGCTTCAACCAGCTGGCCGCGGTCGTTGGTCATTGACCGGACACGACCGAAGTGGAGTCCGGCAACGATCGGGTCACCGACCTTCAAGGTCCCCTGCTGCACCAGAACCGTGGTCACAGGGCCACGCCCCTTGTCCAGTCGGGCCTCAACAATGGTGCCCTGGGCACGCTTGTTCGGGTTGGCCTTGAGTTCAAGGACTTCAGCCTGAAGCAGGATCATCTCCAGCAGCTGGTCGATGTTGGTGTGTTCCTTGGCTGAAACGTTGACGAAGATGGTGTCGCCACCCCAGCTTTCAGGCAGCAGCTCGTACTCAGAGAGTTCCTGCATGACCCGGTCCGGGTTGGCGTCAGGCTTGTCGATCTTGTTGACCGCGACAATGATCGGTACACCGGCCGCCTTGGAGTGATTGATCGCTTCCTTGGTCTGCGGCATGACACCGTCATCTGCGGCAACCACGAGAACAACAATATCGGTCACCTGGGCGCCGCGGGAACGCATCGCCGTAAAAGCTTCATGGCCGGGAGTATCGAGGAAGGTCATCTTGCGACCATCCAGGTCAACATCATAGGCGCCGATGTGCTGGGTGATGCCGCCGGCCTCACCCTCGGTGACCTTGGCTTCACGGATTGCATCCAGAAGGCTTGTTTTACCGTGGTCGACGTGTCCCATGATGGTAATGACCGGAGGACGAGACTCAAGGTTTTTATCGTCATCGCCTTCCGACTTGATATCGGAATGCGCAAGGATCGTCTCTTCGTCGAAGGCAACGTTTTCAACTTCGTAGCCGAACTCCGATGCCAGGATGGCCGCAGATTCAAAATCGAGCGGATGATTGATCGTTACCATCTGGCCCTGACTCATCAGTTCCTTGATCAGGTCGTTGGCTTTTACACCCATGCGTTTGGCCAGTTCGCCGATCGTGATCACGTCGGTGATCCTGATCTTGCGTTTGATCGCCTTGGACTGGGTGATTTCTGTCTTCTTGGCCGGACGGTTGGCCTTCTTGCCCTTGCGATAACGCTCGCTGCGATCCGGCTCGTAGACCTCCCTGCGCCCCTTGCGCCTCGGCCCGTCAGAATCCATACGCGCGACGTCGCGGCCCTTCTTCTTTTTCTTTCCGGAGCGGCCCTCTTTTTCGGAAGGCATTTCCGGCTGCATCATCGGCACACTTGGCGCGCTCGGTGCCGCAGGGCGGCTCGGACGTGCAGGCCGGTCTGGACGAGTACGTTCACCTGGCGCAGGCCTTTTACCTTTTTCGGCGGGGGCTTCCGGGCGACGCTGAGGTCTCCTCTCGGCGGGAGTCGGCAGCTCTACGCGGCCAAGAATTTTGGCAGTGGCAACGGTCTCTTTCTTTTCTTTCTTTTTGGCAGGAGCAGGCTTTTCAGCTTTTTCCACTGGCTTCTCAGCAGTCTCGGCCTCGGTTTCAGGCTCTGGCTCGACGACTTCTTCTGCAGCAGCTTCCTCGACGGCGACTTCTTCCGGAGCAGCTTCCTGCGGTGCGGCGGGCTCTTCCTCGACGACAGCTTCTTCTGCCGCGACAGGAGCTTCCTCCTCGGCGGGAGCCTCTTCTTCCTTGGCAACCGTCTTGCGTCGTCTGCGAATCAAACCGGAACTGATACGCTCCTCCTTGACCTTGACCTCGACGGCATCCTCACCTTGAGTCGCCTCTCCGGTCTTTCCAGACTGTGCAGCCTCAAACTTCTGAGCATCAGCTTCTTCGATAGAGCTCATATGGTTTTTGACTTCAATGCCGGCTTCGGTCAACTTGTCAACAATTTCCTTGTTATCAAGTCCCAAGCGGGTCGCCAATTCATAAACACGAATTTTAGCCATCAATTTTCCCCTGATATGTCCTGATAGCGCTGCAAACCTTCAAGGAATGCATCCGCCAATTTACCGTCGGGCAAGCCAACGACGCTTCTCTCCGCACGCCCGAGAATGCGGCCGAGTTCTGCCTTGTTAAACAGCTCTACGACCTTGATATCCTTAAGCTCAGCTTTGTACCTGATCTTTTCGCCAATCTGCGGCGAAATGTCTGCTGCCACGATGATCACTGCCAAAGAGGTCTTACGTGACAGGCTGTCAAGGACAGCGTTACTGCCGGCAACAAACGTTGCCGATTTCTTTGCCATGCCGAGCAGGTTCGCCAGTCGTCCCAGCAGTTCCTGACCGATTTCTGCAATCAGTACTTCTGCAGTTGCCAGCTTGCAGGGCTGTCGAAACGTCCTGTCAAACTGCTGCTTGCGAAATGCCTGCTCGATGCAGCGGCGATCGTTGCACAGGTATGCCCCTCGCCCCGGCAGACGCCCTTTCAGGTCTACCAGGATGCGGCTGTCCGGTGAGCGGACCACCCTGATCAGGCCTGACTGCTCCTTGACCTGACGGCAACCAAGGCAGGTTCTCTGCGGCTGCCTGCGTGCATCTGCCACGTCAACCTCTATTCTTGGTCTCCGGCGAGCTCGGCCATCTTGCTTTCGAAGGCACGCATCACGGTGACACGTGACTCGTCTTCTTCCTTGCCGGCAATTTCATCAGCTGACTCAGCTGCCTTGATGACCGCTACGGCATCCTTGGCAGTCATATCCTTGAACAGCCCGTCTGCAGGCACTTCAGTATCCTCCTGCTCTGCCGAACTGCCGCCACCGGTCAACTCTTCAAGCTCAGCCTCGGCAGCGCGCGTTTCGCTCATGATATCGATCTTCCAGCCGGTCAATTTTGCGGCCAGACGGACATTCTGTCCTTTCTTGCCGATCGCCAGCGACAGCTGGTCATCGGGAACGATGATTTCCAGAGATTCTTCATCGTTATCGACATAAACCCTGGTCACTTCTGCCGGGGCCAGCGCAGAGCAGGCAAACCGGGCAATATCAGGCGTCCAGTTGATGATATCGATTTTTTCGCCGCGCAGCTCGGAGACGACATTCTGTACACGGGCGCCACGCATACCGACGCAAGCGCCAATCGGATCGACATCAGGGTCATTCGAAAGCACGGCAATCTTCGCACGGCTGCCCGGCTCACGCGAAACGGCCTTGATTTCAACGATCCCTTCGGCAACTTCAGGGACTTCCATGCGGAACAGCTCCGCCAGCAAGCCCGGATGGGTGCGGGAAAGAATGATCTGCGGGCCCTTGGTTGCCATGCGGACGTCGGAAATATAGGCACGAACCCGGTCACTCTGGCGGTAATTTTCACGAGGGACCTGTTCACGGTGCGGCAACAGGGCTTCGGCGCGACCCAGGTCAACGATCAGGTCACCGCGCTCATAACGACGGACGATACCATTGACCAGTTCACCGATACGGTCCTTGAATTCGTTGAAGACACCTTCGCGCTCTGCTTCACGCACCTTCTGAATGATGACCTGCTTGGCAGTCTGGGCCGCAATCCGGCTGAAGCTGCTGGCATCCATCTTCATGCCGAGAGAGTCGCCGACCTCGACATCAGGATCGATCTCGCGTGCTTCGCCGAGATCGATTTCCTGGTAGGAGTTTTCAACTTCATCAACGACCGTGACAAATTCGAAAACCTCGACCTCGCCGATCTCATTGTTGTAATGAGCTTCCAGATCGCGGGTGTTGCGATACTTCTTGTTAGCCGCTGAAAGTACGGCAGCCTCGAGCGCTTCGACCAGAACTTCGCGATCAATTCCCTTGTCCTTGACGACCTGGTCAATAATGTGATTCAGGTTGATGTTCATCCCTTCCCCCTGCATACCATGCATCTGCTGATATCATGGCTGCTGTTGAAGTCTTTTTTGTTAAATGTTGTACGTAATTTGCTAAAGGTTATCAAGTAACCTGCAGTTAACACTTAAAACTCTTCGACCAGGTTGGCCTTTTCGATGTCGATCAGGGCAAAGCTTGCCAACCCACCCTGTTTGTCATCGAGCTGCAGCTTGACCTNNCGAGCAACTCTCCGGTAAAAGTCTTGCGACTCTTGCCGCGACAGTCCGGGTCCAACATCTGCAAAGTCTTGACCTTGATCTTCTTGCCGGCAAAACGTTCAAAATCAGCCGGCTTCTTCAAGGGCCTGTCCAACCCGGGAGAAGAGACCTCGAGTCGGTATGCCGATTTGATCGGGTCTTCGATTTCGAGGATTGCACTCACCTCGCGACTGACAGACACACAATCATCGAGGGTAATGCCGCCCGGCTTGTCGACAAAAACACACAAAGCCATGCTGCTGCCTTCCTTCTTGTACTGAAGATCGACCAGCTCATAGCCAAAATCATCGAGTATCGGCGTAATCAGCTTTTCTACCTGTTTCTGTATTTCGTCTCGCATGGTTAATCCAAAATAAAAAAAGCGAGCCGCGAAGCTCACTCTTCAGATGAAAAGTTAATTGTATGTTTACTATCAAAGTTCTCACGCCAATGCAAGAGAAAAAGCAGGTTATCGTCTCCCGGGGCTCGTTATGTTAACCATGCTCGGAATCCTGGCGCTGCAGCAAAGTCATGCTCTCGATATGCCAGGTTTGCGGGAAGAGGTCAAAAGCGCGGCTGGCAAGGACACGGTAGCCGCCATGCACCAGAGGTTTCAGGTCTCTGCTCAAGGTAGCCGGGTCACAGGACACGTAGAGAACCCGCTGCGGCATGATATTGAGCAATTCCCGGGCGACTTGATAACTGCCTGTCCTGGGTGGGTCCAGTACGACCAGGTCAAAGCCCTCGGCACCCAAACGTTTCATGGTGAGGGCGGCATCTTCGGCATGGAACTCGACATTGGCAATCTTGTTCATGCTGGCATTGTGCCGGGCGTATTCGATTGAAGCTTCATGATCTTCGACGCCGACAACCCTGCGCGCCCTGCGTGCCAGTGGCAGGCTGAAGTTCCCCATGCCGCAAAAAAGATCGAGAACCTGTTCTTGTCCGGATAAGGCAAGCAGGTCAACCATCTCGCTGATCATGCGCCGGTTCTGCGACGAATTGATCTGCGCAAAACCGCCCGGCCCGTAGTGCAACTGGATTTTCGGTTCGTCAATTTTGATCTCAAGCGCCTCATCACCGTGGACCCTTTCGAGCGTGTCCTTGCGCCCGGACTGCAGGAAGACGTTGACATGGTGACGGCCGGCAAAAGCCTCCAGCCAGGAGCGAATCGGGCCACGGGCCTTCGGCAGAACATGCAGAACCATCCGCATCGTGCCATCATCGCCAGCGGCTAAATCGACCTGGGGAATACAATCAGGGGCAGGCGCCGTTGCCAATTCGCTGTGCAGGCACTGGTAAAAACTGTGGATGGACGGGTTCAGCAGCAGGCAGTCAGCAATATCCACAACAAAATGCGAACCGGGCCTGAAAAATCCGATTGCCATGGCGTTACCGGTCCAGTGACATTTCAACTGCACACGGTTGCGGTATCGCCACTCATCCGTTGATGGGACAATCGGCTGCAGCACGTCTGCAGCGGCAATATCATTGCGGATCAGGTGGTCGGCAAAAATCTGCTCTTTCCAGCCAAGCTGTTCATGGTACGGCAGGTGCTGCCATTGGCAGCCACCGCACACACCATAATAAGGACATGGTGGAGTGGCCCGCAGCGATGATGGCTTGACGATGTCAACCAGCTCTGCCTCGGCAAACCGCTTTTTTGCCTTGATGATTTTGCAGGCAACACGATCGCCGGGCGCGGTCAGCGGCACAAAGACTGCCTTGCCGTCGAAGTGGCCAATACCGCGGCCGCCGTGGGTCAGAGCAGTGATTTCGAGGTCTTCGATGAATTCAGCCATAAAAACGTGTACCGCGGCGCTTTTTCAATTCTGCGGCAACCATCAACCCCGGATAGTCGGGACGTGAGAGATAGGCTGCGGCATGCTGCATGAAATCCTCGACCAGCGCATTGCGCACCTTGTCGACATCGGCGGAGGGTACGCCCATACGCTCAAAACGCTTTGCAACGGCAATCTGTTCGCCGTAGACCATGCTGGCCTGGTCGCGCAGTTCCTCGTTGTCCAAAGTCTCTATGCGGCAGACAATTGTGGCGACAACACAGATTCGATGATAATCGCCAAAATAACGATTGCTTTCATCTGCAAAGCTTATTTCGAGACCGTTTGCGAGAGTTTCCCGCTTAATCGTTGTCATCGGTTTCCCCGGCCAAGGCACGGCGTTCGTCTTCGACCCGGTCTATTTCACTCATCAGGCCACGCAGGATGCGCACATCGCGATCATCTAGAGCCGCCCGGCCAAGCAGCTGACGATAGGAGCGCATGATATGTTCCGGGTTCTGCGGGTTCAGGTATTTGATTTTCAGCAGCGTTTGGCGCATGTGATCAAAGAGGACCTCGAGCAGTTCGTTCGAGGCCAGAGTTTTGCCCCTGGCGCCCTTGCCCTTTAACTCACCATATTGGCGTCCGACTTCGTAGAGGCAGATGACGACGGATTGCGCCAGGTTCATCGACTTAATCTCTCCGCAGGTCGGAATAGTGATCAGCCGCTGACAAAGATCAAGCTCCTCGGTTTTCAACCCCTTGTCCTCACGGCCGAAGACCAGGGCGACCTTGCCGCCATCAAGGAGCGGCAGGAGATCGGCGGCAGCGCTGTCCGGGTGCAGGAAATCGGCCCGGTACTTGCCGAATCGACGGGTTGTCGCGTAGGCATAATGGCAATCCTTGAGCGCGTCCTTCAAGTCCGGGTAAATTGTCGCCTGTTCCAGCAACACACTCGCTTTGACCGCCATCTTGCGGGCTTCATCATCAAGGTGATCAACCTTCGGCGCCACCAGGCGCAAATCACTCACGCCAAAATTGGCCATGGCGCGTGCCACAGAACCGATATTGCGCTCGCCACGTGGTTCGACAAGAACAACTGTCAGATTATCCAGATTCATAAGTTATCCCATGGTGCTGTCCCGCACCTTGCAGGCAGACACCTTATTGTAATTGATAGTTTTTGCAACGGTTCCTAAAGGCTCTGCCCCTAGTCCATGTCACCCAAATAACTTTGTATCAGGGCGGCGGCAACGATCGCAGCCGTTTCCGTACGCAATATGCGCGGCCCGAGGTTGACCGGCAAAAACCCCAGGTCTTGAGCCTGTGCGACTTCCTCGGCGGCAAAGCCTCCCTCAGGGCCGACCAGCAAGGCAACACTATGCGGCTTGAGCGAGCCGAACCCTTCCCTGAACGTCCACGGGGCATCCCCTTCATAGAGCATCAGCTTGAGCTCCGCTGCCGAGCAAGCCAGCATGGCGTCACCAAATGATAGCGTTGCCATCAGTTCGGGCAAAACGGCGCGCCGGCATTGTCGTGCCGCCCGACAGACAACATCCGGCCAGCGATGCGACTTTTTCTGCACGGCATCACGCTCCAACTGGGTCGCTGAGTGTAGCGACTCCATCGGCATAATGCGATCCACGCCAATTTCTGTCAGCTTCTGCAATACCAGCTCAAAACGCTCTTTATCCGGGAGGGACTGGCAAATTGTGATATGCAGCGGGCTTTCCGTGGGTCGGGGCAACGGCTCGAAAGGCACACAGCTCGGTTTGTCCGGGTTGAGGCTGACGATTCTTGCCCGGTAGGCAGAGCGTTCCGGATCGACAACGGTCAGAATCTCACCAGGCCGGGCTTGCCAGCGCTTAAGGGCCTGCAGGGCCGATACGGAGAGACGGCACTCCTGCTCCAGTACAGGCACAGCATCGAGACTGACCAGGCTGTCGGGGCCTCCACAGTTAACGCATGACGGGGTTGAAGCCATGTTCCCGGTATCTCCTGAACCGCTCTCGCGACTCCTCCAGGCGCTCATCATCGTAGCTGTCGGCAAAGTCAATAACGTGTCGGAACTGACGGACAAACTCGATCCTGCAGACGCAGCCCATGATCAAAACCTCGGCGCCGTTCGGGTTCTCCGGTTCAGCAACGATCACCACCGGCTCGTCATGGCAGTCAACCGAACCATTGTCGTATACGTGTGGGACAAAAGCCCCTTTCTTCCAGGTCCACATGAAACGATCCAGGGTCACCCCCTGGTTATCATCCTGGACCATGACCAGGACACGTTTTCCGGCCAGATAAAACTCTTCCGCCAGCTCACAGAGCAGCTGGGCCCTTTCCGGACGCTTGAGTTTTATGAATTCTACGCGAGTCACCTTTATTAAGCTCCTGCCCGTATCAAGAAATGTGATGCGGCACTCTAGCAAATCACCATTTTGCAGGTCAACCGGAGGTTTCAATCACACTGATTTACTGCTAAAATATTCGGAACTCCAGGAGATTAGCCATGTGCCCCTCACTTCGTTTGTTTCTGGCGTTGATCGTGCCCCTCGGCATCATGACGGCGTGTGCTCATCCAATTTCCAAAGAGACGCGCTCCAGCATCGACCCGGACATTTCTTTTGCCGCTATCAGCGCAAACCCTTCCGCATTTCTTGACCGGCACATTCTTGTCGGTGGCGTGGTTGTCAGCCACGATAACGGTGAGAACGGCAGCACGCTGGAACTCATGGAGTGGCATCTGAATCGTTGGGGTGAACCGGCATACCTGGACGACAGCGGCCGGCGGTTTCTGGTCAAAGCGAAAGATGGGCTAGACCCGGCTGTCTATGAACCCGGGACGCTGGTGACTCTGGCCGGTGTTGTCCAGGGCCAGGAGAAACGCTTGCTCGGCGAACAGGAGTATGCGTACCCGGTCTTCGATCTGACCGAAATCCACTTATGGAAAAGTCCGTTCCGCTACGGCATCCATCACTACGACCCGGCCTATCCGCACTATGTCGGCAGCGAAGATGATATCGACCGCCACCCCTACGACCCCGGGTATAGCATTTACCCCTACACGCCTTACTGGTACCGGGACACGGCCCACTGAGGCGCCTCCCTGAAAGAGAAGAACCGAGTCAGGCGTCAGCCTGAATTTTAGTCGTCGGCATGATACCCGACGCTATGGCAGGCTGTTTTTTCCTGGCGAGAGCCAGGTAGTTGCCAAACAGAATCATGAACACACCGCAAATCCCCGGCAGTGTCCATTGATAGTTTTCCCAGAAAGTCGACAAGGCCAATGCTACAACCGGAAAGAGCAAAGTGGCATAAGCCGCCCGCCCCGGCCCGATCCGCCCGACCAGACTGAGGTAGCATCCAAAAGCGATCACGGAACCGAACAGGGCCAGGTACATCAGCGAAGCCAGATAAGACAGCGTCATTTCAATCGAGATAGCAGTCCCGCGCAGAAGTACGATCAGCGCCATGAACAGTGCGCCGTAAGCCATGCCGAAGGCATTGGTCTGCACGACCGGCAGTTTCTGCCGTTGATTACGGGCCGACACGATATTCCCGAGTGAAGCCAGGTAGGTCGCCGCAAAACTCAGCAGCATGCCGAGCATGACCGGTCCGGAATAGTTGGTCGCCGCCATTTCAGGCCAGAACAGCAGGATCAGGCCTGAAATGCCGAGAGCCCCGCCCAACAGCACCCTGACTTCTATCGGCGTACCGAGAAAGATACGTCCATTGACCAGGTTCATGACAACAATTGTAGAAAATACAACGGCGGCCAGGCCGCTGGCGATATGCAGTTCCGCCAGGTAGAAGAGCAGGTAGTTCATGGCAAAGAGGAAAAACCCCTGTACGGCAATAAACGTGTGGTCCAGCCTGGTAAAGCGCATCGGCAAACGGCGCACCAGGCACCAGGCGAAGAGGATCAATGCCGCCAAGGCAAAGCGATAGGATACGGACAAGGCAGGATCAACCACGCCCAACTGGAACTTGATCGCCAGCCAGGTCGAGCCCCAGATAAGTACAGTCAGGCTATAAAAGAGCAGATTGGCCATAAATTACCCGGTCTTCCTCGGTGACAACTGGTTCTGGGCAAGAAGGCCAAGGGTTTCCATAGCCACCTCCACGGCCGGTGTCCAGCAGGCGGCGTTCAAACGAATGCAGTTGCGGAACTTCCCTTCGACCGAAAATATCGATCCCGGGGCAATAGTGATGCCCTGTGCCTTCGCCTGCTCGTAGAGGACGATAGCATCGATCTCCTCCGGCATTTCAACCCAGAGCACAAACCCGCCACGGGGCCTGGAAACCCTAGTCCCGGAGGGGAAAAACCGGCCTATGGCGTCACCCATCTGTGCCGCCTGACGAGCATACACCCTGCGAATCGAACGCAAGTGGTGTTCATAACCGCCGTTGGCGAGGAACTCGGCGATTGCCAACTGGACGGGGCTGCAGGTGGCAACGTTTGCCAGCATCTTGCCCCGTTCAATCTGTTCCTGGAAGCGTCCGGCGGCAATCCATCCCACCCGGTAGCCGGGGGCAATGGTTTTGCTGAACGAAGAGCAGAGCATGACATTTCCTGTTTTATCGAAAGACTTGGCCACAGATGGCCGCTCGTCGCTGAAGGAAAGATCACCATAGATATCGTCTTCAATAAGCGGCACCTGGCGTTCTTCCAACATCCTGACCAGGCGTTCCTTGTCCTCGTCAGACATGCTGCTGCCGAGCGGGTTATTGAAGTTAGACAGGACGATACAGGCTTTGACCTGTCCCGGGTTACGGTCCAGGGCATACTCTAGCGCCTCGAGGCTTATGCCGCCACGCGGAGAGGCCGGTATTTCCAGGGCTTTCAAACCAAGATCCTGAATCATCTGCAAAAAATTGAAATAGACCGGGGTCTCAATTGCTACCGCGTCTCCCGGTTTGCACAGAGCACGCAGTGCCAGCACCACGGCTTCGACGCACCCCGAGGTAATCACTATCTGATCGGGACTGAGCGTGCAGCCCGACAGAAGCAGACGCTGGGCTATCTGCTTACGCAGCCGCAAGTTGCCAGGAGGCAGTTCATAGGCCACCGACTGTTTTGCGAAGCGACGCGTCTCACGTGAGAGCATCCGGTTCAGTTTTTCGATCGGCAGTAATTCGGGGTTGGGTACGGCGATGCCAAGCTGCAGCAGGCCGGGGTTCAGCAAATCTTTCATGACCAACCGGTAGATGTTGGAAAGGCTGACTTCTGCCGGATTGATTGCCGGAGGGTAGACGACCGGTTCAGCGGGCAACTCAGGCAATCTAGCCCGCACATAATAGCCGGACTGCGGGCGGGCTTCGAGCAGGCAGCGGTCCTCAAGGAGATTGTAAGCCTCCTTAACGGTATTAATACTTACCTGCAGCTGTTTGCTGAGCTTGCGAATCGAAGGAACCCGGTCACCGGGACGCAATGTCCCCTGTTCAATCAAGAAATTGATCTTACCAGCGACCTCTTCGTAAAGAGGGATTTTTTCGCTTTGTCCAACGTTTATATCCAGCATGACAACCCCCAACCACATCTGCAACGTCTTGCAGTGATTATTCATATCAGCTAATGCGACAAACAGACAGATACAGTTGCGACATTCATCGATGGGCACAATTATTATCGACAACAACTGTGACGGACACAATTAACACGTACTGTATCTGGCACCAAGACAATAAATAGGGCTGAATATATCCGTCAACATGGAAAGGAGGCTGGCATGGAATTGATCATGAACAAAATGGAGCTGCTTGATCTCGGCGAGCAGATGAAAGAGCTGCGAATCGTCTGCCGTGACGGCAGATGCTGGATCACCCAATCAGGTGACTCCCGGGACCATATCCTCAGGTCCGGTGAGAGTTTCCTGGTTGAAACAACGGGTCAATTGATCATCACTGCCTTGGAACCGTGCCGGCTCATGCTTGCAGAACCGCTCAAAAGCCGCCAACCCAACGAATTTTTCAAGGGGTTGTTCAGAAGTGCAGCAAGAGTCGCCAGCGGCGCAGACAACTAGCTCACTTTTTGCCCGGGAGCTCCCGCACTGTGTCCCGTCTCCCCTTCCATTTCACAGCGGCTGGTTCGGCCTGACAATTCGCAGATATGATTCTGTCCTGATAGTGTGTTATTAATAATTTCGTACTTTGCGACTTGTTGCGACCCGATCACTGCTGCCGACATATGAAAATATCAAACACCATGCCAGACACGCGCCTGAGATTAGCCGACATAGCACCTCTGCCCGAGCATGAGAGGACAAGAGTCCTGGAGAATATCAGCGAACCCTTCCGGCAGATCATGACAAATCTGCAGCTTGACAGCGGCCTGGAGACACAACTCGAGAGTATCTACATGCCGTTGGCTTCGGCGCTGCAAAAGAGCCATAAACCGGGCCAGGGGCCCCTGATTGTCGGCATCAACGGTGCCCAGGGCTCCGGGAAAACAACCCTGTGTGCCGTCCTGGCGATGATCCTGCAACAAGCATACGGCCTCAGGGTTGTGGAGTTCTCAATCGATGATCTCTACCTGGCTCACGCAGACCGTATGGCCCTGTCCAGGAGCATTCACCCATTGCTGCAGACCCGCGGCGTTCCGGGCACGCATGATGTTGCCCTTGGCATGAAATTGCTGGACGATCTCTCTGTACAGGAGGTTGGGAAGCAGGTCCTTATCCCCTCCTTCGACAAAAGCATGGATGACCGGAGACCCGGCAAAGAGTGGAAAACCGCAACGACCCCCGTTGACATCATTCTCTTTGAAGGCTGGTGCGTTGCTGCACGTCCCGAGGATGAAGCAATGCTGGACATGCCCGTCAATACCCTGGAGAAAAATGAAGATTCGGACGCCCGCTGGCGCAGATACGTCAACCAATGTCTGCAAGAAGATTACGCCAGGCTGTTTTGCCGTCTTGACCTGCTGATCATGCTGAAGGTGCCGGATTTTGGGTGCGTTTACAAATGGCGAGGGTTGCAGGAGCGTAAACTGGCCAGTACGTCAATGCAGAAAAAAAACTCTCGCATCATGGATGAAAAGAGCCTGCAGCGGTTCATCATGCACTACGAGCGCCTGACCCGCCACATGCTGGAAGAAATGCCGCAGCGTGCAGACATCCTCCTGAAACTAGACTTTAACCACCGCATTGAATCGATGCAAACCAAGGCCACTGACTGAAAGAACCTCCGGCAAGCTGACGATCAAAACCCACGCCGTGATGAGTCTGCCAAGAAATTCCGGTCCAGGACCAGGAGCACTCCACCTAAAACCACACTGGCTGCCGCCAGCAGCAAAGGCACTGTGAAGCCGGCCTGAATATCAGCCAGCGTTCCTGCGACAACCGGACCGAGAATCTGGCCGACACTGAAACATGCGGTCAGAAAAGCCGCGGCAAGACCGCCATCGGCTGGCATGCGACGATTCCCTTCTGCAAGCGTCACCGCCACGATCCCCATAAATGTCCCACCGAAGGTCACAGCCGAAAAAAGGACTTCGCCGACAGACTCGGCACCTGCGCTGACCAGGATGCCTGCAGCCTGAACGATATAAGCCAGCAACAATGCATTGCGGGTACCGATTCGACGAGCCAGCCAGGGCCAGAAAACCGTGGCCGGAGCAGCCGCAAAGCCAACCGCGACCCAGCTGTAAGGTGCAATCGTCTCCAGCCCCGGGGTTGTCGCGATGATGGCAACAATGAACGTCGCTGTAACGATATAGCCGAATCCTTCGAAGAAATAGGCACCGGCCAGCAGATAGACCGCCTGCAGAGGTTTTGTCCGGGGAACCGTTTTCATTGTATCGGGCTCAACGAGTTCACGGCTGCGGCCAAGATAAAGGCCTGCGATAGTCAGCAGCAACGCCAGCACGCCCATCCCGTACCAGGCCCCGTCCCAGCCTGCGATGACGTCGAGACGGGGTACCAGGAGGCCACTTAAAGCGATGCCGAGTCCCACCCCGACATAGAGGAAGCCGATCCAGTGCGAAAAATTGTACCGAGCCAGGGTTCTGGCCACTTCCGCAGAGATGACAATAAACAGGATGGAGCTGGCGGCGCCGGCCACCAGGCGCATAAACCCCCACCAGGAGACAGAGAAAGTACTCCCCATGAAGAACGTTGCAGCAATAATGGCCAGCAAAGAGCCACCGGTCACGATTCGACAATGCAAAATACGCGGCCAAACGGCGCAGGCAACCGCTCCGGACAGGTAACCAAAGTAATTCAAGCCAGCCAGCCAGCCGGCAAGGCTATTGGTCATGCCCAAATCGCGCTGCATCAATGGCAGGATCGGGGTGAAGGCAAAGCGGCCGATTCCCATAGCCACGATCAGGCCAAGGATACCGCCGAGCAAAACCTTCAGGGCATTCCGATTATCGGCATACGAAACTGTATTGTGCAAAGAAGAAGAGTTCATAAGGATCAGCCAGCTGCAGCGTTACAGCAATGCAAGCATATCAAAAAAGGCGACCCGAAGATCGCCTTTTGTCGAGTCAACTCTCTTTGCATGTTCAGAGTTTGCCGTTGACCAGGAATTCCATGATCTTGTGGCCCGGGCTGACCCTCAACCCTGACGACTGTGCTGTCATTTCGGAATAGTCGCTCGCCTGGTCCGGGTCAATCCCCGCTCCGGCCAACACGAAGGGAACGGGGTCCTTGGTATGGGTCATCTTGGCGACCGGCGTCGGATGATCCGGCAGCAGCAGGACACGGTAATCGCCCAGGCTGTCAATACTCTTCATGACCGTTCCGACGACGTCTTCGTCAAATCGTTCTATCGCTTCAATCTTGTCGGATAGGCTACCGCTGTGTGCCGCTTCATCGGGAGCTTCGACATGCAGGTAGACAAAATCTTTCTCTTTCAGCGCAGCCAGCGCGGCCTCAGCTTTACCGAGATAATTGGTGTCGAGGTAACCGGTCGCTCCGGGCACATTGATCACGTCAAGACCTGCATAGATGCCAATGCCCTTGATCAGGTCAACAGCAGAGATAACCGCGCCCGACAAGCCGAATTTCTCAGCCAGAGTCGGCATCTGCGGTCGTTTGCCCTGTCCCCAGAGCCAGATGGAGTTGGCCGCCAGCTGGTCGGAACTCTCGCGTTTGATATTGACCGGGTGATTTTTGAGCAGCAGCTGCGCAGCGTTGGTGATCTGCATCAAGGGCATCGCCTCGGCTGTGCGCGGCACGTGCGCCGTGACGCTCTTCCCCGTCAAATCGTGGGGCGGTGGGACATGAATATCATCACGACCGCCACGCCAAACCATCAGGTGTCGGTAGGACACACCGGGATAGAATTGGAATTCGTCATCACCCAGCTCTGTCTGGAGACAGGCAATCAATGCACGAGCTTCTTCGGTGGAGATATGTCCGGCAGAAAAATCCTGCATGCAAATGTCTCCGCCAAGCAGGCCGAGGGTCACCAGGTTGAGGCGGAAGGCAACGTCATCGGGGCCGAGTTCAACCCCCATGCTGGCGGCTTCCAGGGGTGAACGGCCCGTGTAGCAGGAAGCGGGATCGTAACCGAACACGGAAAGATTTGCGACATCGGAACCCGGATGAAATGCCGCGGGTACGGTCTCTGCCAAACCGATAACCCCCTGACCGGCCAACTTGTCCATGTTCGGGGTGTTCGCTGCCTGCAAGGGTGTCTTGCCATCAAGTTCAGCGACAGGCTCATCAGACATGCCATCGCCAAGAAGGGTAATGAATTTCATGGTTATCCGTTAAAAGTCAAAAGTTAACAGTTGTCGGTTGCGGCTGTATGCCAAGTGTCCTGATTAACCGCGCGGATGATGCAACGCGTGCATCTGGCGCAGCCTTTCTCTTGTGACATGGGTATAGATCTGGGTCGTTGAAATATCCGAGTGCCCGAGCATCGCCTGAACAGAACGCAAATCCGCACCATTTTCCAATAAATGGGTGGCAAAAGAATGACGCATGGTATGCGGCGTAATGTTCTGGGAGATGCCGGCCTCCAGGGCGCGGCGCTTAATAATCTTCCAGAAGCCCTGACGTGTCAACCCCTCACCGGAGCGATTCAGGAAGAGGAACTTCGATCCCCTCTGCTTGTCCAGGGCGGCTCGACCATGGCTCAAGTAGTCTTTTAATGCTGCAATGGCTGCATCTCCAAGAGGGACGATGCGCTGCTTGCTGCGCTTGCCAAATGCGGTCAGATAACCGACGTCCAGCTGCAGGTCGTCCCGTGTCAAGGAGACCAGTTCTGACACGCGCAAACCCGTTGCGTAGAGTATCTCCAGCATCGCACGGTCACGCAAGGCAAGCGGCGACTCCCCTTTCGGGCTGGCGAGAAGACTCTCGACATCAACGGTTGACAGGGTCTTGGGCAATGCGGTCAGGCTTTTGGGAGAGACAACCTGATCGGTCGGGTTGTCATCAGTAATTTTTTCGCGAACGAGGAACTTGTGGAACGTTCGCAGCGCCGCCAGGGTGCGTGCCCTGCTCCGTGCCGACAGGCCCTCGCTCTTTAGAGTGGAGAGGAAGCGTAATACCACAGCAGGTGTTATGCGGTTCAACTGGTCAACCTTGTTAAGTTCCAGGTATTCCAGGTAGCGCGCCAGGTCTCGACCATATGCGTCAAGCGTGTTCTTCGACAAGCCGCGCTCAACGGCAAGGTAGTTCAGGTAATGGTCGAGGTAATGGTTCATAAGCAGCTGTCTTGGGCTATTTATTCTTCCATGCATTTGAGGAGAGCTTTGCGAATCTCTTCCTGCTTGACCGGATCGTTCACCGTCTGTCCAAAGATGTCCTTGACGTAGAAAGTGTCGGCAACCTGGTCAACCTTTGTCGAAATCTTGGCCACATGGATATACAGGCCCAAATCGGACAGGGTCCGGGTAATTCTGTAGAGGAGACCAACCTGGTCATGGGCAAAGATGTCGATGACCGTGTGTGCACGCGAAACGTCGCAGTCAAACTCGACCTTGTTGGGATAGCGGGGTTTCTTCTGCCCGGGCAAGCTACTGGCTTTCTGGCGTTTGTTGACCAGGGTCGCCACGCGAACGCGCCCTTCCAGTACGGCCGTCAGATCCTCCTGAACTTTTGCCCACTTCGTCGGGGAATCCAGGACGCCGCCGATCGGTTTGTTGACGTGCAGAATATCCAGGGCCGTACCGTTGCTGCGGGTATAGATCTGCGCCCCGAGGATATTGATGCCGTTGGCAGCCATGACTCCGGTGATCATGCTGAACAGGCCCGGCACGTCAACCGTAGAGATCGTCACGCTGGTGTATTCCGCCTCATGATCATGCTTGACCTGAATGACTACGGTCTCTTCGCCGCGCGACAGTTCAAGCGCCAGATGTTCGGTGATTTCCCACGAACGATGAGTCAGGAGATAGCGTACGCTCATCGTCCGCAGGCGTCTCTTGATCCGCGCCTCGTCAAAATCACCCTTGAGGGCCTCCAGAACCTTTCGTTTACGGTTCCTGACCCGCTCCGTGCGCAGTTCACTGGTGAAGTTGCCGCGCTCCATGACTTCATAGGTTGATTCGTACAGATCCTGCAGCAGGCGACCTTTCCATTCCGACCAGACATCGGGCCCGACAGCCTTGATGTCGGCAAAGGTCAGCAAAAAGAGCATCTTCAGCGTTTCGGCCATCTCCATGGTGTTGGCAAAATCCTGGATCAGGCGCATATCGTTCAGATCACGGCGTTGTGAGATGTGGGCCATATCCAGGTGATGACGCACCAGAAACTCCAGGCGTTTGCTGTCTTCTTTGGACAGGTGCAGACGCCGGGCGATCTTGGGCATCATTTCCGCCCCCTTGTTGGAATGATCCTTCCCCTCACCTTTGCCAATATCATGAAAGAGTACCGCCAGAACCAGGAGTTCCGGCTTGCCGATGTCTTTTGCAACGCTGGTAAAGACCGGTTTCTTCTCCGCATAGACGCCCGTCCAGAGCTTCTCGATTTCCTCAACGGCAAAGAAGGAGTGAATATCGATCGTATATACATGGTAGGCGTCGTGCTGGACCTTGCAGTAAATCCGTTTGAACTCGGGGATATACTTGTTCAAAAAGGTCAAGTGGTGCATGTCGCGGAGGGCCTTGGCGGCACCGCTCGGGCCCCGCATGATTTTCAGGAACATCTCGGAGATGGCACGGTTGCGCCGGAAGCTGTCATTGACAAGATGCAGGTTGTCGCGAATCTGCCCCTTGATGTCGGCACTCAATTCCAGCTGGTTTTCCTTGGCCAACAGAAAAGCCTGCATCAGCGCTTCCGGACATTCACTGAACAGGCTCTTGCGGGTCGTTTTCAATTCACCGCGGTAGCTGAAGAAATCATCACCCAGGTTGCGTCGTCCCAGGTAGCCGAGGATGCCGGTCGAGGCCTCTTTTTCCTTGTATGACCTGAAGATCAGCGTCNNGCATAGTAATCCTGCATAAACTGCTCGACCGGCAGCGCCGACTTGCTGCCCTTGTAGCCGAGGAACGCAGCAATCTGCTCCTGAAGATCGAACTGAATCTGGTCATTTTTGCGCTTCGACTGGAAGTGCAGTTCATTTCGAATTCGCCAGAGAAAATCATAGGCGGCTTCAATATCCAGCAACTCCTGCTCCGAGATAACTCCTTTTTTGAGAAGCTCCCTCGGGTTCTTGGCCTTGAACTTGACACGTGCCATCCATATGGCCGTATGCAGATCGCGCAACCCACCCTCGCCTTCCTTGATGTTTGGTTCGAGCATGTACACAGAAGAACCATACTTGTTCAGGCGAGCTTCGTGCTCGGCGAATTTCGATTTCAGAAAGCCCTGCGTATTGCGGTTGATGACTAAGTGCAGGACCTGCTTCTCGAATTCTCTGAACAGGACTTCATCGCCGACCAGGAAACGGGTATCAAGCATGGCGGTGCGGATTGTCAGGTCCTGCTGAATCAGCGACAGGCAATCGGCACCGGTCCTGACGCTGTAACCGACATCCAGGTTGAGATCCCAGAGCAGGTAGAGGATACGTTCGGCTATCTTTTCTGCCAGGTCCTTGTTCTTGTCACTGCAGTAGAACATGACATCGATGTCGGAAAGCGGATTGAGCTCTGCACGGCCATAACCACCAAGCGCAACCACCGCTGAGCAGGCTTTGCCTTCGGTGGGAAAATCCGCTGTCGCACAATGGTACAGGTTGCAAATCAGCGTATCGGCCATGGCGGTGATGCAGGCCACCACCTCTCGACCGCTGCCACCATGATTGTGCAGCTCATGACAGACGTTTCTGTGGTAATCAAGATACGCCCGGGCGGCCTCAACCAATGGCTTGCGGCGTTCCTCGAAGGGTGCGTCACCGGCCAACATGAGTTCCTTGGCGAAAAAATCGGGATGGACTTGCTTTTTTTTCATATTAGCGGGACGCAATCAGCTTGTTGCTGACCGCGTAATCCTTGATGGCTTTGGCAATCGCTGTTGCCGCTGATTTCTGGTAGGTGCTGCTGGACAGCCTTTTTTCTTCCCGCGGGTGACTGATGAAAGCCGTTTCTACCAGCACCGAGGGCATCGTCGCGCCGAGCAGAACGTAAAATGGGCCCTGGCGCACACCGAGGTCACGGACATTGCTGTACTTCTTGCTGATGCCGTCGACGAGACTTTTCTGAATTTCAGTGGCCAGTCGGCTCGACTCGTTGATCTTGGCGTTTGCCATCAGGTCAAACAGAATGAGCTCCAGGTCCGAAACCTGCTTGAGTGACGTACCGTTCTCCCGGGCCGCAACGGCAGCGGCCTTGTCGTTCTTGGAAAAGTTCAGGTAATAGGTTTCGATACCATAGGCCTTGCGGCTTTTATTGGCATTGGCATGCAGTGACACAAACAGGTCCGCACCGACCTTGTTGGCGATGGCGGTTCGCTCCTCAAGCGGCAGGTAGACATCACCGCTGCGGGTAAGGATAACCTCACAGCCAATCAGGCGGGTTAATTCCCGCGACAGTTCCTTGGCCAGTTTAAGGGTTACATCTTTTTCAAGGACACCCGTGGGCCCGACGGCTCCGGGGTCCTTGCCGCCATGTCCGGCATCGACGACTATTCTCCGCAGAGTTGAGGCCGCAGGCGCGCTCGGTATATGGAGCGGCTGCTGGCTCTTGGGTGATTCTTTCAGCACCTTGGCGATGGCATCGCTCCCTGATTCCGGCAGCGCCCTGATTTCTGGCTCCCTGCGTTTCAATTCGGGTGTCTTATCACCGGCGATATCGATAACAATCCGCCAGGGGTCACTTAAGGGGAATACCTTGTAGTCGCCGATACTTTCCAGGTCCAGAACGACACGCACCGTATCACTCTGCGGCATACCGGTACGGATCTGACGCAGCAGGCCATCATTAACTTCTTTCGGATCCTGCAGAATCTCGTCAAGCCCAGTGTTTTCGATATCGACATACAGGCGCGGCGGAACCCCCTTCTTCGGCTCCGGGACAAGGTAGTGCGCCGAGAACTTGGACTCACTCAGGACATCGAGCACGATCCTCGTGTAACCGGGATTAGACCAGTAACGAATCCCGGTCAGGCGATTCCCTCCTGCGGGCGGCTTATCGGCCGGGGAAGCCGCAGGGGCTTCCGCTTTAACAGCAGTCACTGCTTCAGCCTTTTTTGTGGCCGGGGCAAAGCTGGCCAGAGCGGCCAGACGCTGCTTGGCCGGGGTATACATGTCACCTTTGGGCAGGTCGTTCACGATACGGGCGTAGAACAGGTAGGCCCTTGCCTGGTCGCCAAGGGTTTCTTCCAGTATCCTGCCGGCTTCAACCAGGGCATCATCCGTCAATGAATTGTCCGGGTAGACGTTTGCCATTTCCTCGAACAGAGCTACTGCCCGCTCGGCATCAGGCTTGATACGACTGATGCCATAGAGCCCGACGGTGGTTTTGCCACACATGTAGAGTGCGTCAGCACCACGCTTGGTGTTTGGGAAACGTTCGTGCACGGATTCAAACTGGTTGAACACCAGCAGCCATTGTTCCCTGTACATCTGCTTGCGTGAAGAGTTCTGCAACGCATAGTAGGAGTCGCGTGCCTGCTGGTATGCCTGCTCAGCACTTTCTGCCAGCACGGGTGCAGGTAAAAGGAGACCGATCAGGGCCAATATGCAAATAACAAGTCTGGTCATAGCCATCAAAGCATCTTTTTGAGTTCATCCAACAGGTTCAGGGCTTCCAGGGGCGTGAGAACCGAAACATCCAACTCTTCAACCCGCTGCCTGACCGGGTCCGGCTGGTCAAACAGGCCGAGTTGAGGCACCGGGGCAACTGCAGAACCCTGCTTGCTTCTCGCCAGGCGTGGTGCACCGGCTTCATATTCGCCTGATTCAAGGTTGTGCAGCACTTCCTTGGCCCTCTCAATCACATCCTTCGGCAAACCGGCAAGCCTGGCAACCTGGATACCATAAGAATGGCTGGCACCGCCCTTGACGATGCGTCGCAGGAAAACGATCTGGTCATTCCACTCTTTGACTGCGACATTAAAGTTCTGTACCCGCTCGCGGGTCTGTGCCAGTTCTGTCAGCTCATGATAATGTGTTGCGAAAAGTGTTTTCGCGGCGACCTTGTCATTGTCATGCAAATATTCAGCCACAGCCCAGGCAATGCTGACACCGTCAAAGGTCGAGGTGCCTCGACCGATCTCGTCAAGCACAATCAGGCTGCGTGGTGTGGCGTGGTTGAGGATATTGGCCGCCTCGGTCATTTCAACCATGAACGTCGATTGGCCCCGAGCCAGGTTGTCGCTGGCCCCGACCCTGGTGAAAATTCGATCGACGATTCCGATTCTTGCCTGTTTGGCAGGCACAAGGCTCCCCATCTGCGCCATCAGCACCAGCAAGGCGACCTGCCGCATGAAAGTCGACTTGCCGGCCATGTTCGGTCCGGTAATGATCAGAATCTGCTTCTCATCCGTATCCATGTGCACATCATTGGCGACAAAACGTTCACCAAGATCCATGGTTTCGATGACAGGATGTCGTCCATCCTCAATAAACAATTCCGTGGAATCGTTCATCACAGGCCGGCAGTAATTTCTTTCGTGAGCCAAATCAGCCAGGCCAAGTAATACGTCGAGGGCCGCAATCTTATCTGCAGTTTCCTGAATCCGCGCACCCTGGGCCGCGACCTGCCGCCTGACCTGCTGGAACAGGTCGTATTCAATCTCGACCACACGGTCTTCTGCTCCCAGGACTTTTTCTTCGTATTCTTTCAGGGTTGGCGTAATGTAGCGCTCGGCATTGGCAAGGGTCTGCTTGCGTTCGTAATCGTCCGGGACGCGATCAAGATGCGACCGTGTCACTTCGATGTAATACCCGAAGACCTTGTTGTAACGAACCTTGAGCGATGAAATGCCGGTCCGCTCCTTTTCCTCCTGCTCCAACCGTGCAATCCAGCCCTTGCCTTCACGACTGATATGCCGCAGCTCATCCAGTTCTGCATGAAAGCCATCGCGAATCAGCCCCCCTTCCCGCAGGACAAAAGGAGGATCATCAACAATAGAGGCTGCTATCAATTCTACGATATCCGGCAATGGATCGAGACTGTTGCGTAAACCGATCAGCAGCGGGCATTGCAGTTGTTGAAGGAGATCAACGATTTGCGGCAACTTTTCAAGCGAGATACGCAGCGCGGCAAGATCCTTGGCATTGCCCGTTGCCATGGCAATACGCCCGTTGAGGCGCTCCAGATCGTAGACTTCGTCAAGGGCATTGCGCAAGTCATCACGGCAAAGACTCTCCTTGACCAGCTCGGCGACAGCAGCGTGACGTTCATCAATCCGTTGCCGATCGACCAGCGGATGTGTCATCCAGTGGCGTAGTTTGCGTGCCCCCATAGCCGTTACGGTGCGGTCCATAACACCCAGCAGAGAACCGCGCCGACCGCCATCATGAAGTGTCTGGGTCAGCTCCAGGTTGCGGCGTGTAAAGTCGTCGAGAACCATGTGATCGCGCACATGGTAGGTTTGCAGCGGCTGCAGGTGTGACAAGGACCCTTTCTGGGTCTCCTCGAGGTAATAAAGCACCATTCCCGCCGCACGGACCGCAGCGGACAGCGCCTGGCAGCCGAAGCTCTCCATCGAACTCCCCGGGAAAGCTTCCAGCAAAACCTGGCGGGCCCGATCTTCTGCTGCTGTCCAATCCGGAAGCCGGTTTACGATCCTGCCCTGGGTCGTATTCTGCAGGAGCCTGATCAGTTCATCGCCGGCTTCACCTTCCGCAACGAGAACTTCAGCCGGGTCGCGCGAGACAATCTCACCGGCTGTGCTTTCCGGGTCGGCGAGCTCGGTGACTCTGAATTCACCGGTCGTGATATCGACATAGCCGACACCGAAATTGCCATTATCAGGGACAAGGGCCATGAGGTAATTGTTGCGGCGGGGATCCAGAGTGTCCGTGTCAACGACCAGGCCGGGCGTCACCACCCTGACCACGGCACGCTTGACAATGCCCTTGGCAGCTTTCGGGTCTTCAACCTGTTCGCAGATGGCGACTTTGTGACCATTCTGGACAAGCTTGGCAATGTAAGGCTGGCAGCTGTGAAACGGGATTCCGCACAGGGGGATGGCGTCATCGGAGCCTTTGTTGCGCGATGTCAGAGTGATATCGAGGACACGCGAAGCGACCACGGCATCCTCCATGAACATTTCATAAAAATCACCCAGCCGGAAAAAGAGAATCGCATCCGGATAATCAGATTTGATCTCCAGGTACTGCTGCATCATGGGTGTTGTCTTGGCCATCAGTATATCGCCCTGGGAAAGTCTAAAAAAAACAACCCGTTACAGGGTCGTCTCGAAAAAATTAATACTTCTGTATAATCCTGTATTATGTTAACAAATCAGTGAGTTGACTGTAAATAGCAAAGACGGTTTTCAGACCAATCTGACTGTTGCCAAGGCACTGAAAGTACATTATGGTTAGGGCAGCCTCATTGAGAAGGAGTTTATGCAACCATGACGTCGTCTACTGACCTGCGACCCCTCCTGCAGGGACTGAATAAAAATGATTACAACATCGTCAGCCTGGACGATGAAATTCGCGTCGACCGGCTCTGCGTTGACCTGTTGCGACACTTCAACCAGCACCTGGCCCAGCAGATGGGGCTGAGCCCGGAGCAAAGCGGCGAAATCTGTCACGGAGCTGATTATTTCCTGCGTGAATTCATCATAGCCGACCGGCGGATCAACCTGTTCGAAGTGGGTGCAAACCGGGTGCGCCAGTTTGCCGGACACTGGTACATCGTCCGCACTCCGGAACCAAACCTCACGGAGCTAAAAAGTGTCCTCAAAGGCTCGGCGGCGTTCTATAATTTCTTGGCCAGCCAAGGCATGATTCAACAGTCCGTGGCTGAAGAGATCGAGACGGCATGTGCTGAGCTTGATTACTATCAACAACGCATCAATGACTTCTGGGATATTGATGGCGATGGTTTCGATGCCTGGCGGCAGGCCTGCCCTCTTGAACCGGTCCCTGGCATATCATGACAGTAAACTCCGGGTCTCCCAAACTTGCCGCAGCGAGACTGTCCGTTTTCACGGCACTCGGCCTCGCTGTGCTGAAACTGCTCACCGGCCTGATGACCGGCAGTCTGGCCGTATTGACCTCGGCCATCGATTCGTTGCTGGACATCCTCATGTCCGGCATCAACCTCATGGCGATCAAGCACGCCGAGCAACCGGCCGATGAGCAGCACCCCTATGGGCACGGCAAGTTTGAAACCCTGGCGACACTCATCCAATCCATTGTTATCGCCGTCTCCGGGGGATGGATTATCTATGAGGCCATTCAACGCCTGATTGTGTTCAGTCCGATCAAACAGACCGGCATCGGAGTTGCGGTCATGTCGATCAGCACCGTCGCCTCTTACCTGATCAGCCGCCATCTTCGCAAGGTTGCCAAGGAAACCGATTCTTCTGCACTGGAGGCGGATTCACTCCATTTTGCGATGGACGTATATACCAACCTTGCCCTGCTTGTCGGCCTGATCCTGATCAGTCAGCTCAATTTGCCGTGGCTGGACCCGGTCATGTCGATACTGGTTGCCTGCTACATACTTTACGAGTCGATCCGCCTGATGCGCCACGGCATGCGCGATATCCTCGATGAGCAACTACCCGAGATGGTGCGCAATGAAATTGAAGAGTTGATCAAGGAACACAAACACGAGCTGTTCGGTTATCACAACCTCAGGACTCGTCGGGCCGGATCACAGAAGTTGATTGATTTTCACCTGACCGTTTGCAAGCACCTCTCTGTTGAAGAAGCGCATGATATCACCGACTACATCGAACGGAAGATCGGCGATCATATCGTCGGCACGGACGTCACGATTCACGTCGAACCGTGTCGTAAACATGACTGCCCGGGCCGTGAGACATGCCCTGCTCAATCGGTTCGTCACGCCAGCCATGATCATGAAGAATGGTGGAAGACTGACACAGACAACAACCCCGGGACCAGCTAGCATAAATTTTCGCGAGGTTGTCATCAAAAAAAAGCGGGGCCTCTGTAATAGCGGCCCCGCTTTTCTATTGTGGGTAAGGACTGATTTCAGCCTGTCTTCTCTTTCAAGCTGCGCAAGTCCTCAATAACCTGCAGGCTCCCCTTGCGTCGATCGTCCATCTCGTCGAAGATTCGCTGTGCCATATCACTGACACGATCCACGGAAGATTCGATCTGACGCGTATTTTCCGCCTGACGTGAAGTGGCCGTGACCATGTCATCGGTCATGGCCCTGACTTCCTCAACCGCCGCGACAATACTCTTGGCCCCGTGAGCTTCTTCGCGCGACGCCCTGGAAACCTGCGAAGACATTTCACCGAGCTCTTCGATCGAATTATTGACCCCGATAATCGACTGGGAAATTTCCTGGGTCGACTTGCGAATATCATGAGCCATTTCCATCGCCTGTTGTGAGCTGCCAAGGATCTGCGAGAGGACATCAGACATTTCGACACCCTGCTCCATCCCCTGATCAACCAGTTGATGAGTACAATTAATATGCTCAACGGC
>JABAOE010005389.1_pt1 | contig 29600 bp, 29 predicted proteins | sample 7062141 | NCBI WGS metagenome assembly JABAOE01 (sample SAMN14538627, study PRJNA623070) | marine sediment metagenome | biome: marine biome [ENVO:00000428]; feature: marine pelagic biome [ENVO:01000023]; material: deep marine sediment [ENVO:00002113] | place: India: Gulf of Khambhat ...
AGAGTCGCATGACAGATAAACATTGAATAAACTTCGCGTCCGAGAGGATTCGAACCTCTGGCCTCAGGATTAGGAATCCTGCGCTCTATCCTGCTGAGCTACGGGGACATGGGAATAGTAAAGTAATGATATATATTACAGAATTTGTGATTTGCATCAATAGGATGAACAGAATCGTTTATCCGGTTTGCTTTTGAATTTGGTTGAACGTCGGTTTTTATAGATTGCCGTCTCTTAGAGACTAAAAAATCTGATAGTTAAACCCGCCCTGCTGGGGTCCGCCTGAGAATAGTATCAATAGGGCGCTTAAAACTATAAAAATAATGAGAGCCGTTAGAAGATAATATTTATATCTTGAGAAGAAATTTTTAAACACTGATTAGTTCCCCTTGTTTGAAATGAAGTCTGCCGATGATTCTGCAATTTTTTTATGAGCAATGTTGTTGGGGTGAGCATCATCGTAGCTTACCCATAGCTCTATTTGGTTAGGGTGGTTTTCAAAAAGCTTAGCAAGATTTAGATAATCGATGCTGTTTTCCTCGAGGAATTGTGCCAAATTGTTATAAACTTCCGTAAATATCTCGTTATTTACATCGTGCAGTTCCGGCAAAAGTACAACCTGGAACTCAATCCCATTTTCCTTGCATATATCTCTTAGCTGTAGAAGCGCTCTTCTTGCATTAATCCAACCTTGCTCATTTTGGTCATATAGGGATTCGTAATATTCTTGGAAGCTTTTTGAAGGGACCAAATTATTCATTAGGGAGTTGATTCTTGACCAATAAAAAGAAATAAAATGAGAATAACCCAAGAACCATAGACCCGATTTTTCAGGAGTGAGCTCGGCATCATTAATAAAATAGAACAGAACTACTTTATCGGGATCGTACTTAAGCCCTTTCTCTATAAATAGGTTTACCTGCTGTTCGGTGTTGTAGTTGCCGGTGCCAAAATTAATGACCTCGGTGGGTCTTTTTGTATTAAGGTCTTCTTCTATTAGAGTGGCGAAAGTCTCGTTTTCCTGTACTCCCCATCCGAAAGTGAGTGAGTCTCCCAAGAAGATCATTCTATATTTATCGCTTTTTTCTACCGGGTACTCTTTGTCTCTTAGGCCGTCTGAATTGATGTCCACTATCACATCCATAAGCTCCATGGACTTATTGGGCTTGTGCTCATGGCCAATTCTCGGATTATCGGAGTCCACTTTAAGATTCATAGCGTACTTGGTCATCTCTATATCGTATGCCATGTTGTAGTTGAGGTATACCCTTATTATGAGCTCCCCTATAGCGAAGAGTGCTATGATAATTATCAGAATTGCCGTGATTCGTAAGAGAAGATTTTTTAGATTCATTATTAAGGCTTAGACTTATCTAAATATCTATTAATAGAGCCAGTATTTTACAAAATAATAGCGTGGTTGTAAACGGATGGCTGCATATCTTGGAATTTGGACTCAAGAGAACTTTTAGATAATTTATAGCTTTAGTGTATTTGACGTCTTCCCACTTTAAAGGAGGTTGTAGATATGATAAAAGTGAGCCCAAAGAAAACGACTATTGGCTGGGTTGGTACAGGCGTGATGGGAACGCCGATGTGCATGCATTTAATTAAAAAAGGATACAAAGCTGTTGTATATAACCGCACTAAAAGAAAAGCAAAGCCGCTGATCGATCAAGGCGCCCTGTGGGCAAGATCTCCGCGTGAAGTAGCTGAGAAAGCAGACATTATCTTTACCATTTTAGGATTTCCATCAGACGTGAGACAGGTTTATTTTGGTGAGGACGGTATCTTTGAGGGGTTGAAAAAAGGCAGTTTGCTGGTTGATATGACCACTACAGAACCTTCTTTAGCAGAAGAGATATGCCGGAGAGCAAAGAAATACGGAGCCCCCTCGGTAGATGCTCCCGTGTCTGGAGGGGATATCGGGGCGCAGGCGGGAACGCTTTCTATCATGGTCGGAGGAGACAAAGCCGCAGTCACAGCAGTTATGCCGCTTCTCAAAGTCATGGGAAAGAATATTGTTCATCAGGGCGGTGCAGGCGCAGGGCAGCACACGAAGATGTGTAATCAGATTATGGCATGTGCACTTATGATAGGGGTTTGTGAGACGCTGCTTTACGGATATAAATCGGGCCTCAATTTAAATACAATGTTAAGCTCAGTCAGCAAGGGGGCTGCGGCATCTTGGATGCTTGATAATGTTGCGCCGCTTATGATTAAACGTGATTTCAGGCCCGGGTTTTATGTCGAGCATTTCATAAAGGACATGGGTATTGCTCTTGCTGAGGCAAAAAGAATGAATTTAACTCTCCCGGGGCTGGCTCTTGTTCACCAGCTCTATATAGCTACTCAGGCACAGGGGCACGGAAGAAAAGGAACACAGGCGTTGCTGCTTGCTCTGGAGAAGATATCCAATGTCCGATAGGGCTTTATAGTATTGACATTATTACCTATATATTTTAGTTTAGATTATAACGGTGGCGGTCACCATAAACTAATCAGGGGGTATGGATATGATACCTATTTCTAGGATTATCTCTCTTGGCTTTTTGGCACTTGTATTGTCCACAATGCCATTTGTTAGTTTGGCACAATCAGAAGACAGCAGTGAAGCAATACAGGAAAAAATAACGGCGCTGAGTCTTGAGTGGCAGGCATACAAGTAGCCCCCTGGCTATTTATCCAGCCGGATGTTCAAGTTATAATTAACCCAGATGGTCGTAGCGATATAGATGACGCGCTTGTAATCGGCTTTGGTATAGGCACAGTGCTCTAGTTCAGCATTGCGTTTAGCACAACAAATACGAGAAATGCGCCAAAAGTAACAACAAATATTAGATTTATTATGAACCATAAGATATGAACCCAGGCTTTTTTCGACTCACATAAATAGTAATATAAGAATGCGGAGATAAATCCCGATATGGCAGTCGGTATTAGGGATGACAGCCATACGATCCAGAATGACTGCTCATTCTGACTGTAATAACTTCCTTCATAGATGCCAATAAATAATGATGTAGCGGACGCAAGTACTATGAGTGATAGACCGTATACAACAGTTCTTTTTAATTTCGACATTTTATCTGTTTGGCTAATGAGTATTATAACGTGTAAGATTATCCAGCCAAGGATGTGTTAAATCAAAACTCTGCTTTGGACATGGTGGAATATGAAAAATTGTGTTTTAGTACTCATTTTAGGCCTATCCGTAATCGCTGCGTCATGCTCTGCAATCTTTACCCCTGCTGAGCCCGATAAGACTGATGAACTGGAGCCGAGGGTTGAGCCTGCGAGGGATGATTCCAAATACAACAGGCAAGTCGAAGAAGAGATTGAGTCGTATGAAGATCCGATTGATACTGAAGAGCTAGAGCAGCAGCCACTAATAAAATAGACTCAATCAATTTTGCTCTATGACTTCTATCTCAAACAGCTTGGGCCATAGTTTCCCGGTAACATATAGTTTTTGGTTTTCTTCGTTGTATGCAATTCCGTTTAGTACATCGATACGTTTTTTCTTATCTTCACCACTTAGTAGTCCGCTAAGATCAATCCATGCCTTAACTTGTCCGGACTTAGGGTTGATTATGGCTATCTTTTCTGTTCCCCAAACATTTGCATAGATATTGCCGTCTATATACTCAAGTTCATTTAATCTGCTGACCTTGCCATTTTGATCATAAACCTCCAATTTCCCACTCACATTAAATGTTTTCGGGTCCAGATAGTAGAGCACATCACTCCCGTCACTCATTATCAAATATTTGCCGTCATACGTAATGCCCCAGCCCTGGGTAGAGTAATTGAAGGTTCGCAGGAGCTTCAGGGTATTCTTATCGTATACAAATCCTTTTTTAGCGCGCCAAGTTAACTGGAATATCTTGTTGCCGACTATTGTCATGCCTTCCCCAAAATATTTGTCCGGAAGCTCATGAGATTTGATTGTCTTTCCAGATTTGAGATCTACTATTTTTACGGCGGATTGGCCATTTAGTCCGGTACTTTCATACAAAACCCCCTGATCAAACACTAATCCCTGCGTGAAGGAATCGGTGCTGTGAGGATATGTGTTTATGACCTTATAGCTGTATACCGGGGTCTGCAATGTTTCAGCTGTAGCTGAGTATTGCAGGATTACAGCCAGCAATAGAGTTAATAGTGCTAATTTAAGTGGTTTAAAAACAAAATTATACATAGTCATTGCGCTCTCTAATAATAGCTTAACACTGTCAAAAATTCCTTATATAGTGTAAATTAGCAAGTGGCGTAAGAAAATAATTATTGTTGATAGAGGGTATACTGGTGCAGCGCAAGCAAGTATTTACCTGGTTTTTCATAGCAATATTTCTTTTGTTACTATATGTTTTTTACCAGATTCTGAGCCCGTTTCTGCTGGCTCTTTTCTGGGGAGCCATACTTACGCTAACTCTTTTTCCTATACACACTCGCCTTACCAAGCTCCTTAGGGGCCGAAAAAGCATATCGGCCTTAATAATGACCATTGTTGCAACATTTCTAATTATCCTTCCCCTTATATTTATATCGGCAACAGTTGCAGTTGATATGTTTGATATATATCAGAGTGTTACAGAAGATGTTGAAGTGTCCGAGTTAAAGAGCAAACTTGAGAAATTAAAAGGACTTATACCCCTCTCGGTAATCAAAGAATTAGAAAGCAAACTCCAAATACAAGAAGCAAGCATTCACCAAATGGCCCTTAAAGGGCTTGGGTCTGCGAGCAACTATGTTATTAATGAGGTGCAGTCAGCAGCTTCCAATCTAACAGGCCTTCTGATTAATTTCGGCATAATGATTTTTTCCTTATTTTTCTTTTTCCGCGACGGCGAGAGAATGCTGGATAGACTCAAATACTTGATTCCTATGAAACAGGAGCAAAAAGACGAAATCTTTATGAAATTCTACATCACTTTAAATGCTGTAATTGTGGGAGTTATAGTTACAGCTGCAATACAGGGAATAGTTCAGGGGCTTATCTTCTGGGCATTGGGCATCTCTTATTCGGTGTTGGGCGGGGTGCTTACATTCATATTTGCTCTTATTCCAATTGGAGGAGCGGTGGTTGTATGGCTGCCGGTCGGGCTATATCTTATTTTTGCAGGAAGCATATATAAAGGGATAGCGGTTCTTGTTCTGGGCGGTCTTGTTGTAAGCTCAATCGATAACTTCTTAAAACCTATGATCATTGGGGGAAGGATTAAAATCTCAACTTTATTCCTTGTGCTCACAATTTTTGGAAGTCTTGCAGTCTTCGGTTTTACAGGAATCATCCTAGGTCCTGTGCTGCTGGCTATAATTATGAGTTTTATTGAAATTTATAAGACCGAGTATTTAGAAGCTCCCGACGAAGGCACTGAGTCACCTACATAATAAATCCTCTCTTATATAGAACATCGATTTCTAATAATTTGACAAATATTTTGCATCAGCTATTTTTAGGCTAGTCTAAAAATAAATTTAGTGCTAGTAAAGAATATCTGACGGTTCTTGACGGCATTTTAGGAGACGAAAGAGATGAGAGAATTCACTATGAGATCTATAGGCTTGCCACGATTAATAATTTGTTCATTGCTGCTGTTGGCGTTGATATTTTCTGGTGCATTCAATGCATATGCTGTTGGAGGAATATCTAACTCTAAGGTTGTTGTTCCAAGTGCTGAGACTGTGCCTAAAAAGCAAATCGAGGCAGAACCATTTTTCTCATTTGAGTTTGTAGACGATAGAGATAACACCTTTAGATTCGGAGGCGGTGTGAGACTAACCGTAGGGGTACTTGATAATCTTGAGCTCGGTGCAAATATAAACTATCTGAACCATGAGAATTCTGATCTCATTGATCAAGTCAATGATTTCGGTGACATAGAGGCTGGAGTTAAGTTTAGATTTCTGGACCAAGGGGAAAATGTTCCATTCTCATTGGCATATCAAGGGGGTGTCTCTATTCCCACGAGCGGTGAGAATACACCATGGTTTATAGAGCTCGGGGGGCTGATTTTAACTAAAAATTTTACTGAGCAGTTCTCTATGGATACTGATTTTGTATTCGGCCTGGTTGAGAATGACGGTTGGAATTTCATATCAAACTTAGGGTTTGGATATTTTGTAGTGCCATGGTTCCAGGCTGTTATTGAAGGTGCCTATGCTTACGAAGATATAGACGGGGAAGATAGTACTCAAGTGGTTAACATAACCCCCGGTTTTACCTCGCCGGTAACAGACTGGCTTACGATAATTATAGGTGTTACCACTGATGTCTATGCAGATAATACAGAGAAGGAAGTTGTAATTACTACAGCTTTTACTTTTCTTTTCTAGATCACATAATACTTGACAATTGCAGGGCTGGTAATATCATTTTTAGATATAGCTAAATTCTAATTTAGGAGACTATTAAATGTATACGGAATCAATAGAGGATTACCTAAAAGCAATATATGAAATCCAAAAAGAAAGGGGAAAGGTATCAACAAATTCTCTCTCTGAGAAACTTGGCGTTGCCCCTGCATCCGTAACAAGCATGATTAAAAAACTTTCTGAGAAAAAACTGATTACTCATAAGCGTTATCAAGGTGTAAAACTCACAAAGGCGGGCCTTAAAATATCTCTTGAAGTTATCCGCCACCACCGCTTAATAGAGCTCTATCTGGCAGAGGCTCTAGGTGTTCCCTGGGATCAGGTGCATGAAGAGGCTGAGAAGTGGGAGCATGTACTCTCAGAAGATCTTGAGGATAGAATGGATGCTGCACTCGGTTATCCGACAAGAGATCCCCACGGTGCTCCGATACCAAGCAGAGACGGCACGATATTAGAACTTGATTCTATTCCCCTTGCGGACCTAAGGCCGGGACAGAGCGCTGTTGTGGATGAGGTGAGCGATCATGATCCCGATCTCCTCAGGTATGTCGGCAAAATGGGGTTATATCCGAAAACAAAATTCAAAGTATTATCGATTGAGCCGTTTAATGGCCCTATAAAAATTAAGGTCGACAAGTCTGAGCACATCATAGGTCCCGGAGCGGCACAGTATGTATTTGTAACTGATATTAAAGGCTCAAAGAAGGAGGCATCATAATGAGATTCTCAACTCTACTATTAACTGCTCTATTTTCAATTCTGGCGCTGGCATGCACATCAGGAGATAAACAGAGCCAAGACAAAAATGACCAGCAGACATTAAACATTGTTGCTACAACAGGCATGATTGCCGACATGGTTTCTGTTGTCGGAGGAGATAATGTAAGCGTTAAGGGGCTTATGGGTCCCGGTGTAGATCCGCATCTATATAAAGCAAGCGCCGGGGATGTAGCGCTTTTATCCAAAGCAGACGTGATCTTCTACAACGGGCTTCATCTGGAGGGGAAAATGGCTGAGGTATTCGAGCAGATGAATAAAAGAGGCATAGACACTGTAGCTGTTACAGATGATGTGGATAGAAGCAAACTTTTGGCGCCCCCTGAATATGAGGGTAATTATGATCCTCATATCTGGTTTGACGTTGAGTTGTGGATGGACACAGTAGGTACGGTTAAAGAAACATTAATAGAGATGGACCCTCAAAATTCTGAAGAATATACCAAGAATGCCGATGCATATTTGGTGGAACTCTCCGACTTAAACCTCTATGTAGAGCAGAAGGCCGACAGCCTGCCTAAAGATAAAAAAGTGCTAATTACTGCCCACGATGCGTTTAATTATTTTGGCAAGGGCTACGGGTTTGAAGTTAAGGGTTTGCAGGGAATTAGTACCGAATCCGAGGCTGGCNNGGAGCTTGCTGCTTTTATAGTGGAGCGGCGTATACCCGCGGTGTTCGTTGAATCGTCCGTACCACCTAGGTATATCGAAGCAGTGCAGGCTGCAGTGAGATCTAAGGGTTTTAATGTTGTAGTTGGCGGGGAGCTGTTCTCTGATGCTATGGGAGATCCAGGTACTCCGGAAGGAAATTATCTGGGTATGGTCCGCCATAACATAAATACTATTGTCGATGCTCTTGGACAGGGCGGTGAGTCGTAGGAGTATCGAGATGAGCAAAAGCGTAATAGAAGTAGAGGATTTAACGGTAGCGTATAAGGAAAAGCCGGTGCTTTGGGATGTTGACTTATCAGTCCCAGAGGGAGTGCTTATGTCCATAGTCGGCCCAAACGGTGCTGGGAAGACAACTTTGATAAAGGCTATTTTAAACCTTGTTAATACTGCTGCGGGTCAAATTAAAATTTATGGCGAAGAATATTCCGAGCAAAGACGCCTGGTCGGTTATGTGCCCCAGAGAGGCAGTGTGGACTGGGACTTCCCGACAAGTGTGAAGGATGTAGTAATGATGGGACGTTACGGCTCTCTCGGATGGCTTAAGCGTCCGGGTAAGACGGAGCAGGAATTGGCGCTACAAGCTCTGGAAAAAGTGGGAATGGAGCCGTATGCCGAGCGCCAAATAAGTCAGCTCTCAGGCGGACAGCAGCAACGCGTTTTTCTTGCACGTGCCCTTGTTCAGGATGCGCAGATCTACCTTATGGATGAACCGTTTCAAGGCGTTGACGCAACAACCGAGCGTGCGATTGTATCGCTTCTTCAGGAGCTTAGACACTCTGGCAAAACTGTTGTTGCTGTTCACCACGACCTTCAAACAGTGCCCGAGTACTTTGACTGGACGGCTCTTTTAAATGTAAGACTAATAGCAAGCGGACCTGTACAAGAGGTGTTCACGGAAGAGAACCTAAGGCAGACCTACGGGGGCCGTGTCTCATTCCTTAAACATAACGGGCAAACCCGAATACCCGACATTAATCAGCAGACTGGATAGGAAAATGGATTTAGGCGTCCTAATCAATAATCTACTCTTTGACTACACCCTAAGAACAGTAGCACTGGGCTCTGCAGTGCTGGGCATAGTAAGCGGGGCGTTGGGTGCATATGCAGTACTACGCAAGCAAAGCCTTCTTGGCGATGCGATGTCACATGCCGCTCTGCCTGGTATTGCCCTTGCGTTTCTTCTTACGGGCACAAAGGCGAGCTTAGTGCTGATTATAGGAGCTGCGATATCAGGTTGGATCGGAACGCTCTTTATAATGAGCATAGTGAGATCAACCAGAATAAAATTTGACAGCGCACTTGGACTTGTACTATCCGTTTTTTTCGGATTTGGCCTAGTACTATTAACAATAATACAGAAAATGCCGGATGCTACTCAAGCCGGGCTTGATAAGTTTCTATTTGGACAGGCGGCTGCATTGCTTGAGCGTGATGTAATTACAATGGCGGTGTTGGGCGGGATAGCAATCACTTTGATGATGGTCTTCTGGAAGGAATTTAAGCTTTTGAGTTTTGACCCCGATTTTGGAGCTGCCTTGGGATTTCCAATGAGGCTCCTTGATATACTGCTTACTACATTAATAGTGCTTGCGATTGTGCTGGGTCTTCAGACAGTAGGGGTTGTGCTTATGAGTGCAATGATAGTTGCTCCTGCAGCTGCAGCCAGGCAGTGGACAGACCGTCTGGGAACTATGGTTCTTTTGTCATCAGTATTCGGGGCGCTTGCAGGAATAGTGGGTGCTCTTTTAAGCAGCACTATACAGCGTCTTCCAACCGGGCCTACAATCGTTCTGTGTATTAGTACTATTGTTCTATTTTCCCTGTTCATTGCTCCCAGAAGAGGGCTCGTGTGGAACTGGATACGGGAGAGAAGAAACCGGGGAAGGCTGCATGTAGAGGCAATACTGCAGGATCTATATTCACTGGCGCAGGCACACGAAGACCCTGAGCATGCCCATTCGATAGCTGTGCTCGAGCTAATGGGCTCTGGAAGGGGCGGGGTTGAGAGGAGCCTAAAAAAACTTGAGGAGCAGGGGCTTGTAANNTGAGCAATTTGAGATACAGCTTATTGCATCGGTTGTGGCTGCAGCGTGCGCTATCCCGGGAGTTTTTCTGGTCCTGCGCAGGATGGCTATGATGAGTGATGCGATTAGCCATGCGATTCTCCTGGGTATCGTGCTTGCGTTTTTTGTAATACCGGACATTTCCTCACCTTTACTCATTATAGGGGCTGCGCTGAGCGGGGTGTTTACAGTGAGCTTGGTTGAGCTTCTCAATAAAACCCGGTTAGTAAAAGAAGACGCATCAATAGGGCTTGTGTTCCCGGTACTGTTTAGCATAGGCGTTATTTTGATAGCCCGGTATGCATGGAATGTGCATCTGGATGTGCACGCAGTGCTTCTTGGAGAGCTTGCCTTCGCTCCTTTTGATCGTCTAATAATCCTTGGGGCTGATATAGGACCAAAATCTCTCTATGTTATGAGCGCTATTTTAATTCTGAATGTCATCTTTATCTCTCTATTCTATAAAGAGCTCAAGATTGCTACCTTTGACGCGGGACTTGCTGCTGCGCTTGGTTTTTCACCCGGGCTCATACATTACGGACTGATGAGCCTTGTCTCCGTAACAGCTGTTGGTGCATTTGACGCTGTGGGATCGATACTCGTGGTAGCTTTGATGATTGCCCCTCCTGCTGCGGCTTATCTCTTATCAGATAATCTATTGAAAATGATACTGATCAGCGTTTTAATTGGAGTTATTAGCTCGATTTTGGGATTTTGGCTAGCAATATTCTTAGACGCAAACATTGCAGGGGCTATGGCAACTATGACCGGGATCTTCTTCGTACTTGTCTTTTTGTTTGCTCCTGAGAGAGGAATTATTGCCATTGCCCGCAGAAGGTCACATCAAAGGTGGGAATTTGCAGGAAAGATGCTGGCTATTCATCTGCTTAATCACGAGGGGACAGAAGATGAAGAAACAGAGTCTCAGATAAAGCACCTTGAGCATAATCTTAGATGGAAGCGAAGCTTTGCAAAACGAGTTATAAACAATTGCGTCAATAACGGACTACTATTGGTAAATAACGGAAGGCTTGCATTGACTAACAGGGGCAGGGAATATGCAAAGGAATCGATAGTAGGCGACTAGGTATTATTCCTCAGAGAGACTTCCCTTTCTGTTTTTTATAATTTGCATAATAATGGACAGAAGCACGAGCCCTTTATTTCCATCATCGTCGTCTTTTAGCGATTGGATGTAATCCATGTTGTCTTTCACGGACTCATCCCCAGGCGCTATTTGAAGGGCAGTTCTTAGTACCTCAAGAGCATCGTCATACCAGCCTTTCTCTGCCAGTGACAGTGCTAAAGAATTGTATGCAGGAATGAAATTGGGCGAAGCATTAATTACTTCCCTGAATTTCCTGGCTGACTCGTCAATCCATCCGAAATCAAAATAGCAGTTCCCTATAGATAAATGAGCCCAATGATCATTAGGGCAGATCTCAACATGCTTTCTGAATTCTAAAAGAGCTTCCCTTGTCCAGCCCATATCGAAATAGCAGAGACCCAGCTGATAGAAAATTTCATCTTTTATATAGTCCAGATCGGTCTCAGAATCCAGACACTCTTCAAATTTGGAAAGTGCGTCTTCATAAAGCCCGGTTGTTCTGTATGCGAGTGCCAGGTGCCACTTTGCAAAAACGTTCTCATCATCAATCTCGAGAGCTTGTTCAAAGCAGTCTATGCACTCGCCGTACCTGCTCATTCTAGAAAGGGTGATTCCCAGCTGTGTCCAGATGTATGGGTCTTCAGAGTTTAAATTTAGAGCTTTTCTGAAATAGTGAATGGATGTTTCAAAATCTTCCATCGCATCGTAGGTTAGTGCGATTGAGAGGTAAACATCCGGATCGTAAGGCGCAATCTCAATTGCTTTTTTTAGCTCTTTAAGAGCGTCGTTAAAGCGTCCCTCTTCTTTAAAATCGTCGGCTTTGTTAAGCAGCCTGTCTAGCCTGCCCATTATTAGCTCCATATCTTCACGGCATTCAAATTCAGTAAAGAATATGTCCTGATAGAACGATTGTCAACAGTCTTCAATTTTTAGAATATTATATAAATATTAAGTCTGTATAAACTTTTGCAAATAAATTTTATTATATCTCGCCTTCAGCAAAATCTCATATAACGCAACTTTTTCCTCTCATATTAATCAAATGATTATAGTAACTAATCATATTTAACCAAAGGTGATTTAATCCTAATGCATGTAGCTATAATCGGAAACGGCGTAACAGGCGTATCAGCCGCTATTAGGCTAAGACAGCTCAAGCCTGACTGGAAAATTACAATGATCTCGGGAGAGTCTGAGTACCACTACTCAAGGCCTGCGCTGGGTATTTTTCAGCGCTATTTCTCTCGTTTCAGAATCACCACAAACGGCGGCCAGTGTATGTCATGCGGAAACTGCTCCACATACTGCGAGATGGGAATAGATGTAAGGGCCTATGCTCAAAAGGGCAAGAACATTATCCGCGCATCGTGCGTAGGGTGCGGAGTGTGCAGTGCAGTGTGCCCTAGGGGAGTGCTCAAGCTGGAAAACGGGAAGACCTACGGTGATAGATTTGAGGGCTCTGCAAGACCTGTTGAGGCGTTTATTGATTCATTAAAACATGTTTAGTGTTTCTCCGGCTCTATTGAACCCAAGTGTAAAACCAATTAGAATCCAAAACACATGGATGAGAGTATTCAAGTTGCAGTTCCAATTCCTGGAGAGCAGTATTATTCCTACAGCGTACCCGAGCACCTGGCAGACGGGGTCAAAGTGGGAAAAAGAGTGCTTGTACCCTTTAGGAACCGAAGATCCATAGGGTTTATTGTAGGCACGGGAGATGCTCCCTCAGGCATAAAGTTGAGGGATATAATTGACATAATTGATGAGGAGCCTCTTTTTGATCAGAGGCGGCTTGAGTTTCTAAAATGGGTGTCTCAATACTACATTTGCACTCTTGGAATAGTGCTTAAGGCTGCTCATCCCGGAGGTCTCGGAGTAAGTCTAAGACGGCTTATTAAAATAACTGAAAACGGAGTTCGCACGCTCGATGAGAGCAGACTCACAGCTCATGAAGCGCATGTACTCAACACCATCTATAATTCTGGCGAAATCACTTCACAGAAGCTGTTGAACCTTGTCGAGAATACCTCGAACGAACTTCTGAATTCATTTAAGAGAAGAGGATTGATTGAGATCTCCTATGAGATTGACTCCGATACTAAAATAAAGACAGAGAAAATAATTGTTGCGGGTGACGGTGCAAACCTTCAGAGTAAACTGCTCGAGAGAAAATACGCAAAGGCTGAAATTTTAGAGTTTGTTCTAACCCACAGGAGAGTTCCTCTCTCGTACTTAAAAGAAATATTCGGAAATGTAGGCGCTCACCTGCCCTGGCTTGAAGAAAAGGAGTTCATAAAAATTGAATATCAGGAAATATCCAGGGATCCATTTGCAGATATAGATCTCTCAGACGATAAGCCTCACAAACTAACATTGGACCAAGAGATAGCTTTTGAAAAAATTTCTGTTGCTGTTAATGAAGGAGAATATGCGCCGTTCTTGCTTCATGGTGTGACAGGGAGCGGCAAGACCGAGGTCTATCTAAGAGTAATACAAGAAGCTATTGCCAAAGGTAAAGAAGCGCTCGTTTTAGTGCCTGAGATATCCCTTACACCTCAGCTGGTGAAGAGATTCAGGGCACGTTTCGGAAACCAGGTGGCTGTAATACACAGCGCACTTTCCGACGGGGAGAGATTTGATGCATGGAGAATGGCGAGCAGAGGGGAAGTCAAAGTAGTAATAGGGGCCAGATCAGCTATTTTCGCCCCGCTTAGCAATATTGGAATAATCATAGTCGATGAGGAGCATGAGAACAGCTACAAGCAGGAAGAGGCGCCTGCATATAACGCAAGGGATCTCTCTTTGGTGCTTGGAAGAATGACAAACTCGGCAGTTATCCTGGGCTCGGCCACCCCTTGTGTTGAATCATACAGCAATGCTCTAAAGAACAGGTACACATACCTTACATTGCCGCTGAGGGTGGAAGACCGCTCTTTGCCTAAAATTGAAGTTGTGGATATGAAAAAGGAAGCGGGAGAGATCTTCTCAGAGATGCTTAAACGCTCACTAATATCTAATTTCGAAGACGGGAAGCAGACAATATTGTTCCTTAATCGAAGGGGGTACTCAGGGCTTCTTATATGTCACAGCTGCGGGGAGATACTCAAGTGTCCTAACTGCACTGTTTCCCTTACATACCACGTTGAAGACAAATCTATAAAATGTCATATGTGCGGCCTTTCCGAGAGAACCATTCCAAATTGCCAGAACTGCGGGGAGGGTGTCAAAGGCCTTGGAATCGGGACGCAAAAAGTGGAGGAGGAAGTAAAGAGGATCCTCCCAAACTCAACTGTAGCCAGAATGGACCGAGACACTGCAAGCGGCAAAAATAAGCTCATGAGACTCTATTCCAGGCTTGAGCGGGGAGAGATTGATGTTCTAATCGGAACCCAGATGGTTGCAAAAGGTCACGATCTGCCCGGTGTAACCCTTGTAGGGGTAATTTCGGCCGACATCTCTCTTGGTATCCCGGATTTTCGTTCAGGAGAGAGAACGTTTCAGCTGGTAACTCAAGTTGCCGGGCGCTCAGGAAGAGGTGATCATCCGGGAGTTGTGATTGTTCAGTCATACAATCCCGACCATCCGAGCATAGTCTATGCCACCACTCAGGACTCAAAAGCGTTTTTGGAGCAGGAATTAAAACTGAGGGAGCAACTCAAATATCCGCCTTCCTCAAGACTGGTTAATATTAGATTCTCGGGAATTATTGAGCAAGACACAGAGAGTGTTGTAAGAGAGTCTGGAAAGTTAGCCCGGGCTATGATCTCAAAGCTTCCTGTGGGTGCTGTTGAAATACTAGGTCCCTCGCCATGTCCTATATACAAAATCAGAAACCGGTTCCGGTTTCAGATGCTTCTTAAGTCTTCTAACTCGGCAATGCTACATAGCATATCAAGGCAGCTGCTTACAGCGATATCGAAAATGTCGTCAAATGTCAGATACTCTGCCGATGTAGACCCATACTACTTTAGTTAATACCCGGTTAATATAATACAACTAGTTTATGGTAGAATCTTAGAATGAGTACACTTAGTAAACGGGTAAGGGGGTTTTGATAATGGTCAAAAAACAAAGCAGAAGATCCAGGAAAACCAGCGAGCCCAAGGTAGATTTAAGTGATCTTAGCCGGGCGGGAGAACATTTTATTACCAGTGCTGCAGAGTTTGTGGTGGGCACCGGTTTTGCGTTAAAAGGCACAAAGGATCTTTTAGGCACTGAAGACGGAAGACAGTTCCTTAGGGAATTTCCATCCAAGGCCGCGGAGAGGGGCTTTGAGTTTTTAACGGAAGTTACAGAAAAATTAAAAGAGAAAGATAAGAAAAAATCCAAGAGAACCTCAAGGAAGAGAACCAGGAAAATAGAAGTTGAATAGAGTCTTACCTAATCCTGATAACGCCAGAAATACACTTGATCGCTACAAAGAACAATATAGACGAATATCGTCTAAAAAAGCAGATATTCTAGAGATATTATCTTCTTATAGCTGTTTTCTAAGCAGGGCAATTATAGCAGACCCCTATATTCTTGACTATCTCAGTGTATCTAAAAATACCAAACATAAAAAATCCGAAGCTCAATATATCACAGAATCACATTCAATCGTTAATAATTCAGATTCCGAGAATAATCTTAGTGCGGAATTAAGACAATACAAATACCGCGAATTTTCAAGAATTATATATAGAGATATCCTTGGGCTGTGTCCCTTCACAGATACTATGGAAGAGCTCTCAGACCTTGCAAGCGCCATAGTAGAGGCGGCTGTTGTGTTTTATAGCCATGAGTTGGACACTAAGACACATGGTGAGTTTGTTGTTCTCGGTATGGGCAAACTTGGAGGGAGAGAGCTTAATCTTAGCTCGGACATAGATCTCATATACCTATACAGAGACAAAGGGGACCCAAACCACTTTTTTAAGCTTGCTGAGAAAGTTACTAAACTTTTGAGTTCAGTTACAGAAGACGGCTTTCTATACAGAGTTGATCTTGCTCTTAGGCCCGGAGGTGGAAAAAGCACCATAGCAGTTCCGATTGAAGGAGCAGTGGAGCATTATTTCTACTGGGGGGATACTTGGGAGAGGGCTGCAATGATCAAAGCAAGGCCGATTGCAGGGGATATCTCTTTAGGAGATGAGTTTATAGATGAGCTTGAACCCTTTGTTTATAAAAAGTTTGTCGATTATCAGTCCATAGAAGAGCTAAAGGAAATGAAAACCAAGCTTGATAAGCTTCAAAAGAAGCGGGATGTAAAGCTGGGTAAGGGCGGGATTCGCGAAATAGAGTTTTTTATACAAGCCCTGCAGCTCGTAAACGGCGGGGAAGTAGCTGGGATCAGAGAGAAAAATTCTATGTTGGCTCTTGAGAATCTGAGAAGATTAAATGTTATAGATCAAGATATTTTTGGGTCCTTAAGCTCATCGTATCTGTTTCTGAGAAAGGTCGAGCATTCAATTCAACTAGTCGACGAAAGGCAAACTCATAGAATCCCCTCATCCCAAGAGGATGTGCGGGCTTTGGCAAAGAGATGCGGACTTGGAGATGAGGCTGAATTTGAAGAGGTCTATCAAGAAAACACCTCAAGGGTGTCAAAGATATACAATCACCTCTTCTTTGAACCATCTCAAAAAACCGAGGAGTTTGGGAAAGAGTTCTGGGAGCTGGCTGATTTTCTTACTTCTGGAAATATTGAAGAGGAGCAGGCAATTGAGAACCTGAGCGCCCTTGGATTTAAGAATCCCAGCAGTGCAGTAGATATATTCTCTAAATTGCTTGATCCGAGGTTGGGTGCCTTAACCCAAAGTGCAAAGCTCACTATGAAAAAAGTAGTGCCTGCATTTCTTGGAGAGATACTAAAAACGTTCGATCCGGACTCTGCTCTGGTAAACCTGGAGAGATTCATCTCGGGCATCGGCTGGAGATCCTCAATTTATTCTGTGCTCTTAGAGAACCCGGATATTATCAAACTGCTGGCAAAATTGTTCTCCACAAGCGGATACCTATCCAATTTCCTTATAAGACATCCGGAGTACCTGGACGTTATTACGCTGAGGGATGTGAGGACTGAATTCGGCACGAAGCAGGAGATGCTTGAGAATCTTAAGCAAAGTATGGATGATGCCGGTGATTATGAAGAGAAGCTCGATACAATTAGAAAATTCAGGCACGTGGAGACTCTTAAGATATGCCTAAGAGACCTAAACGGCGAGGTAGATCCTTTCTATGTCGGGAAATATCTCTCGATGATAGCTGAGGCTGTGCTCGAAGTAGGTATTGATTTGGCTTGGGACCTTGTTGTGGACGGTAGGAAGAGCAAGAAAAAGAAGATGCGTATGCTTGTGCTGGGGATGGGTAAATTGGGCGGCCAGGAGATGAGCTACAATTCTGATTTGGATGTGATATTTATCTATGAAGGGGAAGATCACGAGTTCTATTCAAAGCTCGGACAAAAGGTAATTTCTGTTCTATCTGTTCCCACGGGAGAGGGATTTGCTTACAAAATTGACATGGGACTGAGGCCCTCGGGAAGATCAGGTGCACTCGTTACTTCGTTTGAATCATTTATGGAGTATCAGCAGGATAGCGCTCAGATTTGGGAAAGACAGTCGCTAATCAGGGCTATGCCTGCTGCGGGCAACGGGCAGTTAGCAGATAAGATTATGAAGGCGATAGAACAGTTTGTATATGGGGAACCTTACCCCAAGGGTTTCTATAAAGAGATCCACAGGCTGCGTTCCAGGATGGAGACGGAGCTTGCCAAGGAGACTACAGGAAAGCGCAATATTAAGACAGGTAAGGGCGGGACAGTGGATATTGAGTTTCTTGTTCAGATGCTTCAGTTAAAATATGGCAGTAAGTATAAAGATCTGAGAGTTCAGAATACGGCCCAAGCACTAGATGCACTTAAGGGCGAGGGTCTAATTAAGAAGAGAGAGTATGAAATATTAAAAGGGGGTCTTTCATTCTTAAGGAAGATGGAGAATATGCTCAGATTGCTCCATGACCGCTCTATAAATGAGCTGTATGAAAGTGATTTTGAGAAACTGGCTACTGAGATGAATGTGGGGCCCGGACAAAAGTTGAAAGAGGAATACATCTCAATCACCGACAAGATAAGGGACATATATGACAAATACTTTTTGTAGGAATTTGATAAAATGACAGAATTTAAAAGCTGCATATTCATAATGGCAGATGGCGCAAGGGCTGATGTATTTTCCGATCTGCTCCAAAGGGGGGAGCTGCCTAATATTTCAAAGTATATATTAGAGAAAGGCTCCTATAGAGAAGCCGTTACTGTGTTTCCCTCGACCACAGGTCCTGCATATACACCTTACATATTAGGCAAATATCCCGGGCGTTGTGTAACCTGCCTGGCATAAGGTGGCTTGATAGAAAGAAATATGATGATAAAACGCTGTCATTTAGGCGTTTTAGAAGCTATATTGGGCTCGAGACATACTTTATGAATTCAGATATTTCAAAAGATAACAGTACTGTTTTTGAAATATTCCCCAGGAGTGTAAACATCTTTAATGAGCTCTCTAGAGGCGTCAGTTTTAAGAATGATAAAACGATGTTCTCAAAACTATACTATAAGGTCAAAAGCCATTTTACCGATAAAACCGACGAGGTTGATTTGGTTGCAGAGCGTATTTTATTACAATCAATCAACCAGCTGCCGGATTTTATCTACACGGTGTTTTTGGGGATAGACACATATTCCCATATAAATCATCCATTTCACAAAAAAGTTATCGATTCCTATAGAAGAATCGACAACACCGTGGGTCTTCTTGCAAAAAGCTTACAGAGTAAGGGAAGATTAGATGAGACCCTGCTTGTAATATGCAGTGATCATGGCCTAACGCAGACCCATTCGCATTTTGATTCTCTGGAATTTATGAACAACCAGGGATATAAGACATTTTATTATCCCAATGTTTTTAAACATTTCTGGGACGCTGATGCGGCAAGTTTAATATCGGGCAACGCGATGGCAAATATTTATGTGAAGAGTAAAGAGGGGTGGGGGAGAAAATCGACTTTTGAGGAGCTTGGCGGACTTGTTGATAATTTTGTTGAAAGGCAAGAGGTCGATATCGTAGCCGGTCTTGATGAGAGGGGAAGGGCCAGAATTAAAAGTGTCAGAGGCGAGGCGGCTGCATGGATGGATAGCGAGGGAAATTTGAATTATGAAAAGATAGAGGGCGATCCCTTTAACTACAACGGTATGCCGAAGAAAATGAATCCGCAGGATGCTTTGGCTCATAGTTATAACACCGAGTACCCTGATGCTCTGATTCAGACATTGCAGGTGCTCGAAAGTCCCCGCACAGGTGATTTGGTCTTAAGCGCCAATCACGGATACGATCTAAGAGCAAGACATGAGAAACCCGAGCATCGCTCCTCACATGGCGCATTATTCAGAGACCACATGATAGTGCCTGTGGTGATGAACACAGAGCTTAATAAAGAATACATTAGGACTGTAGATATATTTCCTACGATCTTAGACGCTCTTGGTCAGACTGTGCCGGAGAATATTGACGGTGAAAGTTTGATAGGCTACTAGATTTGAACTAGTTATGAAAATATTGCTCTAAATACTGATTCAGAGACAAAGAGAGCTATTACACCCCAAAGAAAATAACTCCATACTTCCTTGAATACCTTTACTAAGCTTGTCTTTTGATCGGGCTGCTTTCCAAACGATGAGTCCGGAAGTTTTTCTAAATTCGACTCGCTAGAGTCTATGTTGACAGCAAATATATAGCTGTATTCTCCATCAGATTCCACTGTGTAAATACCTGGGACTCTGGTTTGCCGAAACTCATTATTTCCCCTATCTATTTCATATTTTTCACCCTGAGGATCAACTACTACAATACTTTTTGCATCTTCTGCCGTTTCAATTTCTACTGATTGATTAACGAGATATTGTCTGCTTTTGTTTCTTCCGCTAATTGGCGAGTCGTTAATTCTTTTTATAATGGGGAGAAAAACGGGAGTTATGGAGAAATTGTTCCAACTGTTGTCAGCAGTTGAAGTAAACAGATATACATTTCCGTTTCCTTTTTGCTTGCCTATCAGTAACGGGCTGTCACCAGAGGTGTTTATGATTGCTTCTGAGCCTGGATGAGGTCTTATATTATATCGCTTCTCAATTTTTACCTGAGCCATTTTATCTGCTATTTCTTTTGAGAACCACCCGGAGTTATCCACTGCGGTAATTGACGTACTGCCCTCAGCAATGCCTATTATCTCTCCTGGGAGAATATTTTTCAGCAAAACATTGTACGAGCTTGCTCTGGTGCTGTTTCCGAGAAAAATAACAGCCGATCCTCCTTTTTCTATAAAGACCTCGAGCTGCTTTGTAATCCTTGGGGTTAGTTCTCCAACGTTGGCAAGATAGATCACCTCAAAGTTTGATAGATCTTCTCTCAAAAAAGCATCGTTATCCAAAATCGTAACCTGTGTGCCGGATATCTCTGAGATTGTCTCAAGAGCTTGAGCCAAGTAATACGATTCGCTCAGTCTTGAATCTTCCCTGGGGTCTCCGTCTACTATCAAAATCTTGCTGTTAGAATCCGGCCCGTCAGAAATAAAGTATCTGATATCGTCTATTTTAAGCTTGTCGTGAGTTGTGCTTACAGTTCCGTGGCTTACAACTAAATCCCCAGACTCGAATGAGACACCCAGGCTTGAGCTGCCGTGCGGCTCTACATCAATGCCTTCTCTAATTTCCTTTTCATCAAAGCTGAATGTTGTTATGAGTCCCGATAGGGAATCTGAAGAGTAATTTGATACTTGGGCTTTTATAGTGGTTGAGTTTTCCTCATATCTTAGATCAACATCCGCCACTGCGTGGTTTGCAGTCTCGCTGGTTTGGGAAATATCTATAACGTCTAGCCAGGGGGGATCAAATTTCTCATCTTTCCAGCCGTTTTTTTGAAGGTCTGTTATAAACACTACCCTCTTTATCTGATTAGGGGTTTTCAGAAGCTTGGAGTATATATCCTGCAGTCTGCGTTCGTTATCGGAAAATCCATTGGATAGTTTGATATTTTGCAGGGCCCCTCTCAATCTGCTTTTGTCTTGAATGACATCTAATTGTTTTTCATTTGTTTTTACTAAGGGGGCAACAAATGAGAAGCTTCCATCGGCAATTGCGTCGATTATATCATGGGCCTTTTTCTTAGCTTTGCCAAAGTTGTTCTCATAGCCCATGCTAAATGAATTGTCTATAACGATTGCTATAGATTTAGGTGTGTTATCCACTTTTTCCGAGAATGAGAATACTGCCGGTTTAGCAAATATTAGCACGATAAATACTAAGATTAGAGCTCTAAGTATAAGAAATATTATGTCCTTAATTCTTGACCTTGAGGACAGATCACCTTGGGATGAGACTAGAAAACTGACTGCCGGAAAGCTTAATTTAACTCCGCTCTTTCTAGAGATAAGATGAGCGATAATAGGCAGTGCTAATGCCGCTAGACCTATGAAAAACAAAGGGTTTAAGAAGGATAAATTCAATATTGTTCTCGCTATTTATCCGCAATTTGTATTAGGGGCTTTTCGATTGATTCATTCGTGGGTGAGAGCACGTAATTTGTCTCGTTCTCATGACAGATATCCTTTAGCCTGGCGATGAATTCCCCAATTCTTTTTATATAAGTATGTCGCAGTGAGTCCGTATCTACAATAACCTTTGTGTTTGTTTCCAAATCTTCAAATTCTATTGATCCCTTGAATTTAAAGTCAGTTTCATCCGGATGTAAAACATGAAATAGCGAGATATCCTTTTTTGAGTTTCTTGCAAGCTTGATCGTTCTTTCAATAGCCTCTGCTTCAAGCCAGAAATCGGACACTATAACAAATGCGGCATCGGAGCGGTACACCTCAAGAGCCTTTATTATAGGTTCTTCGAGTGCCGTTGTACCCTCGGGTTTAAGTTGGTTTAACTTGTCTACTATGGGTGTGATAAAGCTGCTGCCGGATCTGGGTGGAACTATATCTATGCCGCTCTCTGAAAATCCTATTATTCCTACAGAATCACCTTGTTTTAAGAGCAGGTATGAAAGTGTTGCGGCAAGCCTTTTTGCATATTCAAATTTGTTGTAGCTTTTATCACCGTAGTCCATCGATAAACTTTTGTCTATTAATATGCACCACCGCATATTTACTTCGTCTTCAAACTTCTTTACATAAAGACGGTCGTGCCTTCCGTAAAGACGCCAGTCGATCTGTTTTAGCTCGTCGCCTTTGTTGTACTGTTTATGCTCCGAGAAGTCAGGGCTTATTCCGGTATAGTAACTTTTATGGATTCCTGATTTATAGCCGCTTACCTTGGATGCAGCGCGAAAACTGAACCCTTTAAGTTTAATAGCCGTATCTATGTCCAGAACACTGTTTGACATATTTTAGGATTGATAACTTGAGGAAATCTAACCAGCTGTGGCCAGAATTTTATCTATTTCTTTGGTCACTAATTCTTCTTTTAAATTTTTAGCAATTGATATTTCTTTAACTAGCAGTGAGAGAGCTGAATCCATTATTCGTTTCTCACCAAATGAGAGGTCTTTGTCGTTTTGCAAAAGGTTGATGTCCTTTAAGACGTTTGCCACTTCATATATGTCTCCGCTTTTTAGCTTGTCAGAGTACTCGCGGTAGCGCTTATTCCAGCTTTGATGGCCGTTTAACTGTTCGGAATCTTTACTTTTGTTTCTTAGGATTTTATAAATTCTGGTGATTTGGGTTTTGGAAATTACGGGTCTAAGGCCTACGGTTTCTGCATTATCTGTAGGCACCATTACAGTGACGTCGCTGTCTATGACCTGAAGTATGTAAAAGTCCTTCTTAGTACCGCAGATTTCTTTAGACTCTACTGCCTTAACTTGAACAACCCCGTGGGCAGGGTATACTGCTTTTTTGCCTACTTTGAACATGATTTTTGTGTGATCTCCCATCCCAGTACTGGGCTCCAGACTCCATACAAGATAGCATAAATCTGAGCCCAGGTCAAATGCCGATTGATCTAGCGGACGATATCAAAAGGCCTAAAAATATTCAACAATCACCTAAAATCACACTGCAATTTTATATATAATACGTATAATATATATAATATATGTAATACTCTCAGACTTGCATCAACTACCCTTTAATAAAGCATAATAGGCTACCTAAGCGGTATTTGCCCGGAAGATTAAAAACTAGGTAATCGAATATTCTTGCCAAAGCGTATATCCTTGTATACTATTTTAATTTTTTTTAAGGCATGTTTCTATTTAGTCGAGGTACTGAGATGAAATTATGGAGGAATTAAGGAATTGCAAAAATTAACAGATAATGATCTTGCAGAACAGCATGGAATTAAAAAGCCGGGACGTATTTACTATAATCTTTCTGTTCCCAGCTTATATGAAGAGGTCGTAAGAAGAGATGAGGGAATAATAGCTGAGAGTGGAACACTTGTTGCTTATACAGGAGCTCATACGGGCCGTTCTCCAGCGGACAGGTTTATTGTGAAGGAGCCTGGGACAGAGAATGATATTTTATGGGGAGCAATAAATAAACCTATTTCTCCAGAACATTTTGATTCACTTCATAAGAAGATTTTAGAATACTATGAAGGTAGGGACATATTTGTAAGAGATCTGTATGTTTGTGCGCATCCGGACTATAAGACCAATGTGCGCGTGATTAATGAATATGCATGGCATAACGTTTTTGTTAATAACCTCTTTATAAGGCCTAATCCGGAAGATTTACCTCATAAATCAGTTGGATTTACAGTTCTCTCCGCCCCTGGAGTTAAGGCTGATCCGGAGACTGACGGGACAAGATCTGAGACCTTCATCATACTAAATTTTGAGAAACGGATGGCTATTGTCGGAGGAACAGAGTACGCCGGAGAGATGAAAAAGTCTGTATTTGCAGCTTTAAATTTCCTTCTGCCAAATCAGGGTGTATTTCCTATGCACTGCTCGGCAAATGTTGGAAAAGAGGGTGACGTTGCTCTATTCTTCGGCCTTTCAGGTACAGGAAAAACTACTCTCTCAGCCGATCCGGATCGTGCTTTGATTGGTGATGATGAGCATGGCTGGTTTGATGACGGCGTGTTTAACTTTGAAGGCGGCTGCTACGCAAAAGCAATAAAACTTAGCGCTAAAACCGAACCCGAAATATACAGTGCCTCTCTTAGATTCGGCTCCGTTTTGGAGAACGTGAAGATTGATCCGGAGACAAAGAAGATTGATTTTGACAGCGATGAGCACACTGAGAATACTCGTGTTGCATATCAAATAGACTCCTTAGTAAATATTGTTCCCGAAGGCGTGGGAGGAATCCCTAAGACTATATTTATGCTTACCTATGATGCTTTTGGAGTACTACCGCCAATCTCAAAGCTCACTGCTGAACAGGCGATGTACTACTTCACGCTCGGCTATACGGCTAAGGTGGCCGGAACCGAGAGGGGGGTAAGTGAGCCTCAGGCTACTTTCAGCTCTTGTTTCGGAGCTCCTTTCCTACCAAGGCCTCCACTTTTTTATGCTGCAATGCTGAAAGAGAAGCTTGAGCAAAGTGGTGCGACAGTTTGGCTACTCAACACCGGTATCACAGGCGGTCCTTACGGTGTTGGAAAGAGAATGCCGCTTCCTCAGACTAGAGCGCTCATTACAGCAGCTGTGAATGGAACACTTGAGAGCGGATCATTTAATGAAGTAGAGATATTCGGACTCCAAGTGCCTACGGAATGTCCTGGGGTAGATGCAAAGCTTCTTGAGCCCAAAAAGAGCTGGGATGACCCGGCAGAGTATGACACAAAGGCTAAAGAGCTTGCCTCTAGGTTTGAAGAGGAATTTTCCAAACATAAAGGATAATTACATTACAACCTAAACGAGCGGCTCAAAGTGCTCACCGATCCTGCTCTTTACTTTAATCTCCATTTTTTATATATTCCCTAAATAAAGCGATAGCTCTGTCTATCCGATTCAGAATCATTATGCCGAAGCAAAGGAGACTAATATGAATTTTATTAACAAAGAGGATACTTCGTTTGTCGTGGTCGATGTGCAGGAAAGGCTCATGGGTGCAATGCCTGAGGACATCACAGAGACAAATCTTAAGAATATGAAAATTCTGCTCGAGGCTGCTAAAGTGTTGGGAATTCCGGTTACGGTGACTGAACAGTATCCAAAGGGCCTCGGGCCTACAATCGATGAGATAAAGGATTCGGTCGATAACTTTGCTCCTGTGGAAAAGGTTGTTTTTAGCTGCGCAAGGTCCCCTGAATTTGAGTCTGCCATTAAAGATATTGGCAGAGGATCGGTCTTGTTGTGCGGAGTGGAAACACATGTGTGCGTGCTTCAGACAGCTATTGATATGGTAAATAAGGGCTACACAGTTTATGTACCGGCTGACGCGGTGATTTCCAGGCGTGAGCTCGACTGGGAAAAAGGGATAAATTTAATAGAAAAGGCCGGCGCTGTTGTAGGAACCACTGAGGCATTTTTATTCCAACTCTTAGAGACAGCAGGAACAGACGAATTTAAGCAAATATCCCGCCTCGTAAGGTAATCTCTGCCTTCTTTTGAGACAATTGCGATAATGTGTGGGATGTATGCGTCCCCAAGGGGATTTGAACCCCTGTTTTCGGCGTGAAAGGCCGATGTCCTGGGCCAGGCTAGACGATGGGGACTTAGGTTATATGAGCCGTGCAGGATTCGAACCTGCGGCCCACTGCTTAAAAGGCAGTTGCTCTACCAACTGAGCTAACGGCTCATTAATAAGGGAAGAAAATATATCACGTCATTATACATTGTCAAAGTATATGGGTATTATTCCTTTCTTTTAATTATAGCCTGTATTTTAGCTCAATTTTAAGAGCGCGGAAAAATCATGGAGTCCCGTATTGCTTCCCAACAATCTAGGTATTTTACTCTAGCCACTGCGGCTAATTTCTTTTATTTCTGCAACTTCTCAGCCTTTTTCCTTCTCCCTATTTATATCAAGGACTTAGGGGGCAATGAAGCCAATATAGGCTTTATTATGGGCTCGTTCGGCATAACATCGCTGGGCACAATACCGTTTGTGGCATATCTGGTCGATAAATACGGAAGAAGAAGATTTATGCTGCTTGGATACGGGATCATGTTTGCAGCTTCGCTTTGCTATCTTTTTATATCCCATCTCTCCCCTGTGTTCTATCTGCTCCGTTTGATCCAAGGAGTATCGTTTGCATTTGCTTTTACCTCGGCTGGAACGTTTGTGGCGGACTACATTCCTCCCGAGAGAAGGGCTGAGGGGCTCGGCATATTCAGCGCTTTCACTATTGCATCATATGCTATTGGACCCTCTCTTGGTGAAATGATAATTGAATCATCGGGCTTTAATTTGTTTTTTATATATGCGTCACTATTTAGCTTGATAGCAATTGCTCTAACTCTTTTTGTGAAGGATGGAGATTTTGAACCTTCATCCGATCCCCACCCAATGGGGTTCTTCCGCCTAATCGTCTCCAAGCGCTATGCACTCATATTAAGCTCAAACCTAATACTCGCAGGCGGTCTGGGTGCAATACTCAACTTTATTGCAACTTTCCTTAGATCCAAGGGGCTTGCCGCTTTCTATTTCTTTCTCACCTACACAATAGCTGTGACCGCAGTGAGAATATTCGGAGGACAAATCTCTGACCGCTTTGGCAGAAAAGTTATTGCCTCCCCGTGCCTTTTCGCCGTGTCTATTTCACTTGCAGCCTTGTATTTTGTAGATACCCCGCTGAGCGCTATATTGATATCCCTATTCTTTAGTATAGGTTATGGGTTCCTGTATCCTACACTGAGTGCACTCGTTATAGACAAAGCAGGCTCGGATGAAAGGGGTAAGGCCATGGGGGCGTTTAACGCGTCATACAGTATGGGAATTAACTTCCTTGCATTTCCGCTCGGGCTGGTGGCAAGGGATTTTGGATATGAGGTTATGTATTTCGTTACAGGCTGTCTTGTGTTTTTGGGCTTCCTTCTGTTTACAATTTTCGAGCCTAGCAGGGAGTCTTGAAAATTATTTTAATATTAATTACTCTTGCGGAAAATGAAGATAAAGCCGGGTGATCAAGTCTTAATAATTTCTCCTGACAACAAGACCTATCTGGTAACTGTTGCTGAGGATAAAAGTATGGGCACTCACAAGGGTGAGCTCCCGATAGGAGATGCCATAGGGAAATCCTTTGGGGAGACCATCTATTCCAACCTCGAACACCCTTTTTTACTCATGGAGCCTACGCTTGAAGACAAGATGATGAAGGTAAAAAGGCACACGCAGATCATCTATCCAAAGGACGCTGCGTTAATCGTGCTGAAGACCGGCCTTCAATCGGGAATGAGGGTTATTGAGTGCGGAACAGGTTCAGGCTCGCTGACTATGGCGCTTGCAAACGCAGTAGCTCCAGGGGGTATGGTATATACATATGACGGCAGAGAAAAGCACCTTGAGAATGCAAGAGTTAATGTAGAAGCTGCAGGATATTCAGAAAACGTGGAATTTAAGCTGGGCTTGGCTCAGGACGGCTTTGATGAAGAGGGAGTAGATGTAGTTATCTTAGACCTGCCCTCGCCGTGGGACGGGATTGCCTCTGCTGCGAGAGCTCTAAGGGGCGGGGGCCGCATTGCCAGTCTATCGCCTACTTATAATCAGGTTGAGAAGTGCGTGGAGAACCTGGAAGAACACGGCTTTGTGTATATTGAGACTATAGAGCTGCTTATGAGACATATGCAAGTCAGCACCGGGAAGACACGACCGGTCGATAGAATGGTGAGCCATACAGGGTTTCTTACTTTCGCAAGAAAAGCTCTATCAACTGAAGAACAAAAAAGCGATATTTCATGAACAGAAGTCAAAGAAAGATCATTTATCTGCTCTTGATCGTTGCCGTATTCGGCGCTTATTACTTTATTCAATTTAGGGATGAAGTTCCCGAGCAAGCGGAATATAGAGTGATCAATGTCCTTGACGGTGATACTGTAGTAATTGATGACGCCCGCAGTTCCCGTGTGAGATATTTAGGTATCGATAGCCCGGAAATAGCTCTGCAGGACTCCCCGGGGGAACCAATGTCCGAAGAAGCAAGGGATTATAATTCCAAGTTGGTTAACGGAGAGAAGGTTATACTTGAGTTCGACCAAGAAAAGTATGACGTATACGGAAGGATGCTTGCTTACGTTTATGTTAATGATCTGCTAGTCAATGAAGAGCTTTTAAGAGAGGGGATGGCAACTGTTCTAATTATTCCTCCTAATGATATGCATTCAGAGAAGATTTATACTGCCACTTCAGAAGCAAAGAAAAATAAAAAAGGTGTTTGGGGCGACCTAAGTGAATTAGATCCGCCGGAGGGCAATTATAGGTTTATCGTCGATTTAGATAACGTTCCCTTATATGCAGGAAAGAGAATAGTAGTTAGGGGCAATATCATAGATACTCGCAAAAGTGAAACGGTTTTGGTGTTGAATATGGAAGATAAGGTAGATGTTGTTGTTTTTCCTTCGGATTGGGGCAATTTCGACCATTTTAATATAGACCCCGAGGAGTTCTATACCGGTAAGGATGTGGAGGTTGTCGGAAGGGTAAAGATGCGCGGGGGCAAGCCTAACATAATTGTGAACCACCCTATGCTGCTAAGGAGCAACGAGTGAGCTTGACCGATCTACTAATCAATGGCGCTAAGGAGCTTGGCGTCAAGCTCTCAGATAAACAGCTAGAGCTTTTTATGAAGTTCCTGGATAATCTAAACAGCTGGAATAAGCAGATAAACCTGACTGCAATTAAAGATGAGAGAGAAATAATAGTTAACCATTTCTTAGACTCACTATCCATTGCCTCAGATATTGAAGACAACAAACGCTTGCTTGATATTGGCACAGGGGGCGGGTTTCCGGGCATACCTCTTAAAATTGTTCGTCCCGGACTCCATGTAACATTGCTTGATTCCAACAATAAAAAAATATCGTTCTTAAAAGATACTGTACGGAAACTGGCACTCAAAAATACTAAGGCAGTTTGGGGCAGGGCCGAGGACGCCCAAAACGGGCTTCCCAGAGGGCACTACGACTATGTTGTGAGCCGTGCGGTGGGATCCATCCATGATATGGTCAACTTAAGCTCTTCCTATGTGTCGAGTGAGGGGCACATTGTGCTGATGCGCGGCAAGAAGGGAAGAGAGGAATGGTTACATGAATCTGAGATAATTGAAGATAAATACCATATTGTAGACTATAGGGAGTTTGAGCTTCCATATAGTGATTCTTTCCGGACTGTAATAGTTCTTAAGCCGAAAACTCAGAGATAAATTTGCAATTCTTGACCGCAAATAATTTGAATGTTAGTTTAAGTGCGCGCAATATATCGCAGAATAGCTCAGAATAGCTCAGAATAAAGAGGACATATGAAAACTTTAGGAATTCTAGGCGGAAGCGGTCTTTACGATATGGAAGGGCTAACAGATGTCGAAAGAGTTTCTGTAGAAACTCCCTGGGGCAGTCCCTCTGATGAACTTATCGTAGGTACCTTGGAAGATGCTAAAATGGTCTTTCTCCCAAGAC
>JABAOE010017772.1_pt2 | contig 29585 bp, 27 predicted proteins | sample 7062141 | NCBI WGS metagenome assembly JABAOE01 (sample SAMN14538627, study PRJNA623070) | marine sediment metagenome | biome: marine biome [ENVO:00000428]; feature: marine pelagic biome [ENVO:01000023]; material: deep marine sediment [ENVO:00002113] | place: India: Gulf of Khambhat ...
GCCGACATCTTCGTGCTGGCAAGCAAAGTCGCAAGCAACGGTGACCGCGACGGCCTGCCAAACGTGCTCATGGAGGCCGCCAGCCAGGAACTGCCGATCGTCGCAACCAACGTCGCCGCCATTGCCGAATTCATCGAAAACGGCAGGCATGGTGTTCTGGTGGAGCCCGATGTCGCCCGATTATCGCAGGCGCTGGCGTCGACGATCGGCGATCCTGACGGACGCGCGGCGATGGCGAAGGCCGCCCGCGAAAGGCTTGTCGCCGAATTCGGAATGGATCGCGGCATTGACAGGCTTGCCACACGGCTGCGGTCGGTGCTCAGCTAAGTCATGGCCGACATTGCGTTTTATGCGCCAATGAAGCCGCCGACCGATGCCGTGCCGTCGGGCGACCGGACCATGGCGCGGGCGCTGGTCGCGGCGCTCAGCGGTCTTGGTCTTGGCGCAGTGCGCCTGGTCAGCGAATTGCGGACGCGCGACGGCACCGGTGACCGGGCCAGGCAGGATAAGATTTTCCGGGCCGCAAAAGCCGAAAGCGAGCGGCTTGCCAGGCAAGACCCGCCGGCGCTGTGGCTGACCTATCACTCCTACTACAAGGCGCCCGATCTTCTCGGGCCGGCCCTGTCGCGTCACTGGGACATCCCTTACGCGCTGGTTGAAGCGACGCGCGCCAGCAAGCGCCTGACGGGGCCTTACGCCCGATTTGCCGCCGCCGCGGAAGCGGCCTGTGACGCCGCCCATGTCATCTTCTCCATGACGGAACGTGACAGGAGCGCACTGGAGCGCGATCGCCCGCCCGGACAGAGCCTGATGGCGCTCAGGCCGTTCCTGAATCAGCAAATCGTCGACGATGCCGGCGATCGGCGGGCGTCTGGCGGGCCGGTCCGGTTTGTCGCCTGCGCGATGTTTCGTGATGGCGACAAACTGGAAAGTTACAAGGCGCTGGCGGCGGCGCTCGCCCTTGTGCGATCCGACGGCTGGAGCCTGTCGTTGATCGGCGACGGGCCGAAACGGGCGGATGTCGAAGCGCTGTTTGCGGCATTCGGCGACCGGGTCACTTTCACCGGAGCGCTTGCGCCAGAACATCTGGCGGGCCACTTCGCCGGCGCCGATGCACTGCTGTGGCCCGGCGTCGGCGAGGCCTACGGCATGGTCTATCTTGAGGCGCAGGCGCTGGGATGCCCGGTTCTGGCGGAGGACCGGCCCGGTGTCAGGGATGTCGTGCGCGACGGCGGCTGGCTTGTCGCGCCGCAGGATCCGCCGGCCTTTGCCAGGGCGATTGAGATGCTGATCACCGACGATGAAGCCCGGCTGACGATCGGGCGCAAAGCGCGGGCGCGGATCGCAACGGACCATTTGCTGCCCGCCGCCCGCGCCACATTGAAGGCCGGACTGGAGCCGCTGATGAGGAGGCGAGACCGCTGACCGGTGCCCGCATCGCGCTGCTGCGTCACGGCCATACGGCGTGGAACCGCGCCGGCCTGATCCAGGGCCGGGTCGACGTGCCACTGGACGCGCAGGCCTGTGACCATCTTGCCGGTTTGCGCCTGCCCGATGCCATGGCGCGGGCCAGCCTGGTTGCCAGCCCGCTTTGCCGGGCAATCGACACGGCGCGGCTGACAGGCGGCCGCATGCCACAGATCGTGCCGGAGCTGATTGAGATGGACTGGGGCGAATGGCAGGGCCGTCGCGGCGCCGATCTGCTGGCCGATGCCGGGTCGGGCTATCGTCATATCGAGGAATGGGGCTGGGATTTTCAGCCGCCAGGCGGCGAAACGCCGGCGATGGTGTGGCAGCGACTCCGGCCGTGGATCGCCTCGGTTCAGGAGGCAATCGTCGCAGTCTGCCATATCGGTGTCATGCGCGTCCTGCTCGCCCGCGCAACCGGCTGGGATTTTTCCGGCCCGGCGCCGTTTGAGGTCAAGCGTGATCGCTTGTACATCATTGACAGAAATGACGACGGCACGTTGGCGTTTGACGATGCACCCGTCCGGCTGATCCAGAATGGCCGCCGATGAGCCGCGTTGCAATTCTCGTCACGCATCTGCTCGGCAGCGGGCATCTCAGCCGCGCCCTGGGCCTCGCCTCTGCGTGCCTGGCGGGCGGCTTGAAGCCGCAGGTGATCTGCGGCGGCATGCCGGCGGCGCATCTGACGCGACCGGATATCGATGTGGTGCAATTGCCGCCGCTGCGCTCAGACGGGGTCAATTTCACCCGGCTGGTCGACAGCGCCGGCAAGCCGGTGAGCGCAGGCTTCATGGCGCAGCGAAGCCGTTTGATCATCGACGCATTAGAGGCGTTTGAGCCGGATGTGCTGATTACCGAGCTTTTTCCGTTCGGACGCCGCATCCTACAGGATGAGTTTGAGGCGGCCTTGATTGCGGCAAAGGCAATGACGCGGCCGCCGCTCGTCCTGTCATCGATCCGCGATATCCTGGCGCCCCCGTCGAAACCCGGCAAAGCGTACCAGGCCCGCGCCAGGCTGGCGCGCTTCTATGACGGCGTTCTGGTGCATTCCGACCCTGGCATCATACCGCTTGAGGCGAGCTGGCCGGTGACCCCGGACGTTGCTCAAATGCTCCGCTATACCGGTTTTATCGCCGCCTCCCGGGCGCCGGTTGAGGATGCCGGCGTCGACGGCACCGACGAAATCCTGGTGACCGCAGGCGGTGGTCCGGTCGGACGAAAGCTGTTTGAGACGGCGGTTGCGGCGGCGCGCCAGACTGGCACGCGGCGCTGGCGGCTGCTTGTCGGCGGCGGCGATGCGGCCGGCCTGTGCGCCGGCCTCAACGACATTGCCGGCGGCGCCCCGGTCATCGCGGAACCGGCAAGAGCGGACTATCGGACGATGTTGGCGCGCTGCGCGGCGGCGGTCGGGCAATGCGGCTACAATACGGCTCTCGACTGGCTGCGGGCCGGTGTGCCCGGCGTCTTCGTGCCCTTCGCGGAGGCCGGCGAAACCGAGCAGACGCTGCGCGCGCAATCGCTGCACGAGCGCTATGGCTATGGCCTGATCGCCGAAGACGACCTGACTGCGGAAAAGCTGGCAAATGCGGCAGAGGCGGCGATCCAGCGTGGCCGCATCGTTGCCGGCGATCTGAAGCTTAACGGGGCGGCTGAGAGCGTCCGCATCATCCGCGATCTGCTGGAAGCGCGACGATGACGCAGCCGTTTCAGCCGGTCATTGCCGAATTGCGGGTATGGCGCGAGCAGGGCTTAACGCTGCCACTTTGGTGGCGCGATGACGATGCCGTTACGCCGACCGCGGCGCTCGACCGGCTGCTGGCGCTGGCGGAAACCTTCCACGCTCCGTTGCATCTGGCCGTGATACCGCGCCCGGCCGAACAGGCGCTGGCGGCACGACTGCAGGGCGCGGCGCAGGCTTTCATCATCGTCCATGGCTGGCGACACCAGAACCACGCGCCGCCGAACGAGAAAAAGGCCGAATATGGCGCGCATCGACCCGTTGCGGCCATGCTAGAAGAGGCGACTCGTGCCTGGCACCGCGTTGCGACGCTGTTCGGCGGCCAGGCGCTGCCGGTTTTCGTGCCGCCGTGGAACCGCGTCTGCCCGGCGGTCACCGACGGATTGGCGTCATGCGGCTTTGCCGCGATCTCCGCCTTCCGGCCGCGGCAAGCAGAACATCCGGCAGCGGGCCTCCTGCAGGTCAACACCCATCTCGACCCGATCGCCTGGCGCGCCGGCGGCGGCCTTGCCGAGCCGGCCGGGCTCGTCGCCGACATCGTCAGCCAGCTGGTCGACCGGCGGCGGGGCGACATCGACAATTCGGAGCCTTTCGGACTGCTGACCCATCACCTGGTGCATGACGAGCCTTTATGGTCATTTGTCGCAGCACTCATTGAGATGTTGCTTGACAGCGGCGTGGCGAGATGGGCCGCGCCGCTTAATGGCCATTGAAAATCGCCGTCAACGCGGTATCGCCGGCACCTATTCAGCGGCTGACCCTGTCCCAGACCGCCAAGTCAACTTCGCGTTCAATTCCCTCAACCGCGGTCGTTAGGAAGCGTGGCGGACGCGCCGGCATGTAGCCCTGCTGCAAAGCAAGCTCATAGGTGGCTTGCGTTGCCACCGCCTGCGACCCCAACGCCTTGTTGGCCTTTTCCAGCTTGGCCGACAGATTGACGGTGGCGCCGATCACCGTCACCTCAAGACGATCGGCGTCGCCGACGGCGCCAAACACGATCGGCCCGGCCGAAACGGCTATGCCCAAACCGCTGCCGATCAGTGCCGCCAGCCGCGGATCATCGGCCCAGGCGGTCGCATCCTTGCCGATCGCCTCCATTGCCCGCAAGGCGTCCGCCGCATAGGTGTCGGAGGGACGCACCGCACCAAAAGTCGCCATGATCCCGTCGCCCATGAACTTGTCGATTGCGCCGCCGTGAGCCTGAATGATCGGCACGACACAGTGCTGGTAGGCGGACAGCAACTGGATCGCCTCCGTCGGCGGAATCTTCTCAATGAGTCGCGAAAATCCGCGAATGTCGACATTAAAGATCGCCGCTTCGCGCGCCACGCCCTCGCCGGCGGCAATCTCATATTCGCCCGACCGGATTTCCTCCGCGATGCTGGTGTCGAAGAAGCGCGAAAGGCTTCTTGCCGCCGCCGATTCCGCGGTTGCGCGGATCAACAGGTCCCTGCCTCTCGACAGCGACAGGGCGAGAGCGCCGGTCACCATTAAAATGGCGATGATCTTGTCGATCTCGGCGCCGATCAGCATCGAATTGCCGGTCATATAGGCCACATAGTCGCGCGTGACCATCGCGTCCTGGGGATCAGAAAGCATGACATAGGCAATCATCGCCAGCCAGCCGAAAGCCGCGGCACCGCCGGCGACCAGCACGAAGCGCGGCTGGAAACGCAACGCCCGCAAGGCGATGAATATGAAGACATACAATAATGTCGGCGCCTTCAGATAAAACGACGCCGGCTGGCCATACTGGACGTGAAAGCTCCATATCACCGCGTAGAGCAGCAGCATGTCGAAGCAGATGGAAAAATACACCGCCCAGTCGGGCAGACGCCGGCGCGATGCCCAGACCAGGCCGATGATGCTGGCCAGGAGATAAAGCCCGATCGCATAGGGCGCCAACGCGATAGCTTCGAAATCCGGCTTGGGCGAAACGGCATAAAGAATCCCCCAAATCGAGACGATGAGAATCTGGATGGCCTTAACGAGAATCTCGCCGCGGTTTTCCTGCTCTTCAATGGCGGCGGCTACCCGGGCGGGCAATTTGTAGGTCGCCGCGTCGCCCACCAATTCGACGATGCGGCCCCGCAAAGAGAGGGAAGTCCCGGTCATGTCCCGTCCGGTTTCGGCAATGCGATCCGTTGACCCTGGCGCGCCGCGAAGGCGTTCGGATAGGCGGCCTGGGCGGCCGTTTCGATTTGGCGCTGCTCGGCGTCGGTGCGCAAATGCATGTGATGGAACATGCCCCATTGTTTGACGCCCGCCTGCACGCACAAGGAGCCGCAATTGTCCCAGGTGGAGTGGCCGAATCCGGCAAAATCCGGATATTCCTGCGGTGAATAAGTGGCATCCAGCAGAGCAAGGTCGACATCCAGCGCCAGTCGCCGGATCGTCGCATCGCCGACGCCGCCGTCGTGCTCGAAATCGGTCAAATAGGCAAAGGATGCCCCCGACGTTTCAAGCCGGTAGCCGACGGCGCCGTTGGGATGGCAAAGGGCGCCTGTCTGCAATGTTATGCCGGCGGCAGGACTGAGCACGTCGCCAGGCGAAAACTGCCGATATTCGATCTCCGCCCGCATGCGGTCCTTGGTAATGGGAAAGTAGGGTGGCCGGAATATCCCGGCGACCATCGCCTCAGGCGTCGAGCNNCCTGTCGCAGAATGCCGGGCTGAAATACGGCAATCCCAGAATGTGATCGTAGTGGGCATGACTGAAAAACAGGTCGATATCGGTTATCGCGGCATCGGCGAGAGTCTGGCCCAGGGGAACAATGCCGCTGCCGGCATCGAAAATAATAACCCGTCCACCAGCCCGCACTTCGACGCAGCAGGTATGGCCACCAAATTCCAGCGTATCGGAGCCGGGTATCGGAAACGTTCCGCGCGCGCCCCAGATCCGGATATCAATCGCGGGAGAGCCGGTCATCCAGTCAGTTTTCGGATTTCGCCGCTGCGCGGGAATCCGCCAGCTCGGTTGTCGTGCGCACCAGTCGCTCCGCCAGCGATCGCATGACCTCGATCGAAACTTCTGGGAACTCCTTGAGCAAATTCAGAAAGTCCTGCTTGCCGATGCGCAGGGTCGCCACATCGGTCACCGCCGTCACCGTGGCGTTGCGCGGCATGTCGCGCAGGATCGCCAGTTCGCCAACGACATCGTTTGCTTTCAGCCGCGCGACGGTAGCGACACCGCCGGCGCCGGATATCGTTACATCGGCCTCGCCGGAGATCAGAATAAAGGCCTCGTCGCCTTCCTGGCCTTGAACGCACAGCGCCTGGCCGGCCTCAAACAGGACGCGGGAGGACGCCAGGGCAAGAAGCTTCAGCCGCTTCGGCGCAACATTGGCAAACAGCTCGACCTTGGCCAAAGCCAGAGCATCTTCTTCCAGACTCATCCATTTTCCCCCGATACGCGGAACCCGCGGCGTGCCGCCTTCGCCATTACATCGCCTCGCAACATCAAACCGCCACCGGTTGCGGCACGGGTTGACTTGTCGCCTCGTCGGATTCCAGCTCACCGCGCGACAGTTTCAGGACCCGGTCGAACATGGCGGAGTGCGATTCCGTTGCCGTTACCCACAGAACGCCAAAACCGTTCGACTCCGATTTCGACAACTCAAGAACCCTCCGGATCACATTTTCCACGGTGCGGGCGTCAAGCGCGCTGAGGCCACGATTGACTATCAGAAATCGCGGCCGTTTCAGCAAAACTCGCGCCAGGCCCAGCTGCTGACGCTGCGACAATGTCAGACGGCGCCCTCCGGTGCCGATTTCATAGTCCAGGCCGCGCTCAATGACGGTACCGGAAAGACCCAATTCCTCTAAAATCTCCCGCAGCAGTGCGCTGACACGATCGACGGCGCCTGAGCGCTCATCGGCAATGCGCCCGAACAGGATGTTGTCCTGCAGCGACGCAACGGGATTGATCTGCTCGGGATCATGGAAGGCAAAGGCGGAAGCGAGACGTTCCGGCAGCCGGTCACGAAATGCTTGTCTGGAGGCGACAACCGCCTCGCACAATTCATCATTGATCAGACCAAGACGATGGCGCGGTTCGCAGTAACTGAATGCAACGCGCATGAGTTTCTGACGATCCTTTGGCGCCGCGTCAGAGAAATCCTGACCTTCGGTGCGGCGAAGTGCGGCTTCAAATTCAGAAAGTTCATCGGGATCGATNNGATCTGTATATTGTCAGATACCTCCTGGAACAGATCGACGATGATTGCCGCAGCATCGCGTCCGATCTGATAAAATCGCCTGTCGAGCCCGTCAGCCGACAAAATGACCCATATCGGAGAATCGGCGGAGAAGTCCTCCGACAAAAACTCCGGTGCCGAAACGGAACCGAAGATCAGGTTCTGCAAAAGCGTCAGATGGGCATTGAACCGGGTCGCCACAAAGGGATCAACGTCATTGGCGTTCTCGCCGGTTGCCAGCCGGTCGAGGAATTTTCTGCGAGCCTGCAGGATCATGTCGCTGCTGGTGTCGTCGGCGGCGTCGGCAATCTTGCTGCGCAGGCCAAAGGTGTAAATGTCATCTTCCAGCCCGACCAGCTTCAGAATGTCGGTAATCCGCGCCGACAGCCCGGTTTTGTCGTCGGCGCCGGCGGCGGCATAATCGATCCAGTCGGCCTGCAGATCAAGCAGCGGATTCCCGGAAGCGTCAGCCTCCTTGATATCGGTAGCATTCATAGCGCTGCCTTCCGGCGCCGGCTGCAAGGGTGCATGCCGAAGGCCGCTCAGCAAAGCGTGCCGCGCCGTGCCTTGTGCAAAAAAAGGCTCGGCGCCGGCATATCCAAAACGCCGGCCCAGTTGCCATTCCGGCAGTGTTGCCAGTGGCTCGCCGCCGATATTCAAGGCGCCCGATGACGGCAAAACGAGCCGCGCCGTCATGTCGGCGACAATCTCCGCTCCGGCTCCGGTCGCGCCGATAACGGCAATGCGTTCATCCAGATCGATGGTCAGATCAAGCTCGTTGAGCAAGGTATTGCCGGCATCATCTACCGCCGACACCTGGCGAAAAGTGATCGGTCCCGTCAGTTCCGGCACATCACCCGTTTGCACCGCTTGGGTTTCCGCCGGCGCCAGCGGCGACACGTCGAACTGATTGATGACCTGAGTGTATTTCACCTGGGCGTCGAGACGCTGATAGTCCCAGTCGATCAGTTCCTTGATCGGCGTCGGCAGATCCTTGTAAGCGGCAATGACCGCAACAAGCTGGCCGATATCGAGGTCACCGCGGATCGCCAGATAGCCGCCGCCCAGGTAGAAGACAAAAGGCGTGAACTGGGCGAGGAAATTGTTGAGGAACTTGATCAGGAATTTCCATCGGTAAAAGACGTAGCGGATAAAGAACAGTTTCCCCAGGCGTGTCGAAATGTCAGACCGTTCAAAATTCGAGCTGTCATTGAGGCGGATATCCACGGCACCGTCGACGGTTTCACTGACACGGCCGGAAAGATCGCGGGCCGTCAGCTGACGCTGGACGGCCAGTTGCCGCAGCCGGGCGCGCAGCTTGGGAATCAGCAGCGTTTGAATGACCAGTACCAACAGCGCGACCGATCCCAGCATCCAGCTCTGCAACATGATGAACAACAGCGCCGTCGCCGCCTGGCCGGCCAGAAAAGCCGGCTGGGCAAAGGCCTCGCCGATGAAGCCGCCCAGCGGCTCGACCTCGTCCTTGATCATGGTGGCGATTTCGGAGCTTCGCACGCGCCGGTAATGAGCGATGGGAAACCTGAGTATACGATCGACCAGCTGATAGCGCAGACGGCGCAGCATGCGCTCGCCGAGGCGGCCCTTGAAGGTATTGATATAGACCTTGAACAGGCCGTTGATGATGACATAGCCCACAAACGCCAGGCTGAGGGCGACCAGCGCGCCCATGCGATCCAGCTCAAATCCGCCAAACAGCGTCAGCGACTGATCGTTGAAGGGATTGCCGATCCTGACCGGCAGCACTTTCTGCGTTGCGCCGACTGTCTCAAAACCCTCTCCCTGGATGGGGCCGTTGACAATCTGCTTGGGGATGTCAAAGGCCAGGAAATAGGTCGGCATGGAAAGTGCGACAACGATCAGAATCCAGATTTGCTGGCGCCGCGAATGCGTCCAGATATACCGGAACAGATTCCGCTCCATCTGATCATTCACGGAAGGTCATCCAATTCATTCTCGCGGCAATACAATATATCGCAGTTTATTCAGTCGGCTTCGCCATTACGTCCACGCCAAAAACCCGCGCGCGCTTTATTTATAGGGATCAGCCGCGTCGCGCAGCCCGTCTCCCAGAAAATTGAATGCAAGAACAACAAGGATGACAGGAACCACCGGCCACAGCAACCAAGGATAAAGCGCCACCGCATTGATGTTCTGTGCCTCCGTCAGCAGCACGCCCCAGCTTGTTATCGGCGCACGAAGGCCAAGCCCCAGAAAACTGAGCGTCGTTTCGCCAAGGATCATCGTCGGGATCGCCAAGGTTGCGGTGGCGATCAGATGCGAGGCAAAGCCGGGGATGAGATGGCGGGAAATGATGCGCCAGCTGCTTGCGCCCATAACCTGCGTGGCGGAGATGTAATCCTCCTCCCGAAGCGCCAGCAGCTTGGAGCGCACGGTTCGGGCGAGACCGGTCCAGTCCAGCAGGCCAAGTATCAGGGTGATGCCGAAATAGACAAAAAGCGGTGACCAGGTGATCGGCAGGATCGCCGCCAATGCCAGCCACAGGGGAATTGAGGGAATCGACTGGACGACCTCGATGAGGCGCTGCGAGATCACGTCGACGAGGCCGCCATAATATCCGGCCAGGCCGCCGATCAGGATACCGAGCGCCAGGCTCACTGTGACCCCGAGAAGACCGATGGTTATGGAGACGCGGGCACCGTATATTATGCGGCTGAGAATATCCCTGCCCAATCTGTCGGTACCGAGCAGAAAAAGCGTGCCGCCTTCGGCCGGGCATATCACGTGGCGGTCCCATTCGAACGCCCCCCAGAACTTGTAGCTATCGCCACGGCACAGCCAGCGGATCGTCTGTATCTTTTCGCGATCCGGCACGTATTCCCGTTTGAGGGTCTCCAGATTCAATTTGTAACTGTAGCCATAGACAAACGGGGCGCGCAGCTTGCCGTCGTGAAAAATGTGAACGCCCTGCGGCGGCGCGTAGATGTAATCGACGTTGCGGCTGTGCAGGTTGTAGGGCGCCAGCAGCTCGGAAACCAAGATCATCACGTAGAGGATGATCAGAAATATCATCGAGATCAGCGCCGGACGATGGCGGCGGAACTTCCGCCACATGAGCTGCATCTGCGAGGCTTCAAACAGAGCCTGCTGGGCATCGGTGTAATCGTAGATGGCATCGGGATCGAAGGGCGCGTCGGAGACGGTGTGCGGCAAAGGCGCGGCGCGATCGGGCGGGGTCATTTGCGTGCGCCTCCGCCCAGCCGGATGCGCGGGTCGAGATAGGCCAGCGCAATGTCGGAGATCAGTACCCCGACGACCGTCAGGATCGACAGAAACATCAGGAACGAGCCGGCCAGATACATATCTTGCGTTTGCAGCGCCTCAATGAGCAGCGGGCCGGTTGTCTCCAGCGACAGCACGATCGCCGTCACCTCGGCGCCCGATATGACCGCCGGCAACAAGGAGCCGATGTCGGAGATAAAGAAATTCAGGGAGATGCGAAGCGGATATTTCACCAGCGAGCGGAACGGATGCAGCCCCTTCGCCCGGGCGGTTATGACATATTGCTTTTGCAGCNNCGGCGGATCATGCCCGCCGTGCCGGAGGTGCCGATGACGATAACGGGAATCCACAGGTGATCGAGGACGGAGCGGAATTTCGCCCAGCTCATTGGCTGCGAGACGAATTCGGCGTCCATCAGCCCGCCGATGGAGGTGCCAAACCAGACATTGGCGAGATACATCAAAATCAGAGCCAGCAGAAAATTCGGCGTGGCCAGGCCGAGCAGCCCGAGAAACGTAAAACCGTAATCGCCCCAGCTGTATTGGCGCGTCGCGGAATAGATGCCGATGGGAAAGGCAATCAGCCAGGTGAACATAATGGTCGCCATGCTGACCACGATGGTCAGAAACAGCCGGTCGCCGACAACCGCGGTGACCGGCAGCTCATAGGCGAAGGAGTAGCCGAAGTCGCCGACAAACATGCCGGCGACCCAGTAGAAATACCGCTCCACCGGCGATTTGTCGAAGCCGTATTCGGTGCGCAGATACTCAATCTGCGCCATGTCGACCGACTCCCCCTGGGCAAGCAATTCGGCAATGTAGCTTTCCAGATAGTCGCCCGGCGGCGCTTCGATGATTGCGAAAATCAGCGCGCTGGTGATCGCCAATGTCGGGATCATCAACAAAATGCGACGCACGATATAAGAGACCATTGGGCTAGGTTCTTCCCGTTATTGAGGAGTTTTGTGGTTTGCGGCTGGCAGCGTGCCGGACTCCTTTCATCGAATGTTATGCGGCCTTTGATCGCCAGTGCAATGCCGGAGCGCGCCGAATGGCCGATGATGGACAAGACAACCTGCCACAGATAACGGCCGACCAGCCCTTGCAGTGGCGGGTGATCGCGTTGAACGACCCGCAAAATCGCACTACCATTGCGGTGAGAAGAGCCTTCTCCACCACCCCGTTATCCTGCCAAAAGCGAGTCGGAATGCCCCTGCCCCCCCTAGAGACGCGCGGCCTCGGGCCGATCACGCGGCTGCGCGCTGCCATCATCAACCGGCAGGTCGCCGCCCGCAACCGCCGGGCCGAAGCGGCGCTGGAGCGCCTCCCGCAGGTGGCCAACGCGATTGGCGAATATTCCGCCAGATCAGACGTTACCGGCGTTTCGATGTCGGACTATCTGACGCTCTATGAGGAGGTGCGGGCAAGAAAGCCGCGGGAAATCCTGGAGCTGGGCACCGGCGTCTCCACCGTCGTCCTGGCCCATGCCGCCCTGGCCAATACCGCGGAGGGAGCGCCGCCGGCGCGCATCACATCGATGGAGGAGGACGCAGGCTGGACCCGCAAGGCGCAAGCCTGCCTTCCCGGCGACGTCGCCGATTTTGTGGACATCATCCACAGCCCGAAAATCGACGGCTATTACAAGATTTTCCGGGGAGTCCAGTATGAGGCCGTCCCCGAGCGGCCTTATGATTTCGTCTTTTCCGATGGCCCGCAGCGAACCTCCCCGGTGAGCGGCGACAATCTTTTCGATCTCGATCTCATCCACATTGTCCGGCGATCCGACACGCCGATTCACGCGGTGGTCGACGATCACTTCCTGACATTCTACGTGTTTCAAAAGGTGTTCGGGACAAGGCTTGCCCGCTACAGCCCGGCGCACCGGCTGATGTTTGTCGGCCCGGTGACGAAACATGATGTGCGGCATTTCAGGAAAGAAAACTTCCTGCCCGACCTTCGCCTTTTCGGTCGCACCGAGCTAAAGCTGCGCATGACGACGGATTGATGGAATTTTCGCTCAAAGACGCAAAAATCGGCGTCATCGGTCTCGGCTATGTGGGACTTCCGCTCGCCGCCGAATTCGGAAAAACCTATGAAACGGTCGGATTCGATATCGATGAAAGCCGGATTGCCGAACTGCAATCGGGTGGCGACCTCACATTGGAGGTCGAGCCGCAAGAACTGGCGGCGGCCGGCCATCTCGCCTTCACCGCCAGGCATCACGACCTCAAAGCCTGCAACGTCTTGATCGTTTGCGTGCCGACGCCGGTCGACGCCCACAACCGCCCCGACCTGTCGCTGCTCCTGAAGGCGAGCGCGACCGTCGGCCAGGTGATCGGCCGCGGCGGTGTCGTCATCTATGAATCCACCGTCTATCCCGGGGCGACGGAGGAAGCCTGCATCCCACAAATCGAAAAGGCGTCGGGGCTCAAATTCAACAAAGACTTCTTCGCCGGGTACAGCCCGGAACGCATCAATCCCGGCGACAGGGAGCACCGCCTGACGACGATCACGAAAGTGACCTCCGGCTCAACGCCGGAAATTGCCGAATTCGTCGACGCGCTTTATCGCTCCATCATCCCGGCCGGCACCTTCATGGCGCCGTCCATCCGCGTTGCAGAAGCCGCCAAGGTGATCGAAAACATCCAGCGTGACCTGAATATCGCGCTGGTGAACGAGCTGGCCATCATTTTCAACAAACTGGGCATCGACACCCGCGAGGTGCTGGACGCGGCCGCCACCAAGTGGAACTTCCTGCCGTTCAGACCCGGACTGGTCGGCGGCCATTGCATCGGTGTCGATCCCTATTACCTGACCGACAAGGCGCAGTCGGTCGGCTATCATCCGGAAGTCATCCTGTCGGGCCGGCGCATCAATGACGCGATGGGAAGCTATGTCGCCGGGCAGCTCGTCAAATGCATGATCAAGAAACGGATCCAGGTCGATAGCGCCCGGATCCTGGTGATGGGTCTGACATTCAAGGCGAATTGCGCCGACCTGCGCAATACGCGCGTCATCGATGTCATCCGCGAATTGGCCGACTTCAATGCGCGGGTCGATGTCTACGATCCGTGGGCAGACAAGGACGAGGCGGGGCGCGAATACGGCATCAGCCCGATCGCCGCCCCGCAGGACGGCGCCTATGACGCGATCATCCTGGCCGTCTCACACCAGCAATTCGAAAGGCTCAGCGCAGCCCAGATCAGACGCTTCGGCAAGACGCCACATGTCCTCTACGACCTGATGCACATGCTGCCCAAGGCAAGCGTCGATCTGCGGCTCTGAAGCGGCTGCAAGATCTGTCACCCTAGCTCTTCTCGCCGGCATCTGTCAGCCAGAAGGCATCCATTTCGTAGATCCCGAAATAGGCGTAGGGGTCGAAGCTGGAAATGCCGGTTTCAGGAACATTTCTGAGACGGTTCGACACGACAACCGGTACCAGGGTCGCGGTCACCACACCGATGGCGAAAACCTGATCGGCATGGATGTCGAGGATTTCGTCCCAGATCGCCCGCTTGGCGGCCATGTTCTCCGCACCGAGCCAGTCCTGGTAAAGCGCCAGCAGCCGGGCGGCGGCGGGGTCATCGATCGGTTCGCCGGAGCCGCCCTGGGTGCTTGTGTAGGTGCCCCAGGCCGGCCATTGCAGCTGATAGGGATCGGTGGGCACGAATTCCTGCGGGCTGTGGTCGGCCGTCGGCGCGCCATTGTCGACCCCCGCCCACACCGACATGATCGTGGAGCCGGCCGCCACACGGCTGCGAAAGATGTCGCGTTGGCTGGTGCGCGTGAACATTTTGATGCCAAGCTCGGCCCAGTTGTCGCGCACCATCTCCATCACGTCGGTCTCCACGGAGCTTTCGCCGGTGCTTTCAACGATCAGCTCCATGGCTCGGCCGTCGGGCAGCAGGCGCACCCCGCCCGGCGCGGCGCGCTGCACGCCCATCTCGTCGAGCAGCGCATTGGCGCGCTCGGGGTCGTATTCGGCATAGGCCTTGCCCAATTCGTCGCGGTAAAGCGGGCTGCCCGGCAAAATCGTGTTGGCGCTTTCCTTGGCCAGACCGAGGAACAGCACCTCATTGATCTGCCGCCGGTCAAGGCCAAGCGACAAGGCGCGGCGCAGGCGGACGTCGCGCAAGGCGGCCCGCCACACCGGATCGGCGGTGTTGAGGTTCGGATAGAACGAGATTGCCGTGCCCTTGCCTTCCGTCCACAATCTGACGGAATAGTCGTTGTTCTTTTCGCCCTCCTTGAGGAAGGGGTAGTCGTCGAAACGCAGATAGCGTTGCTGCAGGTCCGATTCGCCGGAGCCGGTCTTGGCGGCAATGATCGAGCTTTCGGCGATATTGACGGTCAGCCGGTCGATATAGGGCAGTTGCGCACCGCTCTGATCAACCTTGTGATAAAATGGATTGCGCTCAAAAACGAACTGGCTGGACGGCGGATACGTCGTGTTGCGCCAGGGCTGCAAGGTCGGCAGATCAGGATTTTCCGGCCGGTAGCTGCGGCCCTTGCGGATCTGCAAGGCCTTCCAGTCCTTGACCTGCTCGGCGGCGACCGACGCGGCCAGTTTGTCCGGATCAGCATAATCGGCGTGGAACTGCTTGAGATAGGCGGAGGCGGCATAGATATCGAGCGGCCGCGCGCCGGCGAGCGCCGGCAAGAACAGTGGATTGGGCGCATCCCAGGTATAGCGCACGGTCAGCGGATCGATGACCTCAAAACGCGGCGGCTTGCCGGCCGCCAAAAGCGCCGGGGCCAGTCCGCGTCGCATGACCGGATGGGTCAGCACGTCCTCCCACTGATAGCGGAAATCTTCAGCGGTGAAGGGCGAGCCGTCGGACCATTTGTGACCGGGCCGCAAATACAGGGTGAAGACGCGGTTCGCCTCGTTGTCGTAGCGCAGGAGGATGTCAGGCTGCAGCTGCAGATTGCGATCATAGCCGACCAACCGCGCATAGCCGTAGACGGTGATCATGCGGATATCTTTCTGACCGCCCATCAACATGTTGAGAGAGCCGCCGCGCTTGCCGAGGCTGCGCTGCGTGCTCTCATCGAGAACGCTCACACGCGGCTCGTCCGGCAGCCGCTCCGCCTCCGGCGGCAATTGGCCACTGGCGACAAGATCGGCCAGCAACGGCGCTTCCGCTGCCAAAGCGGATTCAAATGCCAAGCCCGACAACAACACCAGAACCGACAATAATCTCACGCCTGCAACTCCTTCACATCAACGTTGGAGCGGGCCAGCACACGNNAGGGCCTCTGTGTCACCACGAAAGGCGCCCGGCCAATTGCCGGGATCCGACGAGCCCCTGAGCACCAGATCATCCAATTCCAGCGGCCGGTCAAGGTCGGCAAAGGGAACGGCTTTCAGAAGCGCCCGGGTATAGGGGTGGGCGGGCGCCTCGAATATCGCCTGGCACGGTCCCGATTCGACGATCCGTCCCGCTGCCATCACCGCCACCCGCTCGGCCATATATTTCACCACCGCAAGATTGTGCGCGATAAACAGATAGGTAAGGCCCAGTTCGCCCTGCAGGTCCTTGAGCAGGTTGAGAACCTGCGCCTGGGCTGACACATCGAGAGCGGAGACCGGCTCGTCGAGGATCAGCAAATCGGGGCCCATGGCCAAAGCCCGGGCAATGCCGATCCGCTGGCGCTGGCCGCCCGAAAAGCTGTGGGGATAGCGGTTCAGGGCATTTGTGCCGAGCCCGACGGCGGCCAGAAGGTCCTTGGCGTGCTCGACCTGTTCGCCACGGCTTCCCTGGCGATGAATGCGCATCGGCTCGCGCAGGATGTCGGCAATGGTCAATCGCGGCGACAAGGAGCTGACCGGATCCTGGAACACCATCTGCAGATGCGGGCGGAAGGCTTTCAAAGCACGCTCGCTAAGACCGAGCACGTCGACCGCCTCAACGCCATCATCAAAGATGACCGATCCTGAATCCGGCGTTATGGCGCGCGTCACGATCTTGCTGACGGTGGTCTTGCCGCAGCCGCTTTCGCCGACAAGGCCTAGGCATTCGCCGCGTTGAATGGCAAAGCTCACATTGTCGACCGCGCTGATCTCGCCGGCGCCGGCGCCAAACAGCCCGCCGCGACGGGCGTAATAGGTCTTGCTGAGGCCGGTCGCCTTAAGCAGTGGCCGCTCCGCCGGCTGGGTGGGTTTGGCCTTGAGGCGCATTATGGCCGCCGGTCGCTTGGCATCGCGCAGGGCCGTCAACCGGTGATCGGGGGCCATGTCGAAATGCGGCGCCGCATTGAGGAGGGCGCGCAAATAGACGTGGCGCGGATTCTTGAAAATGGCCTCCACCGGCCCCGCTTCCATCACCTCGCCGTGGAAGATAACCACCACCTCGTCGGCCATATTGGCAACAACGCCCAGGTCATGGGTGATCAGCAGGATCGCCATGCCGAGCTCGGCCTGCAGATCCTTGAGCAGCTTCAGGATCTGCGCCTGGATGGTCACGTCGAGCGCCGTCGTCGGTTCGTCGGCAATCAACAGCGCCGGCCGGCAAATCAATGCCATGGCGATCATCGCCCGCTGGCGAAGACCGCCGGACAGTTCAAAGGGATAAAGATCATAGGCGCGATGCGGGTCAGGGAAGCCGACGAGATCAAGCGTCTCTTCCGTCGCCGCCCGCAATTGGGCACGCGACATAGCGGCACCGCGGGCGTGGATACGCAGATTTTCCTCAACCTGATTGCCGATGGTATGCACCGGCGACAGCGACGACATGGGTTCCTGGAATATCATCGACAACGCCGAGCCGCGCAAGGCCCGCATTTGCGGCCCGGCCGGCGTCAGTCGCACGATGTCGACGGGCTTGCCGTCTGTCGGCAGAAATTCGATCGAACCGTCGGTGATGGTGCTGTTTTGCGCCAGAATGCGCATGATGGCCTGGGCGGTGACTGTCTTGCCGGAACCGGATTCGCCGACAACGGCAGTGACCGCGCCGGCGCGGACCCGGAAGCTGACCCCCTTGACGACCTCGACGGGCTCACCGTTGACGTCAAAGGCGACCCGCAGATTGCGAACCCGGAGAACCTCGCCTTCTCTCAACGCACTGCCCCCTGACCTGGCCGTGAGCCAAATCCTCACCTGTGACCTGCAACCATATAAGGTGACCGTTTTTGAGCAAGCCGTTTGATGGCCGGCTTAATGTCTTACGTCAGGCGCGATTGCCATCACACCGGGCAATACCGTCCCGCTCGTGAACCGCTCCGGACAAAAGCATCATCAGACTGAGCCGCCGTTAATCGCGCGGACCGCCCGAAAAATCCGCCTCTTCAAGAATCATTGTTTGAGACGGGATTTTAATCCGGCCAACAGGCTCCATATTAGACTTCGTACAGCGATTGGCGTTCACACGGCAGGTTTCCCGTGCACAGCCCGGAGCGGCAGGAAAAGCGTCATGCGGGCGGCCATTGCGGGTTGCGCAAATGCCGTGTCGTCCGGCAGGCGCGGGCGCTGGTCATGACGAGGAATGCCTGCAAAGCCGGCGAAATCAGAGGACAGGCCAGCACCATGCAATTGATGACAGGACAAGATGTACGTGAGGGTTATCGCGTCACCCTCAGCCCCGCCGGGAAACGGATTCGCGCCGTCTTCAATGGCGAAACCATCGCCGACAGCACCGATGTCCTGATTATGCGCGAGACACGGCTGCCGTGGGTCTATTATTTTCCGCGCGAGGATGTCCGCACCGATCTGCTGACGCGCACGGAGCATCTCACCAATTGCCCGTTTAAGGGCAATGCGTCGTACTGGACGCTCAATGTCGGCGACAGGGAGGCGGTGAACGCGGCATGGAGCTACGAGGACGCCTTTGACGAGGCGGCGCCGGTCAAGGGTTACATTGCTTTCGACTGGCGCGCGATCGATAGCTGGCTGCGCGACGATGAGGTGCTGGACCGGCAGCCGCGCGACGATCAGCCGGCAAAAGACAATCCGTTCGTCGACTGGCTGATCCGCGATGCGTGGAAGTCGAATTCCATCGCAGAGCTGCTTGCCGACGCCGCCGAAACGATGAACTCGGCGGGGCTACCGGTGTGGCGCTTTCGGCTTTTCATCCGGACGTTGAACCCGCAGCTCTACGGACTGTTTTTCCGGTGGCAACGCGATGTGGAGGGCGTAGAGGAATTTCAGGCGACCCATGCCGGCGTCCAGTCCTCGCAATATCTCAACAGCCCGTTTGCGCCGATCATCAATGGCGAAGGCGGCGTGCGGCGGCGGCTGGAAGGCGGCAATCCGGAACTGGACTTCCCGATCCTGAAAGATCTCGTTGAAGAAGGCGCCACCGACTATGTCGCCCTGCCGCTGCTGTTTTCCGACGGCCAGATCAACGTTCTGACGCTGGTTTCCGACCAGCCCGGCGGCTTTTCAACCAGCCATCTCGGTTATCTCTATGAAATCCTGCCGAATCTTGGCCGTCTGGTGGAAGCGCATGCGCAGCGGCTGTCATCGCTGACCCTTTTGAAGACCTATCTGGGCCGCGATGCCGGCGAGCGGGTGATGAACGGCCTCGTCAAGCGCGGCGACGGCGAGGATTTGCATGCGGTGATCTGGTTCTCCGATCTGCGCGGCTCAACGAAGATGGCCGACGCCATGGCGCGGGCCGACTATCTGGCCGCTCTTGACCAGTATTTCGACAGCGTTGCCGGAGCCGTTCTGGATAATGGCGGCGAGGTGCTGAAATTCATCGGCGATGCGGTGCTCGCCATCTTTCCGATCGAAAATCCCGATGACCTCCACCCTGCGGCATGCACCAATGCCCTGTCGGCTGTTCGCCAGGCCTATCGGCAGATCGAGACCGTCAACGAGGAGCGCTCAGCAAAGGGCCAGCCGCGTCTGGAATTCGGCACCGGGCTGCACCGCGGCAATATCACCTACGGCAATATCGGAACGGAAATGCGGCTGGATTTCACCGTCATCGGACCGGCCGTCAACGAGGCGGCGCGAATTGAGGACCTGTGCAAGACGCTGGGCGTGCCTGTGCTCACGTCTTCGGCGTTCGCCGGCGGTGCTGCGGAAAGTCTCAAATCGCTCGGTATGCACGAGCTGCGCGGCGTGCAAACCAGGCAGGAAATATTCACGCTGGCGACCGATCAGCCATAGGCCGGCCGAAACCTATTCCGGATTGAGGAATTTCACGCGATAGCGTTCCGGAATGTAAAAGAGATGGTCCATGTCATCGCCGGCGGCGACGTGGCATTCGATGCAGAACTCGACCCGCTCCGATCCCGCGCCGTTGGTCGTTCCGAACACCATGCCGTCCGGCAGGATCATCGTATAACGCCAGTCACGGCTTCGCGGATTGAAACCGGGCTGCATCTTCTCCATGAGCGCCAATGGGCCGGTCAGGACGTCGCCGTCCTGGGTCACCTCGAAACTGTCTTTGGCCAGGATCGAACCCCGCGGCAGGCTTTCGACCAATTGCAGATTTGCATAATCCTTGGCGATCGCATTGGCGTAATTGTTGATGTAGCGATCGCCGTGGGTGGCGGAAATGTAGGGTGCCGTATTGTATTTTGTCCATGACAGGTAACGGCCCGCCGATTCAATACCGGACTTCTTGTAGGCGTCCAGCATTGCGCCGCGAATCCGGTCATAGATCGTAATCGCATCCGCCGGCGTCAGATCGGCCGCCCGTGCAGCGCGAAAGTGGCGGGTCGGGCGGGCGATCTCAGGAAACGCCGAATCCTGCCGGCCCGGTGCCGGTGCACGATTTTGCAGCCATAATNNAATGGCCGCCACGGCTCGCCTTGCGGAAAATCGTCTTGCCGGAACTGTCGTTAAAACGGCGAAACCGGCATCGCCGCCCCAGTGCCATACCCGACGCGGTGTATCGAAGCCGCGCAGCGTCACCTCTCCGGCGTCAGCGAAGGATGCAGCGATTTTGCCGGCGACCTGCGCATGGACGATATCGGAGATCAGGATGCCGCCGGGCGGCGCCTCGCCCTCAAGCCGCGATGCGATATTGACGCCGTCACCGAAGNNCGCGCGGCGACGTTGACGCCGTCGCCGTAGATGTCGTCGCCCTCGACGATCACGTCGCCCAGGTTGATGCCGATGCGGAACTCGATCGGCTGCCGGTCGGCCGCTGTGGCGTTGCGCTCGGCCATGGCATTTTGAACGGCCAGGGCGCATTCCACGGCATTGACCGCGCTGGCAAATTCGACCAGCGCGCCGTCTCCCAGCATTTTGACGATGCGGCCCCGGTGCCGCTCGACGGCGGGGGTAAACAGGTCTGCCCAGATTTCCCGCATGGCAACCAGGGTGCCCGCCTCATCCGAACCCATCAGGCGACTGTAGCCGACAATATCTGCCGCAAGGATCGCCGCCAGCCGCCGTTCGACCTGATCTGCTGCCAATGGAACGCTCGAGGATATTTCCCGGCGATTATTAGGGTCGCAGTTCACGCCTGTCTACGAAACTCATTTTCACCCTACCGTGTAGAATGGTTGATATTCGCCCGGAAGCGGGCTCCGGGCAGCGCGAACCGGACGCAAAAAAAGACCCGCTGTCGCGGGTCCAAGTCTGGGAGGAAAGGGATAACCTAGCATAGACCGGTTAACAGACGGCCAATATGAACGAACAGATGCAATCGGAATCGCCTCACGTCGCAGCGCCAGCGGAAAAAGACGCAGCTGGGACCGCGCCAGTCGTTACGGCGAGTGAGCGGCAAGCCGGATCACGGTGGAACGGGCGGGTGCCGATCACCATCACCCTGGCGACAGCCATCGGCTTTCTGGTGCTTGTAACGGTCGGCAGCGTGTTCGGCGTCGGCGTCTGGCTTGCCCAGAAGAACACTTTCGACCTGCTCAGCGCCAACGTCCACCAGGCGGTCGCCGCCGACGTCAACCGGATCGAGACGCACCTTCGCCCGGCCGAGCACCAAACCCGATTTCTTGCCAACCAGATCGCCAGTGGCCGTGTCGATCCCGCCGACCGCGAACAATTTGGTCGCTTGCTGATTGGAGCCCTCGCCGCCGTACCGCAGATTGAGGCAGTTATCTTCATCGATCCTGCATTGCAGAGCTTTGCTGCCGGCCGCGACGTAGAGCGTGACAGGGTCGCATTGACCGCCATCGACAATTCGCGCGACCCGATTATCCGCAAGCATATGGAGGATGTCCTGCAAGGGCCGGTCTGGGGGCCGCCGGTGTGGCGTGAAGAGTTTCAGAAAACCTATCTCAACAGGGCTTATCCGGTGAGCCGCGATGGCGTTTTCGTCGGCGCCGTCGTCGCTGTGGTATCGGTCCAGCACCTGTCGAATTTCATCAGCGAGAAGGGGCCGAAATCCGCCGGCAACCGCTTCATCCTTTATGGGCGCGACCACATTCTCGCCCACTGGCTGCTGATGCGCGGCTATCCGGACCGGTCCAGCGAAGAGCCGTTGCCGCGGCTGGACGGATTTGGCGATCCCGTCCTTGCGTCAATTTGGCAACGCGAAGGTCGCCATGAACTGATCCTGGACCTGCCGCACGGCACCGAGGGCCACGTGCTGGAAATATTCAACGACGATTATATCTTCATCTATAGAAGGCTTGCCGGATTCGGTCCGCGTCCGATGATTGTCGGCGCCTACTTCCACCCCAGCGACGTCGCCAAGGAAGTACGGCGGATGATTGCGGCGCTGGTTGCCGGCATTATCGCCCTTGTCGTTTCGCTGATCGGTGCCATCATCGTTGGCCGCCGGATTGCCCGTCCGATCGTCCGCTTTTCGGCGGCGGCGGGCCGTATCCGCGATCTTGACATCGCCAAGGTCGAGGCTCTTCCGGGCAGCGTGTTCCGTGAACTCAACGACCAGTCTGCCGCGTTCAACGCCATGCTCAGAGCGCTTCGCTGGTTTGAGCTTTACGTGCCCAGAAAAATCGTCGAACGGCTGGTCAGGCAGGGCGATGTGCGCAACACGATTTCCGATGCCCGTGAGATCACTGTCATGTTCACCGACATTGCCGGGTTTTCCGCTGCCTCGCAGGACATGTCGGCGCCTGAGGTCGCGGCCTTCGTCAACCATCATTTTTCCCTGGTCACCAAATGCATCGAGGTGGAGGACGGCACTATCGACAAATTCATGGGCGATGCGGTTATGGCCTTCTGGGGTGCCCCCGACCGGCAGAGCGACAGCGCCGAACGGGCGTGCCGTGCAGCGCGAGCCATCGCTGCGGCGATCCATGAAGACAATAAGGAGCGTAAGGCGACCGGCGAGCCCCCGGTCGGCATCCGCGTCGGCATCCACACAGGCCCGGCGACGGTCGGCAATATCGGCGCGCCGGGCCGGCTCAATTACACCATCATCGGCGATACGGTGAATATCGGCCAGCGGCTTGAGCAACTCGGTAAAGAGATCTTTCCCGCCGGCACAGAGGTCTCGATTCTGATCAGCGGCGAAGTGGCACGCCAGCTCAAAGGCGATTTCGAACCTGTCGCGGCCGGCCCTTACAAGCTCAAGGGTCGCGTCGGCGAGATCGAGGTGTTCAAACTGCCGCTAGCCGAGCCGCAGTGACCGGCAGCGCAGAATGAAGGCGATGCATACCGCCCTTACTCAGTCGTCGCGCTCAAACAACCGCCGAAATACACGCTGCTCACAGGTGTAGCCGATATTGCACTGGTCGGTGTCGGCCGTCGTCACCCAGGCGCGCCGGATGACATAGGGCCTTTCGCAATAACGCTGGCCGGCGACGTAGCGGTCATAGGTGTATTGGCCGGTCGTCAACACAATAGCGCCGGATTGCTGGACCAGCGCCCTGGCCTGTGCACAGCTCATCGTCCGCACATCGTGACGTGCATTGGCGACATCGGCGAAAGACAGCAACAGAATCAATATTGTCAGTTTGCGCATCGAATCCATCCGCCATTCGATCTGCGCCCCCACGCCAGCATACTATATACAACCTGTGATGATAACGTGTCGCCTAAGGGCAAGGACCGCGCATCACCTTATGGGCCTGCCAGCCTGTCAGGGGCGGCGGTAAAGATAATAGCTGTCGGGACGGGCGCCTTGCGGCAGGGGCAGCGGTTCGGTCTGCGGTATGCTCAAAGGCAGGTCGCTCATCACCAGCGCGCCCGGCGCAAGGGCGGGCAGCAGGTTTGCGCTCATCATCTCCGACAGACGGCGGTTTTGCTCGCGGTCGAACGAGCCGATATCGGTGTGCGCCAGGATCACCTGGCCGCGATATTGCCGTGCGGCTTCAGGCAGGGTGTCGGCAATCTCGCCGAGCACGATGTCTTTTTCGTCCGGCGTGCAATCGGGATAGGACGCCACCTTGCGGTCGAAAGCCAGAATGCGGCGATCGGGAAGGTGACGGCGCATGTGATTGTAGGTGCGGCCGAGACCGAGCCCAAGCTCAAAAACGATACCCGGCCTGCCGGCGATTTGCTCAAACGCCCAGGCGAAACAGGCATGTTGCGCCTGCAGGCGGTAGAGGGTCTTTTCCAGTCTTGTCAGCATCAACAGGTCATGTCCGTCGCGATGTTTTCAATTGGCGCTGAGTGGTATCACGGCGCACCGCGGCCGCGAAGCTGCAAACCCGTCGATCGGCCGGAAAGCCTACAGCCTCAAGCCCTGACCCGCGCGCCGCCGCGGTCATAGAGCGGATCAAGATGGATTTTCGCCGGCACAATGTCGGTGGCAACGATAAGCTCATACGATCCTTGGCGCAGATAATCGTCGGTGACGCCTTCATCGTTGCGGACATAGCCATAGCCGACCGGCCTGCCGATGGTGTAGCCGAAACCGCCGCTGGTCAGGTAGCCGGCGAATTCGCCGTTGCGCATGATCGTTTCGCGTCCCAACAGCACGACGTCCGGGTCCGCCACCGTGAAACAGGCAAGTTTCTTCTTAAGCGGCGAGCCGGCCGCCTCTTGTGCGGCGGCGCGGCCGATGAAATCGACATTGGAGCTGAGTTTCACCGCCCATCCGAGGCCCGCTTCAAAGGGTGAATCGTTGGGCGTGATGTCGCTTCCCCAGGCGCGATAGCCCTTTTCGAGTCGCAGCGATTCAAGCGCCCGGTATCCGATCGGGCGGATGCCATATGCAGCACCGGCCTCAATCAGCGCGTCGAAAACGTCGCCGGTCGCCGCCAGCGGGACATGCAGCTCCCAGCCGAGCTCGCCGACATAGNNGACATAGGTGACGCGCAGGGCGCGCACCGCTTGCCCGGCGATGTCGATGAGCCGGGCATGGCCGAAGGGGAAAGCCGCATTGGAGACATCCGCACCGGTGACGGCGGCCAGCACGTCGCGCGCTTTCGGGCCCATCAGCGACAGCGTGCCGTAATGTTCCGTAACGTCGGTCAGGACGGCGTCCAGGCCAAGCCCGACATGGTCGCGGATCCAGGCGCCGTCATGGGTGCGGAAGCCGGTGCCGGTGACGATATAGAAGAGGTCGTCACCAAGGCGGGTGACGGTGAGGTCGCATTCAATACCGCCGCGCGAATTGAGAAGCTGGGTGTAGGTCAGCCGTCCCGGCGGCCGGGCGACATTGTTGGCGCAGATATACTCCAGCGCCGCGGCGGCGTCCTTTCCGGCCAGCTCGAACTTGGCGAAAGACGACTGGTCGAAGACGCCGACGGCCTCGCGCACGGTTCGATGCTCCTCGCCGACCGGGCCGAACCAGTTCGGCCGTCCCATCGCGGGAATATCTGCCTGCTCCATGTCGGGCGGGGCGAACCAATTGGGTCGCTCCCAGCCGAGCTTGGACCCGAAGACGGCGCGATGCGCCTTTAACCTGTCATAGAGCGGGGAAACGATAAGCGGGCGGCCGCTCAGATATTCCTCATGCGGATAGGCGATGGTGTAGTGCCTGCCATAGGCTTCCAGCGTGCGCTGGCAAACCCAGTCCCGGTCGTCGTGCAGGCCGGAAAAGCGGCGAATGTCGACGACCCAGAGATCCATCGGCGCCTCGCCATCGACGACCCACTCGGCCAGCGCCCAGCCGGCGCCGCCGGCGGCGGCGATGCCGAAGGCGTTGAAACCGGCGCCGACGAACATATTGGCGCATTGCGGAGCGGCTCCGAGAATGAAATTGCCATCGGGCGTGAAGCTTTCCGGCCCGTTGATCATCTGTTTGACACCGGCATCGGCCAGGGCCGGCACCCGGGCAATGGCCTGCTCCATATGCTGCTCAAAATGATCCCAGTCATCGTCGAGAAGCCGGAACTGGAAATCATCGGGCACATCGCCGGTGGTCCAGGCAATCGGGTCCTGCTCGTAGCCGCCCATGACGAGACCGCCGACTTCCTCCTTGAAATAGGTGAAGCGGTCGGGATCGCGCACGGTCGCGACATCGCCGCCCAGCCCGTCGATCGCCTCGGTGATGATGTATTGGTGCTTGACCGGCTGCAGCGGCACAGCGACGCCGGCCATGGCGCCCACCTGGCGGGCCCACTGGCCGGCGCAGTTGACGACCTTGTCGCAGGCGATCACGCCTTGCTCGGTCTGCACATGGCTGATGCGCGCGCCGTCGGTGCGAAAGCCGGTGACCTTAACGTCCTCGACAATTCTCACGCCATGCATACGGGCGCCCCTGGCCAGCGACTGGGTGATGTCGGAGGGGCTTGCCTGGCCGTCGGTCGGCAGGAAGGTGGCACCGACGAGGTCGTCCACCTGCATGAGCGGCCACATGGCCTTGACCTCGCCGGGCGACAACAGATGCATGTCCATGCCGAAGCTCTTTGCCGTCGTGGCGAGGCGGCGAAACTCCGTCCAGCGGTCGTCGTTGCAGGCGAGCCGCAGACAGCCGGTCATCTTCCAGCCGGTTGCCAGGCCGGTTTCGGCCTGCAACCGCTCATAGAGACCGACGGAATATTTCAGAACCTGGGTGATCGACGCCGATGAGCGAAGCTGTCCGACAAGCCCGGCGGCATGCCAGGTGGAGCCGCAGGTCAGCTTGCCTTGCTCGACGAGCACGACATCCGCCTTGTGGTCGCGCGCCAGATGATAGGCGGTGGAACAGCCGATTATGCCGCCACCAATGACGACGATCTGAGCATGTGAGGGAATTGACATCAGTCTTTAGGCGTTCCGGTAAGCCGATCTGTAATAGTCCAGGGCGGCAGCATACCGGTCAAGGTTCTCCGCGGTATAGGCGACATAGTCGACGCCTGGCGCATCAAGATAAAGCTCAGAGACCATGCTCCACATGGCTTCGCGCAAAAGCGAGGCGCACTGCATGGCGGCATGGCTGCGCTTGAGCGCCGTGTCCGGCTTGCGGTCGAAGTAAAGCGTCAGTAATTCCTCCGCCTCGGCCGCACCGAATTCGGCATTTGAGGCGATGCTTGCCAGATCGAACATGGGCGTGGAAAAACCGGCATATTCGAAATCGATGATCCAGATCTTCTCAGCATCGCCGAGAAAATTGGCCGGAAGCAGATCGTGATGCCCGTAAACAATCGGCAGCGGCGTCTGAACCGCCTCCAACTCGTCGGCGACCGCGAGAAATTCCGGCAACCGATGAGCCATGCGGCTGTCGCCGGCCGCAAGCGTGCGGGCATAGTCGCGGATGACGTGAAACACCCAAAACATAAAGCCCGGTCCGCTGACATGGCGCGGCATAGCCGTGTGAAAGCGCCGTATCGTCTCGGCAATGCGGGGAATTTCTGAGCGCACATCTTCGGCGGTAAAGGTCGTGGCATCGATGAACCGCGACACCATGACGCCGGGCGCGGCGTGGACGATTTCCGGCGCCAGGCCGGCGGCATGGGCGGCGCGGGCCGTCATGATCTCGCGATCGCGGAAGACGTGATGGAACGGAAAGTCGCGGCCGAAGCGCACGACGTATTTTCCGCTCGCGTCGGTGACGGTAAAGCTCTCGTTCGACAGGCCGCCCGTCAGGGGCCGGCAGGTCACCGGCCCGTCCCAGATCGGCATTGTCAGGATGCGGGCTTCGGCAGCCGGCATTGGCGTTCCCCCTATCGCTGCGGGATCGTCCCGTCTAGGAACCACGGACGGGCGAGCTTAGCATCGATCTTCAGATCGGCCGGAGATCGGCCTGCCATAAATTGCCGGCAGCGTCGACCGCGCAGAGGAGAGCACGGCTATCATGGCGCGGCGGCGTGCCGGCACGGCTGGTAGAAAAATCGGCGAACAATGGAAGTAGCCCTGACCATGAGCATTGCACAAAAAGACATAACAGCGACGATCGAGGACGCCCTGGACAGGGCATCGAGAGTCGTGCTCAGCCATTTTCGCAGTCCCCTCGCCGTCGGCATCAAGGACGATGACACGCCGGTAACGGAGGCCGACCGGCAAGCTGAAGAGGTCATGCGCGCCATCATTGCGGAACGATTTCCGCGCCACGGAATTTACGGCGAGGAACAGGGCCGAACCGCCGGCGACATCGGGACATGGGTGATCGATCCGATCGATGGCACCAAGAGCTTCATTACCGGCAATCCGCTTTTCGGCATTCTGATCGGCTTTGTGCGCGACGGCGTGGTTGAAGCAGGCGGCCTGGCCATGCCCGCCCTGAACGAAAGATGGACGGCGGCGCGTGGCGCACCGAGCCGCCTGAACGGACATGCCTGTTCAACAAAAAAAACGACGCATCTGGCGGAGGCCAGCCTGCTGACCTCCTCTCCGGACTTCTTCAGCGGCGAGGAATATGCGGCGTTTGAGCGCCTGTCGGAGCGGGTGCGCTATCGCCGGTTCGGCGGCGATTGCTACACCTATGCCATGGTGGCGGGCGGCTGGGCCGATCTCGTCGTTGAATCGAGCCTGCGACCCTACGACTTCCTGCCGCTTGTGCCGATTGTCGAGCAGGCCGGCGGCGTGATGAGCGACTGGCGCGGCGAGGCTCTCGGCCTGGATTCCGGCGGCCAGGTCATCGCCGCGGCGACGCCGCAACTGCATGAAGCCGCGCTTGTCTGGCTGGCCGGCGAAACCGATTGAGCGGAATTGTGCTGCTTCAGGCAAATCTACCTAACGCGTCCGCCAGGTCTGGGTGCGGGTGGCGAGCCCGCGGGTCGCCAGGCCGTAGAGGATGCGCACCCCGGCTGAGGTGTAGACGATCATCATGGCCATGGCCGCCGCAGGCGCGATGTCACCCTGGTCGTCCATGTTGAGCACCGCGACCGAGGCGAGGTGGGTCTTCGGGCCCCAGAGGAAGACGACCGCCGACACCGTCGTCATGGCGTTGACGAAGAGATAGATCGAAATGTCGAGGATGGCCGGCAGGCACACGGGAAAGGTGACCCGGGCGAAGGTCTTGTAGAACGGCACCTTGAGCGAGGCGGAGACCGATTCGAACTCGCTGTCGAGCTGCTTGAGCGCAGTCAACGCCGTCAGGTGCGGCACGGTGTAGTAATGGGTGATGGTGCAAATGACCAGGATCGCCATGGTGTGGTAGAGGAAGGTCAGCGGATTGTATCCNNGAAAAAGATGTAGGCGAGCCCGAGCACCATGCCGGGTACGGCAAGCGGAACGATGGCGAAGAACTGCAGACCCGCGCGGAAGCCCTCGAAGCGCTGCGATTTCTCCACCAGATAGGCGCCGGTGAAGATGATGAGAGTTCCGAAGAAAGCTGTCGCCGTCGCCATCTTGATGCTGTTCCAATAGGCCGCCCAGCCGCCGCCGTCCATGAGGTCGAACTGGTAGTTGTCGAGCGTAAGACTCAGGTTGTAGGGCCAGAACTTGATGAACGAGGCATAGGCCGAGACTGCGAGAATGCCTACGAGAATGACGGTGATGAACAGGCAGTAGCCGAGCATGATAAGGTCGAAGCGCCGGTTCGGCTTCGGCTCAAGCGGCACGGAGCGCGCCGTAAGCTGCGCCACCTGGCGGCGCTGGACGAGGCGGTCGGCGATGAAACTGAGGACGACCGGAAACAACAGTACAACGCTGACCACCGCCCCCATCTGGAAGTTCCACTGGCCGACGACCTGCTTGTAGATGTCCACCGACAGCACGTTGTACCAGCCGCCG
>JABAOE010002561.1_pt4 | contig 29549 bp, 40 predicted proteins | sample 7062141 | NCBI WGS metagenome assembly JABAOE01 (sample SAMN14538627, study PRJNA623070) | marine sediment metagenome | biome: marine biome [ENVO:00000428]; feature: marine pelagic biome [ENVO:01000023]; material: deep marine sediment [ENVO:00002113] | place: India: Gulf of Khambhat ...
ATATATCATGGCCTCAGAGTCCATCTTTTTTACAACCTCGGCCACTTCCCCCATTGTAATTGGTTTTTCGGATAAAGCCTTTCTTCCAATCAATTGCCTCTCCCTCCTTACTCTGACTTCTTCAAATGAATTGGGCTTGCGATAATAATCTTTTCAGATTTCTGATCTTTAATCCCTACAAGGTAGGCCCTGCCCCTGCCCTCAATTATCTTTCCGGTCTTACCATGCCACTTTGGATGAGGCGCCCCCTTTTGATATGCGGAATCGATTACAACATGAACAGTTTCACCTTCGTCGAAGGTCTGCATAGCCCTGGTAATAGGAATAGTGCTCTTCTCCCGCACCTTCTTCTTCAGTTTATTTCTAGTCTTGCTCCGTGAGCCTCTTGATCTAACAGCCATCTTAGTTCACCTTTTTAGCGATAAAATGTCATATTTAGTATATTAAACTTTGTGAAACCGATTGCTACCTAAAGAGCAAAATCTTTATATCACTGGCCCGCAATTCCTACCATGGAGAGAAAGAGAAGGCTTCCTGCGGTTGAGAGGTATATTAAAGACCTTTCAAATGAGGATTTTCGGGTTCGAATAAACGGCGTTGTCGTGGACATTCATCGGGACACATACACTGCAATGGTAGATGATGGAACCGGCAGGGCGATTGTACAGTTTATTGACCCGGACGTCTTTGGAAAACTTAAAGAAGGAGGGCCGGTAAGAATAATCGGTAAGGTGGTGCCCGGAGAGGAAACCATGATAGATGCCGAGGTGGCGCAGGACATGTCAAAGCTTGATCTCGGCTTATATAATCGGGCACGCTATGTCGCAGAAAGTTTGAGGTGATAATAATTGCAGCTTAAAAGCACGGAAACAGAAAAGTTGACCAAGGTCTTTGAGACCATTGTTAACCTAGTTGACGAGGTTACGCTTAAGGTTGAACCTGAGGGGATATCCATGCGGGCGATGGATCCTGCCCATGTGGCGCTTGTGGATTTTGAGATGAAAAAAGAGGCCTTTGACGAATACAAGCTTAAAGAACCGGTGGAGCTAACAGTCGATCTCAAGACTATTGTTAATGTTCTTAAGCGCGTGGAACAGGAGCTTGTAATCAAGCTCAAGGAAGGCGAGAATGTGCTTGTCATCCTCTCTGAAGGAGCGGTGAAAAAGAGGTTTAACATACCTTTGATTGAGGCTGCTGAGGAGAGCCTCAAGGTACCGGGAATCGAGTTTGAAACTGTTGTCGAGCTGGACTCATCGCTTTTTAAAAACGCGATTGCCGACACCTCGATCATTGGCGATTATGCAACTGTGAAGGTTGAAGGTGACGCCCTGTTTTTTTCGAGCAAGTCTGATGAGAACGTGGTAGAGATTCGTATAGGAAAGGAAAACTGCATCTCCTTTAAAAAGAAGGATGCCAAGAGCCACTTCTCGCTTGAATATTTGAAAGACATGGCCAAGGTTTCCGACATCAAAACTCTGAATAAGGTGAAGCTCTCCTTGGGTAATGATCTGCCACTTCGACTTGAGTTCGAAGGAGACTATACTAGGCTGCTTTTCTTCCTTGCTCCTAGGGTCGAGGCCGACTGAAAAAAAGAAGAAGAGCACCGGCTGCAAATAGAATTGCCGCAGAATAGTTCCACGAATCGCACCACAAAACGGTCTTAACGGTTCCGTGGGTTGTACCAGTATTTTCGATATAAATTTCGATAGTTTCCCCAGGGTAAACGTGAAATATTGTTTCATCGGCCTTGAGGTTAAGGATCTCAGCTGTTGATGTATCACGGTCTATCACCTTTTTTACAACTACATCTTCTGAGGCTTCAGCTGTAACCCTGATGTGATGGGGTAAGGGATCCCAGAGCGGGGCATAATAGTTTATGATCTCTTGGTTGGGATTTATCTCCTCGATTTGTAAGGTTTGCCGCTCGTAGTTTGCGATGAAAATAGCAATCCCAATTAGGATTATTAGTACTCCAATTGTTCCATAATATCTTCTTTTGCTCTTTTCAACTTCCATCTAAAAAACTCCTCGATTAGAGTTTGGACGAATACACTTTGGAATAGTAACATTTGCAATGTCAAACAGATGGTGAGTTAAGCCTAATATTTATTAATGTTGAGATTTACTTTTATTATTGGGAGGAAAATCAAAGTTTATGTATCGGATGGCAAGAAAAAAGAGAACCGCGCTTCAATATTTTGCGTTGCTATTATTTGTCGCGATGGTGTTTTCTGGCTGCATCTCGGAACCGCAACAGCAAGGTGGCGAACGCAGTGCCTGGATGGATATGGAGCTTACCGATGTTGCCACCGGCAAAGTATTCCGGATAAGTGATTTTTCCGGAAAGCCAGTGCTCCTTGAAAGCTTTGCGGTCTGGTGTCCCACATGCACGGAGCAGCAGAAGCAGACAAAGGAGCTTGAATCAAGGGTTGGCGATGCAATTGTTCACGTCTCACTGGATACCGACCCCAATGAGGACGAAGCCAGAGTGAGAGAACACATTGAGTCAAACGATTTTAACTGGTATTATGCAGTGTCACCAATCGAGCTTACAAGGACGCTTATAGATGAATATGGGATTAAGGTTGTAAATGCTCCAATGGTTCCGATGATTTTAATCTGTCCAGATCAGACCACAAGGTTTCTACGAAGCGGTGTTAAAACAGCAGACGACCTGATTTCAGAAGTAGAAAGAGGTTGTTAGCACATGGTCATGGAATTTCTCACGTCCCTTTCCGCCGCCTTTGTCCTGGGTCTTCTCACACCTCTCACAGCGGCTTGTGTACTCCCCCTTTATCCGGGTTTTCTCGCCTATCTNNAGCGGCAGAGAGGATAAAAAGACCTTGGCCCTCTTCGGAATAATCATTACAGGCGGCGTGATTCTCTTCATGTTCCTACTGGGGCTTTTGTTTACAACTGTACTTCAGGTGTCGCTGACAAACGTGATAGGCGTGGTTTCGCCAATTGCATTCGCTATCCTCTTTGTAATCAGCCTGCTTTTGATATTCAACGTGGACACTGGGAGATTTCTCCCCAAGGCCAAGACCCCGAGCGGTATCAAAAATCCCTGGATAAACTCCTTTTCCTTCGGCTTCTTCTTCGGAGCAATCGTGGTTCCCTGTAACCCGGCGTTCATCGCGGTTCTTTTCACCCGGACAATCTCAACAGTCGGTTTTATTGAAAACCTGCTGAATTTCATTTTCTTCGGCCTCGGGATGGGGGCGCCGCTGCTTGCTTTTTCTCTGATTTCAACAACGAAAAGCAGCGCGGTAATAGGCTATCTCACCGAGCACAAAAGGACGATAAACCTTGCCGCAGGCCTCATCATGCTCGTTATCTCAGTGTATTATCTGGTCTGCGTCTTCAGCGTCTTTGGGGAAATTCCCGGAATCGATCCAGTGTGCAGAAGCGCAGGTAGTATCTTTAGAATCCAGGGAACATTTACATAGAGGTTGAGGATGTTAGAAAAAATAAGCCAACGAAACTTCGGTCTCTTCATGCTGGGCCAGGCCCTCATCGCCCTTTCACTTGGAGCAGTCTATTCGCTTAAATTCGTGAGAACTGGCGGATCATTTGCGGCCTTCATCGCAGCGGTCCTGCTCTCGTCATTTTACATAACCACATCGATTCTTCATTATCAACGAGGGCAACAATTAATGCCGAAAAAACATGCCATCGGCTTTGCAGGTGGATTTCTACTGCTCCTTTTTTTGGGTGTTCAGTCGCCCCATCTGCCTCTAAAAAGATACATTTTGTTTGCAGGCCTTATCATGATCATCCCCGCGTTAAAAGACGTTACCAGGGCCCTAAAGAAAGGATAAACCAAAGGATGAAAAATAATATTAACTAATGATGTTAACACTCTAAAACGTTAAGATTCGAGGGAGGAAGAAGATGAGACTATCAATAGGTTTATTATCACTGGCACTTATTGGAATGATACTTTTTTCGGGTTGCGTTGGATCAACTGGTTCAACAGCAGAGGATGGTAAAACAATTGAGAAGCTGCCTGAAATAGAAGAGCTTGAGGAGGAGATGGGAATTAAGATGACAGAAAGAGGAGTGAAATACATTATTGACCCAAATAAGATTCTGAGCGGCGGACCACCGAAGGATGGGATACCGTCTATCGACAATCCGAGATACGTAACTGTTGATGAGGCTGATGAATGGATAGCCGACAATGAGCTAGTTCTTGCGATTATCTACAAAGGGGTGAAACGGGTTTATCCTCTGCAGATCATGGTGTGGCACGAGATAGTTAACGATGAAATCGCTGGTGACCCATTGCTAATCACCTACTGTCCACTTTGTGGATCTGGGATCGCCTTCGAACGCACTCTAAACGATGAGGAGGTGGAGTTCGGAACATCTGGAAAGCTCTACAATTCAAACCTTGTCATGTATGACCGCAAGACCAACACCTATTGGACGCAGATCGGAGGACAGGCAATTGTTGGCGAACTCACGGGGATGAAACTTAACCCAATTTCAATCGAAACTGTTGTTTGGCGGGACTGGAAAAAGGCGCATCCCGACTCAGAAGTATTGAGCCAGGAAACAGGCTTCATTCGACCCTACGGTAGAGATCCCTACGGAAGCTACTATGAAGACAGCCTACTTTTCTTCCCGGTGGAGGAAACCGACGACCGCATCCATCCCAAAACAGTGATCTTCGGAATAGAGGTAGACGGAGTCTTCAAAGCCTATCGTGAGGAGGACCTGAAAGAGCTCGGAGAAATCGAAGACTCCGTTGGCGGCGTCAATGTAAAAGTGGAAAGGGACGACGCCGGAATCGTGAAAATCACAAACCAGAACACCGGCGCCGAGATAGTAAAAGAGCGTGACTTCTGGTTCGCATGGTATGCATTTCATCCTGAGACAGAGCTGTACACCCGGTGAGAATTATTTCTTGATGTCATAGAAATGGATTGTGCCAGAAAGATTTAAATGCAAATCCGATTTAGACGTTGACTGCTATGAAGAAAAGGATTCTTATCCCTGGTCCTGTGGAGATGTCAGCTGAGGTGCGAGCGGCGCTTTCACAGCCTTTGATGGGTCATCGCACACCTGATTTCAACGCAATCCTGGAGGAGTGCTGGGACAGTCTACGGTATATTTATCAGACAAAAAACGATATCGCGATTATCACGGGCTCAGGCACAGCCGCGATGGATGCAGCCGTTTCATCTGTGGTTTCTGAGGGCGATGAGGTTGTCTGTATCGGCGGCGGCAAGTTCGGCGAACGATTCCCCAAGATTGTTCGGGCCTTTGGCGGCAAGCCGATTGATGTGGTCGTTGAGTGGGGCAAGGCAGTCAATCCCGCCGATGTTGAATCCGCAGTTTCAAAAAGCGATGCCATGGCGATTACAATGACCCACAACGAGACCTCCACAGGCGTTCTTCACGACGCAAAGGCCATCGGTAAGATTGCAAAAGAAAATGATGTTTTATTTATCATGGACGCAATCACTTCGATTGGCGGGGACGATGTAAGGACAGACGAATGGGGAGTGGATATTTGTATCTCGGGCTCACAGAAGTGTCTTGGCGCACCGCCTGGGCTCGGTTTTGCTGCTGTGAGTGATAGGGCTTGGGATGTGATTGATAACAATTCGGGCAAAAGAGGTTTTTATCTGGACCTTGCAAGCTATCGAAAATCGCTTAAAAAGTCTACAACCCCTTTCACACCTGCCGTTTCATTAATTTACGGTTTAAGATCGGCGCTTGCCGAGATAAAAGATGAGGGTCTAAAGAATAGGATAGCTCGACACAGAGCACTTGCCAAGGCAACAAGGGAGGCGGCTACGGCCATGAACCTGGAGCTTTTTTCTGACCCAGCACATGCCTCAAACACGGTTACAGCGATAAAAATCCCCGAAGGGTTGACTGACCAGGACGTAAGAGGCAGGCTGAAAGACGAATATGGCATCCTTCTAGCAGGTGGGCAGGAAACCGTAAAAGGCAAGATATTTAGAATAGGGCATATGGCTAATGTGGACGGAGTCGAGCTTCTCGGTGTGCTTTCAGCTTTGGAGATGGTGCTCGCAAAGAGTGGCCACAGCCTCACAGCAGGGGCGGGGGTTGCTGCTGCTCAGAAGAGTCTTTTGGATTTGTAGACGTTACACCTCGCTCTCCTTATTAATTCAATAAATGTTTCAAAAGATTTAAATCTTAGACCTGCCATTATCTTATGGGTAGGAAAAGAGTTTTCGAAATCAAAAGGGCCAGAGTTGTGAATGAAAATGGAAAACGGAAATACTGTACTTGAAGATACCACGGTGAAACAGTTCTTCGAAGAGACACTTGGTGAAGACGGAATTCGGATAATCAAGGCGCTCATTGGAAGAGAGGCAACGGATGAAGAGATTTCTGAGGAGCTGGAGATAAAGCTCAACGTGGCAAGAAAGATACTTTACAAGCTCTATGATTACCGGCTTGCATCCTACTTGAGGACCAAGGATAAGGACATCGGCTGGTACATATACACGTGGAAACTGAACCTGCCGCGGGTAAAAAAAGTAATCATGGAGCGCAAGAAGAAGGTCCTCGAAGACCTGTCCAACAAGCTTGAGTATGAGGTTAATACCGTGTTTTTTGCATGTACAAATGACCGTTTCAGGATTCCCTACGATATTGCAAGCGAGCGGAGCTTCCGCTGCCCCCAGTGCGAAGGCGCCCTTGAGTTTATAAATAACCAGGTCGTGGTAGAGAGGCTGGAATCCGAGATACAGAGACTTCAGGATGAGATCGAAAGCTCAATTTCAGAGACTTTTAGCACGCCACGGTTGTAGTGATAAAGTAATAGCTCATTCGATTGCTGTTGCAGATAAGGCCCTTGAACTCGCCTCCCGATTTTCGGTGCCTGTTGATCAGGACCTAATTTTTAAAGGTGCAATGCTCCATGACATTGGGCGTGGTGCGGCCCACAAGCTCGTGCACTTCATAATCGGGGGCGAAATTGCTAGAGAAGAGGGATTTTCAGAAGACGTTGTAAAAATAATTGAACGCCATATTGGGGCCGGGCTCACGGCGGATGAGGCGGAGGCGCTTGGGCTCCCGCCGAAGGATTACATGCCAAAAACACCTGAAGAAATCCTTGTCTCTTATGCCGATAACATTACAAAAGGAACAACATATCTCTCATTTACGGATGCCTTGGAAAAGTTCAAAGCCCGGCTGGGTCAAAATCATCCCGCAGTTGAACGCTTTAACATGCAACACATGCAGATTGAAGGATGGACTAAGAAATAGTTATTTCGCTTACGCCCTCAATTCCCTGAAGCTCCTCCAAAAGGTCTCCATGCACCTTTTCATCAGTAATAACTGTAAACCTTGGCTCATCCACAAAAAAGGGATCATCAGCTATGGCCTGCCTTATTGAAACACCATGCCTTGCCATGCAATTTGTAAGGCTTTCAATTATCCCCGGTTTACTCGCATCCTTTACGCTGATTGAAACAACCCCCAGGCCTATCTCATGAGCAGACTCACTCAAATCAGCGATTGGCTTGAGCTTCGAAAAGACCTGTTTCAGTTCGGGAGTTTCCAGAATCCTGGCAGCAGCTGCATCAATCACCCTCCTATCAACACCTAATCGTCTTGAAAGACTCGTGCTCGGCACATAACACCCATCACAGGCAACCCTCCCATTTTCCTTCACCTGAAACCCCTTCTCCAGTACATATAGGGCGACCTTCTTCTGAGCAGGATATTCCCTAAAAACCTCTTCAATCTTCTTCCACATACAATTAAAAAACATCTCTAAACGATAAAAGTCTTTCCACCTTATTTTCTGAAATCAAGCGCCTTACGCAGGGGACGCTGTCCCCTAGCGTGCTACCCCTGCTCCATTTTCAACCACCTAAAGGTAATGTGGAGTTTGAGGGTAAAATCAATAATTTAATTACTTCGATTTAACGATTCGTTGATCTTAATTAATCTTTCATACGAAATTGTCATGGCTTGTAATTTTGGGCGGAACTCATATTTTCTAGTATTATCCATATCCACAGGACTAAATCTAGCAGTCATGTTTGGGAGAATAATAATTCCAATATAATCCCCTTTTGTAAAATTATAATCCGAGGAGACAAGTATCAGGTTTGAAAAATCTGCTTTAAAGGAAATATTGTTTTTAATTTCGGTGGTTCCAAGATTTTCGACAATAATCTCATTTCTGATGGCAGTAACCTCGACGGGCACAACCCGGCTTAATATTTTTTTCGTTTTGCCCTCGGAAGAATACATAAATACAGATCCCATATTATTATGAAATTCATTCCTTATTAACAAAGGGTTACTAAATCCTTTATACATTGAATAAGAGTATGTGTAATTGCCTCTTAAAATAAAAGAATTAGTTTCCCATTCGAAAAATTTAATTTCAAAAGGTTGTTCATATATTTGAACATTAAATTCAAGAGGATCATATAGATCTGGTTTATGGCGATACTCCTGGATTAGATAATATCCAATTACTAATAGAATAATAAGAGTACCGATTACTAAAATCCCCCTTGAATTCATATTCTCATACCCTTTTGGATTGGTGTTAGATTATATAAGTTATTAAAATATTTAAAAATCACGTAGGAGATTTTGTAAAAAATGACAAGAAAAAATATGCAGGGGGAGGGATTTGAACCCGCGAACTCCTATGAGACCGGATCTTGAGTCCGGCGCCGTTGGCCACTTGGCTACCCCTGCATTTTATGGTTAGGATGTTTCGAGGGCGGATTCCATTTCTGCTCTCATTGCCTTTGGCGGGAGGTATGTGGTTATCCGATTTTTTTCCCTTCCATCCTTTAAAATTATAACTAAGGGAAGCTTCTTTGCGCCGTGCTTTGCTGCGATTTCCACTTCCTTTGCTGGGTCGATTTTCACCCATAGGAACTCGTCTTTTAGGGTGAGTAGGAGAGGGTCTACTGTGACTTCTTGTTCTATTCGCCTGCAATCTTTGCATGAATCGGATGTGAAGAGCAGGAATACAGGTTTTGCCTTTTCAGTTGCCTGGGCAGTAGCCTTTTGCAAATCGGTGTTCCAATGGATCGGTTCTGATACAGAAAGAAGAGCAAGCTCAACTTCTAGAATCTTCCCTGCGAAGGGATGGTTGTAGTCAAGGGTGATGTGGGTTTCATTCACTTCTGTGTATGTCACGAATCTGTCGTCAGGTGCCATGAAAGGCTGGTTTAACTTCGGCACTAGTTCTGTTGTAACTCTGGATTCGTCGAAGCTGATTTTGATTGTTCCTCCCGGTCCTTCAAAGGTTGAATCCTGGACTGGGTTGTGCAATAGGACTACAGCACCATCATTTACCTTCGTAACTGTGGAGTTCCAGTGTTTATATCGAGAGACCTCCATGCCTTCTTCAGGCTCCTTTCCGAAATCTTCCCGAAAAGATGCTGTGGAAATGGTTTCCTCTCTTGGGATTGAGAAGGACCTGGGTTGGGATTGAATCAAATCATCCCTTTTCTCCCATCCAACATCCCTTGAAAGCGGAGTAATCGTCTTTTTTTCACCTGCCCTCATGTCTAACACAGTCTGACTGAGAATCCTTAGATATGGATCGGCATAATCAGGGTGGGCTATGAAGGTGAAGGGCTCGAAGCCGAAGGGATGAAGAGATTCGATGAGCCCTGAGTAAGGGGAGGCTTTGGCCGAGTCCTCAATTGTAGTGTCAATGACTTCACCTTCTGACCTTATGATGTAGTTTATGTGAACTACGCTCCCTATCTCAGGGGATGCGCCCGAGATTATCTCGGTTGCTGGCGGGGTGGCAGTACTCGATGGCTCTGCACTTAGGCATCCGATAGAAAGGAGGATGAGGATGAGAAGCGCAAGTTCATTCCTCATTTGCTCGCCTTTTCAATTGACTCCAGCGTTATCTTGAAGTTGAGGGTTTTTCCCGCAAGTGGTGGGTTGTAGTCCACTCTGAAATCTGTTTCGTTAATGATTCCAAGTCTTCCGAAGCCTCTTTGTGTTTGAATTACTGCACCCTCTATTGGTGTAAATGTCTGGATTATTGTGCCGGTGTCGACCTCTATTTCTATTGTTCCAATTTCTGTGTTGATGGTTTTAACTGTTACTTGGCTTTTAAGGACTATTGAATCAGGTGTTATGGCAACTATCTCTGCTCTCCATTCCCGCCATGGCACTGTTTCTCCCACTACGAACTCGGTCAGGCCAGTCGCTTCAGATAAGTCGTTCTTAGTTACTGTCTCAACTGCGTCCACTACGAAGATTCTCGGCTTTGTCTCGGTGAGTTCTTCACTCCAATTGCCATATCCGTTCTCAGGTGGAATGACAACGTCTTTTTCCTCACCCGTCTTCATCCCGACTACAGCCGCATCAAACCCAGGAATGACTTCGCCGGCGCCAGTTTCAAACTTAAAGGGTGTATAGACGCTTTTTTCTGAAAAGGTATCTGTCTTGGCGACAACCGGATTTTCCGCCACCTCTCGAATCGAAGTGTCAAAGACCTTCCCGTCATCAAGCTTCCCTACATAGTTTACACTGACAGTGTCACCGACCTCAACAATCTCATCAACGGAACCGCAGCCTGCAAAGAGGATTAAAAGGACAAGTATCAAGAAAACATTCTTCAAGAAATCCACCGCCATTTATGTATCTTTTAGCTTCTTTAGGGTTATGCTTCTGTTGCAGTTGGGACATCGAATCCTGTAGGGGCGTCTTCTCAGGTCCACAGCGCCCTCGCCCTGCTTTTGACAGAAGGGGCATTCCATAACGAAGCTGTGCTCCTCATCGTCCCCACGCTTCCAGACTATTATCCCACCTGTTTCCTCCCCTTCTTTGTTCTTAAGCTTCCTCCTTGAAAAATAGGAAAACTCCCCTGGTTTTATCTTCTTAAGATCGAAGGGCGGTTTAATCATGTCTGCTTAGTACACTCCTAGATTTTTAATTGTTGCGGTTTGATTTTGACGGTTCTGGTTCAAATAAAGCCCCGCTGGGAAACGACTTCTAAAAAGACAACCTCAGTCACAGCGCCACTCCCCTGCGGGCCGGCAGTTATCTCTATGCGATATTTCCCAGGGACCGCGGTCTCCTCCAGCCGTCCGATGAAGATTACAACCCTCGACTCCCCTGGCTTCAGAGTAAACGTAGTCCTATCAGGTTTCTCCACGATAAGTCCTTCCGAGCCACCCACATCCACTGAAATCGTTTCAGTAGTGTTACCTACGTTTTCCACGCTTGCCTCAATCGCGACTGGAAGCATTTTATCCAGACTCACCTGCCCAGGGTCAACGTTTCCTCTGAGCACTATGTCACGGGACCCACCCATAGAACACCCCGACAGTAACAATACAAGCAGAACTGCGAGTATCACATTGAGTCTCATAAATCTGCCTCTCCCTGGTGGTAATATATTCCTTTTGGTATCCTAATAGGATTTCGCAATGAGAAGGATCTCTTTTCCATTTCCTTTACAATTGACACACTCGCCCTTAGGCTTCTCCCCATCCGTCCCAAGCAAGGTGGCGTTCAAAACTTCTTCAATCTCAAGACCGCAGCCCTTCTCCCCACACCAAACGGTGCGAACAATCCCGCCTTTCTCTTTCAGCGTAGCCTGGGCTTCGTCAAGGGATGCTGCGTCTGAAATCCAAGAGGCCATTTCCTTTATTGCTTCTTTTTTCATGTCTGTTGTGACTCCATCAAGCGTATTTTCTACCTCTTTTTTTAACTCCGAAATCTTTACGGTTTTTTTCTCACCCGTGTCACGCCTCACTAGAACCGCAGTCCCTGATGCTGCATCCCGTGGCCCAATTTCCACTCGCAGCGGTACGCCCTTCATCTCCCAGTGGTAAAATTTGTTTCCAGGTGTGGATTCAGATCTATCCACATGGATTCTTAAGTCATTCAACTCTTTCGAAGCATTTGAAACCGCCCTTTCAACCGTTTCTTCCTTTCCCTTGAAAAGAATAGGCACAATCACACATTGGATCGGGGCAACGGCCGGCATCAGAGATAGTCCTTTGTCATCGCCGTGTATTGCAAGGTGAGATGCGATCACCCTATCAGAAATCCCGTAACAAATTTGATAGGCATATTCCTGCTCACCCTCCGGATTTTCAAATGTTATTTCGAAGGTTTTTGCAAAGTTTGTGCCTAGGTTGTGCACCGTTCCGATCTGAAGGGTTCTACCGTCTGGGAGTACAGTGTCGAAAGCCATAGTGTAGTCTGCACCAGGGAACTTATCCCACTCCGGTCGTTTCGAAACAACATAGGGTATTCCAAGGGCGCCGAAGAACTGCTTGTAGATTCCAATAGCAACTTGAACTTGCCCCTCGGCATCCTCATATGTGGCGTGCGCGGTGTGGGCCTCCTTAAAGGTTGTAATCTCCCTAAGCCGGATGAGGGGGCGCGTGGCCTTGGTTTCGTATCTGAATGCGTTGACCACCTGATAGACCCGAAGCGGAAGATCAGCATGACTGCGTACCCATAGGGCAAACATAGGATAGATCGCGGTCTCTGAAGTGGGGCGGAGGGCAAGCTTCACGTTGAGCTCAGACAGGCCGCCGTGAGTCACCCAATATACCTCGTCTTCAAAGCCCTTTACATGAATCGCCTCTTTCATGAATTCTTCCTCAGGGATGAGAAGCGGGAAAAGCGTCTCATCATGGCCGGTTTTGTCAAGAAGCCCTCTGATTATTTTTAGAATCCGGCCCCTAAGCTTGTGGCCATAGGGATACCATACATAAGTGCCTTTAATCGGGTATCTGATGTCCAGTATTCTGGCCCGATCAATGATGTCGGCGAGCCAAGTTCCGAAATCGGATTTCAACTTTTCTTTCCCGCTCAAAACTCTCACCTAAAGCCCTAGGAGCAGGGCGTCGCGTGTCCCTGGTCCGAAGCCGAATATGAAGAATACAAACTTCACCATCTTGTAATATAAATCTGCCCCCTCCTCTTCCTCCTTCCATTTGTCCAGGAGATAGAGGGCGCCCAATACAACAACGATCTTCAAAGGTATCATCACAAAGGCGGTTCCAGAGGCGTTAATCAAGATTTCGGGAAGGATGTGCTCCTCTGAAAAACCGTATCTGTCGATCCCGATGAAGGTTGCAGAGCCATCGAGCATGTGCCCGAAGATTATTGCCAGATTTACCCTTTCACGAAACATCTGAAGGGGTGCGGCAAAATTGGAAATGATATAGATCGCCCAGGTCAAAATCGCTGCTAAAAGGAAGGGCTGCAGGATAAAGAGAGGGTTTTTCATCTGGCGGAGGAGTAGTATTGAAAAATAAAGGGCCACTGGCGTTCCAATGGCAAAGGCCCCCTTCCAATAAGGAATATTTTTCGTCTTTTCAAGTATCTTGCCGCCAAATATCACTATTAGCCCAAAAATGGTACCAACGATATGAATCCCTGGCGTAACGCTCCAGAGCTTGCTTTTTTCAAATACACCAGCATCCACTAAAACCCGGACTGACAGCGCAAAGACAATGACCGGAATCATGGCATGAATAAAGTATCTGTCAAGCTCGATTCTGGTGAAAAGAAATTTCGAGGCAAGCCACATTATAACAAAGAGGATTACAAGGGCTATCGCGTAGTCTAGAGGGGTGTAAGTCGCCATGAACTGTGCAACACAGACGAATGTTTTAAAGGTTTTGGAGGTGATTTAATCATTTACACTCTCCGAAAGCTTTATCAAGGAAAACATTTCATCATGTTAAAGTTTTAAGGTCAGAAAAAAACGCATGGGGATAAACATGGAATTCTGCTCCGAATGTAAGAGTTTGATGGTCCCTAAAGAGGTGGGGTCTCGAAAGATTTTAGTTTGTCGGAGTTGCGGCCACGAAAAAAAGAAGGTCAAAGTGGGAGAGTACAAGATAACTGAGGCAGCCAGAAGCAAGCAAAGAGAGGTTGTCGTGATTGACGAGGAGTCGAAGCTGGATGTGGAGGAGTGGCGCAGATACCTAGACGACCTCTACGGTGTTGGTAGCGAAAGCGACTTTGAAGACTGATTCTTGTGGACTTTCTAATCCTTTTTGAAGTGACGCCTGTAGGTTGATAGAACACCTCTCGAAACAGGTTTTTCAACTGGTACCCAGCCTTTTTTCCTCTCCCTTAATTCTTCCTTATCTATGAGTAAATCTATCCGCCGCTCTTTTAGGCTTATCCTTATTTCATCGCCGTCCTGCACGTAGGCTATGGGCCCTCCGAAGTATGCTTCAGGCTCAACATGGCCGATAGATATTCCTTTTGTCGCACCGCTGAACCTGCCGTCTGTTATGAGCGCTATCTGCGAATCTAGGCCCAGACCGCTGATTGCCGAGGTGGGGTAGAGCATCTCTCGCATACCAGGCCCGCCCGCCTTTCCCTCGTATCTTATGATTATAACCGTGCTTGACTTTAGTTCCTGGTTTTTTATGAAATCAGTTGCAGCTTCTTCGCTTTCGAAGACGCGGGCTTTCCCAATAAATGGATCGGGCACATCCTGGGAAACCCCGCTCTCCTTTATCACAGCACCTGACGGTGCTAGACTGCCTTTAAGGATTAAAATACCTCCCGTTTGAGAATACGGAGTATCAATGGGCCTGATTACCTCTGAATTTGCTATCTGCGAATCCTGCCAAGAGCTGCCATGAACAGTTTGAGTGTCCATGACTATCCCCTTTTTCTTGAGCTCTGTGATGACTGCTGGCACCCCACCTGCCTTTTCAAAATCGATCATCATAAAGTCGCTTGAAGGCGCTATCTTCACAATATTCGGAGACTTCATACTGATGTCGTTTATCCTTTCTAGATTAAACTCGTATCCTGCCTCCTCTGCAATCGCTGGGATGTGCAGAACAGTGTTTGTAGAGCCGCCAATCGCCATGTCCACAGCGAATGCATTTTCAAAGGCAGCTTCATTCATTATCATGCGGGCGCTTAGGCCTTTTTTAATGAGATCCATTACCCTTCGTCCGCTCTCTGTTGCAAGTCTGCGCTTCTTCTCATGCACAGCATGGGCTGTGGCACAGCCGGGGAGGCTCATACCAAGGGCCTCTGTAACGCAGGCCATACTGTTTGCAGTGTAGAGGCCTGCACAGGATCCAGGCCCTGGACAGCAGTTCCTGATTATATCGTTGTATTCTGTTTCATCCATCTTTCCCTTTGCATACTGCCCGTCTGCGGCAAAAGCGTGGTGGATGTCGATACATTTACCTTGAGATTCGCCCGGGAGCATGGGGCCTGCTGTAACAAATATGCTGGGCATATCTAAGCGGGCGGCGGCCATAAGGAGGCCTGGAACGTTTTTATCGCAGGCGGCTAGAAAGACGATTCCTTCGAATATCCCGTGGGCTCGGATCATGTCTTCAACCATATCGACTATTAGCTCCCGCGATGGGAGGCTGTATTTCATGCCTTCATGTCCCATTGCGATGCCGTCGCAGACTCCGATTACCGGAAATTCCAAGGGAACTCCTCCAGCTTCTCGGACGCCGTTTTTTGCCGCCTCCGCAAGCTCGTTTAGATGCATATGTCCGGGGACAATTTCGTTAAAAGAATTGACAATTGCAATTATTGGTTTATCTATCTCCTCTTCATCCAGGCCGATTCCGAATAGAAGGGCCTTAGCTGCCGGTAAGTTTTTGACTTCACGTGGATTCATGGGTAAGGAATTAGAGGTTTGACCTATTTAAATCATAATGTATAAATTATTCTGCATGCTCGATGACGAGGAGGACATACTACGATATATCACGACAAACTACCAAGGTAAGGCTAAGATTATTGAGATTGGCGTTGGAAGAGAAGACAATGTTTATCGTGGGCTAAAAAAGACAGGAGCATATGAGGTGAGCGCAACGGACTTAATCCCGGATGAAGGCATTACTTATGACGATGCTTTAGAACCTAACCTGAATATTTATTACGGGGTTGACCTCATTTATTCCATAAGACCTCCCCCAGAGCTTATTTTTGGCCTTCAAAATATTGCAAGTAAAGTTGGCGCAGACCTGCTAATCCGGCCCCTGAGCACTGACAGCTGCCACAAGCCAAAATCGATGAAACTAGTGAACTTTGGAAAAGCAGTTCTGTGGGAGGAGAAGAGATAACTACGGCTCCAACCTGTGCCTGTCCCTAGGGAACAGCACGGTTTCTCGTATGTTGGGCAGGTTAAGGAGAAGCATGAGAAAACGTTCAATGCCCATGCCGAATCCGCCGTGAGGGGGGATTCCGAATCTGAATGCTTCCAGATATGCGCCGAAGCCCTCTGGCTCCAGGTCTTTTGCCTTAATCCTCTCTGTAAGAAGAGCGTGGTCATGAATCCTCTGGCTGCCTGAGACAACTTCCCGCCCTTGAAATTCGAGGTCGAATGAGTTGGAAAGTGTGGGGTCACCGCTGTCGGGCATAGTGTAAAACGGCTTGATCTCCAGAGGATATTTTGTCACAAAGTAGAGACTATGCCCACGGCGCGCCATGATCCTGCCAAGGGCCTTTTCAGCCTCGGTGTTCAGGTCTTCACCGTGTGGGACTTTGAGGTTCTCTTCAGAAAGGAGCAAGTCGATTACATCACTGTACTCAAGCCTGGGAAAGGGCGTTTTTGGTTCAACGATTTCCACGCCAAGAGTTTCGAGCTGGGGCTGGCAGTTTATCCTTACACCCTCAACCATGCTCACAGTGAGTCCTTCTGCTATATCCATCACATCGGCTTCAGAGTCGATAAAGGCCATCTCAACATCGATTGCCGTAACCTCGTTTAAATGTGAGACTGTGTCGTGTTCTTCAGCCCTGAAGTATGTTGCAAATTCATAGACCCGGTCCAGTCCTGTGCCCATCATCATCTGCTTGTAGAGCTGAGGGCTCTGGGCAAGAAATGCCTCCCTGTCAAAATAGGCAAGCGGAAATAACTCGGTTCCACCCTCGGATGCGGTGGAGATGATCCTGGGTGTTTTTATCGCTGAAAAATCTTGGCCTTCAAGATACTCTCGTGCAGCCCGAAGCGCAGCGGTCCTGACCTTGAATATGGCAGCGATTTGACCTCTCCTCAGATCCATCACCCGGTGGTCGAGGCGTGTGTCAAGATTGGCGTCAACCTTTCCTGTAGGATCGAGAGGCAGCGGTGTTTCGGCAAGACTGATTATCTCGATTTCCTCAGGTAGGATTTCAATGCCTTTTGGCGCCCGATCCTCCCGTTGAACCTTCCCCCGCACCCTGACAACGCTTTCCTTTGAAACCTTCTTACTCGCCGCGAAGACATCCTCTGACACAAACTTCTGTGGTAGCGTGACCTGAACGATCCCCCTGCCGTCCCGAATAAGTAGAAACCTCAGCTTACCCAGACCCCGAATCTCATGGACCCAGCCTGCAATTGTTACTGTGCTTCCTTCCATCTCTGGTGTAATTGAATCTGAATAGGCTCTATCCATCATTTAAGCCTCTTCTTCACGCTTTCACTATGATATTTAAGCCCTTCAGCCTCGGCAAGTGTAGTCACAGTTTCGCCAAGGTCTGCGACAGCCTGGCGTGTAAGGCTTTGCACTGAGATCCGCTTTAGAAAGTGACCCACATTGAGTCCTGATTGGAACCTGGCGCACCCCCCTGTGGGAAGGATATGATTTGGGCCTGAAGCATAATCCCCGGCGGCTACAGGAGAATAAGGTCCGAGAAAGATTGAGCCAGCAGAATTTATCTTTTTGAGCACTGCCTCTTCGTCTTTAACCATTATTTCCAGGTGTTCAGGTGCATATTCGTTTGAAAAATCAACTGCAGAGTTTAGGTCTTTTGCAAAAAGTAAAGTGATATTTTTCAGTGCTTCCAGAGAGCTGGAATCTACCTTGTTAAGCTTAGCTTTGATCTCTTCTACGAGAGATCTGTCAGTTGACAATAACACGCATGAAGCCATGGGGTCGTGCTCGGCCTGCGCCAAGATGTCTGATACAATGAAGTCGGCCTTTGCCGTGGAGTCTGCTATGATCAGCACCTCGCTTGGCCCTGCAAGCATGTCCACACCCACATCACCGTAGACCGCCTTTTTTGCGGCTGTTACATAGATGTTTCCTGGCCCCACGATCATGTCCACTTTTGCAATCGATTCTGTGCCGTAGGCAAGGGCGGCGATGGCCTGGGCACCGCCAATTTTATAGACCTCAGTTACTCCTGCGATCCGGCAGGCAACAAGGGTATGCTCGTTAATTTCCCCATCCGCTCCCGGAGGAGTGGTAACAGCTATTCGGCTGACTCCTGCCACTTGGGCGGGAACGGCCGCCATAAGCACTGTCGAGGGATAAAAGGCCCTTCCACCCGGTACATAACATCCAACTCTTTCTACAGGCCGGACAATTTGCCCAAGATTTCTTCCGTCTTCTTCGGTCCACCACTCAGATTCGGCCTGCTGTTTGTGATATGCGAGGATGTTTTTATGGGCCTTTTCAATCTGTGATACGACATCAGTATCTGCCACATCCTCTGCTGCTGAAAACTCTTCTTCACTCACTCTTAGGTCTTCAAGCTCTACTTTATCGAATTGCCTGGTGTATTCCCTGAGCGCCAGGTCCCCCTTCTTCTTTACATTTTCAACGATCTCTTTAACAATATCAGAATCGACCCGAGAGCCCCTCTCCATGATCTGCGTTTTTTCATTGTTTGTGAGATGGGATAACTCCTTAATTATCATGTGATGCACTCATAAACTGAGATTAAAAATCTTTCTATCTCTATACCCAGAGCAGCCTTGACGAAACGAGGCCGACTATGACGTAAGCGAGGGCAAAGGCCGCTTTTAAAATATCACCGGAGAGAAAGAGAAAAAGCCCTCCTGCGAAGGCCGCAAAAAAGACACTCATCATAATGAGAGTGGAAAGAATTCTGCGAAGCCAGTTTTTGGCAAAGTCTTGGGACATACTCTCTTCTCAAGACAGGACCCTGCGCCTGACCTCGCTATAAAATTCGAGGACGCTTCCCATATCCCTTCTGAAACGATCCTTGTCCATCACATCGCCTGTTTCTTTGTCCCAGAACCTACAAGTGTCCGGAGATATCTCATCGGCAAGGACGATCTCTCCCTTTCTTGTTCTTCCGAATTCGAGCTTGAAGTCCACGAGTATGATGTTGCGCTCTGCAAAAAAGACTTTCAAGACCTCATTTACCTTGAGGGCTTCGCCTCGCATCAAAGTAAGATCTTCCCTGCTGCAGAGACCTAATGCGAGGGCAATGTCATCGTTGAGCATGGGATCATGGTAGTCATCGTTTTTGTAGCCGAACTCCACAATAGGCGGACTTAACTCTGATCCGTCTTCAAAGGGATACCGCCTCACAAGACTTCCAGTAGCGATGTTACGCAGAATCACCTCAACAGGGATTATCTCAACCTTTTCAACAATGAATTTGTTGGGCCGTTGAAATTCCTGAAAATGCGTGGCCACTCCATTTCCCTCAAGAAGTGACAGCAGCCTTGCAGAAATCTCTGCATTGATTGATCCTTTCCCCTCTTTTGTCTCCTTTTTTGCGCCATCTCCGGCTGTGATTTCATCCCTGAACTCGATTATCGCTCTCCCGTCCCCTGCATCATAGACTGTTTTAACTTTGCCCTGATTGAGTATCTTCATAATGTTCCAATTCCTTTTTGATTAATTTCACTTCATTTGCTTTCTGACGATATCTTATTTATCACTTCAAGAAGCCAGCTGGAAAGTATAAAGAGAGCGATAAATGCAATGAGAACGATAGTTGATTGAACCACTGGCGGGAACTCTGAAAACCCCATAGGGTAATTGTTATGTACTGGCATAAAAATATTTTTGTGAAATATAATTTAACTATGACTATGAAACTGCATATCGGTATCGATGATACAGACTCAAAAAGAGGTATGTGCACTACCTATTTGGGAACCGTGCTAAAAGATAGGCTAGCTGAATTCTCTGAAATCCTGGAAAGCAGGCTTGTAAGGTTGAATCCAAACATCCCCTGGAAGACCCGTGGAAATGGGGCAGTGGCACTCACTATTGAAACACAGAGTTATGAAAAGGCATTTAAAGAGACCCTCAACGCAGTGAAGAGGTTATCATCCTTGGATGAAGAGGGAACAAACCCGGGAGTCGTGTTTCTAACGGGAGAGGTAGATTCAAAAATTACTTCATTTTATTATAAGGCCCTGCGTGAAGTCGCAACAATTGAAGAGGCTGACGTCCTAGCAAAAAGCCATGGCTGCGAGGTCGAAAAATTCAATAATGGGAGGGGAATTATTGGTGCCCTCGCTGCAATCGGAGCAGATCTAGCGGAGCGCACCTTTGAACTAACAACGTATCGCAGGTCAGAAAAATGGGGGACGCCGAGAAATATCGACCAAGATTCAGTTTATGAAATGGATCGGATAACATATCCAGAGACCTTCGGTAACATTGATCAAGAGACATCTCGCGTCCTCATCACGCCGCGTTCGCCCTGTCCGGTTCTCTTCGGGATCCGTGGGAAAACCACTGAAGTACTGGAAAGGGCAAAGGAGATTATTGAGCCCGGTGAGCCTATTTATCTATATTCGATCTTTACGACCAACCAGGGAACGGATGCCCATCTTGTTGAGTGCAGTGCATCACAGGTGCGGCCATTCACTTCCGTTATAGTGAAAGGCACCGTAGTAAGGGTTCCAGAGACATTACGCGGAGGGCATGTGGTGTTCCCAATCGCTGAGAACGGATCCAGACTCGACTGCGCCGCATATGAGCCCACAGGTAGCTTCAGAGAAATTGTAAAAAGACTTCACCCCGGCGATGTCGTCACGGTCTACGGCGGTGTTAAGGACACAAAAGGGCTTACAGTGAATCTTGAAAAACTTGATGTTCTTAAACTGAAAGATTGTTTCGAAGAAAAAAATCCCTTCTGCCCAGAATGCAAAAAACGGATGGACTCGGCAGGTAAAGGCCAGGGATTTAGGTGCAGAAGATGCCGCACAACCTCGGAAAGCAAAGAGTTTATACAAGTAGAAAGAGAGCTAAAAACAGGCCTGTATTGTGTGCCGGCGAGGGCTATGAGGCATCTCGCTAAACCGGTTGAACAGAAGGAAGTATAAGATGGCTGCCGTTGTTGCGGGATCAAGCGTTCCCGGTCTCGCCATGGATATTGCAAGGACCCTGGAGATGGATTTTATCGGTGTTGTGATGGCAAGATTTCCAGACGGCGAACTTAATATTAAAATTGAAAATCCACGGCTGCCGCGCAAGGTCTATTATGTGCAGACCATGTCCCCACATCCAAATGAGCGGCTCACAGAGCTCCTTTTAACCTGCGATCTCTTGAAGAATCTTGGTTGCAGGGAGATCGTTGCAATAATACCTTATCTGGGATACACTCGGCAGGACTATAGACGAATTCTGGGGGAGGCTGTGAGCGTTGGCACATTATTCAAACTTTTGGAAGGAGTAGAAATAGCAGAAATTGTGTCTGTCGACATCCATCTTCACAGACTCGGCTTGGATGACTTCAAAGAGATGACTGAAATAAGGATAAACGAAGTGAGTGCGATACCTGATCTGGCAAGAAAGTGTTCACTTAAAGATGTAGTGGTTGTTGCCCCGGATAGTGAAGCAGAAAGATGGGCAAAGACAGCAGCCGAGGTGCTTAAAACTGACTTTGGAGTTATGGAAAAACAAAGGATCACACCAACTAAAGTGGAGGTAAGCTTTGGCGAAATCGACGTCTCTGGCAGAAATATCCTGATAGTAGACGACATAGTGAGCACCGGCGGGACCATGATCGAAACCGCACAACTGTTGAAAACACATGGTGCAAAGGAGATTAGCGCAGCTTTCACCCATGCCGTACTCAGTAGCACGGAATGCGTAGCCAACCTCTTTAACGCAGGGATCACCGAGCTGATCTCAACAAACACGGTTCAAAATGAGTTTGCTGCCGTAAACGTAGCAGGGCTACTTGCCTCAGCCCTCACTTAATCCCTCTGGAGTTCGATGATCTTCTTTGCCTTGAACCTGATTATACCGCCGTCAACAGGCACGTCTTCCTGATCAATGACCGCTCCATCGATTTTTAGAGACCTCCCATCCTCCGTCTCCACAATAAGGGTGTACTTGCTCATAACATAACCTTGAAGTCGCAATATAAAAAACTTGACCAATTAAGAGTGATAATAAGTAGAAAAGGTTAATTGAAAAGGCTATCAAGAATAAGATTGAATTTTCCTAAAGAAATGATGGCTAAGCATTAGCAAATGATTTAAAAGATTACTACTTTTAGTGGTGAGAGGATTTGAAGGAAATGGTTGATAAAGACAAGTTTGAAATACTTTGTTACGAAAACCCTGAAATCTGTCAAGAAATGGCTGATGACGGGCATATAATAACTCCAGACTTGATTAAAATTGCTTTAAAAAACGGAATTAGATTTAAAAAAGAATTTCTAGAGGAAATCAATATATCGGATATTAAGAGAAAATAACATTATAGATATAAATCAACACCAGATTTAACAGAAGGAAATTGTGAAACCTTTATATACCCCTGCCATAAATAACCCTTCAGACTTAGCTAGGAGGAATATATAAATGGTAGATTCAAAAGCAGAAGTTATCAAGAAAGGGGAGATACGAATTGAAAACGTTGTCGCCTCATCAACGCTGGGGGTTGATATTGATCTTGAAAAGGTTGCAGTTTCACTCAAAAACATCGAATATGAGCCTGAGCAGTTCCCTGGCCTCGTATTTCACTTGGACAAGCCAAAAACAGCGGCCTTGATATTCGGCTCCGGAAAGATCGTGTGCACCGGCGCTAAGAGCATTGACATGGTGCACAAGGCCATTGAGGCAACGGTCCAGAAGATCAGAGAGACAGGAATTGACATACCTCCCAACCCGCCTGTTCAAGTCCAGAATATCGTGGCCTCAGGAAACCTCCATGCAGAGCTTAATCTGGATGCCATAGCGGTTGCCCTTGAGCGGACCGAGTACGAGCCAGAGCAGTTCCCTGGCCTCGTGTACAGGATGACTGACCCTAAAGTTGTTGTATTGTTATTTGGCTCCGGAAAGATGGTGTGCACTGGTGCGAAAACACCTGAAGATGCAGAACTGGCTGTTGATCGGGTCGGCAAAAAACTTGAAGGACTTGGACTCCTCTAGCGATTTTTAACTAACGCGAGAAATTGTCTAAAATGTATCGTGTGAAGGAAAGATTTAAGTTTAAAAGAAAAAAGATGATATAAATCGTGAGACTGAATTATGTTTTATGAGCTTCTTGGAAGGGCAACCGTCGTATTTCTGATTGGACTAGCACTCCTATTTCTTCTCTCCCTTGTCCTAGGTGTAGTGCTAGTAAAAAAGAAGAAGATCATCCTTCCAAGGCTGCTTCTCTTTACAGTTGACAACTTCTATCATCAGTTCAAAAAACTTGCAGACACCTTCGGCGTGAGCGAAAGTGTTGTGGACAACATAGGAATTGAGCTGAGAAACAAGCTGAGTGCAAACGCCTTTGCGAAGGTGAACCCCAAGGATCGCATACTCGTTGTCCCGCAGTGCATAAGGCACCCAAAGTGTCCGGCGCGGCTTGATTCGTCCCAAGGAATACTATGTAAAGAATGCGGATTGTGCATAATAAAGGACCTCAAAGGTGAAGCTATGCGGCTTGGCTATCGGTTCTACGCTGTGCCCGGAGGGCGGTTCGTAGAAAGGATAGTGAAGAGAGTCAAGCCCAAGGCTGCACTTGGCGTGGCATGCTATAAGGATCTGAACAATGCGATGCACGATCTTTCTCGGGCAAGATTTATAGTCCAGGGAGTCCCCTTGGTTAGAGACGGATGTGTTGGGACCGAGGTGAATATGAGGGAGCTTTTGGACAGGATGAAGCTTGGCATCGAGGACACATTAAAGATGCCTTCACCATGCGAAACCCCTGTCACAAAATCGATTTAACAACCAATAAAGTGATTTGATATGAAATATGATATTAAGGACATTGCGCTTTCAAATGAAGGTAAGCTCAGGATCGAATGGGCGCGGATGCAGATGCCTGTTCTCAATCTAATAAACAAACGGTTCGAAAAGGAAAAGCCTTTAAAGGGATTGCGAATTGCTGCATGCCTTCACGTTACAACTGAGACTGCAAATCTCATGAAGGTTTTAAAGGCCGGTGGAGCTGATGTTACGCTCTGCGCATCTAATCCGCTTTCCACACAGGATAACGTTGCCGCATCCCTTGTGAAGGATTATGAGATACCGGTCTTCGCCATTACAGGTGAGGATAACAAAACTTATTACGAGCACTTGCACATGGCCCTGGACCTAAAACCCAATATTACAATGGACGACGGTGGCGACCTCGTGTCCACGATTCATAAAGAGCGAAGAGAGGTCCTAGATGACATTATCGCAGGCACCGAGGAGACAACGACCGGAGTTATCCGTTTCAAGAGCATGGAGGCGGACGGCGTTCTCAAGTACCCGGTGATCGCGGTCAACGATGCGAAGACCAAGCATTTCTTCGACAACCGATACGGGACAGGCCAGAGCACAATCGATGGAATCTTGCGGGCGACAAACATTCTGCTTGCGGGCAAGAACTTCGTTGTTGGTGGTTACGGCTGGTGCGGCCGGGGTGTTGCAATGCGAGCTGAGGGGATGGGTGCGAACGTGATTATTGTTGAAGTTGATCCATTGAAGGCGCTTGAAGCCACGATGGACGGATATCGGGTGATGCCGATTTCAGAGGCTGCAAGGATTGGTGATATCTTCGTGACTGTTACCGGGGATGTAAGCATCCTGCGAGGCGAGCACTTCCAGGCTATGAAAGACGGTGCGATCGTTGCTAATTCAGGGCATTTCAATGTGGAGATAAATATACCTGATCTTGAGAAACTGGCGAAGGGCAAGCGCAGGATTCGAGAGTTTGTGGACGAGTACACAATGGCAGATGGGCGGAAGATCTTCCTGCTTGGAGAAGGCCGACTGATAAACTTGGCGGCGGCTGAGGGGCATCCGGCGAGTGTGATGGACATGAGCTTTGCAAACCAGGCGCTAACTGCGGAGTACATCAAAGACCACGGAGCCGAACTCGAAGCGAAGGTCTACAGCGTGCCCGAAGAAATCGATAAAAACATAGCAAGATTGAAACTTGAAAGCATGGGAATCAAAATCGACACGCTCACACAGGAGCAGGATAAGTATCTGCACAGCTGGGAAATGGGGACGTGAACTCCTGAGATTAAATGGAATCAAAGACTAAAAATAAAAGAGAGAAATTCATACACGTCGGCATTTTATATCTCATACTTGTCATATATTTATTTTCAAAAGGGATTTCGGATACTCCAAAGTTAGTCTTGATTGGAAGTGGAGTGTTTTTATCAGTGCTTCTTATTAAAGAAATTCTCACAATTTTATTGAGTTTTATTGAGAAAACCGGAATATGAGTTTTACATCCCCAGACTCAGGTCTTCTTTGAAGGAATCGAAGACCACGCTTGTTCTGATCTCGTGGATGCCCTTTGTCATGCGAAGCTTTTTTTCTACGAGCTCCTTGAGCGTGTCCATGTCATCTGTGCGTATCTTTGCCACGAGGTCGTATTCGCCAATTGTAGTGTAGACTTCAGAGATGTCAGATGTCTCTGCAAGCTTCTTTGCAATCTCAGGAGCTGATCCAACCTCGCACTTCAACATCAGTATCGCCGTCGTCTGCTTGCCAAGCTTCTTCTGATCAACTCTGACTGTGAACCGTGTTATCACCCCTCTCTTCTGAAGATTCTTGATCCTCTTGTGTACAGCTACATCCGAAATCTTTACAACTCTAGCAATCTCCTTGTACGATGCCCTTGAGTTCTCCCGAAGCTTGCCAATGATCTTTAGGTCAATCGCATCCATAGCCGCACCACTGGATAATCTCTCTACTCGCAATAGAGGTCATCCTGTTCATTTCTGAGATTTCTGTTTGTATTATAAATAATTTTTGGGGTTTTACTTAATACATTCAATTCGAAATATTTATAAACCCTTTCTTACCACTTCAAAATTAAGAATCTAATAGGAAATAATTAGAAATCTTAACACGAGGCAAAGGAAAGGAAACGATGGGCGCCGGTTCAGGAGCGAAGGTTGTGAAGAGTTCGGGGGAGACAGAAGTCTTTGACCCGAACATCATCACCTCGGACTGTGTGGAGGCTGGCGTGGAGTTTTGGACTGCGGCAGAGGTGGCGCTTGAGGTTTCAAAAGACATCTTCGACGGCATAAACAGCGACGAAATCCAGAGAAAGATAATGAGCGCTCTCTACACAAGGAACCCCGAGGTCGCTGAGAGGTATAAAAGATTTCATTCAATGTATGTGCGCACATCCAATAACACCATCGAGCGCTTTGACCGAAAGAGGATTGTAAACTCCCTTGTAAAAGAGACATCACTTCCAAAGGAGGTTGCTGAGATCGTGGCGCGGGAGACCGAAATTGAGCTTCGAAGGCTGAATCTCGACTTTACCTCCGGCCCTTTGATAAGAGAAATCGTGAATGTAAAGCTCCTCGAGCACGGCTATGAAGGCGCGAGATCAGACTACACACGCCTCGGCATGCCTGTCTACGACGCTGCGCAGTTTATTGAATCTCCTCCCGGAGCTGGAGGGCGTTCTGTCAACCCAGAAGCTGTTCACAGGGAGATGGCCAACAGCATCTTCAGAGAATACTCTCTTCTCAAGGTCCTTCCACTTCATCTTGCGGATTCCCACATGAAGGGTGATCTCCATATACATGGCCTGGAATATTTTGTAACAAGGCCTTACACTGCAATCCATGACATGCGGTTCTTCCTGAAAAATGGCGTCGTCTTTGATGATACTGGGCCAGGGGGCTCGGTTGCTGGACCTCCAAGGAACGCTTATACTGCGGTGCTTCAGGCTCTTAAGGCGCTGATGGCGTTTAGCTCAAGCTTCTCATCATCGCAGGGGCTTCACTCCTTCAATGTGTGGCTTGCACCCTATCTGGAAGGATTGGAACAGACTGAAATAATGCAGCTTGCGCAGATGTGCCTTTTTGAGATAGCCCAGACATCTCCACTCAGTGGACATGGTACTGCTCCTGTGGATTTGGAGATTGAATACGGTATTCCGGAACCGATGAAAGAGCTTCCAGCAGTGCTTCCTGGCGGCAGGATACCTGATGGCGTTTACTACAGGGACTTTGAAGATGAAGCCCGGGAGTTTGCTCGAATCCTTACAGAGGTCTATTCCAAAGGAGATTTCAAGGGATCAGCCTTTGGTTCTCCACGACTCATCTATAAGATGCGAAGGGAGTTTAAGGCCAAGGAGGGATATGGGGATTTCATGCTCGCCGTTCATGAGGCCGCGGCAAAAGAGAGGACTATACATCTTCTCAACCTCGCAACGAGCCACCTGGGGCCGCTGAGCTCAGCACACTCTTCTGGGATAACTTTCCAAGGGGATGATAGAGCCACCAGTGCTCTCAGAACGGACATTTTAAAGCACTCCAGCCTGCAATGTGTGACTCTCAATCTACCGAGAGCTGCCTATATATCAGGAAGAAATGAGGAAAAGCTCTTTGAGGTCCTTGATGAACTTATACAGCAAACCAGGGAGGTTGCAATGGTCAAGAAAGATGTGATATCTAAAAGGATTGAACTTGGGTCCCTTCCCTTCCTGAGTCAGAACGTCGAAGGGGAGCCTTATTTTGACCTGGACAGGGCTTCGAATCTCGTTGGATATGTGGGTCTGAACGAAGCCGTTAAAGCCCACCTGGGCGATGAGATGCACGAAGACACATATTCCAGGGATTTTGGGGTATCCGTGATAAGGCACATGTCCGAGTCCTTAAATGAGCTTAGTCAGGAAAGTGGGACGTCTTGGCTTCTTACGGCGATTGAAAGTCCATCGGTTGCAGAAAGATTTGCAATGCTTGATTCAGGGCAATTTTCGGAGGTTGCCTTTGTTAAAGGGAATTCTCACAAAAATATTCATTACACAGGCTCATGCCACGCCGCACCGGAGGCCCATCTCCCGCTTAGTAAAAGACAAGAAATCCTAGGACCCTTCTACAGCCTCAACACCGGAGGTATGACGGAAACAATCGAAGTTAAGAAAAGGACTGCCGATGAACTTCTAATGGTTACAAAAGAGATGCTCAAGGCCTGTTCTGGCCACTGGAGTTTTGCCTCGTGATTGAGATTATCCTTGATGTAAACATCCCCAAGAAGGTGAAAAGGATTACTAATGGTCAGAAGGTGCTTCATGTTGGTGATATTGATACAACAATGGCTGATAGTGATATTCTTCATCTTCTGAGCAAGTTCAACTCTCTTCTTGTCACTCGGGATCGGGAGCTTGCATATCATGCTTCAAAAAAGAACCGATCGCTTTTTATAAGGGAGCCTCTCAATGCCGATGAGATAGTGGGGTGCATTGAAAAGAACAAAAGTCTCCTGCAGACAGCAAGCATTTTCTGCGAAAATGGCCGTAAGTGCAAGAACTGCTAACTGCCGCCGATAAGCTTGTTTGCAACCTCTTTTATCTGAAGAGAAAAGTCGCTTTCGGGGTCTTCGGCATAACTAGGTACTGCTTCTTGGAGTGATTGGCGCACATCTTCATCCTCCTTTATCTCCGCTATGATATTTACCTTAAGAAGATCGGAAATCTTATCTGAGGGTATATCATATTGCCCGCCGGTCCGATTTATTATACCGCCAAGGACGGCTTTTCCCACCTTTTTTGCAACGGCCAGCGTCTTTAATGTATTGGTTACTGAGTTTATGTCAGGCGTCAGAACAAGTATAACTGACTGACAGGCGCTCAATATCGTCACTGCGTCGGTTCCTAGGCCTGATGGTGAATCTATAAGAACTATATCGAAGGAATCAGTAAGCTCTTCTACAATAGTAGAAAAGCCGTCCACTGAAACGTCCACAATCTGTTCGATCGTTATCCCCCCGACGATTGCCTTAACTCCATGCGCTTCAATTATGGCTTCCTTGCATGAGAGCCGCCCAGAAAGACAGTCGTGAAGCGAAGGTGTGCCGGGGTCGACTCCAAGAATCAGACCGAAGCTTGCACCTTCAATATCTCCATCAACAATGACGGTATTTATGCCCATTCTTGACAGTGCAATGCCCAAATTAGCAGTGATGGTGCTCTTGCCCACACCGTCCTTTCCTGAGGCAAAGCAGACGCTGACACCCATTCTACTGTTCTCTCCTCGGCGGACTTTCAACTACCCACTTCACTGTGTCAATGAACTTGGCCCTGTCGATGGGTTTGGAGACATGCCACTCGGCCCCGCACTCTTCAAGAGCCTTAATCTTGTCTTCATCCGCAGTCTTTGCTGTGAGCATCACAACTGGGATTTTCTTCGTCTCATCTTTTGATTTAATCTTCTCACAGGTCACCCATCCATCGATTCCTGGCATCATAACATCTAAAAGGATCAAATCGGGAGTAGTCTCTTTTAGGGAGTCAAGGGCATCCTCCCCGCTAGCCGCCTCAATCACCTCATAGCCTTCCCGCTCAAGCATCTTTCTAATCACAAAACGTATATCTGTTTCGTCATCCACAATCAATATCTTTGTCATCTCTACACCTCATCTAGGAGGGCTCTTAAGAAGC